>Ga0209923_1000039_pt1 | contig 43955 bp, 41 predicted proteins | sample SalPon1_A_H2O_MG_FD_185696 | JGI IMG/M metagenome (GOLD analysis project Ga0209923, IMG submission 185696) | Salt pond water microbial communities from South San Francisco under conditions of wetland restoration - Salt Pond MetaG R1_A_H2O_MG... | ecosystem: Environmental > Aquatic > Non-marine... | reverse complement strand
GGTTTCCCCAAATCCCTCTGCACGTCGTTGAATGAGACTATCTGTCACGGAATTCCCGATGACACCATCATTGAAAGCGGAGACATCGTCAACATCGACATCACGGCTTACCTCGATGGATTCCACGGTGACAACAACAAAACTGTGATTGTCGGCGACGTTGACCCAGCTGTTGTAGATCTGGTCAACCGAACCGAGGAAGCTCTTAATCGAGGCATAAAGGCTGCGATGCCGGGCCGAGAAGTTAACATCATTGGGCGCGCGATAGAAAGCTATGCCAAGCGATTTGGTTACGGTGTTGTCAAAGAATTTACTGGTCACGGAGTTGGTCGCGCTTTTCACACAGGTTTGATAATCCCCCACTATGACTCCAAGCAATATCGAGACGTGATTGAACCAGGGATGGTTTTCACAATTGAACCGATGCTTACTCTCGGTGAAGCTGATTGGGATATGTGGGAGGACGATTGGACAGTTACCACCCAGGATAAAAGCTTCAGCGCTCAGTTTGAACACACCATTTTGATAACTGAAACAGGACCTGAGATATTGACCAGGGTCGGTAATGACTAGAGCAATTGGAATCGATATTGGCGGCACCGGCATAAAAGGGGCGGTGGTTGAAACAGAAACCGGTGAGCTACTCACAGAAAGAATCAAGCTAGACACCCCCAGGGGTGGGAAGCCAGATGAAATTGCAGTGGTGGTAAAAGAGATTTATCAACAATTGGACGAAACTGCACCGGTGGGAGTCTGCGTTCCATCGGTTGTCAAAAACGGGATTACCAAATCAGCCGCCAATATTTCAGATGAATGGATTGATTTCAAAGCACAGCAAAAATTTGAAAAAGACCTGGGTCAAAAAGTAATCGTAATCAACGATGCCGATGCGGCAGGGCTTGCGGAAATGCGTTTTGGAGCTGGTCGAGGCAAAGACGGCTTGGTGATTATGACAACCCTTGGAACCGGCATCGGGAGTGCGATGTTTATCAATGGTCAGTTAGTTCCCAACAGCGAATTGGGGCACGTTGAAATTGGTGGCAAAGACTATGAAAAAGTTGCCTCCTATAGAGCCAAGGAGAGATATCAACTTTCCTTTGACCGCTGGGCAAAAAGATTGCAGCGCTATTACGAGCATCTGGAACAGCTTTTCACGCCGGATTTATTCATAGTGGGAGGAGGGATTAGCAAGTCTCACGAATTATTTCTTCCCAAAATACAAATCGAAACCGAGCTAGTTCCTGCAGAGTTTAGAAATAACTCGGGCATCATCGGTGCTGCCGAGCAGGCATTCGAAAAGCAATAAAAGAGGCTGGCCGATACGCCGGGTTCTGTCCCTTTCGGTGACGGCCATCTATCTCGGAGTTTCGTTGCCGAAACTCTCTAGCGGTCCACCCGAAGACTCGAGCGAGCAGCTCTCAAACGCCTTCTGCATGACCTTGCTCCCAGTGAGGTTTACCTAGCTAAGCGAATCACTTCGCCTACTGGTGGTCTCTTACACCACCGTTTCACCCTTACCCTTTCGGGCGGTTTACTTTCTGTTGCACTTGCTCGCGGGTTACCCCGGGTGGGCGTTACCCACCACCGTGCCCTGTGGAGCCCGGACGTTCCTCGACAATGTCGCGACCGTCTGGCCAGCCTCTTTCGAATAGAAAGCCTAATTGATTGGCAGGTGGGCGCAAGCGTTGAGAGAAATCAACTCATATTGCTCAAACCCCCAAAGACGGAATGCGCTCACGCTGGCTGGAGCAAAACTGGTTGACCAGAGGTAGCTTGGGTCTGCACCAATTATTGAATGCGTCATGGCCCTGGTGGGCATCATGTGCGAAACAACAATGACTGTCCGGTTCGCATATTGCTCTCTGAGCTCGTCAATAAATGGGGAAACCCGGCGCAGTAGATCGTTTACGCTTTCCCCTCCTGGGGGCTGAAAATCTAAGGAACCCTGCCAGGAATCCAAAAGTTGCTGATCTTTACTAAACAGCTCCTCATTGGTCAATCCATTCCACTCACCGAAGTAAACCTCTCGGATGCGTGGTTCTATTTTCAGCTCAACACCTAATCGATTGGCGATTGCTGTTGCGGTTTGCCGAGTGCGAAGCATGTCGCTTGAGATAACTATTGGGTTTGCCAAAGATAGCTTCCAAGCATCGGGGGCTTTAGAAATAAATTCAGCGGTGGCTTCTGCCTCCATGAAACCAAGCTCACTCAGTTCCGGGTCTGCGCCATCACCCCCTGCTACCAAGCCTTTTTCTGTGTGGGCACTGTGCCCGTGACGTACGAAAATCACTTCAGTCCCAGAGGAGCTGACTCGGGGGGCCCTGATGCTGCTGGGCTGATTTGGAACTGGCCTTGTTGCGGGTGCATCCAAAGCTTGATTCGCCAACTCATCAGCTCTGGTGTTTTGCTCCCTTGGAATCCATTCGAATCTAACCCTGAGACCCGTCGCTAAGGCATTTGCCTCAGAAACCAAAGGCATCAGATCTCGGGACTTAACCTTCCAGCGACCAGAAAGTTGCTCAACGACCAACTTGCTGTCCAGTTGAACCAGATATTCGGCACTTGGGTCGTGGTTTCGCGCCAACCGCAGTCCAGCTATCACTCCTGAATATTCTGCGAAATTATTAGTGGCCTGACCAAGATACTCACTGACCGAAGCAACTTCGCTATCCCCGTCAAATAAAACTGCTCCAAAACTAGCTTCACCGGGATTGCCGCGGCTTGCTCCATCAGCTTTGATTATGTAGCTCATCTGATCAATATCGCCTGACACTCAGGGCAGTGTACGAGGTCGTCCATGTCGGTTGACCTAATCGCACTTAGATCGGTGGCAGTTAGGTTCAGGTGACATGCGGTGCAAGCACCCTCTCTTAACAGTCCCACAGGCACTCCCCTGGTTGCCTTACGTTGATAGTCCTCGGAAGTTTCCTCGCTCAACGTTTCCAAGAGTTGATTGCGCCTGGCAATAAACTCATTGAGCTGATTGGTCACATCCATTAATTCTTGGTCATGGGTTTTCTCAACGACCTCTAATTGGTCTCTCAGATCATGCTTCTGGGCCGCCAACTGTCCAATAACGGCGGTGAGCGATTCTTGTTGCTCCATTTTTTCCAATAAATCTGTTTCTAGCTCGCCCTTGCGTTTATTCAGCGTCTCAACTTCATGCTGCAGTCCAGTTATCTCCTGAGAGTTGGTGGACTGTTGCATAAGGCCTTGATCTCTTAGCATTCTTGCTTCGACCAATTCAAGATCTTCGCTAATGCGACTAACTTCCAATTGCAAGTCTTCTTGTTCAGCCCTGGACTCAGTCAGCTTTTCAGAAACTTCTAAAAACTCAGCATTCGCCTGCTCTGCCGGATCCGATGATTGAAGCTTTGATTTGCTGGCCGTGAGTTTTTGAATCTGCATTTCAAGATCAGCTAATTCGACTAGAGCTTCTCTCTCTGCCTCAGTTACCTTCATTTTAGATTTCCATCCCAAGGGTCTGTGTTCACTGAGCTAATTATGGCCTCTAAGCCAAGGCCACGGATTTCCTCGGCTGCAACCTCTAGCCAAACAGATTCTGCTGCAAAGTGAGAAATCTCCACCAAAGACTGAGATCTGATGGTTGCCTGCTGTTTGAAATCTAATGCGGGGTGGTGCTTTACATCACTGGTTATGAAGACATCTGCATCAACAGAATCCGCAAAGCCCATTCCAGAACCTGCCACCAATGCCACTTTTTCAATGCTCTGGTCTTGATTACCTATGTAAGAAATGCCCCTGTTAGTTTTTGGCAACACAGAACCGAGGTGCTCAACCAAAGCCGAGAGTGTTGTTTTATCTATTTCGCCAACTCGTCCATGGCCGGTTTCCATTCCATTCAGCGCAGTCAAGTTTTTGAGCCCAATGGCCTTTGCTAACGCTTCACTCACACCATTTTTCACAACATCAGCATTGGTGTGAGCGGCAAACAGGGAAACATCATTTCTAATCGCAAGCGCAAGAAGTTTTCCTTTATAAAGATCTTCACGAATTGTTTCAATCCCACCCAACAACAATGGATGGTGAGTCACTACCAGTGAACACTTTTCGGCAATTGCCTGCTCTAAAACTTCAAAAGTGATATCAACGCTGAGTAAAACGCGATGGTGGTTTTGATCTAAATCTCCGGTAATCAGCCCGGGGTTATCCCAGGTCTCAGCTAGCTCAGCGGGCCAGCGAGATTCTGCCCAGAGTAAAAACTCAGCTGTCCTCATGGCTCACTTTTCGGGTCCCGAAAACAGAAACCCCCGCGAATACTGCACCCACCAGTAATGCGGCCAGTGGCCCAAGTCCCCACCCCGAAAGGTCTGCGTAGCCATCAAACCCGAGATCTAGCAGATCCAGAGGGTTTTCAATCAGCCATCCAGCACTGACGGCAACCACAAATCCAACAATCACAACAATGGGGTTTGCCCTGTCTGATTTCACAAATCTAAGCACCAATGAACTCGATGCCAGGCCAGCAATGGCAACTGCGCCGATTATGAAAAGAGCGTTCACCCAATCGTTTAGCAGATACTCCGAGAGAACCAAGGCCGCAAGTAAAACAATAAAACTTGAAACTTTGAACCAGATGTTTTGGAAATTAACCAGACCAGCAATTAGAACTACCAAAGCTAGGCCGATTGCAATTAATCCACCAAGTTGAATCCATTGTTCTGCTTGCGAGAATTGAAAGCCAGATAGTGAAAATACTGCGGCAAATATTGACGGTAGCGCCACCAGCAAAAACGCATGCAGGGTCGAAACCCTTTTGCGACGGCTATTGAACTCGCCCGCTGCCCAAGCTGGTCTCTCGTGATTTGAGGCGAAACTCGGTTGAGCCAAAAGGTGCATAGTTATGATTACCAACAAAGAGACAACAGCACCTGCAGTGAGTTTTTCGTAATCAAAGTCACCAATGTTTGTTTCAGACGCTTCGATTCCACTGAATATTAGACCCAAAGAAGCCAAAGCCAAGAAAACGAATATTCTCATCAGGGGAAATCGAAGCATTGGTTGCCAGCTCAGAATTACAGCAAATAAAGCTGCAAATAAAGCAAGCAAGCTGATCTCGTCTAATTCATAGTCAACGATCAATGCAGGTTCCACCTCAAGGGCTGAAAACAGACCAAAATCACGAGACAAGTTACTAAACGCTATGAATACAAGTCCGATAGCGACAACAATCAGATATTTCCAGTAACTTCCAAGCCATGAGAGTTTTCCACTTACCGAATCACTGAAGCTTGAAGTTTGGAAGCTCTGAGCGGCCACTAGCGCTGTGGCAACTGCGCCACCAATCAGAAAGCCAAATGAGGCAAACTCGCTAGAGCCTAAAAGCGACTCGTGGGCAATGAGCAGCAATCCGAATATGGCCATTGCTGCGGAAACGCCGAATACAAATTTGGAGGATAGTTTCTGGCGAATCTTGGAGGGCTTAGCCGAGACAGCGTGGTCCAGCGCCTGGTCCAGCGAATCGGCGACGGAAACAAATTTGACCTCGGCCACAACAGTTTCGCTCTGATAGCTAACTTCAACATGCTGGTCTGTCTCGGTAATGTCGAGGCTTTCTTCTGTGACCTCAACAATTACCTCTTCAGGTTCTGAATCAGCGTCAACCCCATCTGTGCCTTGTTCGGCTTCGATCTCAGCCTCAGAATGCTCGGTTAGTTTTGCCTGGGTCTCTTCCTCGGCGGATTCTTCAGCTTGGGGCTCGGTTTCGTGAGATTTCCGCTCATCCTGAGCCTCAGGCTCCACCTCGGCAATTTCATCGGTTTGAGATTGAGCCTCAGTCTCGTTCACTGGCTCTGGTTCCGGCTCTGGCTCCGGTTCGGGCTCTATCAGGGTTTCACCGGTGGCGGCCTCAACCGCTCTCAGGGCTTCAACTGACCCATCCTCAATCATGGCGTTTCGCCATTCTTGAAAATTAGTGTCGTCGGACGCTCTGAGAGCCTCCTGCTCTTGCAGGATTTTCATCGCGTTTTCAATGCCGTCTTCGTCGGCACTCATACCCGATATGAGCTCGCTGAGCTCCATTTCATCCATGGCCTTCTTGGCCGGGGGTTCAAAGGAGTAGCTGGTCATACTCGCTCTCTTAATAATGCGTGGGCCCTACCGGGCTCGAACCGATGACATCCACGGTGTAAACGTGGCGCTCTACCAACTGAGCTAAAGGCCCACCGCAGATACTAGCAATAAAAGTTCTACTGGGAAACCAGTTCCAGTGCTTTTTTGTAATCACCGAGCGGGCGCATGTCTCCAGGACTGGTCACAAACTTTGCAACAATCACCCCGTTTTCATCAATAACGAAGGTCGCTCTGGTGCCGTGCCCCTTTTCTTCTAGCCACGCATCGTAGAGTTTTGTAATTTCTCCGTGAGGCTTGAAATCCGCCAAAAGATCAAATTGGTAGCCTTTCTCCTCAACAAAAGCGGCCTGGGTAAATTTGCTATCAACGCTGATGCCCAAAAGTTGTGCATTTGAATCTTCAAAAATTTGGAACTCGTCTCTCAGTTCGCATAGCTCGTCGGTGCAGGTTGGGGAAAAACTAAGAGGGTAAAAAGCTAAAACAACAGGCTTGCCTCGAAGACTTTTTAGTTCAATTTCCTCACCGTGCTGGTTTGGTAGCACGAAATTTGGGGCTACATCGCCTATTTCTATTGACATTAACATTCCTTTCGGGCCAAGTGGCAGTGTCTACCAAGTTACAGGTAGTCTTTGTTCAAACCTAACTCCACAAGAGATTGAAAGCCGAGGGGCTATGACGTTCAACAACCAGGACGCCTTTGCTGTTCCCAGTCCTGACACGGACCCCAACGAGACTTCAGAGTGGCTGCAGTCACTCGAAGCGCTCAGTGAACATAAGGGCCGAGGCCGTGCCAGAGAAATCATGCAACACCTGCTTAGACGTTCGCATGAATTGCAACTAAACGTTCCACTGGTGCCGACCACCGATTACATCAACACCATTTCGCCTGAGGATGAACCTGAATTCCCAGGTAATGAGCAGATAGAGAGAACCTATCGTGCATGGATGCGTTGGAACTCGGCGGTGCTGGTTCACCGAGCGCAGAGACCAGACATTGCTGTTGGTGGTCACATTTCAACATTTGCCTCATCAGCATCTCTCTATGAAGTTGGCTTCAACCACTTTTTCAGAGGTCAAGACCACCCATCAGGTGGTGACAACATTTTTGTTCAAGGGCATGCATCCCCTGGACCTTACGCCAGAGCATTTCTTGAAGGTCGCCTATCGGCAGACCGCCTGGATGGCTTCAGGCAAGAGAAATCACACATTCACGGAGGCCTTCCCTCTTACCCTCACCCAAGATTGTTGCCGGATTTCTGGCAATTCCCAACGGTGTCAATGGGTATTGGACCAATCAACGCGATTTACCAAGCACAGTTCAACAAGTATTTAGAAAACCGCGGATTCAAAGACCCCTCCGACCAGCAGGTTTGGGCATTCTTGGGCGATGGCGAGATGGATGAAGTTGAATCCAGAGGTGCGTTGCAGATTGCCGCAAATGAAGGTTTGGACAACCTGAACTTTGTCGTCAACGCCAACCTGCAAAGACTGGATGGTCCAGTTCGAGGTAACGGAAAGATTATTCAGGAGCTAGAAAGCTTCTTCCGCGGAGCGGGGTGGAATGTAATCAAGGTGATTTGGGGGCGCGAGTGGGACAGCCTGCTTGAAAAAGACCACGATGGAGCACTAGTTGATTTGATGAACAAAACTCCCGATGGTGATTACCAGACCTACAAGGCTGAGAGTGGAGGATTCATCAGGGAAAACTTCTTTGGCCGCGATCACCGAACACGTGCTTTGGTTGAGAGTCTGACTGATGACCAAATCTGGGGCCTGAAGCGTGGAGGACACGACTATAAAAAGATCTACGCCGCCTATAAGGCAGCGACCGAACACACCGGTCAGCCAACCGTAATCATTGTGAAAACAGTTAAGGGTTATGGCCTAGGTAAGAGCTTTGAGGCTAGAAACGCAACTCACCAGATGAAAAAGCTCACGCTTGAAAATCTAAAAGACTTCCGTGATGAGATGCGCATTCCAATTTCAGATGCTGAGCTGGAAAAAGACCCCTATCTGCCTCCTTACTACAACCCGGGTGAGGAATCAGAAGAGATTCAATACATGCTCGAGCGCAGGAAGCAGCTTGGCGGGTTCCTGCCAGAGCGACGCAGCAAATACGTTCAGCTGGATCTCCCTGATGACAAGGCTTATGCCACTCCCAAGAAAGGAAGTGGGAACCAAGAAGTTGCGACCACAATGGCATTCGTACGAATGCTGAAAGACTTGCTGAAATCTGAGGGCATTGGACAAAGATTGGTACCAATCATTCCTGACGAGGCAAGAACTTTTGGTATGGATGCTTTCTTCCCAACGGCCAAGATCTACAACCCGTTTGGCCAGAAGTATTTGTCTGTTGACCGTGAATTGCTTCTCAGCTACAAAGAATCAGAAACGGGTCAGATTCTGCACCCCGGAATTAATGAAGCTGGCTCGGTTGCAGCTTTCACGGCGGTGGGAACCAGCTATTCAACCCACGGTCAGCCGATGATCCCGATTTATGTGTTCTATTCGATGTTCGGCTTCCAAAGAACTGCAGATGCTCTTTGGGCAGCCGGTGACCAAATGACCAGAGGTTTCCTAATCGGAGCAACTGCTGGACGCACCACCCTAACTGGAGAAGGACTCCAGCATGCTGATGGTCACTCACTTGTCTTGGCTAGCACAAACCCTGCGGTTGTGGCATACGACCCTGCTTACGGTTACGAGATTTCACACATCGTGAAAAGCGGAATCGAGCGGATGTATGGCGAGAAACACGCCGATCCAAACGTCATGTATTACCTGACCGTTTACAACGAGCCCATGTTGCAGCCCGCTGAGCCAGAGGATGTCGATGTTGAAGGCATCATCCGCGGAATCCACAAGGTAAAAGAAGGCACTCAGGGAGCAATCAAGGCGCAGGTGCTCGCCAGTGGAGTAGCACTCCCCTGGGCAATGGAGGCCCAAGAAATCCTGGCGGCAGTTGGTGTGTCGGCAGATGTTTGGTCAGTGACAAGTTGGGGTGAGTTGAGAAAAGACGGCCTAGATGCAGACGAGCACAACTTCCTAAACCCAGAATCCACCCCGAAAACCGCCTACATCAGTCAAAAACTGGCCTCCAGTGAGGGTCCAATTCTTGGAGTGAGCGATTTCATGCATGCTGTTCCTGACATGATCAGAAACTGGGTGCCTCGAGATTATGCGACTCTCGGTGCCGAAGGTTTCGGATTTAGTGACACCAGGCCTGCCGCCAGAAGGTATTTCAAAATCGATGGTCCATCAATTGCAGTCAGAGTGCTGCAACAGCTTGCGGAGCAGGGAAAGATTGATGCATCCGTTGCGAATGAGGTCATGAAGGACTACAAATTGGATGATGTCAGAGCCGGAACCAGTGGAAGTGCTGGTGGAGACGCCTAAGCAAAATTTCAACCAGGAGGCGCTAGCCGCCTCCATTGAAAAACGCCTGGTGGAACAGCTGGATTGGTTTTCAGAGATGCCGAAAACCAGACAGCTATCAGTTCTGAACGTGGTCAGCAATGGTTTGACCTATTTCAATCAGCTTCTTCAAGGAGCAAATGACTCAACCCTGCTTGCATCGCAGGCATTTGAGGCAGCACCAAGGGAACTGCTTCGTTCAGTTTCTCTGCAAGAAACCTTGCAGGTGACAAGAGTCATTGCCCATGCTCTGGAGGATGCGCTGGGGGAATCCAAGCAGCAGCTGATAGATGCCTTTGCCAAAGAAACAAGTTTTGCAGCAGCTGATATTTATGGCAGGGCCAGCAGGTCAAGGTCAATTTGGGATGACCGATTAGAGGCTTTGATCATCGATGCGGTTATCAGTGGCGAAAGTGACGCTGAGGTCGCGAGCCGAGCCAGCGCCCTTGGTTGGAGAGGTCAGGGGGCGATTGCCGTGATGGTCGCGCTGGTAAGCGGTGAGATCGATTTCGATCAATATCGGAAGACCGCTCGATTGAAATCAGCAGATGTTTTGATTGGAAATCAGGGTAATAATCTGATTCTCATCTGTGGCTTTCGCGACCCAGAACAAGCTACTGGGGAAAACCTTTTTGAACTGGCGGGTGAATTCGCGACCATCGCCAAACCGGGGCCAGTTGTCATGGGTCCAAGGGTGGAAAGCATCAACCTTGCAAGAAGAAGTGCCCGCGCAGCCTTCGGCGCAATGAAGATCGTTCGGCAACACAGATTGAGTCGCAAAGCAGTAAGAAGCAGAGAGTATTTAGCCGAAAGGGCAGTGCTCGGTGAGGCAGAGGCGCAACGAGCATTAGTTCGAGAGGTCTATCAAAAATTACAGTCCTCAAGCAATCAACTTCTGGAGACCCTTGAGGTGTTTTTAGAGCAGGACGGATCAATCGATAAAACCTCTCAAGAGCTATTGGTTCACCCAAACACAGTTCGCTATCGCCTGAGTTCAATTGAGGACCTGCTTGGACTGGACCCGCTCTCCCCTAAAGGCCAGCACACTTTGAGAATTGCATTCACTCTTGGCCGTGTTCAAACACAACCTCCCGCTGGAGGACTATCCTGAACCCCATGCGTTACCTGTTATGTCCGGGCCAAGGAAGCCAGAAACCTGGTTTTTTGAAACCTTGGATTGAAAATGAAACCTTTTCATCACTTCTAAGTCAGTTTTCAGACATCACTGGACTTGATTTATTAAACCTTGGAGTAGAGGCATCTGCCGAGCAGATAGCCGAGACCTCAATCACTCAGCCCCTAATCGTGTCAGCAAGCATTGCAAGCGCTAGAACAATGTTTGGCGATCAAATGAGTTCTCACTTTGATGTGATAACAGGTCATAGTGTTGGAGAGTTTGCAGCAGCCGCTCTTTCTGGGGTGCTGACCGATGAACAAGCAATAACTCTGGTCACAGCCAGGGCTAGGGCAATGCAGGAAGCCGCAGAAGAGATTGAAACCGGCATGGCAGCAGCGATCGGCCAAGACCTAGCCGAGCTTGAAAAGTCTCTGGGAGAACTCCAAATTGCCAATTACAACGGAGTCAACCAGTATGTGATTGCAGGCACAAAAACTGATTTAGCGGCATTAGGCGAAAACCCTCCTGCAGGTTTTCGAATCATCCCACTAAGTGTTTCGGGCGCTTTCCACACCTCTTACATGCAACCAGCAGCTGACTCTCTGGTTGATATTTTCAACGCCACCGAGGCTAGGGACCCAGCCCTCACACTGCTATCCAATAGCGATGGTCAACCAGTTGAATCGGGGGAAGATTTTGTGGCCAGCCTATTGAAACAGGTGAGTTCACCTGTTCGTTGGGACCAGTGTATGGACAGCATGCAACCAGGGAGTAAATTTTTGGAGCTGTCTCCCAGTGGAGTGCTTTCAAACCTGGTGAAAAAAACTATTTCTGAAGCAGAGGTATATGCCTTGAAATCTCCGGATGAGTCTATAGACTTCCGACAATGACTGAATTAAGGGTTTCGACACCGCAGAAGTATTCCAAGATATATTCCCTGGGAGCTTCCCGTGGAAGTCTGCAGGTGACTAACGATGAAATCGCAGGGCCAATAGATTCCAGTGATGAATGGATTCGTCAAAGAACTGGAATAATCACCCGCGCCAGAGCCAATGAAGAAGAAACCATGGTTTCCCTATCTGTGGAAGCTGGTAAAGAAGCTATTGAAAAATCAGGTGTCAACCCCGAAGAAATTGACCTGGTAATCGTCTCCACAATTTCCTTTCCGTTTGCCACGCCCGCAGCTGCACCACTAATCGCTTCCGAATTAGGAATCCCCACGGCTGCCGCCTACGACATCAGTGCTGCTTGTGCCGGATACTGCTACGGAATTGCCCAGGCAGATTCGATGATTCGTTCTGGACTAAGTAAATTCGCTTTAGTCATTGGAGCTGAAAAGCTTTCTGATTTCATCAACCCCGCTGACAGAACAATTAGTTTCCTGCTTGGTGACGGAGCTGGAGCCGCAGTGGTAGGTCCAAGTGACACCCCTGGGATTAGCAAAAGCGTTTGGGGAAGCGATGGAAGCCAGTGGGACAAAGTTGGAATGACCAGTTCAATTTTAGATTTCAAAGCTGGCGGAGATTGGCCAACTCTGGTTCAAGAGGGTAGAACTGTTTTCAGATGGGCCGTCTGGGAAATGGTCAAAGCCGCCAAAGAAGCCTTGGATGAAGCTGGAATCACAGTTGATCAGCTTTCAGCACTCGTCACCCATCAGGCCAACATGAGAATTATTGACGAATTTGCAAAACAATTGGAATTGCCTGAATCTGTTGTTGTTGCCAAAGACATCGAAACCACGGGTAACACCTCTGCAGCCTCCATCCCCCTTGCCATGCACAGGCTATTAGATGAGAAGCAGGTTGAATCTGGGGGCCTCGCACTTCAGATTGGTTTCGGCGCTGGGCTTGCCTATGCAGCTCAAGTAGTAGTGCTCCCCTAAAATAAATCGAACAACTCAAAGGAGAAACAAATGGCTCACAGCGAAGCAGATGTACTTGCAGGTCTTGCCGAATTAGTAAATGAAGAAACCGGTATCGCTGCAGATTTGGTTCAGCCAGAGAAATCTTTCACAGACGATCTTGACATTGACTCAATTTCAATGATGACAATTGTTGTGAATGCAGAAGACAAATTTGATGTAAAGATCCCAGACGAAGAGGTAACCAACCTTGTTACCGTCAAAGACGCAGTGGATTTCATTGTTGGAGCACAAGGATAACTTGCGAAGAGTAGTTGTAACGGGCATTGGTGCCACCACTCCGGTCGGTGGCACCGCCCAGCAAAGCTGGGAAAATTTATTAGCCGGAAAATCAGGAGTTAACAGCCTGAGTCAGGAATGGGTCGAGCAATACCAGTTGCCAGTCACCATTGCTGGAGAGGCTATGCAACCCGCTTCAGAGGTGCTTGCTCCGCACGAAGCAAAAAGATTAGACCCATCCAGCCAATTTGCGCTGATTAGTGCCAGAGAAGCTTTCGCAGATGCCGGTTCACCTGAGGTGGACCCAGTTCGAATGAGCGTTGACTTTGCCACTGGTATTGGAGGTGTTTGGACACTGTTAGACGCCTTTGACACCCTCAAAGAACGTGGCCCACGTCGCGTGTTGCCGATGACCGTTCCAATGTTGATGCCAAACGGTCCAGCTGCTGCGGTTGGCATGCACTTTGGAGCCAAGGCTGGTGTTCACACCGCGGTGAGTGCTTGCGCCAGCGGAAACGAGTCAATCGCCAACGCTTTTCACAGAGTGAAGTCAGGGTCGGTGGACCTAGCAATTGCTGGTGGTGCAGAAGCTGCCCTTCACCCACTCCCGATTGCCTCATTTGCTGCAATGCAAGCCTTGAGTAAAAGAAACGATGACCCAACCCGCGCATCCAGACCATACGACGTTGATCGTGATGGGTTTGTGATGGGCGAAGGTGCTGCTGCACTAATTCTTGAAGACTACGATTCCGCAATTGCTCGTGGAGCAAGCATCTATGCCGAGATAGTCGGGGCTGCAATCACAAGTGACTCCTACCACATCACCGCACCGGACCCGGAGGGGGAAGGAGCCTCCAGAGCAATGCTGGCAGCATTGGCCGAAGCAGAGGCCTCCCCGGCAGATGTTCAGCATGTGAATGCTCACGCAACCTCCACACCAGTTGGCGACATTGCAGAGTTCACGGCTTTGAAAAAGGTTTTTGGCAAAAATGTTGACGATCTGGTGGTCAGCGCAACAAAAGCCTCAACCGGTCACTTATTGGGTGGTGCAGGGGCAATTGAAGCAGTTTTCACAATCATGGCTTTAAAAACTCAAACCGCACCCGGGACGATAAACCTGGATAATCAAGATCCAGAGATTCCTTTGAATGTTCCCAGGTCAAGCGCAAGTCTAAATTCAGGCAAAATTGCAATTAGTAACAGCTTTGGTTTTGGTGGACACAACGCAGTTCTAGCTTTTCGCTAACCAACTTTAGGAATCACCGAAACCGAATCAGTATTGATCTTCAGTTCATCTAATCGGTCTTGGTGCGCAAAGCCCATCATCTGTCGATACAAAGCCTTATGCGCTGAGGGATTCTCACTGAGTTTTTCTGCAAAATTATCTAGTTCGTTTTCCGGAATCAGCACTCTGCCAATTTCGTCAATCAATTGCCGCTTCATGCCCAGGCTAGGAACACAAAGAATCCGAATTCCCAACTGATTTTCAACCAAATGCTCAATCTCAAAATGAATCCCACCCAGTTTGAATAAACGGGAGGCCAGAAGTGAGCTGTCGGTTTCGTCGCTTAGGAAAACTGATGCTTGAAATTGACTGGAGATTAGAGGCTGAACCCGCCATTGATTTTTCTTGACCAAATCGGATAGTTCAGAGAGATGTTTGGCAGGCACGCCAAGCAAGCGCAGTTCAACTGCCATATTCACCTCCTCAGGTACGTCTTCCCCTACGTCCTAACGAGATGAATACAGCCTAACCTCGGAAAACCACGCCAGTCAAAGGTTTTTCCGCTGAGACTCCTGCACCAAAAGCTCATCTAGGTCTGAAAGTTTTCGCATGCTGTAAACAGCACGAGAAACTCTTGGGTTTGAAATCAGTCGATCTTGGTGGGTGTTTATAAAATTCCAATATCCCGCATTCACGGGGCAAGCCTTATCGCCAACTCGAACCTTTGGGTCAAATTTGCATGACCCGCAGTAGTTGGTCATCTTGTTTATGTAAGCACCACCGGCAGCATATGGCTTGGTGGCCATCATCCCGCCATCGGCATAAAGACTCATGCCGACGCTGTTAGCGGGCATCACCCAGGGTGTTCCATCCACGAAGTTATCAACCAACCAGTCGTTGACCTGACGGGGATTAAGACCTCTCTGCATAGCGATGTTTCCTAAAATCATAAGCCTGGGTATGTGGTGAACCCAACCGCGTTTGGAAATGTCATCAATCGTTGAGCTCAAGCAATTTGCATCAATGGTGTTTGCATCCAAATCCAACCAATTCTCCGGCAGTGGCTGATTAGCGTCCAGCTCGTTTTTATCTACGTAATCCTCGCCGAAGTGCCAGTAGAGGTGCCAAACATAATCACGCCAACCTATTAGCTGACGAATGAAGCCTTCAACACTTGCAAGCCTTGCTCTTCCCTGTCTATAGGAATTCTCTGCAGCCTGCGCAACCTCTAGTGGGTGCAACAAGCCCATATTCATTGGCGCACTGAGCAAACTGTGACTCATCGCCCAATCGTCACTGAGCACCGCATCCTCATAAGGACCAAACAAATCCAGGCGATGTTCGACGAAATGATGCATTGCCTGCAAAGCCTCTTCCCTGCTTGCAGGGAATAGCCTTGGTCCGTCAACCCCTGAGAAGCGAACACCCTCGGCCTCAAGCTGATCAAGGTCAACTCTCACCTGCGCATCTATCTCATCCTCAACTGCAGTCCAAGGTTCGCTAACCCCCAAGCTGGACTGCTTGGGAGCAGGAAGCCGATTGTCGTGATCATAATTCCATTGGTCGCCCTCTGGTTGACCGTTATTCATCAAAAGGTTTGTTTTGACTCTTTGTTTTCTATAAAAATCCTCCATCACCAGGCGCTTACCGGCCTTGGATTCGACATACTCTGCAAACTCCTGCTCGCTAGCAACAAACCCTCGGCTTGGTTCAATGTTTGCTTCCAGGGAATTTACAAATCTGCGCAGGTTATAGCTGGTTGGATTGACTGCCGAGCTAACTGGATTTGCTAGATCTTTATAAGAATCAAGTTTTATTAACTCAACTTCTGGGTCCAGAGCCCTGTGCCTGATTGCAGAGAGAATCAGGTGCGCCTTCTGCCGGTGGTACTTGCGCTTTTTGAACTGACCCGTGACCTCGGGAAGCAGCAGCTGGTCCTCCAGTTGGAAATGTGGGCCAAGTTGATCTGCAAACAATAACTGCATCGGGACTCCCTCTGTGGCTATAACATTGGAACCAATATGAGCAAGCTTTACTTCCGCCACGGTGCGATGAATTCAGGTAAGTCCACAGCACTGCTGCAGGCTGCCCACAACTATGAAGAGCGCGATCAGAGAGTTTTGGTTGCCAAGCCTGCGGTCGATGTTAAGGGAGATAGAAACATCATCAGCCGCCTCGGGGTGGTTAGAGAAGTGGATCTGTTACTAACACCCGAAAAAAACTTGAGAGATGCTTTTCAAGAGGTTGCCAAAGATGCCTCAATTTCAAAAACACCCATCGCCTGCTTGCTGATTGACGAATCCCAGTTTCTAACTCCTGAGCAGGTTGACCAAGCATTGGAACTTGCGGTTTTAGACAACATTCCAGTTTTGGCCTACGGAATACGCACGGATTTCCAAACCAAGAGCTTTCCGGGAAGCAAAAGGCTTTTAGAAATCGCCCACAGTCTTGAGGAATTGAAAACAATTTGCAGGTGTGGCAGAAAAGCCATGTTCAACGGCAGGCTGTTTGATGGAAGCTTTGTCTTCGATGGTGACCAGGTTGCAATCGACGGAGTGGAAGTAACATACGAGTCTTTATGTGCCGATTGTTACTTAAAAGAAAAAGCTCTGGCCAACTAGGGGTTATTGTTTTTTCTCGAGGAGAAAACATTGACTACAACTTTTTTAGAACGTATTGAACAACCACAGCCACTTGTTTTGTCTGGTGGATATTTATTCGAAGCCGAACGCCGAGGTTATCTAACCGCTGGCGAGTTTGTGCCAAAAATTGCCCTTGATCACCCAGAGGTGCTGACACAAATCACCACTGACTTTGTTCGTGCGGGCAGTGACATCGCATTAGCCTTCACATACAACGGGCACCGCGAGAAGATGCGCATAATTGGCGAAGAGCACCTTTTAGAACCCCTAAATAGAGCGGCAATGAGGATTGCCAGGAAAGTTGCCGATGAGCAAACAGAATTGCTTGGCAGGAAAATCTATGTTGCCGGCAATATCTCTAATTCAAATATTTTTGACCCGGAGGATGAATCCTCCAAAGATGCAGTTAGAGAGATGTATCGGGAGATGATTGGTTGGGCTAAAGAAGAGGGGGCTGACCTGATTCTTGCTGAGACCATGTATTACTTCGAAGAGGCAAAGATTGCCCTTGAGGAAATTCAGGCAGCTGGCTTGCCCTCAATTGTGAACGTGGCGGTGTTTGCCACAGGAGAGCTTCGCGATGGCTATTCCCCTGCTGAGGCCTGCAAGAAACTTGCCGATGCTGGAGCGGATGTTGTTGGAACAAACTGTTTCCAGGGCCCAAACACAATCAGGCCAATCTTGGAGGAAATCACAAATGCGGTGGGCGATCACCCGGTATGCGGAATGCCGGGTACTTACAGAACCACCCATGAGCACACGACCTTTTTCAATCTTCCAGACAAGGGAAACACCGCAACCCTCCCCCATGAGCGCACCTTTCCAGATGCCCTAGAAGCCCAAAACTCAAACAGATATGAAACGGCTGAATTTGCAGGATATGCAAACTCACTGGGTGCCAAGGTAATCGGTCTGTGCTGTGGTGCAAGTGTGATTCATCACCGCGCAGTGAGCGAAACCTTAGGAAAAGAGAGTTATTTATCTAAATACTCCCCCGATATGACCAAGCATTTTTTGTATGGAACTGATTCATCGCTCTCGAAGCACATCACCGAGCATGGAAGTGACGCCTAAGTCGAAAAATTACGGGAAACTCAACACTTAGTTGTGTTATGTTTTTGATTATCCAGTCTGAGGAGGCGATGTCCATACCGTGGACCATCCGTATTTAACTTCGACAAAAATCCGTGCAACTTCTGTTGGTTCAATGCTGAATTGCAGAACACCTAAGCAAGACGGTCAACATTGCTAGTTGACATAGGGCTCATAGTTCTTGGGATTGCTGTGATTGCGGTAATCATCTCAATCAACGGTTATTTCGTGGCCCAAGAATTTGCCTACATGGCCGTTGACAGGTCAACACTGAAGTCAATGGCGGAAAAGGGTGATGCTGGAGCAACTAGGGCTCTAAAGGTCACTGGCAAAACATCGTTCATGCTGTCAGGTGCTCAACTTGGCATCACCATTACAGGCTTGATGGTTGGATATGTTGCTGAACCCTTGGTTGGAGAGTCTCTAGGCAATCTATTGGGGTTGACCGGAATACCAGTTGGTGTCGGTATCGCCGTGGGAACAGTCACAGCTTTGGTTATTGCAACCGTGGTGCAGATCATATTTGCTGAGTTGTTTCCAAAAAATCTAGCTATTTCAAATCCCAGGCCATTATCAATTGCCCTATCCCGATCTACTCTTTTTTATATGGCGGCCTTTGGCTGGTTGATAACTTTTTTCGATAAGTCTTCCAACGCTCTTCTAAAACTAATCAGGGTCGAACCTGCTCATGACTTGGATGCAAGTGCGAATGCAAGTGATTTAGAACACTTGGTGGAGGACAGCTTTGACAGCGGGGATTTACCGGAGCAGCTTTTTGTCCTACTGGACCGAATTCTTGATTTCCCAGAGCGTGATGTTGAACACGCTATGGTGCCACGGTCTCAGGCTGACTACCTGCAGGCAGATGCAACCGTTGCAGACGCACGGGCGCTAATGTCCGTTGCGCATACCAGGTATCCAGTGATTGGGGAAAACGATGAGCCATTGGGCGTAATTCAACTTGATGACCTCTTAGGTTTTTCTAATACGGACACAACCCAGGTTAACCAGCACATGCGCTCCCCCTTTGTGGTTCCAACGGTAATGACGCTTCCAGAGGTATTGAAGGGAATGCTGGAAACAGCGAATGAAATGGCTTTGGTGATTGATGAGTATGGAGGGTTTACAGGACTTCTCACAATTGAAGACCTCGGTGAAGAAATTCTTGGAAGAATTAGCGACGAGCATGACCCGAAAGAAGAAGAAAACATTACCCAACAAGCTGAGAACCGTTGGACAGTGCCGGGGAATATACCTATCGATGAACTTGAGAGGCTTTTGGGGGTGGACATACCGGAAGGTGACTGGGAAACACTGGCGGGATTGTTGATCTCTGAAAAGGGAGGACTGCCAGAGGCTGGAGAGTCTCTGCAGATTGAACTGGAACTCACCCCCGAGGAGATTACAAACGGTAGCGATTCAATCAGCGTTTTGGTGGCCAAAATCGTAGAGGTTGATCGCCACGTTCCGGTTGAGATTGTGATTGAACTCATCCAGCGAAAACTGGACCGAGACTCTGATGATGAGGAGGTTCAGCCATGATCGACTGGACCATCATCGTTGTCACCGTTTCACTTATTGTCTTGAGTGCTTTTTTCGTAGCAATCGAATTTTCTCTTATCGGTGCCCGAAGATACAGGCTTGAAGAACAAGCTGCCGACAGCGCGTCGGCGCGTGCCGCTCTTCGGGGCATGAATGAGTTGACAACGATGTTGGCTGCGGCACAACTAGGAATCACAGCCTGTACCTTTGGACTGGGCGCTGTCACAAAACCAGCCGTGGACTATTGGCTTGAGCCACTGCTGATATCTGCAGGACTCCCAACGTGGCTGTCTGGTGGAGTTGCATTCGGGTTGTCGTTGTTAGTCGTCACTTTTTTGCATCTCGTAGTTGGCGAGATGGCTCCCAAGTCCTGGGCGATTGCCAACCCTGAATTGTCCGCAAAGGTAATTGGAATTGCCTCCAGGGTTTATTTATGGCCGATCAGGCCGTTTCTAAACTGGGTGAATTCGATAGCAAACTCACTGGTGCGAGCCGTCGGTGTAACCCCGGTGGAAAGGACTGCCGTTGGTGGTCAAGACGCAGACACCATAAGGCAGGTTGTTGAGCATTCCGCGCAGCTAGGTGTTTTGGAGCCTCACCTGAAATCTCAGATCACCGAAGCCATCGAATTACAAAGCATTACCGCTGGTGATTTTGCCCAAACAGGCAGAAACATTGTTTCCATCAAGGCCGATGACACCGTTGAAGTACTACGAGATGCCTCTAAGCAAACTGGACATCTGAGAATCTTGGTCAGAAATAAGCGAGATGAAATCAGTCATGTTGTGCACATTAGGGACACTTTGCAGTCGCCACTGAATGCCCCAATCAAGCCATTCCTGAGACCTGTATTTAAGACTCATGAAACCACACCCCTGTATGAAATGTTGCAAGAGATGAACAAGGCCCAGGTTCAATTGGCTTTAGTAAAGCATGCTGATGGAACTCAGGATGTCGTGACCATCAAAGATGTAATCAGGCGGATTTTGCCAGTTAGCTAAAAAATCCGATTTACTTTGATTACTAGACACAGAGCCATGGCATAACAGCGTCTATGGGCTTACCGCAATAAATAAAAACGCAGCGAAAATAACGATGTGAAGACCACCCTGAAACAAGGTGACCCTGTGTGAGGAGACAGTCACGGTACCAACCACGATGGTGAGAATAAACAAAACAATCTCTGTGTAGCCAAGACCCAAATTCAATTCCACGTCGAGAAACAGTGAAAAAATAGCAAGGGCGGGAATGGTCAAACCTATACTGGCTAAAGCCGAACCGTAGCCGATGTTGAAACCCGACTGCATGTCTCCCTGACGAGAGAACTTAACCGCAGAAAGCCCTTCTGGCAACAAGATCACTAGAGCTATCACCACTGCAACTAGTGAAAGTGGTAGCCCAGCATCACTAAAAACATCCTCAATCGAAGGAGAGAGCACCCGGGCCAAGCCAACGATTGCAGCCAAGGAAACAAACAACAAAATCAGGCTCCATACAAAGGTATCCCTGGTGGGTGGAAGCTGGAGGGTCTTTGTTGATGGTCTCTCAATGTCTTCAAAATGCTCTCGGTTGCGCACTGTGAGGACCCACAAAAACAGTGCGTACACGCCCAATGACACCAAGGCCACAAAAACCAACTGTGGAGTTGTGAACGTGGGTCCCTCACTGCCGGCGGTGAATGTAGGTAAAACCAGCGCAAGAGTTGCAATTGTTGCAATAGCGCCTAGCGCGGCACCACTGCCCTCGGAGTTGAATGAGGATGTAGATGATTTCAAGGTGGCGGCAACAACTGAAAAGCCAATTATGCCGTTGACTGTTATCATCACAGCCGCAAACACAGTGTCTCTTCCAAGAGTGGATGCTGAGCTTCCACCCTCCAACATGATTGAGAGGATAATTCCAACCTCAATCACAGTCACGGACAGAGCCAGGAAAATAGCTCCCCAAACCCTCCCCACATAAGCGGCAATAATATCCACGTGATGTACTGCTGACATCACACCACCGGCGAGCACGACCCCAAGCAAAATTACCCCCAGGGAACCAGGTGGAGAAGACCAGAAAAGCACCACGAGCACCAACGCAAAAAGCGGGCCCACAATATGGAACCAAAGGTTGAGCTTGTTGAGTGTCATAGCCCAAGTTTAGGCGTTAGCGTAAATTCCCAACCGAACAAGAGGCTGCAGGAAAAACTGAAGTGGGGCGGACGGGACTTGAACCCGTGACCGACGGATTATGAGTCCGCTGCTCTAACCAGCTGAGCTACCGCCCCCTTGATGGTTCGGCACTAGTTTAGCCTGACATGACAAAGGAACTTAGCAGTTTCGCTAGCGACTAGGCTCAATTCAATGAATTCCATAAAAAATGTTGCAAGGCTTGGTTTGGGTCTAGCTCTGGTGTATGCGGGCATTGGTCACTTCACCTTCTCCCGCATTGAGTTCAGGGCTCAGGTGCCCACCTGGCTGCCGCTAGATCCTGACTTTGTTGTGTTGGCTTCTGGAGTGATTGAACTAATGCTTGGGCTTAGCTTGATTGTGCTCTACAAGTTCAAAAAACAGGTTGGTCTTGCCGCGGCATTGTTTTTCGTAGCAATTTTCCCTGGAAATATTTCTCAGTATGTAAATGGCATAGACGCATTTGGGCTGAATACCGATAGTGCGAGGTTTATAAGACTCTTGTTTCAACCGCTATTGGTGATTTGGGCGCTTTGGTCAACCAATGCCCTGGAATACTTCAAGGCTAAAAAGCGCTAGTTATTTTCGTCTTTATCGTCTGATTTTGAACTAAATCGCTCTCGTGCTCTATTGAGATCATCCCTCACCCCATCAAACTGTTCTTTGAGCTCATCCTTAGCATCAGATAGCCTCTCCTGCAGCCCATAACGGATTTCATCCATTCGCGAACGAAGTTCTTGGGCAGAGGATCTGAAAGAGTAAACGCGCTCACGAAGATTCTCAGAAAGTCTCCCAATCGGCAACGCATAAGACTCCAAGTTGTCCTCAGTGGTTGGAGCGAACTCCCCCAGCCCTTGATAAAGATTTTCAAAGATGTTGAGGGTATTAGTAATGTCGTGAGCTTGAATCAGGTGGAGTGAGTTTTCGCTCATGCGTTCCAACTCCTGCTCGTCAGCTGTCAAAACGTCTCTGAGCCTGCCCGCCAGCTCCTGGACATCCTCTGGTTGATAGAGGTAGCCATTGTCACCCGAGTGGATCAGGTGAGGAAGAGCCATGGCATCAGCACCAATCACTGGCCTGCCGCTAGCCATCGCCTCCATGGTTGCAATTGACTGAAGCTCAGCAATGGACGGCATTGCAAATACACTGGCGCGCTCATAAGCCCGCGGAAGCTCTGCCTCAGAAACAAAACCCAAGAAATGCACTCGATCTGAAACGCCCAAATCATCAGCAAGTTTTTCTAAGATTTCCTTCTCTCCCCCGTTGCCAACTATTTCTAGCTGGACATCAATTTCGGGAGTAATTTCTTCGATTGCTCGAAGCAAAATATCTAACCGCTTCTCATAATCCAATCTGCCAACAAACAAAACCCTCGGTTCCGTGTTGCTGGTTGGGGTGTCATTGACAAACCTGGAGGCATCGATGCCGCAACTAATTGCCAGAACATCGGTCAATCCGGTCTCTTTCTCCAAAAGATCTGCCGCTCGACGGGTTGGGGTGGTGACCTTATCCATCTTTTTCAAAACTCGTCCGGTGTCTCGCCAGCCAAAACGCATAATTGGTTTTTCAATAAACCTCGGAACCTTGACTGAATATCGAATCAGATTTTCAGGCATTGTGTGGTTGGTGGCAATGGTCTTGATTCCACGCTTTTTGGCCTCGTCAACAATCAACCTGCCGACCATGAGGTGAGATTGGATATGAACTGCGTCCGGTTGCAGCTCATCTAATAGTTTGCCCAATTTTGATTTCAAACCAAAAGGACTCATCGCTCTGACCGAGAGTTCTTTTCTCATCTGAAAAGAGGGGTAGCGATGAACAGTTAGCTCGGCACCATCGTGGATTTCGGTGTTCGTTCCACTTCTGCCGGGTATTGCTGGTGCAATCACATGAATGTCGTGTCCTCTGCGAGCGAGACCCGCAGCCAATCGCTCGGCGAAACGAGCGGCCCCATTGACATCGGGACCAAAAGTGTCGCAAGCAAGCAAAACCTTTAGCTTGTTTTCCATTTCAAATCAGTCTAATTCTCATTTGTCTGTGGGTGAACTTTTTCCAAAAGATACACCCCAACCATGGCAACTATGGCGCTCAGTGAAAAAGTCACGATTGTTTGAAAACTGGCTCCCGCGGCTTCACCAAGAATTACGATTCCAATGCCAACGGCAACCATTGGATCAATCACGGTCAACCCTGCAATGACTAGATCAGGTGGTCCCGTCGCATACGCATTCTGAACAAACCAACCCCCAAGCACCGTAGCAAGAATCAAAGCAATTCCAGCAGATAGAGTCAACACGTCGTAATCCCCTTGTATCAGACGCTGGATTATGACTTTGGCCAAGGTGGCCACAAACCCATACAGGACACCGGCGCCAAATACATAATTCAATGCCTTGGCGGTTCCGCCAGTCGTTGCCATAAGAAAACCAAACAATAAAAGCATGAGGGCTAATACGCCCAGAACTTGCAGAAGTTTCTCGTCACTCATCTCAACATCCGTAGCCACGCCAGATGCTGCGACAACAAAGCTTGCAATTCCAGCCATGGTCAGCATAATTGCCAAGATGGTTTTCGGTCCCAATCGAACGCCGTAGATTCTTGCGTTTAGGAAACTAGTGATAACAAGCGCAACTGCACCTATTGGCTGCACGACAATCAGTGGTGCAAGAGTCAACGCTGCCAGTTGCAAAACCACGCCCATGAATAAAAAACCAGTTCCAATCAGCCATCGGGGGCGCCTCATCAAACCCAGGACTTGCTTCACGCCAAGACGGTTGATTCCAGTTCCATTCACTCTTTGGTGAACACTGTCATTTTGCAATTGAGCGCCAAGTGCTAAGCCAACTGCTGCCAACAATGCCAACAATATGGCGATTGCCCTTAGCACTTCTGCTGGTAGCAACTTGTCTCCTAGTTCAACAACTTGTTAAGCCTACTTAGTGAATAGCTATATTCACCCAATAGCATTTACTTATGGCAATCAGACCAATTCACATCAAGGGCAGCGAAGTCCTTCACAAACCGGCTCAAGCGGTTGAAAACTTTGACCATTCACTCGAAATTTTGGCGCACGACATGTTTGAAACCATGGAAAAAGCCCCAGGTGTTGGACTGGCGGCACCGCAAATTGGTGTTGGACTAGCAGTTTTTGTCTATGACTGGGAGGACGATGATGAGATACAGCATCGAGGCATTGCGATCAATCCAGAACTAGAGCTGTTTGGGTCAGAAAAACTTAATCCCGAAGAGCACATAGAGGGTTGCCTGAGTGCACCGGGTCTTCGATTCCCACTGCAACGTTCCCCAATGGTAAGACTCACGGCATTTGACCTGCAGGGCAACAAATACACAGAAATTGCCAAAGGCTGGCTTGCCAGAATTTTTCAACACGAATTCGACCACCTGCAAGGTTTGCTTTATTTAGATCGCCTCCAGGGTGAATACAAAACCCAGGCGGATCAAGAGGTGAAAGAACAAAACTGGCCGGCTGATTCCAATTGGATGCCGGGAGTGGATTATGACACCCCTTAGAAAAACATTCTGATCAAAGCCGAGAAGGCAGCAGCTGAGGCGATCACCACAATAAACGGCATCCTCAAATACAGCAGTCCCGCTGCCAGAATCAAAGCCGGAAGACGACTATCGACAGTAACAACTGAGTCATTTGTGAAGCCTTGAATAGCAATCAGTGAAGAGAGCAAACCAACCGTAATTGCATCTGCAATCTCTCTGAATCTCGGATTTGAAACATATTTCTCGGGAACCAGGTAGCCCAGAAACTTCCAACTAAAAACCGCCAATGAGGCCGCAATGACCGCAAGTGTCATTTCTTCCCCCAATACTGAATCAAAGCGGCCACTAAGGCACCCAGCAGCACAGGTATGCCCGCTGGGACTATCGATGTGGTTGCTAAAGCTGCGATGAAAGCGGCAAGACCAATGAGTTTGAATTTGGAACTACTGAGTCTTGGCCATACCAATCCCAAAAACGCTGCAGCGGCGGCGCTATCCAATCCGTAGTTGGCCGGATCTCCAATTCGGTCTCCAAGAACTGCCCCGGCAAGGGTCGTGAGATTCCAAAAAACAAAAACACTGATGCCCGTCCACCAAAACCCCCGTCGCTCATCTGACTGAGTGGCCTGGGAGGTTGCAACAGCGGTCGATTCATCGATTGTTAGTTGTGCCGACAAAAGCTTCGTAACTCCTGGCATCCCGAGAACTGGAGCCATCCTCAGGGCATAAAAGCCGTTTCTTACGCCCAACAACCAAGCACTCGCAATGGCGGTGGGAATTGCTGCCATGCCACCTGTTGCAACCACTCCGACAAAAGCGAATTGGCTTGCGCCACTGAACATCAAAAGGCTCAGCAACATGGTTTCTAAGATTGAAAGACCTGCGGTGACACCTAGGGCTCCGAATGAAACCGCGTAAATCCCTGTAGCCATGCCAATTGACACGGCTACCACAGGTATCCGATTCATTAAGCTCCGATCGCTCCCCGGGCTGGACTCGAACCAGCAACCCTTCGGTTAACAGCCGAATGCTCTGCCAATTGAGCTACCGGGGAATGGTGCAGGAAAACATTATCAGATAAACAACGTTACTTGGACTGAAGTTCTCTTCGTTCTCTCTCTAGATCCTGCAAATGGCGTTGAATCATCTCTGTTTCTTTATGGTGAGTCTCTGGATCAAACCTTCTGAGTGCGGTCAAAAGGTCTGATTTCTCACGATTCAAGGCATTGATCATGGCTCGCTGAATGACACCAGCTGCGTATTTTTTCAAGGACTGCTCGTCTTTTGCGGGAAGGGATGCAACGGCAAGCTGCCTAAACAGCTTCTGATCTTGCTCTCTGACAGCATTTCCAACCTGGTTCAGCCAGTCCGGCATCTCTCTTTGTTCGACTAAATCAGTGAGGATGATAGCGATTTGTTGAAGCTGTGAGGAGCTAAATCCAGCTGAAGTTATGCGCGCCAGTTGGTCTGCGTCGTAACTTGTTGGAACTTGAATCAAAACCTCGGCAATGGCTCGTTCCATGCGATCAATCTCCTCAGACTCAGCCTCGGGTTGTTGATCGAGATTCATTGACTGAACGGATTCTTTTTTATTGACCTTGCTCTGGTTTCCAATCATGGGCTCAATTTCAGAAACTTCGAGCGAAACCCAATCGGCGAGCTTACGCATGTATCCCATGCGCAAAGCAGGGTCTACAATTTCACTCACGACTGGAGCGGCCGCTCTGGCTGCCGCCACTCGGCTTTCAAGCTGAACTAAATCGAACTGGTCAATTCGGTGTCGAATAACAAATTCAAATAGAGGCCTTTTTTGATCAAGCATCGAAACTACTGCTGAATCACCCCGTTGTTGCCTGAGATCTGCTGGGTCTAATCCATCGGGCCCGGTCGCCACGAAGGTCAAAGCATTGAATTTTTCGCTATCTCCATAAACCCTGAGGGCTGCCTTGGTACCCGCGGCATCGGGGTCAAATGTGAAGATAACCTCTGCTGGTGAATCCCCAGAGCCCATTAGTAATCTATTCAAAACTTTGATGTGTTCTTCACCAAAAGCGGTTCCACAGGTTGCAACCGCAGTGTCAACTCCAGCTAGATGACAGGCCATAACGTCTGTATAGCCCTCAACCACGACCACTTGACGCTTTTTGGCAATTGCCTTTTTGGCCAAATCCAAACCGTAGAGCACTCTTGATTTGTGATAGGCGGGTGTTTCAGAGGTGTTTAGATACTTGGGTCCCTTGTCATCTTCATATAACTGCCTCGCTCCGAAACCCAAAACTTGATTATTTGCATCTCTAATTGGCCATACCAATCGACCTCGGAAACGGTCATAAACTCCTCTGTCGCCCTTGGAGACAAGTCCTGCGACCACCAACTCCTGCTCGCTAAAACCCTTGGCTTTGAGGTGGTCTAAAAGGTTTGACCACCCCTTGGGCGCATACCCAACCCCGAAAGAATGCATGGAATCAGTGTCGAAACCTCTAGAGATTAGAGTTTCTCTGGCAGTTTTTGCCTCTGCCGAGTCCAGTTGTTGCTGGAAATAATCACTCGATAGCTGATTCGCCTCCAAGGTTCGGGCTCGTGCCTGCACCTCACCGGTGTCGACATCGTCATAGTGCAATTGATAACCAAATTTGGCGGCAACTCTTTCAACTGATTCTGAAAAACTCAGAGATTCAATTTCTTGCAAAAACTTATAAACATCACCACCCGCTCCGCAACCGAAGCAGTGATAGTAGCCCTGGCCGTTTCGTACATTGAATGAGGGTGATTTTTCATCATGGAACGGACACAAACCCTTTAATGAACCAACACTTGCAGGTTTCAGTGAAACATAATCGCTAACAACATCGACCAAGTTTGCCTGAGCCTTCAAGTTTTCAATGTCTGATTGGCGAATCTTTCCAGCCAAACTAGACCTCCGTTCCTAAAATCTCTCGATGCAAAGCATGGGCGTGAGCATCAGTCATATTCGCCACACAATCCACAACCGCACGTTTTTTTGCCTCCGGGCTTTTTGCGTTATCGAAATAGTATTGGGTCACTCGGTCAAAGCCAATTCCACTGTCATAAATTGCATCGGCTAACTCAATTAGTAGCTCTCGTTGTGCTTGGTAGTAATACTGACGGTCATCACTGGTCATCAAAAAAGTTGCAACCAAGCCCTTCAGAACGGCAATTTCCTCGCTCACCTCGCTGGGGACAATCAGATTTTTCTTATAGCGATCATTTTGCAGCGCAATGTTTATATTGGCTTCATAGACTCTGGTGACGAAACTCCCAATTAGATCACTGGTGAGGTTTTTCAACTGGGCAAGGTTTTCTCGTGAGCCATCAAAGCCACTAATCCAAAATTCGTTTGATCGAATCCTTTGAATGGCTTGATATACATTTTCACGTTCTAATTTGGATTCAGACCAATCCAAGACACCGGTGATCAGTTGGTCGATGATGGAATCACCATTCAGGATTTCCACATCTATGAATTTCTCAACAATCGCATCTTCAAAATCGTGAACACTGTAGGCAACATCATCACTGAAATCCATAATCTCAGCCTCGATAACCTTCTCGCCTGAAGGGGCCTCAGCACGGGCCCACTGAAATACCTCCAGATCGTCCTCATAGACCCCAAACTTCACTCCGCCAGCAATATACCCACTGGCCTCAGAAAGCCTCCACGGATACTTGCTCACGGCGTCCAGGCTTGCTCTGGTGAGGTTCAAGCCTCGAGAAACTCCTTCGACAATGACTTTTTGCTCCAGCCTGGTGAGAATTCGAAAGGTCTGAGCGTTGCCTTCAAAACCACCAATGTCAGCCGCCCAAAAATTCAACGCACTTTCTCCATTGTGGCCAAATGGCGGGTGCCCTAAATCGTGAGACAAGCAGGCCATGTCAACTAGGTCGGCATCGATCCCTAGCATGATTGCTAATTCTCGGCCCACCTGGGCAACCTCAAGTGAATGCGTAAGCCTGGTTCTCGCAAAATCTCCACTCTCAGGAGACAAAACCTGTGTCTTAGCACTGAGTCTTCGTAACGCCGAACTGTGTAGCACTCTGGCTCTGTCTCTTGCAAACTCGGAGCGCTTGGATCTGGAAGAGTTTTGATTGACAAAACGCTCAGTTACAAATTCGGGGTACTGTTCCTGGTTCAAGCGCTATCCTCCCGAAACTGAAAGCTCAGCCTCCAGAAGTTCCTTGGAGTGTTGTTCACTAAGTTCTCTGCTGTCCAACCAGTTTTCGGGCAATACGCACTTCTTTTTTGCATTTCCCTGCCTGCCTCTTGGTCCTTCAGCTTCCTCGCCTGGATAAGGCAAGTCTCGCTCCAGCTTAGATAGGATTTCGTTCATTTGTTCAATACTCTCAACACGTGCTAGTTGAGATCTCAAATCGCCACCAACTGGATAACCCTTGAAATACCAAGCGACGTGCTTACGAATGTCACGACAGGCGTGACCTTCATTCTCAAAAAATTCAACTAATAAGCCTGCATGCTCCCGAAACGCATCAATGACCTCACCCAAATCGGGCTGCACCTTGTCAACTTTGACCGGCTTGTTTGGGTTTTCTAAATACTGGTCAATGGCTTGCTCTAGGTCTCTAAACAACCAGGGTCTGCCCAAGCAGCCCCTACCAACAACTATGCCGTCCACTCCGGTTTGGTGCATCATCTGAACCGCATCGGTTGCACTCCAGATATCGCCGTTGCCCAAAACTTGAACATCGGGAAGCGATTCTCTCAACTCAGCAATTGCCTGCCAGTCAGCTTTGCCGCTGTAATACTGAACCGCAGTTCTGCCGTGCAGTGCTATGGCCGCTGCTCCCGCATCTCTGGCAGCCTTTCCTGCGTCCAAGAAGGTCAGATGTTCGTCATCGATACCTTTTCGCATTTTTACGGTAACTGGAACATCCCCTGCACTTTTCACTGCCTGCTGCACGATTGCTTCAAACAAATCTTTTTTCCAGGGAAGAGCGGCACCACCGCCTTTTCTGGTGACCTTTGGCACGGGGCATCCGAAGTTCAGGTCGATGTGGTCTGCTCGGTCAGCCTCCAGCAACATCTCAATGGCCTGTCCGATGGTTTTAGGCTCAACTCCGTAAAGTTGAACGGAACGGATTTTTTCGCTGTTGTGGTGGCTTGCAAGTCGCCAAGATGTTGGGTTTTGCTCAACCAAGGCCCTGGATGTAACCATCTCCGCAACATATAGTCCTCCACCATAGTTTTGACAGAGTCTTCTAAAAGCTGTGTTGGTGATCCCCGCCATAGGTGCCAACACCACCGGCGTTTTTATCTTGTGCTGACCGTAGGTAAGCAATTAGACCAAGTTCTCCGCCAAGAAGTTCACAACCTGATCAAGCGCAACACGCTCCTGTTTCATGCTGTCACGCTCACGAATTGTCACAGCCTGGTCCTGCTCTGTTTCAAAATCAACAGTGATGCAAAAAGGTGTGCCAATTTCATCTTGACGACGATACCTGCGACCGATGGCAGCACTCTCGTCGTAGTCGATGTTCCAGATTTGTCTTAGCTTTTCTGCCAATTCTTTGGCAATTGGGGTCAATTGCTCGTTTTTACTTAGCGGCAACACTGCCGCTTTCACAGGTGCAAGCTTTGGGTGAAGTTTCAAAACTGTTCTGGTGTCGGTTCCGCCCTTGGCGTTTGGAACCTCCTCTTCCCTGTATGCATCAACTAAAAATGCCATCAATGACCTTGTCAGCCCCGCCGCTGGCTCAATTACGAAGGGGGTCCAGCGTTCTCCCTCGTTTTGATCGAAGTAACTTAGGTCGACGCCAGAGTGTTCGCTGTGAGTTCCTAGGTCAAAATCAGTTCTATTGGCAACGCCTTCAAGTTCACCAAACTCTCCTCCAGCAAAACCAAATCGATATTCGATATCAACAGTTCTCTTGGAATAGTGGGAGAGCTTGTCCTGGGGATGTTCAAACAGCCTCAGGTTTTCAGGATCAATACCTAGATTCACATACCACTGAAAACGCTGTTCAATCCAATACTCGTGCCATTCCTCATCAGTTCCCGGCTTGACGAAAAACTCCATCTCCATTTGCTCAAACTCACGAGTTCTGAAAATAAAGTTCCCGGGGGTGATTTCGTTTCTAAAGCTTTTTCCCATCTGACCAATACCAAAAGGTGGTTTCATCCTGGCGGTGTTCAGAACATTATTGAAATTCACAAAAATACCTTGTGCGGTTTCGGGCCTAAGGTAATGCAATCCAGACTCATCCTCGACTGGCCCAAGGCTTGTCTTCAAAAGTCCGTTAAACATCTTCGGCTCGGTCCACGCCTCTTTTGTGCCGCAGTTTGGGCAAGCAATCTCGTCAATGGACTTCGGCTCCCTGCCCTTTTTCTCCTGGAAAGCCTCTTCCAGATGATCCGCACGATAGCGGCGATGGCAGCTGGTGCATTCAATCAACGGGTCGGTAAATTCTGAAACGTGACCACTGGCTTCCCAGACTGCTTTTGGCAAAATAATCGAGCTGTCCAGCCCAACCACATCTTCTCTGGAGCTAACCACAGAGCGCCACCACTCTCGCTTGATGGCTTCTTTCAACTCAACACCCAGTGGACCGTAATCCCATGCGGATCTGGAGCCCCCGTAAATCTCACCAGCCTGAAAAACAAACCCCCTGCGTTTTGCGAGGGAAATCACCTGGTCGAGTTTGGATTGCGGTGCCATTGGAGCCTTTCTTGCTATGAAGTTCTAGTTTAGCCCTGGGCCGGGGTATCTTTGGCGGACCCAAAACGCCTGTCTCGAGACTGAAACTCCGCCACTGCCTGCCAAAGTGTTTCTCTTGTGAAATCTGGCCAAAGTGTGGGACTAAATACCATCTCCGCATAACTTGATTGCCACGGTAAAAAATTGCTAATCCTTTGTTCACCGCTTGAGCGGATAAACAAATCAACATCGGGAAGTGAAGGTTGATACATCTCAGCCTGAAGTGTTTTTTCGGTGATTTTTTCTGGATTCAGATTCCCTGACATGACCTTCTGAGCAAGAGATTTGGAGGCTTCCACCAACTCCCCGCGACCTCCGTAGTTCACACACATGTTCAAAGTCATAGCATCAAGCTCTGCAGTCATCTGTTCAGATAACTTCAATTCACTAATGACACTTTTCCAAAGTTTCTTCTCAGAGCCTGACCAAACCACCTTGACATTCCAGTCGATTAGCTGATCCCTTCTTCGGCGCAACACATCACGGTTGAACCCCATTAAAAACTTCACCTCTTCTGGGTCTCTTTTCCAGTTCTCGGTTGAAAAGGCAAAGGCGCTAACCGCCTGCACGCCAATTTCCAAAGCACCACTAACAACCTCTAAAAGTGCCTGCTCCCCCGCTTTGTGACCCTCAATCCTGGAAAGCCCTCGCTGATTGGCCCAACGACCATTGCCATCCATAACAATTGCGATGTGCTTTGGCACCTTTTGAAACTGTGGTGCTGGCCTAGCTGGATCCTTAAAACTCATTTACTCTCCGTGATGTTCATGGATTTCAGTCCACGTTCCAAGTGCCACTGCATGAACGCTCGGGTAATTCCCTGAGCCTGCTCGGCTGAAAAACTATCAGCTTGCTCAACCTGAGCCCAATCCCCTGAGATTAGTGCAGAAAGCAAAATCATCGTTGCTGGGTTCAGCCTGGTTGCCTCTGCAGGAGCACAGTTTTCACAAACAGCACCTCCCACCTGTACCAAAAATCGCTCATGCGGACCCTCTGTCTGGCATCCGGAGCACTGTTCAAAACTGGGAGTCCAGCCAGATATAGCCAAAGCTCTCAGTTGATAGGCAACAGCAATTAGTTCTGGTTGGTGCTCCATTCGAGAAAGTGAACGAAGTGCCCCGGTTAGCAATTGGTAGTGCTGGGTGGTTGAGGTTTCCCTGGTTAGCCGTTCGGCGGTTTCCAAAATCCGGCTGCCTGCTATGTAGCTGTCATAATCAGCCACAATCTGCTTGCCGTAGCTGGCTATAGATTCCACCTGGGTAACCACATCCAGAGTTTTACCCTTATAGAACTGTGCCTCAACAGCCATAAACGGTTCAAGCCGAGCACCAATTTTTGAGCTAGTTTTCCTGACACCTTTGGCCACGGCTCTAATTTGCCCCGAGTCTTTAGACAGCAGGGTGATTATTCGGTCTGTCTCTCCGAGCTTATGGGTTCGTAAAACGATTCCCTCTTCTTTAAACTGTGGCACCCCAAAAGTATCCACCATTAGTGGAGATTTTCGCTGAAGCTATACCCGAAGGGCTCTATTCACTCCAGAAATCAGTGCTTTCAGGCTTGCGGTTGCAATATCACCATCAATGCCAACTCCCCAAAGAGAGTCGCCATTATCAACTCGAAGCTCAATATAAGCGGCAGCCTGTGCGTCACCGGAGGCGCTGAGCGTGTGCTCAACATAATCAAGCAGGTCGATTTCCAATCCCTTTGAGTTCAAGATTTGAATAAAAGCAGAGATTGGACCGTTGCCACTGCCCTTATCGCTACTGACCGAATCTCCGTCTCGAAGCTCAACATTGAGGTTGACCTCTCCACTCATGTCGCTTTCAGATGCAGTTCTCATCAACTCATACTTACCCCACTGGCTGTCTTTATCCTCGCTTGGTAGGTACTCATCGGTAAATGCATTCCAAAGTTGTTTGCTGGTGATTTCTCCACCGTTTGCATCAGCTAACTTTTGGATAGCCTGCGAGAACTCGATCTGCAATTTCCTTGGCAGATCGAGGTGATAATCACTTTTTAGAAGATACGCCACTCCGCCTTTTCCACTCTGGGAGTTCACGCGAATAATCGCCTCATAGCTTCGCTTCAAGTCATGCGGGTCAATAGGTAGGTAAGGGACTTCCCAATTCACGGTGTGCCTGGTGCCACCTTCGATTTCTGCAATTCTGTCCAGATCTTCCAAACCTTTTTTGATTGCATCCTGGTGGGATCCGCTGAAGGCTGTGAAAACCAAGTCGCCTCCGTAGGGGCTTCTTTCAGGAACTGGCATCTGGTTGCAGTACTCAACAGTTCTGCGAATTGCATCGATGTCGCCGAAGTTAATCATTGGATCAACACCTTGACTGAATAGATTCAATCCCAGCGTTACCAGGTCAACGTTTCCAGTTCGCTCACCATTGCCAAACAGGCATCCCTCAATTCTGTCCGCACCAGCCTGGTAACCAAGTTCGGCGGCTGCAACGGCAGTGCCACGATCATTGTGTGGGTGAAGCGACAAGATGATGCCCTCGCGTGGTTGAAGCTTTGAACTCATCCATTCAATGCTGTCTGCATAAACGTTGGGTGTTGTCATTTCCACGGTTGCGGGAAGATTGATAATCAATTGCTTTTCTTTTGTCGGCTTGATTACATCAGCCACAGCGTTACAGACCTCAACTGCATACTCCAACTCAGTTCCGGTGTAGCTCTCTGGGCTGTATTCGTAGAAGACCTCGGTTTCTGGAATGGTCTTTTCAAGTTCCAAACAATCCTTGGCTGCATCTGTTGCAATTTTCTTAATCTGGGCCTCATCGGCTTTGAACACAACTCTGCGCTGTAACACCGAAGTTGAGTTATAGAAGTGCACAATAGCTTTTTTGGCACCCTTGATGGATTCAAAAGTTCGCTCAATTAGTGGTCTTCTGGACTGGGTCAAAACTTGAATTGAGACATCATCCGGGATGCGATTTTCCTCAATTAGTTGTCTTACAAACTCGAAATCTGTTTGTGAAGCTGATGGAAACCCAACCTCGATTTCTTTGTAACCCATTTCGACTAAAAGCTGGAACATCTTTAGCTTTCGTTCTGGACTCATTGGGTCGATTAGGGCTTGATTTCCATCTCTAAGATCAACGGCACACCACCTGGGTGCCTTGTCGATTATCTTGTCTGGCCAGCTGCGACTTTCGACATTGACTTTGATTTGCTCATGAAAAGGTTTATACCTGTGAAAAGGCATGCCTGAAGGCTTTTGATTATTTTCCAATTTGTTTCTCCGTGCTTTTGATTTTTTTAGCGGCCGAAAGCCTCCGCGACGAGATGGGCCAGAGGATTAGGCCTCGTCGCGGCCGCTAAGTAGAAGCTGGAAAAGCATTGTCCAACGGTATCACTAAAACCCCAAGCGACCAAGTAGCTTTGGATCCTGCTGCCAGTCTTTCGAAACCCTGACGTGCAATTTCAATCTTGTTGGCTTGCCGGTTAGCTTTCGAATGTTTCGCTGCGACCGCTGTCTAATTTCTGAGAGGCGCTCCCCCTTGTTGCCAATGATGATTCCTTTTTGACTATCCCGCTCAACGTGAATTGATAGGTGAAGCTCATCATCGTTCCACTCATCCAAGGTAACGGCCAGCGAGTGTGGCAGTTCATTCTGCAAATGACCCAGAGCTGACTCCCGAACCTCTTCGCAAACTCTTTGTTCCATGCTTGATTCGGTAACTGTTTCCGCTGGATACAAAAGTGGAGACTCGGGCATCATCGAAACCGCTATGTCTGCCAAGAGATCTATCTGGTAATCACTTTTTGCACTCACCGGAACAATCTGTTCCCATTCCGCTAAATCAGCAAGTGCCATTAGCTGACTTGCCACTTTTTCTGGTCCAACTCGGTCGGTTTTGGTCACAATCGCAATTTTTTTGGATTTCGGAAAAGACTGCAGTTGCTCAATGATTCTTTTGTCTCCCGGACCGATTTCTTCATTAGCAGGACAACAAAAGCCAATCACATCCATGTCTGCCAACTCAGCCTGAACCAGGTCATTGAGCCTCTGTCCAAGAAGGGTCCTTGGCTTATGAAGTCCAGGCGTGTCAACGATGATTAGCTGACCATCGTCTGAGTTTCTAATTCCACGAATTGCTTTCCTGGTGGTTTGGGGCCTGTCCGAGGTAATTGCGATTTTTTCACCAACCAGCGCATTGGTGAGGGTGGATTTGCCGGTATTGGGTCTTCCAACAAAAGAGATAAACCCGGCCCTAGTCATCGATCCGCTTCACAACAATTGATCCCAGACGACCTTTTTTGACATCAACTCTTTCGGCAACAAAATCAAACCCGTAGGCCTGAACACGTTCACCACCAACCGGGAGTCGATCCAATAACTTAATGATCAGTCCAGCCACGGTGTCGACATCCTCATCTTCAATCTCAACCTCGAAGTATTCGCCAAAGGCAGAGAGATTTGTGCGGGGATTGACCCTGTAAAGATTCTCGCCCAACTGGGTAAGTTCTTGCTGCTCGCGATCGTATTCATCACTGATCTCGCCCACAAGCTCTTCAATCAGATCCTCCATGGTCACCATGCCAGCAATGCCACCGTATTCATCAATAATCAAAGCTAATTGAGTCTGGGTTGACTGCATCTGCTGCAGTAAATCGCTAACCGGCTTGCTCTCTGGAACAAACACTGCCTGTCTGGAGTTTTCTTCGGCCTTTTCAGAAACCAATCTTGCCGGATTTTCCAAAACAGTCTTGGCTATGTCTTTCAAAAACAAAACGCCTCGGATGTCGTCTGGACCATCTCCGGTGACCGGAAGTCTTGAGTGGCCACTGGACACAAAACCACTTAGAGCTTCTTCCAAATTATCCTCAGCATCAATTGTTCGCATGTCAATTCTCGGCACCATAACCTCGCGCACCACGGTCTGACCAAAATCCTCGATGCTTTGCAAAAACTCTTTTTCAAACTCTTCTGGGTCAGGGGCGTTGGGAAGTTGAAAAGATTTGAATAATTCGTTCCAGGCTTGATAAATCCTGGACAGAAATGAATCAACCCCCTGCGCGACGTTTCCGCCACTCAATTTAGAAGCAATGCCGTGAGAAATGAAGAGTGTCAAGCTGATGATTCCAAGTGAGACAACTACTGACCAACCGGAGATGTATATCTCCAAACCCAATGTCAGTAATGCCCCCGAGATTGCCAAAAGCATCATGCGAAGGTAGATGGCGTTGTCTTGAACCTTTTCAGTCACGCGCTGCTGAGCCTCAGCGACAGTTAGAAAAAAGGCAATCACTAGAGGTATAACTGCACTAATCGCAATCAACTGAGCTCCTCGGCTTGAAATGAATCCAGCAACTCTCGTTGCAATCCAAACATTTCGTTTTCCTGCTCTTGATCCTCGTGATCAAAGCCCAGAAGATGCAAAAGACCATGGGTTGCCAACAACATCACTTCATCAATTTCTGCATGACCCGCAGCATCCGCTTGCAAACGCGCAACCTGGGGACAAATCACAATGTCGCCCAACACGCCCTCCGCATTTGGGTCGCCAGGTCGCAGTTCATCCATTGGAAAACTCAGAACATCGGTTGGTCCTGGCTCATCCATCCATTTGATGTGGAGCTGCTCCATCGCATCCTCATTCACAAACATCACAGAAAGCTCTGTTCTGGGGCTAAGTTTCAGTCTTGTGAAATGGTGCCCAAGCATGGCAACAATTCTTTCGGATTCAACATCGAATTCCGATTCGTTGGTTAGCTCAATGCTCATCTTGGGCCTCGTAGGCATTAACAATTCTGGTCACTAGCTCATGTCTAACAACATCACCACTGGTTAGCTTGGCAACGTGCAAATCCTCAACTTCTGAAAGAATCTTTACAGCCGATGCCAAACCACTTTTACCACCTGGCAGATCAACCTGGGTGGTGTCACCGGTGATGATCATTTTTGAGTTGAAGCCAAGCCTGGTCAAAAACATCTTCATCTGTTCTTGGGTGGTGTTCTGAGCCTCATCCAAAATCACGAAAGCGTCATTCAGAGTTCTTCCTCGCATATATGCAAGCGGGGCAACCTCAACCACGCCACTTTCTAAAAACCTTGCCAGGGAATCTGCCGGCAGCATCTCCTGCAGCGCATCAAACAGAGGCCTTAGGTAGGGGTCGATTTTTTCAGAAAGTGTTCCTGGCAGGTAACCAAGCCGTTCGCCCGCCTCAACAGCTGGACGCGTGAGTATGATTCTGCTGCATTTTTTGTTTTGCAAAGCCTCAACGGCTTTTGCCATAGCCAAATAGGTTTTACCGGTTCCGGCAGGTCCCAATCCAAACACCACGGTGTGGTCATCAATCGCCTTCAGGTATTTCACCTGTCCGGCGGTTTTGGCCCGAATTCGTTTTTCGCCAGCTGAGATATAGCTTCCAGAAAAACCCTCGACGGTGTCATCTGTTAGCTGTGAAATTTCTATTACATCTCGACTAGAAACTGAGTCACCCCTGGCGATTAGTTTTTCCAATTGGTCAACCACTCGTCTTAGTTGATTGCTTCTTTGGTCCTCCCCTTGGACTGTCCAAACTGAGCCACGAAGCAAAATGTCCAAATCGGAAAATTGACTCTCGAGCTCTCTCAGATGCGAATCGTTTGGCCCAACAAGCTGTCCTATGAATGCGGGGTCGGTTTCAAAAACAACTTCGCTCAACTAGCTCCCTGGCTCAAGATGTGACCGTGGGCGTGGAAAACAGTCTGTCCCGCCTCTTCTCCGGTATTGAATAAAAACTTGAAGTGCCCATTGGTGTGCTGTTCACTAACTTCACGCATGAGACTCATGACGGCATCCATTGATTCCGAGTCTTGAGATAGCTCCGAGATGTTTTTGGAATGAGCCCTGGGCACCACTAAAAGATGCACGGGAGCTTCTGGGTTTATATCTCTAAACGCAATAGCCCCATCATTTTCACCAACTCGATCGCTGGGTATTTCACCCTCAACAATCTTGCAAAAAATACAGTCGCTCAAATTTCCTCCACCACAATACTAACCCCAGCCAAGCTTGGTTCTAATGGTCGATATTGCCGCTGGGGCGGCTGTAGAGGTCCTCAAAACAGCTGAGCCTAGAGATGCAGTGACGGCTCCCCTTTGAATCAGCCTTTCGGTTTCAGATTCGGAGATACCCCCCTCTGGGCCAATAACGAGCGTAATTTCTTGACCCAACTCAATCTCCGCCAGAGGGTTCTCTGCATCTGGATCCAAAACAATCATTTGTCCATGAAACTCAAACTCACAATCGCTGGTGAAGGCATTGATTGCTGGAAGCCAAGCCTGATGCGACTGTTTCATTGCCTCAGCGGCGATTTGCTGCCATCGAGTCGAGCCCTTATCTGCTTTTTTACTATCCCAACGAACGACTGACCGCTTCGCCTGCCAAGGGGTGAAACTTGCAGCACCCAACTCAGTCGAAGTCTGGACAGCAAGCTCGTCTCTGTCTCCCTTGGCCAAAGCCTGAACAACGTGAATTATCGGACTAACCCTGGGCTGACTCCAGCGATCGCCGATAACCACCGTCTCACCTTGAAGCTCTCCAATTGCTAGGTTTCCAACCCCATCTGTCAACCTCAGCTGATCGCCTTCGCTCAACCGCAATGACTTAGTTGCATGAGCGAGCTCTTTGGGGTCAAGCTCTAATGCTTCCCCGTCTAAGGTACTGACTGTGAACTGGTGCATTATTTTTTGCCGAAACCAAAGCCTTGGCGACGCTGAGCCAGTCCGGCCTTGTCGCCCCCAATCTCACTCAGCTTTTGGAATAGCTCTTTTTGTTTTCTATCCAATTTGCTAGGAATCGAAACATAAAACTCCAAAACCAGATTTCCCCGACCGTTCCCTCGCAATTTGTTTGCCCCCAAGGATTTCAAGTTAATCTTGTCTCCCGTCTGGGTGCCTGCTTTTACACTGACGGTTTGTGGGCCATCAAAAGTTTCAATTTCAACCTCAGCCCCTAGTGCCGCATCTGTGAAGGGCACTTCAAATCTTGCCGTTAGATCATCGCCGTCTCTGGAGAAAACGGGGTGTGGATCGATGCTTACCTCTAAATACAAATCCCCGGCAGGACCTCCAGCAAAACCAACCTCTCCCTCACCCGGGAGGTGGAGTCGCATTCCGTCCTGAACTCCGGCAGGTATGTCCAAACTCAGCTCCCGGTTTTCACGGATTCTTCCCTGAGCCCTGCAGGTCTGGCAGGGATGAGGAATTACCTCACCGGTCCCCTTGCAGGAACCGCAGGGTTGCGAGGTCACCATCGTTCCCATGAATGACTGAACCTGACGAGAAATACTTCCGCTTCCCTTGCAGATATCACACACCTCAACCTTTGTTCCCGGCTGAGCGCAACTACCCTCACATGTTGGGCATAAAACTGCGGTGGCAATTGTCATTGTTTTGCTGGCACCGAAGATTGCCTCTTTCAAATCCAAATCGACTCGAAGCAGTGCATCCTGTCCTCTCTGCTGTCGAGAACGAGGGCCTCGCTGGCCACCGCCACCGAAGAATGTTTCAAAGATGTCGCCCAAACCAACACCCTGATCGCCACCCCGGTCATATTTCTGTCGTTCCTGGGGATCTGCCAATACCTCGTATGCGTGGGTTACTGCCTTAAATCGCTCTTGCGCCTCGGGATCAGGATTAATGTCCGGGTGCAGCTCCCTTGCCAGCTTGCGATAGGCCTTTTTGATTTCCTCCGTGGTCGCGTTTTCGCTTACGCCCAAAACCTCGTAGTAATCGCTCAATTAATTTCCGTTCAATGATTTGGTTAGGTAACGAGCAACAGCTCTCAGTGAAGCAATGTTCCCCTGGTAATTCATTCGGGTCGGACCCAAAACTCCCACCCTAGCCGAACCATCACCATCGCCATATTCGCCAATCAAAACACTCGCTCCCTCTAAAGAAGCAAAGTTATTGTCGCTTCCAATGGATATGCCCAAGCCATCGCGCTCCAATTCAATCTCTCGTAATAGCTTCAAAAGCACCACCTGCTCTTCCATCATCTCCAGCAATGGCGCAAACCCATCAAAATCAGCCTCGGTTCTAACCAGGTTGGCAGCGCCGCTAACCGCCACCTTTTCCTGTCTGTTTTCATTCACAAGACCATCCAGGGTGGCAATGATTGGCTTTATGGCCAATTGAGCAGCTTCTGAGAGCTCAAGCTGTAAGTCTTTGCTTTTTGAACTAACTTCACTCAGTGGCTGGCCAGATAGTTGTCCATTCAACCTGCCCCGAAGATCCTGCAATAGCTCATCGGAAATTGCTGATTCCAAAATGGCAACCTCTTGCTGGATTTGACCCGAACTGGAGATCAGCATCACTAAACATCTGGATTCGCTGATTGCAATCAGCTCCACGTGACGCACATAACTGCCACCAAAGGAGGGGTATGAAATCAGGGCTAAGGAGTTGGTCAGCTGGCTGAGTGTTTTTGCACTCTGCTGCAACATTTCTTCCAGGGAAAGCCTTTTATCTAAAAATGATTCGATGGCTTTTTTCTCAGGATTAGAAACTGTACTCAGGTTTCTGATCTGCTCAACAAACAAGCGGTAGCCCTTGTCTGTTGGAATTCGTCCGCTGGAAGTGTGGGGTGCAACAATCAGCTCTTCCTCTTCCAAAACCGCCATGTCGTTTCGAATGGTTGCCGCACTTACCCCCAAAGGATGCCTGTCCAAAAGTGATTTTGAGCCAACCGGTTGATTGGTCTGCACGTAGTCTTCAACAATTGCCCGCAAAACCTCTAGCGATCTTTCAGGAATCATCTTGGCACTCTCCAATCTCGAGTGCCAATTCTAATCAAATCAAACCTAATTGAGAAGATTTAGCACCACCCGATCAGCCATTTGCCTGCCCTTCAGGGTCAAGCTGTAACTGCCGTTTAATTCCTCAAGGTACCCAAAATCCAGCTGTTGCTGCACCAGTTCAGGTTTTACATCCAAAGCATCAAGCAATGATTTTTGCAACCCACCACGCATCCTGATTTCTAGCAAGAGCCTTTCCTCCAGGTGCTGACGCTCGGTGATTTTTTCATAACCGTGAATGGGCAAATCGCCTTCAGATGATTTTGAATAGGCGGCTGGGTGTTTTTTGTTCCACCAACGAGTGTCGCCCATAAAGGAGTGAGCACCAGGACCAAAGCCCCACCAGTAGTTAGAACTCCAATAAGCGCGGTTATGCCAAGAGATTGCCTGCTCGGAGCGGCTGAAATTACTCAGTTCGTACCAATCCAGCCCGGCTTGCTTGGTCTTTGCGTCTAAAAGCTCATATTTAGCGGCCATCAGATCCTCATCTGGCATCTCCAAAATGCCTTTTGAAACCTGCCTCTCAAGCTTTGTTCCACGCTCAACAATCAGGGCATATGCACTCAGGTGATCTGGCTCTAGAGAAAGAGTTTTTTCAACTGTTTGCTGCCAGCTCTGAAGAGTTTCCCCCGGTGCTCCGTAAATCAAATCGATAGACACCATTAGTCCGGCCTGCTTAGCCTGAGAAACGGCTTTGCTGACATTTTCAGTGTCATGAGTTCTGTCCAAGACCCTCAAGACCTCAGGGTCAAAACTTTGAGCACCAATGCTGACTCGGTTTATGCCCAATTCAAATAGCCCTTGCATGTATTCAAGGTCAACACTGTCTGGGTTTAGCTCTAAGGTCATGTCAGCACCTGGCTTTATGCCGTAATGGTTTTTCAGGCTTGAAAGCAAAGCCTCAATCTGATCTAGGGAGAAAAGGCTTGGGGTGCCTCCTCCAAAAAACACAGTAGAAAATGGCTTGGTATCAATCTTTGCCTGCTCTAAGACTGACCTCGATTGCTCAATCTCGCTGATCAGTGGCTGGTGAAACTCAGTTCTGGCGACACCCTGAACCTCGGTTGAGGTGTAGGTGTTGTAATCGCAATAACCGCATCGAACATCACAAAAAGGTATGTGCACGTAGGCATGCCAGGTTTTATCGCTAACAGCATCTGGGGAAACTGGAAAAGATCCACCCCACTCAATACCCTGCGGTAAAACTCCAGGCATTATTGGTTTTTCTTATCCACTTTGCTCGGGTCTGAGCCAAGGGCTGCAATGAATGCCTCTTGCGGAACCTCGACTCGTCCAACCATCTTCATTCGGCGCTTACCCTCTTTTTGCTTTTCCAAAAGCTTTCGCTTTCGAGTGATGTCTCCTCCGTAGCATTTGGCCAAAACATCTTTTCGCACAGCCCGGACTGACTCTCTGGCAATGATCCGAGAGCCAACCGCTGCCTGAATTGGGACCTCAAACTGCTGCCTTGGAATCAACTCTTTTAGTTTCCCAGTGACGCTAACTCCGTGTGAGTAGGCCTTGTCCTTGTGGACGATGGCACTGAATGCATCAACCTGCTCTCCTTGCAGCAACAGATCAACCTTGACCAGGTCACTCGCTTGCAGGCCTGATTCTTCATAATCAAGAGACGCATACCCCTGGGTCTTGCTTTTCAGTTGGTCGAAGAAATCAAAAACGATCTCAGCAAGTGGCAACTGATATCTCAGTTGCACGCGATCTTCGCTCAAATACTGCATGTCAATCATCGTTCCGCGCCTAGTTTGGCAAAGCTCAATGATTGTCCCCACATAGTCTTTGGGGCTAAGAATTGTTGCGTTCACAACAGGTTCGAGCACCTGCTTTATTTTCCCCACCGGGTACTCACTTGGGTTGGTAACGCGGTGTTCTGAGCCATCTTCCATGGTCACTTCGTAAACCACTGAGGGGCTGGTTGCAATCAGGCTGATATCAAATTCACGCTCTAGCCGCTCTGTGATGATTTCTAGGTGTAAAAGTCCTAAAAACCCACAGCGAAAACCAAAACCAAGTGCAACTGATGTCTCTGGCTCATAAACCAATGCGGCATCACTGAGGCGCAGCTTATCCAAGGCCTCTCTGAGGGCAGGATAGTCACCACCATCAATTGGATAGATTCCGCTGAAAACCATCGGCCTTGGCTCAACATAGCCTTTCAAAGAGTCGGTAGCGGTGTTGTCCTTGCTGGTAACCGTGTCACCAACCTTGGACTGCCTAACGTCTTTCACGCCCGTAATCAGATAACCAACCTCGCCAGCAGACAATGCTTTGGTTGGGGTGGGTTCTGGAGAACTAACTCCGATTTCTAACAACTCGTGCACTGCATCAGTTGACATCATCTTAATTTTTTCGCGCGATGACAAGGTGCCATCAATCATTCGAACGTAGGTGATAACACCTCTGTAGGCGTCATAAACACTGTCAAAAATCATTGCTCGCGGAGCCGCCTCTAACTCA
>Ga0209923_1000038_pt1 | contig 45066 bp, 45 predicted proteins | sample SalPon1_A_H2O_MG_FD_185696 | JGI IMG/M metagenome (GOLD analysis project Ga0209923, IMG submission 185696) | Salt pond water microbial communities from South San Francisco under conditions of wetland restoration - Salt Pond MetaG R1_A_H2O_MG... | ecosystem: Environmental > Aquatic > Non-marine... | reverse complement strand
AGTAACCTCGAGGCCGAATGCAGGTGGTCATCCAGCTGCTCATCCTCTGCATCAATAAAAACTAAGTCATATGCGGCATCTGCCATGTTTGCCATTACTCGGTGAGCATCGCCTGAAATTGCCCTGATTCTGGAGCTATCTAAACCAGCGTCAGCAAAACTTTCCTTCGCCACGTTTTGATACTCAGGCTCGGAATCAATCGTGGTTAGCACCAATTTAGGTGAACCCTCCAATAGCCAAAGGGAGCTAACTCCAGCTCCTGTTCCAGCCTCCACTGCTGCCTTCGCGCCCAGTGCGGAAACAATGAAAGCAAGTTGCGCGCCAGTAGCTGGGGTTATGGTTTCAACGCCAAGTTGCTCTGCACGGTAGCGTGCCTGTTTGATGTGTTCTGGTTCACTGGCGAAGTCCTCGGTGAATTTCCAGCTGGAGACTTTATCTATCATTGTCACCTAAGCATAATTGGCAAAGCTGAAAAACTTCGCTTTGAGTTATACCCTTGAGACATGTTTGGTCTGAGTGGCGAAAAATTATTGCTGATTGGGTTAATCGCGATTTTTGTGCTTGGCCCTGAACGGCTTCCTAGCTACGCCCAAAAGTTTGCCCAGTGGATCAAGAAAGCTCGCGTGTGGCTTGATGGGGCACAGGATCGAGCCAAGGAGGAGCTCGGCGATGATTTCAAAGATGTTGACTGGAAAAAAATGGACCCCAGGCAATACGACCCCCGGAGAATCATTCGCGATGCTTTGCAAGATGAAGCTCCGGCTGCCACCACCAGTGTGGTTGCTGCCAAGGAGATTTCCAGGTTAGAACCTGGTCAACCAGTACCGTTTGATAACGAAGCTACCTAAAGCCTCTTCATTACCTTTGCAATCATGCCCATCATCGGTGCCATTTTGTTGTATTGAGCACCTCTTGAGGGCAGTTCAACAAAACCGTTGTTGGTGGCAATGGTTCTTGGTTCCGTGAACCTGCGAATGCCGTGGATTCCGTTCCGCCTGCCAACTCCACTTTGTTTCATGCCACCCATTGGCGCATCAAGGGAGGCCATGCTGGCTCTATATCCTTCATTGATGTTCACTGTTCCTGCCAGCAGTCTTCTGGCGACCCTCTGTGCTTCAGATTTGTTTCCGAAAACGCTGGCATTGAGGCCGTATTCGGTGTCATTTGCCATTTCTACGGCGTGATCGATGCTTTCATAAGGAATCAGAGCCAGAACCGGCCCGAAAACCTCCTGGCTTGCAATTTCGGAGTCATGGGAAGCGCCAACCAAAACACTTGGCCTAATCAAATTATTTTCGACCTCACCACCGATGACCGAGGCTCCCGCATCTTTTGCTCTGGATAAAAAGCCACTGACTCTGGAAGTTTGCTCGGCACTCACCAGGGCACCCAGGTCATGATCAAAAACATTTGAGCTTCCTAGTTTCAAGCCTTCAATTTTTTTGGTCAGAGTTTCTGTGTATTGAGCTATCTCAGATTTTGGAACATAGGCTCTTTCAGTTGCAACACAAAGCTGTCCAGAGTTGCCAATAACCGAAGCCAGTAATCTCTCGGCAGTTTTTTCAACATCTGCGTCAGCTAAAACAATTGCTGGGTTTTTGCCCCCAAGCTCCATTGAGAAACCAATAAGTCGAGCGGCTGCTCTCTGGGCAACTTTTCTGCCGGTTGCTGTAGAGCCGGTGAAGGCAAAATAATCACAGCGGTCAATCAAACCGTTTCCGATGACCTCATTGTCTCCATGAACCACCTGCCACAGACCCTTGGGCAAGCCATTTTGTTCCGCTAAATCTCTGGCTTGGACAATGGTCTTTACTGTCTTATCGTCTGCTTTTTGAACCACTGCATTTCCCGCTGCGAGAGCGGGGATAACATCCAACATGGTCAGTGCTAGTGGATAATTCCAAGGTGTGACAACACCGACAACACCAACTGCCGGGTAGTCGACTCTGACGCTCAGCGCTAAGGGAATGCCGGGTTTCGCGCGGTGCGGCCTGAGTGCCTTTTTCAGATTGTTGGCAACATAGCGAATTCCAGCAAGTGAGCCGGTGATTTCTTCAAAGGCGTGGTTTCTTGATTTGCCAGTTTCTGCCTGGAGTGTGTTCATCAACGAATCTTGGTTTTCATTCAAGCTGTCGTGATAATTCAAAAATATTGAGCGACGAGTTGAAAACTCAGAATCCTTCCAAAGCTTTTGAGCTTCTGCAGCTAATTCAAAAGCTTTATCTAAACTGCTCTGATTTTGGTTCTCAATTGTTTGGCTCATGATGAACTTAACCGAGATTGAGCTTGAGTTTCTTCCCGTCAAGGCCAATTGGAATCTTGCTCAGAAACTCAACCAGCTTTGTTAGTTCTGGTCCTGATTGGGCAAGATCAGCACTTGGTTGACCCTTATCGCTATTCTCTCGCAGTTGTTCATCCATTGGTATCTGAGCCAACAGCCTTACCTCTTGACCGGATACCTCTGTTAGCCGATCCGCAACTGCCTGGCCGCCACCTTTTCCAAAGATGAAGTTTTTCTCACCATTTAGTTCCAAATAGCTCATGTTTTCAACAACCCCTAGGATTTTCTGCCCTGTTTGCAATCCGATTGCACCACTTCTTTCCGCAACATCGCTGGCTGCTGGTTGGGGAGTGGTGACCACAAGCGAGAAAGCTTTTGGCAATAACTGACCAAGGCTGATTGCAACATCACCGGTGCCAGGAGGCAGATCAACCAGCAAGAAATCTAAATCTCCCCAATAGACATCGGTTAGGAATTGCTCAATTGCCCTGTGAAGCATCGGACCACGCCAGCCAACGGGCTGGTTTTTTTCAACAAACATGCCAATTGAGATGACCCGGACGTCATAGGCAATTGGTGGAAGGATCAACTCATCAACCTTGGTTGGTTTTTCATCAATGCCAAGCTGCCCAGGGATTGAATAGCCAAAGATATCTGCATCCAAAACACCGACTTTCAAACCCTTAGTTGCTAGACCAACTGCCAAATTGGCGGTAAGTGTTGATTTGCCAACCCCGCCTTTACCGCTTCCAACAAAAATAATCCGAGTGGTGTTGGATTCCTCAATGAAGGGATTGTGCTTCATGGGTTTCCCGCTGCGCAATTTGGATTTCAATTCATTTCGCTCATCATTGGTCATGACCGTCATCTCAACCTCATAATCCCCGAGTGGGGCCAGTGCTTCTCGAACCTCACGTTCGATTTTTTGTGATGCGGGACAACCCACAATGGTGAGCTTTATTTGAACCTCTGCGGGGTCTTCGGAAACCGTTCCGACCATGCCTAACTCAGTAATTGGTTGCCTGAGCTCGGGGTCAATTACCTCACTTAGAGCCTTTAGGATTCTTTCCGTCATTTTTGCCTGCATCAAGCCTTGAGTCGATTTGTTTTAGAAGCTGCTGCATTTCATCTTGCACGAAGTCTTTTGTTGCAATGTCTTCTATTGCAAGCCTAAGGGCGGCGACTTCCCTAGCCAAATACTCGGTGTCGTTGAGGTTTCTCTCAGCACGCTGGCGGTCTTGCTCAAACTTGACTCGGTCGCGGTCATCCTGACGATTTTGAGCAAGCAGAATAAGCGGGGCTGCGTATGAGGCCTGCAGTGACAAGATAAGCGTCAATAAAGTGAAGTTCAAAGCCCGTGGATCAAATTGCAGTGATTCCGGAGCCATGGTGTTCCAGCTAAGCCAAACCGTTACGAAAAGTGTCATTCCCAGCAAGAACCCGCCGGTTCCCATTGCCCTGGCAAAACCTTCGCTTACTCGACCGATACCCTCTTGCGAGATGCTTAGGCGACTAAAAAAGCTTCTTCTGGTCTTCACGGGTGTTTCGAGGTTGTCCCATTTTCTAGCCATTTGAGGTCACCTCGCTTTCGTCGTTTCTCCAGTCACCCGGTAGCAGGTGATCCAGTACATCGTCAACCGTCACCACCCCCAACACTCTGTTTTGCTCATCCACCACAGGAAGCGAGACAAGGTCGTAACTTGCCAAGAAGCGATGTATTTGATCGATTGGGGTGTCAGGAGAAACTGGTTCTAATTCCGTGTCTAACAGGTTACCCAATCTCTCGTTGGGTGGGTAGCGCAATAGTTTTTGGAAGTGCACAACACCGAGGTATTTGCCAGTTGTGGCTTCAAACGGAGGCATTGTCACAAACAGCTGAGCTGCCAATACCTGCGGTACCTGGCGTCTTCTGATTTTAGCCATGGCTTCGGCAACTGTTGTGTCTGCTGAGCAAATAACTGGTTCGTTGGTCATTAGACCACCAGCGGTCAAAGCTTCGTACTGCATCAGAGACCTGATGTCTTCCGCCTCGTCCTCGTCAATAAGTGCTAGCAGTGACTCAGATTTATCCGCAGGCAGGATGGCCAACAGGTCTGCGGCATCATCTGGCTCCATCAGATCTAGAACTTCTGCTGCTCTTTCACTGGGAAGCTGATTGATAATTCCAATTTGCTCTTCCTCGTGAAGCTCTTCCAGCAAATCAGCCAGTTTCTCGTCATCCAGTTCTCCGGCGACTGCAAGCATTCTGTCATCGGGCAAATCCATAACCGCAGTTGCCAGGTCAGCTGGACGAAGCTCGCCATAAGCTGCCAAAAGTTGCTGCGCTTCTTGGTCGACCGCGCTTTGATGCTGCTCAGTGACTTCTTTCCATCCGGCAAACAGTGTTTTCCCTCTGCCAAAGGCAAGGCCCTGTTTTGCTTTGCGCAAAAAGAATTCGGTGAGAACCCATTCTCCTCTGCCGTTTTGCTCTACTGCGAAGTCCTCGATGGTGGCACTCGAGCCGTCTTCCAAAATCTTTACTCTTCTGCCAAGCATTTCCCCAATTGCGCGAACCTCTTGCCCACGCTGGCTGAATCTGCGTAGGTCAATCAGTCCCGTTGTCATTACTTGACCCGGCGCGATGGCTGTGATTCTCGCGATTGGCACAAACACCCTGCGTCTGCCTGGGATTTCAACAATCATCCCCGAGATTCTTGGCGCAAAGGTTTTTCGATAGAGCATGAGAACGTCTACTACCTTGCCGACTCGATCTCCAGCGGGGTCGTACACCCCACAACCGGCCAGTCTGGCTACGAATACCCTTGTTGCGCTCACAGAGATAACCTTAGACTCTCAAATTGCTCTCGTGGCAGAATGCTTCCATGAGCAACCCGTTGAATGGACGCGGACGCGCCCGAGAGAGCCAGATTCCACAAGGTGAATCGGTTGGAGAATTCGAAAATTATCAGAAGGCCAGTCAGCTGGTGAACAAGTTGGTGGCCAATGACTTTCCACCCAGTCTGATTTCAATTGTTGGGGATGACCTAAAGCTGGTTGAGACAGTCCGCTCGAAGCTTGGATTCGGAAGAGTTGCACTGAGTGGTGCCGTGACCGGGTCTTGGATTGGATTGATTTTTGGACTTTTGTTTGGTGCCGGCATAACCTCAGATGGTTCCGGAGATGTCGCATTTCAGCCACAGAATTTCATTTCCGCGCTGGTTATTGGTGCAGGCATTGGAATGCTTATAAACATCATTCGCTTCTCAGTGAGCAAAAACCGCAGAGAGTATCTTTCCTATCCACAGACCATTGCTAAGACCTACCGAGTGGTAGTTCCAGCAACCGAGCTTGCAAAGGCCAGAAGCTTAATTTCTGTCCCAGATTGATTGCATCCAGGTTTCGACTTCCGATGTAGTTCTAGGAATTGATGAAGACAGCCAGTTATATCCGGTTTCCGTTATTGCAACATTGTCTTCAATCCTGATACCAGTTCCTCTGAATTCTTTGGGTGCTAACTCATCGTTTTCATGGAAATAAAGCCCTGGTTCGATTGTGAAAACCATGCCAGGCTTCAACTCTGTGTCTAAATACATCTCTTTTCTAGCCTGAGCGCAGTCGTGCACATCAAGTCCAAGATGATGCCCCGTGCCATGAACCATCCAACGCCTGTGTTGCTGGTTTTCAGACTTGAGTGACTCTTCAGCGCTGACGGGTAAGATTCCCCAGCGTTCGCAGTGTTGAGCAATCACCTTCATGGCTTCGTTGTGCATGTCACGAAAACGATTTCCCGGTTTGCAAACCTCAAAGGCTGCATCTGCGGCCTCTAGCACCACATCGTAAATTTCTTTTTGAACTTGACTGAATTTGCCAGAAATTGGCAGGGTGCGGGTGATGTCAGCGGTGAAAAGCGAATCAAGCTCAATGCCTGCATCAACCAATACAAGTTCACCCGGTGTTATGTCTCCGTCATTTTTTGTCCAGTGCAGAATATTTGCATGGTTCCCGCTAGCCGCAATTGTTTCGTAGCCAAGATCATTTCCCAATAATCGAGCTTTTTGGAAAAAAGCCGTTTCCAGTGCTCGCTCACCACGCTTTGATGCATCGGGAATCTTCGTGATGAGATTTTCAAATCCCTCCTTAGTTGCCTCCACAGCGTTTTTTATCTCAGAGACCTCCCATTGGGATTTAATGATTCTCTGCTCACTTAGAAACTGCTTTAGTTCGGCGTTGGACAGGTCTATTTTTTTACCCGAAAGAGAATCGAGTTCGGAAAGTGGCTTGGTTTCAATTTCCAATAATTTTTCTACCTGGTTCAAATCTGGTCTGGGACCAACCCAGAACTCACCAATTTCAGTATTTGCGAAAAACTCATCTGAGTCCTTATCAGCGGTTGGCCTCAAATAAAGAGTTGAAATCTTTTGCTTTGAATCCAAAACTAAAACCGACTCTTCAACTGTGGAGCTACCCCAATTGGTTAGCTGAGTGAATTCAGTACTTGGTCTGAATTTGTAGTGAGTGTCATTGCTTCGAGTTGGGGCTTTTCCCGCTCCGATGAAGATTAGTTGATCCGGGAAGGCATCCATCAACTCTTCACGCTTATGCTTCGCTTCCTGGATTGCCGGCTGGTTTGGACTCACTTGGGCATTGATGTCGGACCAGCCAGTTTTCATAAATTCCAAAAACGCTTGGTCTTTAGGTGTTCGACTGCGATTGTCTGCCGTCAAAGAGTTCTCCAATCCACTAAAGTCATTGCATGACCGATCAGCCAATACTTGATCTGCACACTCACAGCAATCGAAGTGACGGCCTAGACACCCCAGCATATTTGATGTCCAGAGCTAAGCAGCTCGGGGTTGACCTAATTGGGCTTGCAGATCATGACACGACTGACGGCTGGGCAGAGGCGCTGACTGCCGCCAAAGAATTAGAGCTTGGGTTTTTACCAGCCATCGAAATTTCAACTCATGCTGTTTTGCCAGATAAACGAAGAATCAGTGTTCACATCTTGGCCTATCGCCCAAACCCCAACCATCCAATGTTGGTTTCGGAGTTAGCAAAGACACGAGAGAGTCGCGTCAATCGAGCCAAACGAATGGTTGAGCTGATCGCTGAGGATTACCCAATTTCTTGGGAAGAGATAACCGACCACATCAGGCCCGGTTCCACTGTCGGGAGACCTGCTATCGCCGATGCCCTGGCGCGAGCGGGAATTGTCAGTGACAGAAGTGCTGCCTTTGACACCATCTTGCACAAATCAAGTGCCTATTACATCAGTGAGCACTCATTGAGCACCACTGAGGCGATTGAGCTTGCAACTGACGCAGGAGCCGCGCCTGTGATTGCCCATCCCTTGATGGATTTTCCAGCGGGTAAGTCCACGGCTGATTTGCCAGATGCCCATTTCAAAGAAATGGTTGAGGCCGGTTTGGCGGGCCTAGAGGTTTATCACCGCCAGGTTCCGCAACCTGCGCGCGAGTGGTTGATTCAGTTTGCTAAAACTCATGACCTTTTCACCACTGGCTCAAGTGATTATCACGGGGTTGGCGGAAAGGTTAACGAGCTTGGGGAGAACTCAACTTCGGTCGAAAATTTCCGAGCTTTGATAGCTAAAAGTAGTGGGACTGACTACTACTTACCCGAGGGCTTGGACTGGTTGTAACTTCTAGTCCTGCGACGAGATTTCTGCTGATTTGGCGCAGAACCGGGTTTAGATTCCTGACCTCGTGGCTCGGTTTTTCTTGAAAGCGAGCCCTTCGCATCCTTTGGAATTTCAAGGTCTTCAAAGATGTGCGGGGAGGACGAGTAAGTCTCCAGTGGCTCATCAAAATCAAGCTCGAGTGTTTTGTTAATCATCTTCCACCGGTTGATGTCATCCCAGTCAACAAGTGTGATTGCAATACCTTTTTTACCAGCCCTGCCGGTTCGACCGGTGCGGTGCAAATATGCCTTGTCATCTTCTGGTGTGGAGTAGTTGATTACGTGGCTAACATCATCAACATCAATACCCCTGGCTGCAACCTCTGTGGCAACCATGATGCGCTTCTTATTTTCCCTAAACGCTTTCATTGACCTTTCGCGGGCTGGTTGCCCCATGTCTCCGTGCAGAGTTGTTGCAGAGAAACCTCTCTCTGTCAAAACCTCTCCAAGCTTGGATGCCTGTCTCTTGGTTTGGCAGAAAATGATTGCTTTATCAATATCCTTTGATTGCAATATCTTGGCAACTAGCTCGTCTTTATCGAGCTTGTGCGCACGGTAAACAAACTGCTTGATGTCAGCCTTGGTCTGCTGTTGGTCTTCGCCAGTTGCGCGAATATGGACGGGCTTGTGTTGGTGCTTTCTGGCAAGAGTCAGAATTGGATCTGGCATTGTTGCTGAAAACAGCAAGGTTTGTTTCTCTTTCGGGGTTGCTGTGAATATTTTTTCAATATCTGGCAAAAAGCCTAGATCCAGCATTTCGTCAGCTTCGTCCAAGACCAAATACTCAATCTCTGAATATTTCAGATGCCCTTTTTGGTGAAGATCATTCAATCTCCCGGGGGTCCCGACAATAATCTGTCTTCCGTCAGATAATTCTTCTATTTGTTGCTCGTAACTTTTTCCACCGAGGATTTCGGCAACCTGCACAGAGCGGTTGGAGGTTGCCAAAACCAGATCGCTAGCAACCTGCTGGGCAAGCTCTCTGGTTGGAACAACTATTAGTGCAAGGTGTTTTTTCTCTGGATTTGTACCAAGCCTTTGGATTACGGGCAGTCCAAATCCTAATGTTTTTCCAGTACCTGTCTTTGCCTGCCCAATTAGGTCTTTACCGGTCATTGCGATGGGTATTGCTTGTTCCTGAATTGGGAAGGGGGCGGTAATTCCCCTTGCCTCTAAAGCGGTGACGATGTCTTCGTCAATTCCTAAATCTCTAAAAGTCAAATTCTTTCTTTCCGCCAATTGGCCTATGCTTTGTTTGTGCTTGATTGGGTTCGAAGGCTTCGAAGAGCGTCACGCAAATTAACTTTGCCGTCTCGCGATGCGAGTGATGCTAGAACTAATCAGCAACTGAATCTCTCCAAGCTTACTCCAACCGATGCTGACTTCTTAGCCAAGTTTGCCTCAGTGCAGTTATTGGCTGCGGATTTATTGGCCGACCTGCCCTCTCAAACCCCGGATGAAGCCGTGTCTGAAACTATTTCAGCATTGGCTGAAAATCAAAAAGAGCGTGTTCGCCCAGTTTTGTCGGCAATTGCCAAGTCTGGAAAATCTTTTGAAGATGAGCTTGAACGCTTTGAGGCAGAGTTACAAGAATTTGCAGACCACATTGATGGACGCGGTTTTTATGAAAACCTGATGTCTATTTATATCGTTTTTGGAATCCTGGACGATTTTTATGAAAAATTAGCCTCTGTTCAGGGCTCTTCAGCCAAGAACCTAGTGAGCAAGACTCTGAACGATTACCCGTTCAATGATTTTTTGAAAAATTTGTTGCAGGAAAAAGTTAAGGCCGACGAGGAGCTGAAGGACTCGCTTGCAATGTTTGGGCGCAGTCTTGTAGCCGATTGCCTGCTTCACGTTTTGAGCACCTTGGAATTTTCAGAATCAGAAGAGAAAACCGAAGAGGCAGAGTTTAGAAGAAACGCTCTTCGAACAATTGAGCCACTAACCAATCAGTTGATTAGTAATCACTCCGCAAGAATGGACCAGCTGGGGATGAGCGCTTAGAGCGATTTCAGCTGAAGCTCATCCTGCTCGGTTCTCTTTTTACGAATAATCCTCACCGCAACGAAGGTAATAGCTGGGGTAATCAGCATCACCAGCAACCAAATAGGCGCCTCTGTGTGGGGGAGTCCGAAAAGAGTCAGGATTAGCCAGAGACCAGATCCTGCAATCACCGAAATGGATGCTGGCACCAAAGAACCGTGTTTATCACTTTTACCAATTACATAAGGGGTAATTAGTCCAAGCAGGATTCCATAGATAACAACTACCGGCAGACTGATCAGGTGATTGAGGTCCATTAGCTTACAAACCCAACCTGTCTTACCTGCTCAGCCGCGATTTCGACATAGGCCAAAGCGGATGCTGGCACCATTACCAGGTTTCCCTTGTCGTCTTTTAGAGTCAGGGTGTTGCTGGAGCCTGCGATTGCCTTTTCAACTAAGTCGTTAATTTGATCTGCGGTCTCAACGGATTCAAACACCAACTCGCGACTAGTGTTCTGGATTCCAATTTTTATCTGCACAATGCTCCTATGTCTGAATTAGTTCAGCTTAGCTGTCTGGTTGCTCGGTGTTCAAACCAATAAAACTGGTTGCCTCTAATGACGGTAAGTCAGAGCGCTGTGCATCTTCGGCCAGATTATCCAAATCTGCCTGGGCGGCCTCAGCTGCACGACTGTCTTCATTTTCTATGCAGTAGACCAACCAGCGAGCGATTTCTAATTCTGAATAGAAAATAGCGCGCTTCACTAGATTTTCATCAGAGTCCCGAATTTCGGAGTATTGCTCAAAGCAAGCATTCAGAATTGCCTCCGAAGACCCCCCAGCAATCCAAGCCAAATCCTCTGCAGGATCCGAAACTCGCATGCTGCCAAACCCACGCATGACCAACTGATCACCACTGGTGCCAACATTGTCAATGCCTATTGCTCCGTGAATCACGGCAGGACGATATCTCCATAGACCAATGTCTTCTAGTGCCTTCTCCCACCGAGAGAGCAAAACTCCAGGAACCTTTCCGGTGTCTGCAAGCTTGTCAAGCTCATTCACCAGCTCGGTAACCAACTCGGTTGAGGTGTAGCTGGGTATTTCGAGTTTCTGTGCTTCAATCACCGATAGCGAATGAACCCTTCCAAGCTCTGCCGCGAGCAATTCAACCGATTCGCTGTTTTTAGCGCCCAGTTTGATTTGTTTCGACTGATGAAAACTCAGCACCACAACAGGGGCATCGCCATCAGTGGTCGATCCAACAATTTCTGGAACCAAAAGTGTTGAAGAGGCAAGCGGCCTTATTAGTTTTAGGGCCGCAAGTTCAACCGCCAACTCTTTCTCGGCAGCTTTGTTTTGAGGCGCCAGCACCCGATACTGATTTCCTGCGGCCGAGGTCAGTACCGCTGAATCAAAACCAGGGGTTTGTTCGCTGGATAGCTCAGTTGAAACAAAGTTTTTTCCACTCACCGCCGCCGCTGCCAGCGCCGCTAGAATCAAATGAGATTTGGCCATGTCCAAAGACTATTTTGGCAATCGGCGCCAGCATTGATGCCACGCAGGGAATCGTTATGGAATCATCACCCGAGGAATTGCTTCAGGGGCTTGACAGTCAACAGCGTCTGGCGGCAGAGAGCCTGCTCGGGCCAGTTCGGATTGTTGCCTCTGCAGGAAGTGGCAAGACAAAAACAATCAGCCACCGAATCGCCTATGGAGTAGCAACTGGTGTTTATGCCCCAGAAAAAGTTCTAGCACTGAGTTACACCTCTCGTTCAGCTGCTGAGCTTAGAGCGCGGATTAATTCTTTGGGCGGTCCAGCAGTTCAAGTGAGAACGGTGCATGCCTCCGCATTGGCGCAGCTTAGACACTTTTGGCCACAAATCAGTGGGGTTTCGGCGCCGAAGATTGCAACAAATAAAAAAGATCTCTTGATTGAGACTTTGAAAAACCTGAAGATAGATTCCAATCAATCAGTTTTGCGCGAGCTTGCCTCCGAAATTGAATGGTGGAAATACTCCATGCTTAGCCCTGATGGTTATGCCGAGAGGGCAACTGAAAGAAATCTAGAAACGCTGAATCCAGCTGTTGCACATTCCGCCATTGTTGAATACGAGAGATTGAAGGCCAAGTCAAAACAAATCGACTGGGAAGACGTGTTGCTACTGACTCTGGGCATGCTGAAATCGGAGCCAAGGGTTATTGAGCAAATTAGAGCCCAGTATCGGTTTTTCACTATTGATGAATTTCAAGATATTTCCCCATTGCAGTTTGAGCTGTTGCGCGAATGGCTGGGGGATAGGTCTGATTTATGTGTGGTGGGCGATCCCAGGCAGACGATTTATACCTTTGCAGGAGCAAGCCAGGGGTTTTTGAATGGGTTTGCATCGCACTTTGAAAACACAAACTCAATTGAGCTAAGCAATAACTATCGCTCAGGAAGCTCAATTGTGAACCTAGCTAACAAACTAATGCAAGACCTTCCAGCAATGACATCAATCACGGGAGTCGGCCAGATTCAATCTGAGAGTTACACCAATGAGTCTCAAGAGGCAGCGGCGGTTGCGGCCATGATTTCAGAAGATCTCGATCAAGCAATACCTGCCAACGAAATAGCTGTGTTGTTTCGAATCAATAATCAGGCAGAGTTGATTGGTGAAAAGCTCAGTGACCTTGGGATTAGGCATCAAATCAAAACCGCAGAGAAATTTTTCCAACTTCCCTCGGTCTCCAGAGCGGTTCAGATGATTAGGGCCAGTCGGTTTATTGAAGACAAGCCAGCGCACGAAATTGTTGCTGATATTTTGCGAGATTTGGGCTGGAGCCAAAACCCATCAGGTGATCTCTCAAACTGGGAATCATTGCAAGCCCTTTACGAGGTGCTCACTGAAAATCAACTGACCATCGAGCAAACGGTGCAACTAATAGATTCATTGCAGCTGCAACATTTCGAACCGGTTCGTGAATTGGTAACTCTCTCAACAATTCACGCGGCAAAAGGACTGGAGTTTAGGAAGGTTTACCTGATCGGAGCCAGTGAGGGGCTTCTTCCTTTTCACCTGGCCAAGTCGGAATCGGAAATAGACGAAGAACGCAGGCTTGCCTATGTTGCCATCACTCGAGCAAAGCAGTCTTTGGTCATCACTCACGCCAAGAGCAATGGTGAGATGTCTAAATTTCTTCACGGAGTCGTTGGCAGCCACACTCTGAGTTAGGCCTTGCGATTACAAATTCGATTTGACCATCGTTGAAAAGCTTTATATCCCGAGTGTCCCGATTTCCATCAATTGCCCGCAAGATTTTTTGGGAAGCCTGAGAGGCTGCAAACAAAAGAGAAATCGAATCCCTTAGTCCCAACGAACCAGCGATTTGGGTTGCAACTAATTTCCTACCCTGGTCTGTTCGCCATTGATTAAGTTCTCGACAGGAGAGACAGGCGGATTTTGAAGTTACCGGAGCACTAATTGAGACATGCTCATCGGAGAAGCAAACCCCAATGTGACTAACGCCCAGAGATTGCCATCTTTGATAATCAGTTGGTTGAAAAGTGCCCGAGGAGGCAACCAGGGCAATGTCGATATCTGCATAATCTGACCAATTCATTCGATTGTCCAGTTTTATTCGCGCCGGAGTGTTTTCAACTTCAGACCTCAAGATACCGAGTTTTGGTTTACCAAGTTTTTCCAAACCAAAACCCAGCCGGCCACAATCTGATTCTGTTACCAGGGTGTTGTCTCCGACAACGATGAGACCGATTCCGGAGTGGGCAAGGGTGTGCAACACAAGCCTGCCTAGCCTGTCTAATTTAGGAAGATAAACCATCGAGGATTGCCTAGTGCGAAAGCTTCTGGAGTGAGGAGTGGGAAGACTTTCGATCTCGGAAGCTGCCAGGTTGGGTTTGGAGTCCTCCAGCAGGTGGCCCAGTTTGGAAATCATGGACATTGCTTGCTCAGGCATAAGTCCTGCAAGTTTGGCGGCTGCATCGATTTGGTTATCCGCAACTCCCAGTTCCAACATGGCGAGAAAGGTTTCCTCTTGTTGAGTGTCAAGCCTCAGCCGAGTTGGTCGGTCAATGCCAAACTGCCGCTCCGATGGACTTGACCAGCTTTTGATTAGCGATTGACGTATTCGAATTGCCACAGCAAGAGCATCCCAGAATCACTTCGCTCAACGGCGGAGTTATCCACAGCTAATCGCCGAGTAATCCTCTTAGCTCGGTGTCAAAGTCATCTTTGTCTTCACTCAATCGCTTGATGAGAAGCTCAGGATTTTGAATCTCCTCTTCGGTTGGCAACTGATCCGGGTGTAACCAGATCTCATCCCTTACTTCCATGGACAAATCTTTTTGGACAGCTCTGAACATCGTCGAGGTCTCCCGAAGCATCTTTGGTTCCAATTGAAGTCCAATCAGAGTGCCAAAAAGCTTTTGACTTGGGTTGTCGCTGACTCTTCTGCGCAAAATGGATTCACTCAGGGCAACCCTTGAGGGCAGTCGTTCAGTTGCTTTTTCGGTCACCGCATCGACCCAACCCTCAATCAAAGCAAGATTGATGCGAATTCGATCCTGAGCGGTTTTTTGTGCTTCGGTAGGTTCATTAATGAACGCTCCGGTACTAATCGCCTGTTGGATTTCAACTGGGTTTGTTAGGTCCAGATCCTCCGCTAGCGAATTGATTTTGTCGGTATCGATGCTGATTCCCTCTGAGTATTCAAGAATCTGGTTGATGACTCGGTCTTTCAGCCAGCTGCTTTGAGCAAACAGGCGTTGCAAAGCTAATTCTCGGACCGCCAGGTAAATCAGCACCTCTTCGAAATCAAGGCCGAGACCCTGGGCAAACTCCTCTACATTTTTGACACAAAGACTGGGTCGATCTGAGATTGGAATTCCAATCTCGCCTCCACTCAAAGACTGGTTTGCAAGCTGTCCCAGAGATTGGCCAAACTGCATTGCAAACAGTGACCCACCAGCGGTTTTCAATATGTTTGAAGCTGGTCCAGCAAGCTGACTAAGTTCCTCGGGCAGGCTTTCTTTCAGATTCTCCGCCAAAGCTTCGGCAAGTTTTGTTGCCACAGGTTCTGCAATTTCTTTGAACAGGCCCAGTGATTCCAAAACCCAACCCTGGCGGGTGAGCATCAGTGGGTTGTACTCGAATTGCCCAATACTGGTCACCTCATCCAGCCACAGAGAGGCTGTATTGAAGGCTTGCTTGAAAGATTGATCTAACTGGTCCGATAGTTCAACTTTTTGAGAGTCCAATTCCTTTTTGGCTTGGGTCTCCACAAGCTTCCAATTAATTCCCTCACCCTGACCGGCGATGGCTCTTTGGAGTTGTTCCATCATCATTCCCAGATTGGCTGGGTCCATGGGAAGACCAGCCTGATTGGCCAAATCTTCTGGATTAAAGTTTTGAGAGGACGAGAAGAATTTTTTCAAAAACTCTTGAAATTCATCCCGATCTCGATTTTCTTCAGACATCCGACCTCCTCCAATAGAGGCTAATTCCCTTTGGGTGTTTTTCGAAAGCTGGAAATGCTTTGTTCGCCAGGGGCGTGGAGTCGACATCGATAGCTGTCCCCGCCCGGGATTAACATTTAGGAGATGACATTATTTGAAAAAAGCACACGTGCCCGTAATCCCGCTGGTTGGATTTTCTTAGCGATTTTCATAATTGCCGCCGGAGCGGGAGCCATGCTTCCCAGCGGTTATGTGATTGAAAGACCCGGGACCAGTTTCAATGTCAATGGAGAAATAGATGGAACCCCTGTTATTTCAGTGTCAGAAATTGAAAGCTATGAATCAGAAACTCGGCTTGAGGTGTTGACTGTAAGCGTGCTCGGGAACCAAGACAGCACTCCGGGCTGGCTTGAGATATTTTTTGCGTGGCTGGATCCACAGCAAAAACTTTTGCCAGTCGATGCGGTTTTCCCTCCCGACAAAACCACGGAAGAGGTTCGGGCCGAGAGTGTTGCGATGATGGAATCAAGTCAGCAGGAGGCGGTTGCCGCCGCATTAAACGAACTTGGTTATGAGTTCGAACCAGAGGTTTATGTTTCTATGGTTACCGAGGGTGGCGCCGCCAGTGGGTCATTGGTGGCTGGCGATTTCATTCAATCCGTGGACGGCAATGAAATTTCCACAGTTGAGCAACTTCAGCAAGCTATCCAAGATGCAAGTGGTGAAAGCATCCAGTTAGAGGTTATGAGAGACGGCCAGAGTTTCCGTTTCACCCTCACCCCGGAATTAGTAGATGACCGATACCTAATTGGGGTGATGGTTGGCTACACATACGATTTCCCAGTTGAAGTAGATCTCCAACTCGGAAACGTTGGAGGCCCTAGCGGCGGTATGGTTTTCGCCCTGGGTGTCTACGACACCCTGACTCCCGGGTCACTCTCTGGGGAGAGTCACGTAGTGGGCACAGGCACAATAAATGCCACAGGGGTCGTGGGGCCCATCGGAGGGATTGATTTGAAGATGCTTGCAGCGAATCGAGATGGAGCGGATTTATTTTTAGCTCCCAGCGCAAATTGTTCTGAGATAATTTCCAGCCAACCTGAAGATTTGCTGGTGGTTCCCGTGGCAGACTTTACGGAGGCTCTGAGAGCCATAGAGTTGTACGAGAATGGAAGCAGTGAGTTTCCAAGCTGCGAAAACTAGGAGTTGAAACTTGAGCCAACAATCAAGCCCAAACCAACGTAGGAGAGTTTCTCCCGCAACCATTGCAGTAGCGATTCTGGTTGTAATTGCGATAATCCTGATTTCAATCGCAGGTATTTACACAGATTTGCTTTGGTTCAACCAGGTTGGTTATCAGTCTGTGTTTCTAACCCAGATCATTGCGCAGATTGTGCTTTTCATAGTGGGCTTCGCGCTCATGTTTACCCTCACTTTCATCTCTTTCTGGATTGCCTACAGAAACCGTCCGGTTTATTTGCGGATGCCAGGCGAATCCCCATTTGAGAATTATCAAGAGATCATCGACAACCTGCGCCGATTGATTATGTTTGGTGTTCCAGGTGTTCTTGGAGTATTTGCAGGAATTGCGGCTTCCGCGCAATGGATCACAGCTCTACAGTTTTTGAACTCAACTCCAGCTGGCAAAGAAGACCAGCAGTTCGGTTTGGATGTCGGGTTTTACCTTTTCCAGCTCCCTTTCTTATCAGCTGCGCTCGGGTTTATATCCGCCGCCGTATTGCTTGGTGGATTAATTGCTGCCGGAGTTCACCTGATTTATGGAGGAATTCGCCTTGAAGGCAGGAACCTCAGGGTGGCAAAAGCTGCCAGGGTCCAGATTTCGATCACTGTCGCCATCTATTTCTTGGTCCAGGCAGCATCTCTATGGCTGAATCAATACGAGACGGTGATTAACACAAATGAACTGCTCACCGGAGCGAGATACAGCGATGTGAACGCAACCATCCCAGGATTGCAGATTCTTGCCCTGATATCTCTTCTTGTAGCTGCCTTGTTTATCGTGACAGCAATCATCGGATCATGGCGCTACTCAATTATTGCAACGGGTTTGATGGTAATCAGCTCGGTTGTCTTGGGCGGACTTTACCCTTGGGCCATCCAGACTTTTCAGGTGGTCCCAAATGAGAGGACCTTGGAGGGTCCATTCCTAGAGCGCAACATTGAAGCGACCAGGGAAGCCTACGGTTTGGACAAGGTAGAGGTAATCGACTATGACGCCACCACCACTGCAACCCCGGGTGCTCTTCGTTCCGACGCAGAAACAACAGCGTCAATTCGTATTTTGGATCCCTCACTTGTTTCTGACGCGTTTAGGCAGCTTGAGCAGTACAGGCAGTACTACTCATTCCCAGAGCGTTTACACGTAGGTCGTTATGACATCAACGGTGAATCGCAGGATGCGGTTTTAGCTGTCAGGGAATTAGACCAGTCGGGTCTTGGGGATTCACAGAGTTGGTATAACTCAACAGTCGTATTCACCCACGGTTATGGACTGGTTGCCGCCTATGGCAATAAGAGGGACACAGATGGACAGCCACTGTTTTTGCAGTCAGGAATTCCTTCCATTGGTGATTTGGGTGAATTCGAGCCAAGGATTTACTTCGGAGAAAACTCTCCTGAATATTCAATTGTGGGGGGAACCAACGGCGAGGATCTAGAGTTTGACTTCCCTGCTGGAGAAGGCGCCGATAATCAGACTTACACGACATTTGCCGGTGACGGTGGACCAAATGTTGGTTCACTAGTGAACCGAATTGCATTCGCCCTGAGATTCCAGAGTGAGCAGATTCTGTTATCCGACGCAATCAACCCCGAGTCTCAAATCATGTTTAAACGCGATCCCAGAGAGCGCGTAGAGGAAGTGGCGCCATACTTGACGGTGGACACTCAGGCTTACCCAGCGGTAGTGGACGGCAGGGTTCTGTGGGTGGTTGACGCTTACACCACAAGTAACAATTACCCATACTCGAGCTCCGAGAGCATGAACCTTGCAATCATCGACTCATCAACGGAATCTGCTGGATTTGGCGCCAATAACATCAATTACATTCGTAATTCCGTGAAGGCGACCGTCGATGCATATGACGGAGAGGTGACTCTTTACGCGTGGGATGAAGAAGATCCGGTTTTGGAAACCTGGAGCAAAATCTTCCCCGAAACCATTCGCCCAGTTTCTGAAATGAGCGGCGAACTCATGTCTCACGTTCGTTATCCATCAGACCTATTCAAGGTCCAGCGTTCGATTCTCGGTAGGTACCACGTGACCGAGGCCGGAGCGTTTTATTCTCAGCAGGATGCATGGATGACTCCGAACGACCCAGTTGATGGTCCAGGTATTGGAGTGTTGCAGCCTCCTTACTACCTAACAATGCAAGCTCCTGGAATGAATGACCCCAAGTTCTCGCTCTACTCGACATTCATTCCGCAGTCAACCGGTGAAAATGCCAGAAACGTTTTGACGGGCTATCTCATTGCAAGTGCTGAAGCTGGAAACGAACCCGGGCAAATCTCTGAGGACTACGGAAGCCTAAAACTTTTGAGTTTGCCGCGAGAAACCATTGTTCCAGGACCCGGACAGGTCCAGAACAACTTTAACGCTGACAGTGAAGTTTCTCAGTTGCTGAACATTTTGAGGCAGGGTTCAACTCGAGTTCTAAATGGTAACTTGCTAACACTTCCAGTTGGTGGCGGTTTCCTCTACGTGCAACCCGTTTATATTGAGTCCACCGGTGAAACCTCCTTCCCGCTATTGCAGAAGGTGCTGGTTAGCTTTGGAGACAGAATCGCCTTCGAGGACACTCTGGATGAAGCGCTTGATCAACTCTTCGGAGGAGACAGTGGAGCTGAGGCTGGTGACAGCGTAGTTCCAGGGGAAGACTCAGAAGAACCTGATTCCGGTGAAGCTGCGCCAGAAGAGCCAGCTGACCAGGGCGATCCAGTAGATGAGGGTCAAACTGGCGATGAAGATCAAGCCGGGTCCGGAGACGTTATCGCGCCTAGTCTTGAAGATGCTCTAGCGAGAGCAGAGCAGGCAATCGCGGATAAGGAACAGGCTTTGATTGACGGAAACTGGACAGCCTTTGGATTAGCTGACGACAGATTGAACCAAGCAATTCAGGATGCCGTGGAAGCAATTAATCGCTAGTTTCCATTATTGGCTCAGGCTTGCTATACTCGAAACTTCGCCGCGGGGTGGAGCAGTTCGGTAGCTCGCCGGGCTCATAACCCGGAGGTCGCAGGTTCAAATCCTGTCCCCGCAACCAGTTCCCTCCCAGCTATTAGCTGGGAGGGATTTTTTTGCTGTGGATAACTCGACCCCCAATTAGTCCTAGAGTCATAACTTTGCGATGTGAGGTATTTCATATTTGCATTGATCTTTCTGTTGACCGGCTGCGCCCAGGAACAAACGGCAGAACAAGCCTTGAGTCGCTATCTGGAGCTCAGTGATGCGGGCTTGCCACAGCAATTTGATCAGGTGTTGACAGGTCAGGCAATGGAAGCCGCCATGCAAGCCGATGACGTTCTGGCGGAATTAGATCTCATTCAGTCGGGTCAAACCGAGTTTTTCGACCTCGAGCAGACTCGAGAGGATTCGTGGATATTTTGCCTTGACGTAAGTGACACAAAAATCTTTGACCAGAGTGGAAATGACTTGACTCCACCAAATCGCCCTACCCAACTGCCGATGATGATTAAGGTTGATAGCTCTGGTTCGGCCACCAAGATAACCCAGTTAGAAATAAGGAGATTGCAATCGTGCTAATCGAAACAATTATTCTCAGTTGCTCAGCAGCCGGTGCGGTTTTGGGCGGTTGCAACGATTCTTGCGAAACCATAATTGGTGCAAGTGAGGTTGTGATTTGCGAAGATAAGGGAGGCAATAATTCCGAATCCAAGCAATCAGAGACCAACAATCCGGGACTGCCATGGACACCACCACCACCTTGGATTATGTGTAAGCAGTATGTGAGTGGAGGAGTTGAGATACCAACTTTTGGCAAAATCTGGGTGAAAGTGCGTGAGGGAAGCAGGCCTTGCCTAGACCAAAAACCTTATGTTCCGATTCCGGATCCTCCTAGCTCAACCTCTAAAACCGTTGAGGTGGTGAACATCGAATCAGTTCAAGAGATATTTCGAACCTCCCCTTCATCACCAATGGCGTACGTTGAACCCGCTGAGCGTTATTACGACGAGCAATTCTCATTTCGAGTGGAAAGCACATCGCAGTTGAAGTCGGGTGAATTGTTCGGTGATCCGGTGAGTGTCAGGTTTATACCAAGGTCGGCAACATGGAGTTTTGGAAAATCGGGCTTCAATGTCTCTCATATTTTTGGTGAGAAGGGTGATTTTTCGGCCAAGGCCTCTGTCAGTTTCCAGGTTGATTACAAGCCACTTGGGGAATCTTGGGTGGTTGACGCAGGTTCAATCTCAGTGAGCAGCAATTCATTGTTGATCACCGCCTTGCCACTTCCGAGGGAGACCAGATTGGTTGGGTAAGGATTCAGGAGATAACATTCAGGTTGTTCTCAGAAGTCATTCAGTTTGGGCTGGCAGGCTAAAGCTGTTTTGAAGGGAGTTGCAATGGACAACCGTTCCGGTAATCAATTTTTGTATTATCCAGTTGAGGCTGATAATCCAAAGCCAAAAAAGACCCAGAAGCGCTCGACTCGTGCCCTGGCGATGAGTGTTATAGCGGCTTTTGCGGCTCTGACCGGAGGGGCCATTGGAGCGGGAGCATCATTAGTTGCATTCAGCTCGATGCAGGCGCCAGCACCGGTCGTTGTTAACAACACAGAGTCTGTCAGCTGGGTAACCGGAGCGGCTTTGGCGGCATCACCATCAGTGGTCACTCTAAGTGTCACAAGCCCTAATGGCGCTGGCAATGGAAGCGGTGTGCTGCTTTCAGAAGATGGTTATGCGCTAACGAATTCTCACGTGGTGACCCTAGGTGGAAACACCAATGATGTCACCGTTACCGCGCAGGCTTGGGATGGACGCGTCTATGAGGCTGAAGTTATCGGAACAGATCCAACCAATGACATAGCGGTTATAAAACTGCAGGGCTCAGAAAGTTTTCAACCGATAGAAATTAAGGACTCAGATGAGCTCAATGTTGGGGAGCCGGTGTTGGCAATTGGTGCACCGCTTGGTCTCAGTTCAACGGTGACCCAGGGGATTGTTTCTGCATTGAACAGGACCATTCAGGTTGCAAGTAGCGAAGTGGACAACGGGGACGGTTCAGGCTTAAGGTTTTGGGACGGCATCGGCGCTCGTCCAATCAATTTGCAGGTGCTGCAAACTGATGCAGCAATCAACCCAGGAAACTCAGGTGGAGCACTTGTGGACCAGCAGGGACGTTTGCTTGGCATCAACGTTGCCATTGCCACCAGCGGATCCTCGGGCAACATTGGTGTCGGATTTGCGATTCCCGCGAATACAGCCTTGCGAATTTCCGATGAGATCATCGAAAAGGGTTTTGCAAGCCACGGCTTGTTAGGAGCGTTGGTGACCGACAGCGTTATAGCAGAATCCAGCTTTGGAAGCGGTGCTGAGATTGTTGAATTGACACCAGATGGCGCGGCAGCGGAATCGGGCCTGCAGCCGGGCGACATAGTGGTTTTGTTTGACGGCGATCGAATCGAGGGTAGTGGTGAACTAACTGCTGCTGTCAGGGCCCAGCCAGCCGGCGCTGAAGTTAAGTTGGAAGTCATACGAGACGGTCAAAGATTGTCATATTCCGTTGAATTGGGAGATAGTCGAGACCTAGAATCAAATTGATGGAAACACAACTCGAAGAACAGGTTCAATTAGAGGACGGCGATCACGAGCGCTACGCGCATTACGTCCAGAAGAGCAAAATAACCGAGAGTGCGGTTATGGGAACTCCAGTTTTGGCTTTATGCGGGAAGAAGTGGATTCCTGGTCGTGACCCTGAGAAGTTTCCGGTGTGCCCAGAGTGCAAAGACATTTACGAAAAGCTTAAGAAGTAAAGCCCACTTCTAGAGCTGGGTCACCATCGCTGAGTCGCCGAGCAGATGCTGGCAATTCATTCAAGGATGACTGAAATCTCTTTCTTGCCGATTGCAAATCAGGTTTCCAATCAGAGCTTTGCCCGAAGTATTGAATCTGCAAAGGTCTGGCATTTGAATCTTGAAGCTCGGAGGTGGAAAGCTCATCCCTTTGCGCCACACCTTTATCGATGATTCGATAGGCAGATTTCTTTCCTGGAAGATTTTGCTTCCCCATTGATTTTTTGGAAACATCCAGCCATTCTCCATTTTCAAATTTGGAAACCAACTTGTAAACAAAACTGGCTGTTGGATGCCCTGAACCAGTTACCAAGCTGGTGCCAACTCCGAAGCCGTCAACTGGTGCTGCCGACAGGCCCGCTATTGCATCTTCATCTAAATCATTGGTGACGGTGATTTGAGTTTTGGTAGCTCCCAGGGAATCTAGTTGATTGCGAACTCGATGAGCCGATTCGGATAAGTCTCCCGAGTCAATGCGCACATTTCCCAACCTGCCGTCGGTTGTCCTAACCGCTGTTTCCACCGCCTTTTCAACATCAAAGGTGTCTAGGAGAAATGTGGTTTGATCTCCCATCGCATCGTGTTGGGCTTGGAATGCTTCCTGCTCTGATTCGAATAGAAGGGTGAATGCATGCCCAGAGGTTCCTGTCGACGGTATTTGATATTGCTGATGGGCCAAAAGATTACTTGTGGCATCGAAACCCGCTATGAAACTCGCTCTTGCCGCAGCTACGGCCGCATCCTCGTTGGCTCTTCTAGAACCCATCTCAACCAGTTTTCTGTCTCCTGCTGCAACTCGCATTCTTGCGGCAGCACTGGCCACTGCTGAATCGTAATTGAGTACTGAGAGAATCAAAGTTTCCAGCACAACGCACTCGGCAAAAGTGCCCGAGACAGTTAGCACCGGTGAATTTCCAAAGTAGATCTCTCCCTCTGAGAAGCCAACAATTTCCCCGCCAAATGAGAAATTGGCAAGCCAGTCAAGTGTTTGCTTGCTGACTATTTGCTGGTCTTCCAGGAAAGCTAATTCTTTTTGTTCAAATTTGAAGTTCTGGATTTCTGGAATCAGCCTGCCGGTGCCGGCGAAAACCCCAAACCTGCGTCCTGCCGGAAGGTTTCTGGAAAACACTTCAAACACGACTTGTTTTGATCCGACTCCAGCCTGAATTGCCGCATCCAGCATGGTCAATTCATAGCGATCAGTTTTCAGCGCAGAGCTCATTCCAACAGGTTACACTCCGAGCCAATCAGCTAAGAAGTTTCGGCAAACAATAGACTGTCCTCGTGAATCAAGCCCCGATTGGTGTATTCGACTCTGGAGTCGGTGGACTGACTGTTGCTCGGGCGATTATTGATCAATTACCGCACGAGTCGATTATTTATCTTGGTGATACTGAAAATTCTCCTTATGGCACCAAGACCATACCCGAGGTTCGAGAGCTTGCTCTGAATGTGATGGACCAGATGGTCGAAATGGGCGTGAAGATGCTGGTGATTGCTTGCAACTCTGCCTCCTCCGCGGTTTTGAGAGACGCCAGAGAGCGTTACACGGTGGGAAAGGGAATACCTGTCGTGGAGGTGATTCAGCCTGCAGTAAGAAAGGCCGTCTCAACTTCCAAAAATGGCAAAGTTGGCGTGATTGGAACCAGTGCAACTATTTCTTCCAAAAGTTATGACGATGCATTTGCTGCCGCTTTAGATTTGAAAATCTCTTCCAAGGCCTGCCCCGATTTTGTTGAGTTTGTGGAAAGAGGAGAAACCAGCGGTGAGAATCTCCTAAGGGTTGCTAATGATTACTTAGACCCTTTGAAAAAGGACGAAATTGACACACTGGTGCTGGGTTGCACTCACTACCCCATGTTGTCGGCCGCAATTGGCTTTGTCATGGGCGATGGCGTGAACCTGGTTAGCAGCGCTGAGGAAACGGCTAAAGATGTTTATCGGGTTTTGACCGAGCATGACTTGCTAGCCTCGAATAGCGAAAAACCTAAATACAGATTTTTGGCAACTGGAAAAAAAGAACAGTTTGAAACTTTAGCCAAAAGATTTTTGGGCCCTGAAGTTTTGGGGGTTGAAGAAATCGAGAGGAAAACCGATGCGACCAAATGACCGCGCTGATGACCAGCTTAGAGATGTGGGAATAGACATAGGCTGGAGCGAACACGCTGAGGGTTCTGCCCTGATTAACTTTGGCTCCACCAAAGTCTTATGCACTGCAAGCTTTACCCCCGGAGTTCCCAGATTCAAAAAAGACTCTGGTGAGGGGTGGGTTACTGCCGAGTATTCGATGCTCCCCAGAGCGACTCATGATCGAAGCGACCGTGAGAGCGTAAGGGGGAAGATGGGTGGGAGAACCCACGAGATTTCAAGGTTGATTGGAAGAGCTTTGCGCTCCGTGATTGATTTCAAATCACTTGGCGAGAACACCATCATCATTGATTGTGACGTATTGCAAGCGGACGGTGGAACCAGAACCGCAGCTATTACCGGAGGATTTGTTGCCCTTGCACAGGCGATTGACTACGGATACAAAAACAAGATGATTTCCGGGCAGTCACCTTTGATTGACACTGTTAGTGCAATTTCTGTCGGCGTGGTCGATGGCAAATTGCTGACTGATTTGGAATATGTCGAGGATGTCAGAGCAGAAACAGATATGAATGTCGTCACCACGGGACGTGGTTTATTTGTTGAGGTGCAAGGGACTGCCGAGGGTGCTCCTTTTGATGACGCGGAACTCCAAGGGCTTCTGAGTCTTGCCAAAAAGGCAACCGGTGAGCTGACCGAGATTCAGAAATCAACACTGGGCGAGATGCTCCGAGTTCGATGAAACTCCAGCTAGCAACCGGTAATCAACATAAAGTTGCAGAAGTTTCGGCAATTCTCAACAACCAATTGGATGTCGAGTTGGTGGGTTTTAGTGACGAGCCTATTGAAAACGGAATCACGTTTTATGAAAATGCTTTGATCAAAGCTAGACACGGCTTTCAGTCCACTGGCATACCCACTATTGCCGATGATTCTGGATTAGCCGTTGAGGTAATGGGTGGCTCACCTGGAATTCTCTCCGCAAGGTGGAGTGGTGAAAAAGACGATGAGAAGAATCGAGAGCTACTGCTGGCTCAGATGGAAGATATGAATCTGAGAAACGCAAGCTTCATCTGTTCAATAGCAATGGTTGATGAATCTGGTGAGCGGGGATTCACTGGAGTTTGGAGTGGATCACTTGCACGTGAGAGTCACGGCGAACAAGGCTTTGGTTACGATCCAGTTTTTATCCCAGAGGGTTTTACACAAACCGCAGCGCAATTGCCACCTGAGGTCAAAAACAGCATGAGCCATAGATTTTTGGCTCTGGATCAGCTGGCTGAGTTTCTAAAGCGCCCCCAGTAGGATTCGAACCTACGCACCCGCCTCCGGAGGGCGGTGCTCTATCCCCTGAGCTATGGGGGCGGTATAGAAAACTCTAACATCGGGGCCATTCCATTAGACTAAGGGCTCGACCCGAGGATGGATTTGACCCCCGAACAACTTTCGAAACTTATAGCCGATTCGCTGATGCAGCTGGCAAGTAACCACGGCTATGAACTAAACCTGCCCGATGAGATTGTGGTGGAGAGGCCAAAAAACCGCGAGCATGGTGACTGGTCAACAAACGTTGCAATGCAACTTGCAAAACAGGCAGGCAAGAACCCTCGTGAATTTGCTCAAGAGATAGCCGATTTCATGTCTGGATCCGCCGGTGTTGATCGACTCGAGATTGCCGGACCTGGATTTCTAAACATATTTTTGGATGCGGCAAGTGCTGCATCAATTCTTACCGAGGTTGTCTCCGATGGGTCTAGCTTTGGAAGCTCGGAGATGTATTCCGGGCAAAAAATGAACTTGGAATTTGTATCTGCAAATCCCACCGGTCCGATTCACCTCGGGGGAACTCGCTGGGCAGCACTGGGGGACTCACTTGCTCGAATTTTAATTTCGCAGGGAGCTGATGTCGTCAGGGAGTATTACTTCAATGACCACGGGTCACAGATCGACCGCTTTGCAAGATCACTGTTTGCCAGGGCCAGCGGTGCTGAAGCCCCAGAAGATGGCTACGGTGGTGAATACATAACCGAGATTGCCAATCGAATCATTGAAATTCACGGAGATAAAGTTCTTGGTTATCCCGAAGATGAGGCGCTGGAAATTTTCAGGGCCGAGGGGGTTGAGCTGATGTTTGCGGACATCAAAAAATCCCTCTCCGATTTTGGTGTGAATTTCGATGTCTATTTCCACGAAAACTCCCTTCATGAGTCAAACGCGGTTGAGAAAGCTATAACCGAGCTTCGCACAAATGGCCTCATCTTCGACAAAGAGGGTGCCGTTTGGCTCAGGTCAACTGAGTTTGGCGATGACAATGACCGAGTGGTTATCAAAAGTGATGGTGACCCCGCATACATTGCAGCTGACTTGGCCTACTACCGGAACAAGAGAGAGCGTGGTTTCGACCGGGCAATCATCATGCTCGGCGCTGATCACCATGGATATGTTCAAAGAATGATGGCGATGTGTGCAGCATTTGGTGACACCCCAGGTAAGAATTTAGAAATCTTGATTGGGCAGATGGTGAATCTGGTCAAAAATGGCAAACCTGTGCGCATGAGCAAACGTGCCGGCACCGTGGTGACACTCGAGGACTTGGTTGATGCAGTTGGGGTGGATGCGGCAAGGTATTCATTGACTCGATCAAGTGCCAATTCAAATCTGGATATTGATTTGGATGTGCTTGCTAAAAAAACCAATGAAAACCCGGTCTTTTATGTTCAGTATGCCCACGCCAGAACTATTCAGGTTGAGAACAACGCGGCTAGCTTTGGAATCTCAATTGACCAGTTCGAGCCGGGTCTGTTGGAGCATGAAACTGAGAATGCTTTGATTGCGAAGATTGTTGAGTTCCCAGCAATTTTGAAAATAGCTGCGGAGAATCGTGAGCCACACAGGGTTGCCCGCTACCTGGAAGAGCTCGCTGGAACCTATCACCGTTGGTATGACAACTGCCGAGTGACGCCACTGGCCGGAAAACCGGTGGAACCCGTACACAGCTCCAGGCTGTTGTTGAATCGTGCTACCACTGTTGTTTTGGCCAACGGTCTGAGATTATTGGGTGTCAGTGCCCCGGAACGGATGTAATGTGAAAAACCCATTAGCGCCAGACTGGCTGACAGCACCTGAAGATCTGAACTCATTGAATTCAAAGATTTGGCCCGAATCTGCCGAACGTGATTCATCCGGCGAGATTCAAATTGGTGGTGTTGGAGTTAGCGAGCTAGCAAGCAAGTTCGGAACACCTCTGTATGTGATTGATGAGGGTGAATTTAGATTAAGACTGGCTCAGCTAAACCGAGCCTTTGTTCAACCAGCCAGGGAGCATGGCATCTCAGTTCGTATGTATTATGCGGCGAAAGCACTAATCACCACCGATATTGCTCGTTGGGTTGAGCAAGAGGGTTATTCCATCGACGTTGCTACCGGTGGAGAATTGGCGGTTGCCAGAGCAGCTGGCTTTGATGGCGCAAAAATAGGACTGCACGGAAACAATAAATCCCTGAGTGAAATCAGCCGTGCGGTTTCGGCGGGTGTCAATTCAATCGTGATTGATTCTGAGCAAGAAATTGAAAGAATCGCATCCATAGCTGAGAGCAACTCCGTGGTTCAAGGTGTCAGGCTCAGAGTAAACAGCGGGGTGCACGCATCCACGCATGAGTTTTTGGCCACAGCTAGAGAAGATCAAAAATTTGGAATACCAATTGATCAGGTTGAGGATCTAGTTTCGGTGATTCGGTCTCATCCTTCGCTGAAATTTTTAGGGCTGCACTCACACATCGGCTCCCAAATCTTTGTTGTCGATGGCTTCATAGAAGCTGCTCGGAGATTATTGACCCTGCATGCGAAGTTATCAGAAGTGGAAAAAGTTCCAGAGCTAAATCTCGGAGGCGGTTTCGGCATTGCGTATGTGGAGAATGAAAAGCCTTTGAATATCAAGGAGTTGGGTCAAAGAATCATCACCAATGTTGTTTCACTGTGCAACGAACTTGGCATCAAGCCTCCAAATCTTTGCTTTGAACCCGGCCGGGTGATTGCCGGCCCCAGTGGTGTGACTCTATACAACGTCGGAACCATCAAAGACGTTGAGGTGCCAACCGATTCTGGCAGCGCCAACAGAAGATACGTCGCCGTGGACGGCGGAATGAGCGATAACCTCCGCTTCGCACTGTATGGAGCCGAATACACAAGCTCTCTTGCCACCAGGTCTAGTTCAGCCGAGCCTGTTTTATCCAGGGTGGTCGGCAAGCACTGCGAGAGTGGTGACATTGTGGTGAACAACACCTATTTGCCATCAGATTTGGCAATTAACGAATTGATTGCCGTTCCAGCCACAGGTGCTTACTGCTTTTCGCTAGCATCTAACTACAACTATTTAGGTAGGCCTCCGATTGCAAGTGTGCGAGATGGTCAGTCACAGCTTTTGGTTAGAGGCGAAACTGAGCAGGACATGCTCGCCCGCGATGAGGGTTACAGGACAGGACTAGCAGATGAGAGCTGATTATCGGCCAATCCGAATTGGCCTGCTCGGAGCCGGTTCGGTCGGATCACAAGTTTTTAAGTTAATTCAGAACCACGCTGAGGAGCTTGCCCAGCGAGTTGGCGCAAAATTAGAGATTTCTGGTGTTTTAGTTCGTTCTTTGGATGCAGACAGAGACTTTGACATTCCAAAGGATTATCTGACCACAGACGCCGAGTCAGTGATTTTAGGCTCCGACATTGTGGTGGAACTAATTGGTGGCATTCAGCCCGCCCTAGATTACATTCGTATGGCTTTGGAATCAGGAAGTGATGTGGTTACCGCCAATAAGGCACTTTTAGCAAATCATGGACCAGAGATATTTGAACTCGCTGAACGAGTCGGTGCTCAGGTTTATTACGAAGCCAGCGTTGCTGGAGCCATACCGATTATCAGACCTCTTCGCGAGTCGCTTGCTGGCGACAAGGTCACCCGAATCATGGGAATTGTCAACGGAACCACAAACTTTATTTTGGATCAGATGGAATCAACGGGTGCAAGCTTTGAAGACTCTTTGCAAAAAGCAAAGCAGCTTGGTTACGCGGAAGCAGACCCAACTGCAGACATTGGTGGCTTTGATGCTGCAGCAAAGGCGGCAATTCTTTCTTCGCTGGCTTTCCACACCGAGGTTCACATCGATGATGTTTTTACCGAGGGAATTGAAAAAATTACACAGCTGGACATTGAATCAGCCAAAGACGCTGGTTACACAGTGAAGTTATTAGCAGTTTGTGAGCGAGTTGGCGATGACGCGATAGCAGCCAGGGTTCATCCAACCCTGATCCCACTTGACCACCCTCTCGCTAGCGTGAGAGGAGCTTTCAACGCGGTGTTTGTTGAAAGTGAGGCCAGCGGCGAGCTTATGTTTTACGGAGCGGGCGCAGGTGGAATTGAAACTGCCAGTGCTGTTTTGGGCGATGTTGTAATGGCGGCCAAAAGACACCTGGGCGGCGGCTCGGGCATGAATGAATCAAGCCACGCAGATTTGGCAATCATGCCAATTGATGACATTGTCACCCGCTATCAAATTTCCATGGAAGTCAGAGACCAGTCGGGAGTATTGGCAGTTATTGCGTCTATGTTTGCTGACCTGGACATAAGTGTTGAGACCTTGGAGCAAAGCCCCGTTGAGACCGACTCGGACACTGTTATGTTGACCATCATCACCCATGAAACTAGCGAGCGAAGCTTGAACAAACTCATGGACAAGTTGAACTCAAAAGACGAGGTGGTTGAAATTAAGGGGCAAATCAGAGTGGAGGGCGTTTAGATGGCTAATCAGTGGCGTGGAGTAATTCGCGAATACTATGACCGCCTTAATTGGACCGACACAGATCCTGTGGTGACCCTCGGTGAGGGCGGAACACCTTTGATTGATGCGCCAGCGCTTGCGAAGCTGTTGGACGTGGGCGAGGTTTATCTCAAATTTGAAGGAATGAATCCAACTGGTTCATTCAAAGACCGTGGAATGACTACTGCAGTTAGCAAGGCTTTGGGCAGAGGTGCCAAAGCGGTAGTGGCCGCATCAACCGGAAACACTTCAGCCGCAGCGGCTGCTTACGCAACAAAGGCTGGAATTCAGAGTGTTGTCCTGGTGCCCAGTGGAAAGATTGCATATGGCAAATTAAGCCAGGCCATTGCTCACAAGGCTCAGATTCTGCAAGTCAAGGGAAACTTCGATGACTGCCTCAGGATAGCTCGAGAGCTTGATGAAAAATATCCAGTATTTCTAGTCAACTCGGTCAACCCGGATCGTCTTCAGGGGCAAAAAACAGCAAGTTTTGAAATTGTGGATGTATTGGGTAAGCAACCTGATTTACACGCAATGCCTCTCGGTAATGCTGGAAATATCTCCGCGTACCACCTCGGCTATACAGAAGATCTCAAAGAGGGCAGAATTTCTAAATTCCCAAAGCTTTGGGGGGTCCAAGCTGAGGGAGCCGCACCGTTTATCAAGGGAGCTCCGGTTCAAAAGCCAGAGACCATAGCAACCGCCATCAGGATTGGGAACCCTGCCAGCTGGGACTTGGCGCAGCAAGCCAAAAAGGAAACTGAGGGTAACTTCGCGTTTGTATCCGATAAAGAGCTTCTCTGGATGCACAGGTTTTTGTCACAGGAATGTGGAGTATTTGTGGAGCCCAGTTCAGCCGCTGGAGCTGCAGGTTTGTTCAAGCACAAGCAGCTTGGAGACCTTCCCAAGGTTGACACGATCGCAATTACAGTTACCGGACACGGTCTGAAAGACCCCGACTGGGCTTTGAAGGATGAACGAGGTAGAAAGATTAGACCTAAGCGAGTCAACGCTAACGCAGAGAGCGTTGCCAGTAGTTTGGGGCTTGAAAAATCATGAAGGTAAAAGTTCGTATCCCAGCAACATCGGCCAATCTTGGCCCTGGATTTGACACGCTGGGAATCGCTTTGAATTACTACGACGAGTATCAGGTTGAAATCACTGATTCCGGTCTCGAAATTGAAGTCATTGGTGAGGGCGCCGCTGACATTCCGAAAGATGAGAGCAATCTGGTTTTCAAGTCACTGAGTCTGGTGTTTGAAAAAATGAATGAAACGCTTCCTGGCATCAAGCTCACCACCACCAATAACATCCCTCACGGCAGAGGAATGGGCTCATCGGGAGCAGCTGTTGCCGGTGGCATCATGCTGGCCGCTGGCCTGCTCGGCAAACAGCACACCCTGAGTGAGCAACAGTTGCTGGATTTTGCAACGGTTTTGGAGGGACATCCGGACAATGTCGCACCGGCTCTGTTTGGTGGAATGACAATTGCTTGGACTGATCCGGATGGGCCCCACCACAAACAGCTTTCTGTGCACAGGGGAGTGTCTCCAATTGTGATGATTCCACCAAATCAAATGTCGACCAAGCTGGCTAGATCTTTGCAACCAGATTCGGTTCCACACGAGGATGCTGTATTCAACCTTTCACGCTCTGCACTGTTGGTTGCGGCTCTTATTTCTTCACCTGAGCTGATGCTTCCAGCAACAGAGGATAAGTTGCACCAGAATTACCGGGCAAGTGCGATGCCGGAAACCCAGGAAATAATCAATAAACTTCGCGAGCTTGGGCATCCGGCAGTGGTTAGTGGAGCCGGTCCGTCTGTGTTGATATTGGAGCCAGAGCCTGAGAAGCGACTAGACATTCAAGCTTTTGCGGAAAAAAATTATCCCCACTGGCAAGTATTAATGTTGGCGGTTGACTCAAAAGGTGCTAGCGTAGAGGTGCACGAGGAATAGAGCGCTCGCTCACAGTGCAGTTCAACTAAACCCCTTTGATGGCGTTCTGCCGGGGAAAAGAAAGAGTCACTTAGTTCATGGAAGAAACCGAACAGAACCAACCCGCTGAAAAAAAGGTTAGCTCAACAAAATCTACTCCTAAGGCAAAGACCGAATCGGCTGCCGAAAAAGAGTCACCAGGTAAAAAGCCTGCAACAACTTCGAAGGCAAAAACCGACGCTCCTAATCAGGAGCAGGCTGAAGCCGACGAGAAAAAGAAGCAACCAGCTAGAAGGACCAGCAAGCCCAAGACCGAGCCAAAAGACAATGGCGATAAGCCGCAGGCTGCAAAGTCAGAATCTTCAAAATCAGACTCCAGCAAGTCAGAATCTTCAAAATCAGAATCCAGCAAGTCAGAATCTTCAAATGAAGAGAAGTCAAACTCTTCATCCGGTCAGTCCGATCGGGATCGAGACGACAATAACGGAGATCGTCGCGGAAACAACCGTAACCGGCGGAACCGCTACCGCGACCGTCGTCGAGGCGGCGAGGATGCCGAGCCAGAGATTAGTGAGGATGACGAGCTAATTCAGGTTGCGGGAATCCTGGATGTTTTGGATAACTACGCATTCCTAAGAACCAGCGGTTACCTTCCCGGGGAGAACGATGTCTATGTCTCATTGGGCCAGGTCAAGAAAAACGGTCTTCGCAAGGGTGACGCCGTTGTTGGTGTTATCAAAGCGCCAAAGGAGGGCGAGCAGCCTAACTCCAGGCAGAAATTCAATGCCTTGGCGAGAGTTGATTCAATCAATGGCCAAGCTGTTGCCGAAATCACGGAGCGCGTGGACTTTTCTAAGCTGACTCCTTTGTACCCAGACGCAAGACTGCGCCTAGAGACGGATTCCAAAAAAATTGCAAACAGAATCATAGATCTGGTGGCACCTATTGGCAAAGGCCAGCGAGGACTGATTGTTTCTCCTCCAAAGGCAGGTAAGACACTCATTCTGCAGGCAATCGCCAACTCCATAAGCGCCAACAATCCAGAGGTTCACCTCATGGTCGTTTTGGTTGACGAGCGACCTGAAGAGGTCACCGACATGCAGCGCACCGTAAATGGCGAGGTAATCGCCTCCACGTTTGACCGTCCTGCTGATGACCACACAACTGTTGCAGAGCTTGCTATCGAGAGAGCAAAGCGCTTGGTTGAAATGGGTCACGATGTTGTTGTCTTATTGGACTCAATCACTCGACTTGGCCGCGCTTATAACCTGAGCGCCCCGGCCAGCGGAAGAATTCTCTCTGGTGGTGTTGACTCATCAGCTCTATACCCACCCAAGAAGTTCTTCGGTGCCGCTAGAAACATCGAAAACGGTGGATCACTGACAATTCTTGCAACAGCTTTGGTTGAGACCGGCTCCAAAATGGATGAGGTTATCTTCGAGGAATTCAAGGGAACCGGAAACATGGAGCTAAGGCTGTCCAGAGCACTTGCAGACAAGCGTATCTTCCCAGCTGTTGACATCAATGCCAGCGGAACAAGGCGCGAAGAGATGTTGATGAGTCCGCAGGAAACCAAGATTATTTGGAAACTTCGCCGTGCACTTGCGGGTCTTGAGCAGCAGCAGGCACTGGAACTTGTTATGACCAGGTTGAAAGACACTCAGTCAAACGTTGAGTTCTTGCTGCAGCTTGAAAAATCTATGCCAGTACCAGCCGATAGCGAATCGGAGTAATCATGTTCGACTCCTTGCAGGCGCTGCGGGAGGAGCACGCCGAACTCCAGAAGCAGTTATCTGATTCTGCTGTTCACGCAAACCCTGGTTTGAGCAAAAAGCTGAATCGAAGGTATGCCGAACTGAACTCAATCATCGAAGCTGAAAATCAGGTTCGAATGATTGAGGCTGACATTGAAGCGGGCGCCGAATTAGCCGCCGAAGATGACAGTTTCAAACAGGAGTTGGAAAAAAACAAAGAGGCACTGGTAGTCGCTCAGGAAAAGCTCAGAAGATTGCTAATTCCTAGAGATCCGGATGACGCCCGAGACGTAATCATGGAGATCAAAGCTGGTGAGGGCGGGGCTGAGTCAGCACTGTTCGCAGCTGATTTGTTGAGAATGTATTCTCACTTCGCAACCTCAAAGGGTTGGAAGGCAGAAATCTTAGACAAAAACGAGAGTGATCTCGGCGGGATCAAGGATTGCCAGATTGCCATCAAAGGCAATTCCAATGAGCCTGCAAAGGGAGTTTGGGCCCAACTGAAGTATGAAGGTGGAGTGCACCGGGTGCAAAGGGTGCCGGTTACCGAGACTCAAGGCCGTATTCACACATCTGCTGCCGGGGTTTTGGTGTTTCCAGAGGTGGATGAACCCGAAGAAGTCGACATCAGTCAAAACGACCTAAGAATTGACGTGTACCGATCATCAGGTCCTGGTGGGCAGAGTGTTAACACCACAGACTCAGCGGTCCGCATCACACACCTTCCAACAGGAATTGTTGTGAGCATGCAGAATGAGAAATCACAACTTCAAAACCGCGAGGTTGCGATGCGTGTGCTTCGTGCTCGATTGCTTGCCCAAAAGCAAGAAGCTTTAGAGGAAGAACAGTCTGCGGCTAGAAAGTCACAGGTTCGAACTGTTGACCGCTCGGAGCGAATCAGAACCTACAACTTCCCAGAAAACCGAATTGCCGATCACCGTACCGGCTACAAGGCTTATAACCTGGACCAGGTGATGGACGGTGTTCTGCAGCCAGTGATTGACTCGGCTATCGAATCCGATGAGCAGGCAAGGATTGCCGCTCTTTCAGGGACTGAGCAAAAGTGAACCCTTCGCAATTAATTGCGAAGTTGTCTCAAGACTTTTTAGAGGCCGGAATAGAGTCGGCTGAAGCTGATGCCAAAGAGCTAATCTGCCATGCCCTATCAATTTCAAAATCAGATTTGATGATGCTTGAGCTAGAAAACAAGTTAATCGATGAACGGCAGCTGACCGAAATCATTGAACTTTCAAAAAAACGTCAAAACCGTGTTCCATTGCAACATCTGACCGGTATTAGTTTTTTCAGAAATCTAGAGCTGTTGGTTGGGCCGGGTGTTTTTGTTCCCAGGCCGGAAACCGAATCACTGGTGGAACTTGCGCTTGGTTTGGAACTACCAGAAAAGACTTCGATAGAGATTGGCACCGGCAGCGGGGCAATCTCCATTGCTTTGAGCACTGAGGGTCAGTTTGAAGCAACCGCCATTGAGGTGTCTACTGAAGCCGCCAGTTGGGCGGAGAAAAACATTGCTAAATCAAACGCAAATGTGAATTTGCAGATTCAAGATTTCAATCTGTTTTCCAGCAATCAAAAATACGGTTTACTGATTTCCAATCCTCCCTATATCCCGTCGGGAGCAATTCCGGTTGATCCCGAAGTGAATTTATATGACCCGGAAATTGCACTGTATGCCGGTGAAGATGGACTTGATTTAATTCGAGTGCTGGCTGATTCAAAACACCTACTACTTGCTGGAGGGGTTTTATTGTTCGAGCACGACGAATCCCAGAGGGAGTCAATTGTTCAATTACTATTGGACAAAGGCTGGCAAAACGTCAGACATTTTCAAGACCTAAACGGTAGAGACAGATTTATTCAGGCGGTGGCATGATGCAGAGGGTGTTTGACTGCTCAGACAATTCCCAACTATTAACCGGCATGCGACAGGCAAAACTTGCAGTTGGTAGGGGAGAACTGATTGTTTTGCCCACAGACACTGTTTATGGAATCGGTGCGGATGCTTTTAATCCAAAGGCAGTGCAGGCACTGCTTGACGCAAAGGGTCGCGGTCGAGCAACTCCACCACCAGTTTTGATTGGTTCGATTTCAACCCTTGAGGCCTTAGCGACTGACGTGCCAGAGGTGGCCACTCAACTGGCCGAGAAGTTTTGGCCTGGACCTTTGACCCTGGTTTTGCATGCGCAACCCTCACTAACTTGGGATCTAGGGGAGACCAAGGGAACAGTGGGGCTTCGAATCCCAGATTCACAAGAGGCAATTGCTTTATTGCAAGAAACTGGCCCTATGGCAGTTTCCAGTGCCAACCTTCACGGCCAACCTTCAGCAACCAATGCTCAGCAGGCTTTTGACTATTTCGGTGAGCGGGTTCCGGTTTATTTGGATGCGGGAGAGGCATCCGTTGGTGTGGCATCAACAATTTTGGACCTAACCGATGCAGAGAATAAAAGAATTAGAGTGCTAAGACAGGGTGCTTTGGAGCTAGAAGAAATTCAGACCTTTGCACAAGATTTCGAGTTTGAATCGGAGAGCTAGTTGCGGGCTTACCTGCTGATTACCGCCGCGGTTGCGATTAGCACGCTGTTGTTTACCTTCGCGACTTTATTTGTCGCTCGCAAACTCAAGTTACACAGACCCATTCGAAAACGAGATCAGCATGAGACTCCCGTTCCCAGAATTGGTGGTTTTGCAATCTTTCTTGGTCTACTTGTTGGGTTTGGGCTAGCGGGAACATTGGGCTGGTTTGAGACAGTTTTTGAAGACATGGGGGTCATTTGGGCAATCATTGGATCAGCCGCGATTATCACCGTGGTTGGTTTGTTGGATGACTTGATTGACATGGACTGGACACTCAAGCTTGCGGGGCAGATTTTGGCAGCGGGGTTGCTTGCTTGGCAGGGAGTTCAAATAGTTTCGCTTCCAATTGGTGGTCTGGTGGTTGGAAGTTACGGCTTCAGCCTGGTGATGACAGTTTTGGTGTTGCTGGTGGTAATGAATGCGGTGAATTTCATTGATGGGCTGGACGGATTGGCCGCCGGGGTGATCGCCATCGGCACCGGAACCTTTTTTCTCTATGTTTACCTACTGGCGCAGCAAACCTCTCCAACCAATTACTTCAATACCGCGGGATTGCTATCGGTGATTGTTTTGGGGGCATGTTTAGGGTTTTTGCCTCTGAACTGGAGGCCCGCAAAGATTTTCATGGGTGATAGTGGCGCGATGCTTTTGGGTATGTTGATGGCCACCAGCGCAATTCTTGTTACCGGTCAAATTGATCCACTCACGGTGACCAGAAATGATTTGCTCCCAGCTCTATTTCCGTTGATTCTGCCGGTGGCCATTTTGATACTGCCGCTACTGGATTTATTGCTCTCAGTGCTGAGGAGACTTCGACTCGGAAAATCTCCTTTTCAAGCGGATGAGGGTCATTTGCACCACCGATTGCAAGACCTGGGACACTCACACCCGATTGCGGTGCTGGTTTTCTATATTTGGACTGCGGTGATTTCAATCACCGGTCTACTTTTCTTTTTCTTAGAGGTTCCCCAAGTGCTGGTTTTTGCAAGCCTTGGGGTGAGCGGAGCGTTGGTGTTTACCTTGTGGCCAGTTATCGTTAGACGTTATAAAGGAGTTCAATGAGAGCCAATAACCTAGAGCAAATGTTCAACCAGGTTGTGAAATACAGCCTTTTACTAGTTGCCGCGATTGCACTGATCGGCGGAGTCAGCGGTTTCTTGGTTGCTGGAATCAATGGTTTAGTTAGTGCACTGATTGGTGCTTTAGTCGCCTTTTTGTTTTCAGTCCTCACCATCGCCAGCGTTTTCTTCGGAAGCAAGCTGAGCATCACTGGTTTTTATGCGGTGGTTCTGGGCGGATGGCTTATGAAGATTGTTCTGTTCGGAATCATCTTGGTGGCGCTCAGGGGACAGTCATTTATTGAGGGTGGGGTCTTATTTGCAACCGTTGTGGTGACGATTTTAGGCACCCTGGTTGTAGACAGCTTTGCTGCTCTCAGAGCAAGAATTCCAGTAGTTGAGTAAAACAGAGAATTTAACAAGAAATCTATTGTTAGACTTGAGGCAAATCTGGCCATACGCGACCTAATACGTTGCTGACCGAAACAGGAGTACAAAGCTGTTAACTGTTTTTAGTGCGGTAGCGGGTGACGACGGATCGTTCAACCCGCCTACACTTGCCGATTTCTATCCAGAAATAATCCTGTTTGAGGGAACACCTTTTGCCCTAAACCGAATCATGCTTGTCAGATTGCTAATCATGGTTTTGCTGATTGTTTTGTTTTGGGTTTGGGCTAGACGATTTGATATCGCTAGAAAAACTCAGAGCTATGTTCCAGGTCGTTTCCAGCTGGTAGGCGAGATTGCCCTGAACTTTGTTCGAAAATCAATTGCCCACGAGCAGTTGGGTCAAAAAGACGGCGACCGCTTTCTGCCTCTGTTGGCCACCATCTTTTTCACGACCCTTGCGATGAACTTCACCGGAATCGTACCGGGATTAAACATTGCTGCCACCAGCGTTATTGGTCTGCCATTGGTGATGGCGGTTGCAAGCTTCGTGGTGTTTATTTATGCGGGCGTGAAAGCACACGGGGCAACTTATTTCAAAACGGCACTGTTTCCGCCGGGTGTTCCCAAGGTTATGTACATCTTGGTGACCCCAATTGAGTTTTTGTCGACTTTTATTCTGAGGCCACTAACACTGACAGTTCGTCTCACGATGAACATGCTGGTGGGACACCTGCTCTTGGTGTTGGCATTTAGTGCCACTCACTTCTTCTTCTTCTACACCGACGGCTTGACCGCGCTGTTCGGAGTTGGAACTCTAGTCTTCGGATTTGCGGTAACGCTGTTCGAAATTTTGGTTGCTATTTTGCAGGCGTATGTGTTTACGGTACTTTCAACCGTCTACATTCAGTTGTCGCTGGCCGAGGAGCACTAATGATTTATATGTCACAAACCACAAACGGAAGGAAATCAAAGTGGATGTAACTAACATGGCAGAAATAACCGGAAACATTGCGGTTATCGGATACGGTCTGGCAGCTGTCGGACCTGGAATCGGTGTGGGTATGGTCGTGGGTAAAACCATTGAGTCCATGGCTCGCCAACCAGAACTAGCTGGAAGGCTCCAGGTAACAATGTTCCTAGGTATCGCCTTTACAGAGGCATTGGCACTGATCGGCCTTGCAGCCGGATTCATTTTCGTATAGATCGAGGTATAGATGATGCTGAACAGGATTCTCACAGCCGAAGCAGACGAGGCACAAAACCCGCTGCTTCCGGCTGACTATGACATCCTTTGGTCGGCTGTTGTCTTTGCGGTTTTGCTGGCCTTTTTCTGGTTCAAAGTTCTCCCCAGCTTCAAAGGCATGCTGGATGAAAGAACACAGGCGATTGAGGGTCGTTTAGCTGAGGCTGAACGCGCTACAGCAGAAGCTGCTGAGCGCTCCGACTCAATTGAGGCTGAACAGGAAAAGCTCAGGGCCGAAGCAAGTTCGATTCGAGAGCAGGCGCGCTCAGAGGGAGCCGCCATCCTTGCTGAGATGAAGGAGCAGGCTCGAGAGGAAAGCGAACGAATCTCTGAGTTGACTAAGACTCAGCTTGAAGCTGAGAGACAGTCAGCGATTGAATCACTTCGCCAAGAAGTTGGAGTGATTGCAATTGATCTCGCAAGCAAGATTGTTGGCGAGAAACTTCAGGAAGACAAGGTAGCGAACAAAGTTGTTGACGATTTTTTGAAAGAAATCGAAACCGGGAGCAAGGGATAGTCGATGGCGGCAACCACCAGACAATCGCTAGCTAAAGCCATGGAGTCGCTAGCTGCCGAGAAAAAAGTGAGCATTGATACTGCTCGCGAGCTTTTTCATGCAGCGCGCGCCTTGGATGACTCAGTGCATCTCAGAGGAGCATTATCAGATCCTTCCGCTGATGTTGCTCGTCGCGAGCAGCTTGCTACTGGAGCACTCAAGGGGTTATCCGCTGAAGCTTTAAAGCTGGTTCAGGTTCTGGTGAGCCTTCGATGGTCTCGCCCCCGGGATTTAGCCAAGGCCTGCGAGCAATTAGCGGTCAGCGCAGTTGCAATGCAGCTTGACAAAAAATCCCTGCAGACTGTTGGGGAAGAGCTATTCGCGGTTCAATCCATGGTTGACGGAAACGGTGATTTGGAACTTGCTATGTCAAGCAACAGAGCCACCGTTGCCTCAAAGCAGGAGCTTCTAAAAAAGCTTCTGGGAAAGCAACTGAGTGAGTCAGCCGAGCTTTTGGTGATGCAAGCCGTTGGATTTGCACACAAAACCAGCTTCAGCCAGCTACTGGTGAATTACGGCGAGCGTCTAGCGGAGCAGGCCAAGCGCAAGGTGGCAACTATCAGTGTTGCCAGTCCGCTTTCTGCTAAGCAGCAAGAGTTGTTGGAGAAGCAACTGAACAAAACTTTCGATTCAGAGTTGACCTTGAATTTTGAAATCGATGAAACGATTATCGGCGGAATGCGCATCCAAATAGCTGGTGAGGTTATTGATGCAACCGTTGCAAGCAAACTTAACCAAGCAAGACTTCAGCTCAGCTGAAAGAGATAGAGAAGGAACGAAATGGCAGATCTAAAGATCAATCCAGATCAGATTCGCGACGCCCTAAAGGACTTCGTTGATAGTTATCAACCAGCCAAGGGTGGTCGAGATGAGGTCGGTTACGTAATCGATTGTGCCGACGGAATTGCCCACGTTGAGGGTCTTCCTTCAGCCATGGCCAACGAGCTTTTGAAGTTTGCCGATGGCACTCTGGGTCTTGCTCTAAACCTTGATGAGCGTGAAATCGGTGTGGTCATCCTGGGTGAGTTCGCAGGTATTGAAGAGGGCATGGAGGTCCACCGCACAGGTGAGGTTCTCAGCGTTCCGGTTGGAGACAACTTCTTGGGACGCGTCGTTGACCCATTGGGTGAGCCAATTGACGGTTTGGGAGATATCAAAGCTGATTCTCGACGTGCTCTTGAGCTGCAGGCTCCCGGTGTTATGGCCCGAAAGAGCGTGGACGAGCCGCTACAGACAGGAATCAAGGCAATTGACGCGATGATTCCAATCGGTCGTGGACAGCGTCAGCTAATCATTGGTGACCGCCAAACTGGAAAGACAGCAATTGCTGTGGATGCAATCATCAACCAGAAGGCTAACTGGGAATCAGGCGACCCTAACAAGCAGGTCCGATGCATTTATGTTGCCGTTGGTCAAAAAGGCTCAACCATTGCGAGTGTGAAGGGTGCTTTGGAAGAAGCGGGCGCGATGGAGTACACAACCATCGTTGCATCCCCTGCATCTGACCCAGCAGGATTTAAATACCTTGCCCCATACACCGGAAGCGCCATTGGACAGCACTGGATGTATGACGGTAAGCACGTTCTGATTGTGTTTGATGACCTGTCGAAGCAGGCGGAGGCATACCGAGCCGTTTCCTTGCTTCTGAGGCGTCCACCGGGACGTGAGGCGTTCCCAGGAGATGTTTTCTACCTTCACTCAAGGTTGTTGGAGCGTTGTGCGAAGCTGAATGATTCACTGGGTGCGGGTTCGATGACTGGATTGCCAATCATCGAGACCAAGGCAAACGATGTTTCAGCCTTCATTCCGACAAACGTGATTTCGATTACCGATGGACAGATCTTTTTGCAGTCAGACCTGTTCAACTCAAACCAGCGACCAGCTATTGATGTTGGTATTTCGGTTAGCCGTGTTGGTGGTGCCGCTCAGGTGAAGGGAATCAAGAAGGTTTCTGGAACACTGAAGCTTGAATTGGCTCAGTATCGATCGTTGGAAGCCTTCGCTATGTTTGCCAGCGACTTGGATGCAACCAGCCGCAGGCAGCTCGCGAGAGGTGCCAGGTTGACTGAGCTTTTGAAGCAGCCTCAGTACACCCCATACCCAGTTGAGGACCAGACCGTTTCAATCTGGGCCGGTACCGGCGGTCATCTTGATGAGGTGCCAGTTCCAGACGTGCTGAGATTCGAGCAAGAGTTTTTGGACTACCTCAGAAGAAACAGCAAGGTTTTGACCACCATTGGTGAAACCGAGAAGCTCGAGGACGACACCGTGAATGAGCTAGAAAAAGAAATAGACAATTTCAAAAAGATGTTCCAGCTCGGCACCGGTGAGCCATTGATTCAGGCTGGAAACGAATCAGTCGAAGCCATGGATGAAGAAGAAGTGGATCAGACAAAAATCGTCAAGGGCAAGAAATAGGAATTCAGAGGTAGCTAAATGGGAGCGCAGCTAAGGGTCTACAGGCAGAGAATCAGCTCTGCTAAGACCACTAAGAAAATCACTCGTGCAATGGAGTTGATTTCTGCTTCGCGGATTGCCAAGGCGCAACAGCGAGTCGCTTCCTCTACCCCTTACACCAAGGCGGTAACCAGAGCGGTGAGTGCAGTAGCCACCTACAGTGATGCTGATCACCCACTAACAACTCAGCCTGAGCAAATCAGGAAGACCGCAGTGGTTATCTTTACCTCCGACCGCGGTCTTGCGGGAGCTTTCAGCACAAACGTGCTCAAGGAAGCCGAACAGCTTCGCACTCTTTTGCAGAGTGAGGGTAAAGAGGTTGACTATTACCTGGTTGGGCGAAAAGCTGTGAACTACTTCAAATTCCGCAAGAGGGAATTCAAAAAAGAGTGGATTGGCTCAACTGATTTGCCTGAGTTTGAAACCGCCCAAGAGCTTGCAGCGACTCTCACCGAGGCATTTTTGACTGACTATGACGAGGGAGGAGTGGAAGAAATCATTTTGGTTGGAAACCACTTCGTGTCAATGATCAGCCAAGACCCCAGGACCACTCGTCTACTGCCCCTTGAGGTGGTAGAGGCCGAAGATGAAAGCGAAGCAGAGCTGTATCCTCTGTATGAGTTTGAACCTGAGGTGGAGCAGGTTCTGGATGCGTTACTGCCGGTATACATCGAAAACAGGATTTTCAATGTAATGCTACAAAGTGCTGCAAGTGAGCACGCCGCAAGGCAGAAGGCCATGAAGGCCGCCACAGATAACGCAGACAAATTGATTCAAGATTTCACCAGACTGGCAAACCAAGCTCGTCAGGCTGAAATCACCCAGCAGATTTCGGAAATTGTCGGTGGTGCTGACGCACTGGGTAATACCGATCAGGACAACTAGGAAAGAGATAGAAAATGGCGAAGACCAAAAACGTAGCTAAGGGTCGTATAGCCCGAGTCACCGGTCCGGTGGTTGACATCGAGTTCCCACATGACTCCATTCCAGAGGTGTATAACGCCCTGACAACCGAGTTCGAGGTTGCCGGCGAGAAGACCACACTAACCCTAGAGGTGGCACAGCACCTTGGTGATGATGTGGTTCGAGCCATTGCTTTGAAGCCAACCGATGGCCTGGTTCGAGGTCAAGAGGTGACAGACACCGGTGCAGCAATCTCAGTTCCAGTTGGCGACGTCACCAAAGGCAAGGTTTTTGATGTAACAGGTGAGGTTCTAAACGCCGAAAAGGGCGAAAAGTTTGAAGTTATGGAGCGTTGGCCGATTCACCGCACTCCACCAAGTTTTGATCAGCTTGAGAGCAAGACCACAATGTTTGAAACAGGCATCAAGGTAATTGACCTTCTCACCCCCTATGTGCAGGGTGGAAAGATTGGTCTATTCGGTGGTGCAGGTGTTGGTAAGACGGTTTTGATTCAGGAGATGATTTACCGTGTTGCCGAGAACCACGATGGTGTGAGTGTTTTTGCCGGTGTTGGTGAGCGTACTCGTGAGGGAAATGACCTTATCGAGGAAATGACCGAGAGTGGGGTTATTGATAAAACAGCCCTGGTATTCGGTCAGATGGATGAGCCACCAGGAACCCGTTTGCGCGTTGCACTTAGCGCTTTGACAATGGCTGAGTACTTCCGTGATGTGCAGCAGCAGGATGTGTTGTTGTTTATTGACAACATATTCCGTTTCACCCAGGCAGGATCAGAGGTCTCCACACTGTTGGGACGTATGCCTTCAGCTGTGGGTTATCAGCCAAACCTTGCTGATGAGATGGGTGTTTTGCAAGAGCGAATCACCTCAACCAGAGGTCACTCGATTACCTCATTGCAGGCCATTTATGTTCCTGCCGATGACTACACCGACCCAGCTCCAGCAACGACCTTTGCTCACTTGGATGCAACCACAGAGCTAAGCCGTGAAATTGCTTCCAAGGGTCTCTATCCAGCCGTGGATCCACTGGCTTCAACTAGCCGTATCTTGGACCCTCGCTACATCGGGCAGGATCATTACGACACTGCGGTGAAGGTCAAACAGATTCTGCAGAAGAACAAGGAACTTCAGGAAATCATCGCCATTTTGGGTGTTGAGGAGCTCAGCGAGGAGGACAAGATTACAGTCTCCAGAGCTAGAAGAATCCAGCAGTTCTTGTCTCAGAACACCTACATGGCAACTAAGTTCACTGGTGTTGAGGGTTCCACTGTTCCACTGAAGGAAACCATTGAGGGCTTCAACAAGATTGCCGAAGGCGAGATGGATAACATCCCTGAGCAGGCATTCTTCAACTGTGGTGGCCTTGAGGATGTTATGAAGGCAGCCGAGAAGCTTTCGAAAGACGACTAATGAGCGAAAACCAGTTGCAGGTCAACATCGTCGCCGCCGACCATGAAGTTTGGTCGGGGGAGGCGAATCTGGTCGTTGCAAAAACCATCGTCGGTGAAATCGGTTTGATGCCGGGTCACGAGCCAATGTTGGCGATTCTAGGAGCGGGCGAAGTCAGAGTTAGTGGCGGAGGAAGCGACGTCAAGGCGAAAACTGATCTGGGTGGTTTTCTGAGCATTGAAAACAACCAAGTAACAGTGGTTATGCGTGATGGTGGCTTAGATAGCTAGTGAGGATATTACTTCCTCCCTCAGAGACCAAGGATATTGGCGGCAGTGATTCATCATTGGCTGAAAGACCAATTGAAGATTCACTGTCTGAAGCTAGATCTGAAGTAATAGATGCGCTTCTGCGGCTGTG
>Ga0209923_1000037_pt1 | contig 45164 bp, 39 predicted proteins | sample SalPon1_A_H2O_MG_FD_185696 | JGI IMG/M metagenome (GOLD analysis project Ga0209923, IMG submission 185696) | Salt pond water microbial communities from South San Francisco under conditions of wetland restoration - Salt Pond MetaG R1_A_H2O_MG... | ecosystem: Environmental > Aquatic > Non-marine... | reverse complement strand
ATTAGTACAAGTTGATAAAATATATGGTTCTAACAAAAACAGAACTTGGTGTAAAGAAAGAAATATCCGCTTAACCGTAATTGAGAAAGGTAAAAAAGCAGAACTTACAGAATACCAAAAGAGAAAAAGAAAAAAGGAATACAACGAAAGAAATCAAGTTGAAGGAAAATTTGGTCAAGCCAAACAAGGCTATGGTCTCAACAATATTAAAGCTAAATTAAGCAATACTTCTCACTCGTGGATAGGTGCAATAATCTTCATAACCAATTTAGTGAAGTTAGCAGAAATCTATGATTTTAAATTTTGACTTTCTGAGGAAACCCTTCTTAAGGAGGAATTGGGTAAAAAAAATCCGCCCTTGGGGAAAACCCGGGACGGATATTGTCATTTAATTGACCCTAAAGTTTATACGGCATTTGATTCAACGGATTGGTCCCTAAAGACCAGTTCACCATCGAATTGATCGATCAGGACGATACTATCGTTGCTGATCTTGCCGCCTAATATCTCTTTAGAGAGCGCGTTGAGCACCTCTTTCTGTATCAATCGTTTGACCGGTCGAGCGCCATATTGCGGGTCGTAACCGCGTTGCGCCAGGTGATATATCGCTTCCTCCGTCGCGTCGATGACCATTCCTTGTTGATCTAATCGTTTCTTCAACAGGTCGAGCTGCAATTTTACGATTGCTTTGATATCTTCTGTAGACAAGGGTTGGAACATGATGATATCATCGATACGGTTCAGGAACTCGGGTTTTACCTGCTGTTTTAGTAAGCCCAGAACTTCCGCCTTGGACTGGTCTACAGCCGTTTGAGCATCTGTCGCCTGTTCAAACTTCTCCTGGATGATCGTGCTTCCCAGGTTAGAAGTCATCACAACGATCGTATTCTTGAAATTGGCCAGCCTTCCTTTGTTATCGGTCAACCTTCCTTCATCCAGTAGTTGTAACAAAATGTTGAAAGCATCTGGATGCGCCTTTTCGATCTCATCTAATAAGATGACCGAGTAAGGCTTTCTCCTTACGGCTTCGGTTAACTGACCACCTTCATCATAACCGACGTATCCTGGTGGCGCGCCTACTAATCGACTAACGGAGTGACGTTCCTGATATTCGCTCATATCGATGCGGGTCATCGCGTTCTCATCATCAAATAGATAATCAGCTAATGATTTCGCCAGTTCTGTTTTTCCGACACCTGTTGTTCCCAGGAACAGGAACGAACCGATTGGCCGATTCTGGTCTTGCAATCCGGCGCGGCTTCTTCTTACGGCATCGCTCACCGCGGTTATTGCTTCTTCCTGACCGATGACGCGCTTGTGCAGCTCATCTTCTAATCGGAGTAACTTTTCGCGCTCTTTCTGTAACATCTTGTTCACCGGAATGCCAGTCCAGCGAGCGATGACCTCGGCCACATCTTCATAGGTAACTTCTTCTTTGATCAGCGAGCTTTCGCTTTTGTTGGCTTCTACTTCTTTCTGGAGTTGGGTTAATTTTTCCTGGGCTTCCTTGATCTTGCCGTAACGTAATTCCGCTACTTTTTCATAATTACCCTCGCGTTCCGCCTTTTGTGCATCCAGTTTGTGGTTCTCTATATCGCTCTTAGCTTGTTGTATTTGGTCTACGATGGATTTTTCATTTTTCCATCGGGCGTGTAGGTCGTTGCGTTTTTCCTTGAGCTCGCTCAGATCGGCCTTGAGGGATTTGAGCTTTTCCTGATCGTCTTCCCGCTTGATCGCTTCGATCTCGATTTCTAATTGAGCGATCTTTCTATCCAGCACGTCCAGCTCTTCCGGCTTGGAGTTCATCTCCATACGGAGTTTTGAGGCGGCTTCGTCCATCAGGTCGATCGCTTTGTCCGGGAGGAAACGGCTGGTGATATAGCGTTGAGAAAGCTCAACCGCACCTATGATCGCTTCGTCCTTGATTCGCACTTTATGATGGGTTTCGTATCGCTCTTTTAATCCGCGTAAGATAGCTATCGCGCTTTCCGTATCCGGTTCATCCACGGTGACACGTTGGAATCGGCGTTCCAGTGCTTTATCTTTTTCAAAATATTTTTGGAACTCATCTAAGGTAGTGGCGCCAATGGCTCTTAGTTCGCCACGTGCCAGCGCCGGTTTTAAGATGTTAGCGGCATCCATCGCACCCTCGCCACCGCCGGCACCTACCAGCGTGTGTATCTCATCGATGAACATTACGATATTCCCATCGCTATTGGTTACTTCTTTGACCACGGATTTTAACCGTTCTTCAAATTCGCCTTTGTATTTCGCACCGGCGACCAGCGCTCCCATATCCAGGGAATGGATTTGCTTGGACTTTAGATTTTCTGGTACGTCACCAGCAATGATCCTGTGCGCAAGCCCTTCCGCGATCGCTGTTTTACCGGTTCCCGCTTCACCTACCAGCATTGGATTGTTCTTAGTCCTACGCGATAGGATCTGTAGGATACGTCTTATTTCCTCATCTCTACCGATCACGGGATCAAGTTTACCTTTTTCGGCCAGGTCGTTCAGGTTGCGGGCATACTTTTCCAGCGCATTATAATTATCTTCTGCGCTTTTAGACGTAACCTTTTCACCTTGCCGCAGTTCATCTATGGCCTTGATCAAATGGTCTTTCGTAACGCCCTGGTCTTTGAGTATTTTCGATATTTTGTTCTGCGTCGTGAATATGCCAAAGAAAAGATGCTCCACGGAAACGTACTCATCTTCGCGTTTCTTTGCGAACAAGGTCGCTTCGTTCAGCGATTTTCCTGCATCTCGCGATAAGGTCAGTTCGGATCCGCTCACTTTGGGATAGCTTTGCAGATTTTTATCGACTATATCAAAGAACAATTTTTGATTGATGTCCAGTTTTTTGAAAAGATAAGGAAGCACGTTCTTATCAACGGATTGCATACCTTTAACAATGTGGTCGTTCTCTATCTGTTGATGTTCATTTTCCTGAGCCATCAACTGTGCTTGCTGAATGACCTCTTGTGATTTTATGGTTAGATTATTTAAGTTCATTTTATTCGTTTTACTTATATTAGTCAATTATTGTACCGATGTAGAAAGCCCTAAGAACAAGACAAAAAGGCATTAAAGAACTTGATTTTAAATGACAAAATGACGTATTATGGGATTATTCGATATTTTTAAGACAAAAGGAAATACGCCGATACAGCAGTTGAACTGGTATACCATCCGATCGGCGAATCAATTAACGGAACTGGATAGATTATCAAAGAACAAGCTGATGGTGATCTTTAAGCATTCTACCAGTTGCCCGATAAGTAAGATGGCCTTCAAGCGTTTCCAAAAAGAAGCCGACTTCGATACGGAACAAGTAGATCTCTTTTACGTAGGTGTGATCGATGATAGGGAAGTTTCAAATGCCATCGCCTCGCACTATGGCGTCATGCATCAATCTCCTCAGCTCATCATCATCAAGGAAGGCGATGTCATACATCACGCGTCTCATTCAGCGATCGTTCCTTCTTCGGTCAATAGATTTCTCTAGGCAATGAACGATCAGGGGATTATCAGTCTGGGAAGCCTCTTTCATACGTTGCTACGGATATCTAAATGATGAAGAGTGACCTTTTAAAAGGCTTTGTATCCTGATATGAAAAGAAAGCAAAAGCCTTTGCCAATAAGCATCAGATCGATCGTAATTTCTTATATCATCAGCAGATTGCCTTTGATCGCAATATCGATATCATGTATATTGCAATACATAAGAGTTTCCATGGTCCGGATATGAACTGCATTTATCATAGATAAGGCAAACGCGGACGCCTTTAACTGCTTTATGCGGGAATTAGAAATGTCCACGAAACTGCGAACATCAATGAGCGAAAATCTTTTTTCATGTGAAATAAGACGATTCAAGATCAAAAAAGATCTATCTTGTTTTCCACTTTTAGCCATATTAATTGAGTGATCTGATCATTGTAGGCATCAAAATTATCATCACTGATCAACAATATCGTTCGGCTTCCGTCGGCTGATCGAGGTCCTTCACAAATTCCTTCAATATTATCGATCCTATCAGCGTTCATCTTTTCCTTGATGGTCTTGAGGTCTAATAAAAGATATTTTTCTACCGGTTCGTCCTTTAAGTGTGCTAATTTCTCATCGGACCTGAGCAGGAACAACTTCACCCGATTACTATGTTTTCCCCAACCGGCTGAGAATCCGCGTTCTACGGTGATCAAATACTTTTCGTCCAGCCGGAGGATTCCTGTTAATCCGTTTAATGCGTAGGGCAAAAGGGGAAACTTGGGTATGGGGTCCAATTGATAATCAAATCTTTCCGTGATCTTTTCTTCTGCGATATTATAGTGTATGAATGTCTGTTTATCTCCAGATCGAAATAGTTTAGGGGGTTTCCCTTCGCTTTTTAGCGGGAATTCCGTAGCGAACCAGAATGTATTGTTCTCTGGATCATAGGACAAGGCCTCAATAGCTCGGTTATGAACCACCGCTGAAGTACTGTTCTTTATTTGATAAGCTAAGGGTAAGTCAAACTCCCGAATCCTATTCCCCAGGTTATCGATCTGGAAGATACTGGGTGCGATCTGCTTCTTGATATTCCCTTCACTACTCAAGATGAATCCCTTGCCACCTTGTATCTTGTTGATACTTTCCAGGTCATAATAGTCATTCTCAGGAACTTCAAGATCTAAATAAAGTTCAGGTCCTGTAAGCTGCATTTTCTCACCATTGACCTTTAGGCTACTGATAAAAATACGGGGCGAACTTCCGCTGTCGCTGATCATATACAGTATATCATTTTGAAGATCAATACCAGAGATGCCGCCAAACCCTACGTTTGCATTATTTCTTGTCATGACGATATCATCCAGATAGGTCAGCTTTATTTCTTTTTGAGGTAATTTTTTAGATGCTCCGCAAGACGCAAGAAAAAAAGTGAGGATGATCAGAAGTCGGAGAGAATTGAAGCTATTGAAAATAAAAATAGCCGAAGTGAATTTACTTCGGCTATTTAGATGTGCTACTATCATCTTTTTATTTATCGTAAACCTCGATCAGCTCAACTTCAAAGATAAGCGGTGAGTTGGGTGGAATAGGACCGGAGCCACGCTGACCATAGGCTAAACCTGCCGGAATTCCCAGGGTAGCTTTCTCTCCTTCCCTGAGCAACATGATCCCTTCATCCCAGCCTGGGATGACTCTGCCTCTTCCAATAGGGAAATCTATAGGTTCGCCTCCTTTTGATGAGTCAAATTCCTTACCGTTCAATAGTCTTCCTGTGTAATGGACCTTAACGTTTTGTCCAGTTTGCGGTTTTTTCCCAGATGGGTTCTTTTTTGTGATCTTATATTTTAGTCCGCTACTGGTTGATTCAAAGTCGGCGGTCATCTCTTCGAACTTCATCATCTTTTTTTCTTTTGCCTTCTGCTTCTCAGCCAGAATGGCTTCTTTTTTAGATGAGAATACCTCTACAGCATCAAAGTTCCTGGCTTCTTTACCTTTCCTGATAATGTTGAGCTTTTCAATTTTAACGTCCTTGATCGGCCTATCTCGTTGATCGGTCTTGACCTTACCTATGGAATCCACAATGTTTTGATGTTTCGCAACTTGACCAAAAACACTATAACTTCCGTCCAACCTTTGTTGTGGCTTTAAAGTGATAAAGAATTGACTACCATTGGTATCGGGACCTGAATTGGCCATAGACAGGATTCCTTTTTGGTCATGGGACAAAGAATTCGATGTCTCATTGGGAAATTGATATCCTGGTGTTCCATTCCCTTTTCCGTTGGGGCTTCCACCCTGGATCATGAAACCATCAATGATCCTGTGGAAGGTCAAACCGTCAAAATAGGGTTTGCCTTTGAGGGAATCTGTCACTTCCGGATGTTTTCCTTCGGCCAGCGCTACGAAGTTTGCTGTGGTCATAGGTGCTTTTTCATGGAAGAACTGAACAATGAAATCCCCTTTATTGGTCTTGAACTCGGCGTAAAGTCCATTTTCCAGGTCTGGATGTTCTTCACAGCCGCTCATTAGCATAACAAGAGCGAGCGTCAATAATAAACTTAGTTTTCTCATGGGTTTTTATTTTGTTTTGGATTGATTTCTAATAATGTAACTTGAGCTTTTATGGGCATATTGCCTTTGATCTTCTCCTGATCACCGTAATAGCCAAATGCTTTATGCGATGGGAACAGAAAGGTCACGGTTTCTCCTTCGTTCATCAATTTCAGTCCGTCCCGTAAACCAGAGAACAATATCTCCTGATCCGTAATATATTCTTTTACGCCCAGGTCTTCTTTCGTGTAGAGCATATCACCGTTAAGCTTCTGGATGTTGTACTCGAAGATGAGCTTATCTCCTTTTGAAGGTGTGATGGTATCCTTTATCACTTCATTATCAAAAGTATACCAGAAACCTCGCTGGGAGATCAGATAATTGTTCACTGTGTCTGTGCGAATGATCTTTTTAATGCGTCTCTCATCCCTTTTGATGATCCTCCTGTTAACCTTGACAGATTCTTCTAAGAAGCTTGTATCCGTTCTTTGGGTCACAGGTCTTCTTGGCTCCGGCGACTTACAGGAGTAAATGAACAAAAAAAGGAGAAGAAAACTTAAGGTACGCATTGGAGGGCTGGATATTGAGTTAAAGTTTCTTTGAAATATGCGATGCAATCCTCTAATTGACGATCGCATCTTCCGCCGGCAGCATTGATATGTCCGCCTCCATTAAAATGTTCTCTGGCGAATTCATTGACATTAAAATCATTTTTTGACCTCAGGGATAGTTTGACATAGTCTTCATTCATATCTTCAATGAATATAGCTGCCAGTTCCACATCCTTTATCGATAAGGCATAGTTTACAAAACCTTCGGTATCTCCCTTTTTGAAATCATGGTCTTCCAGGTCTTTACGGGATAGATGGATGAAGGCAACTTTATGATCGACCAACTTTTCCAATCGGCTTAACGCAAGACCTAGCAATTGCAATCTGTTCAGGGAATTTACATCAAAGGTCTTCTTATGGATCTGATCATTTCGCGCCCCGGCATCAATGAGATCGGCTATTACTCTATGTGTATCCGATGTTGTGGAAGCATATTTAAACGAACCGGTATCGGTCATGATTCCCGTATACAAATTGGAAGCAATGGATGCATCGATCCATTGATTATCCCCAAAATGGTCGATCAGGTCATAGACCAGTTCACAAGTGGAGCATTTTTCGTCATCGGTAAAAAGATATTTAGCAAAATCCATAGGCTGCTGATGGTGATCGATCAGCACAAAATCTGCCGATGATGTTTTCAATTTTTGATGTAGTTCATCCCCAACGCGACTTAGGTCATTGAAATCAAGGGTGAATATTAGGTCGGCATCCGTCAGCATCCTATCGCATTCATCCTTTTGTACTTCATATAGGTGGACCTGGTCGTTTCCGGGTAACCACTTCAGGAAATCAGGATAATCGTTAGGAAGGATGACCTCTGCCGGTACGCCCTTCTTATCGAAGTACAATTTAAGCCCCAGGGTTGATCCAACAGCATCGCCATCAGGATTCCTGTGTCCTATGATAACTACCTTCGTTTTAGCGTTTAGGCTGTATTCAAGTCCTTCTAATTGCACATTTTCCATGGAGGCCAAAAATAATAAAATAAAGTCGCTATTAGTCATGTGCTACATTATTTTAATGAATTGTTCGCCTAAATTGCCTATCACATTTGAAATATTAATATTTTTGCAGAATTAAATAATTGTTATGTCTAAGAATATTACCCTTACGATGTTAAAGCCGGATGCGTTAGAAAAGAATCACGAAGGAGCGATCCTACATCAAATCACTGAAAGTGGTTTTAAGATCGTTGCCATGAAGCTCACACAACTCACGAAGGCCGATGCTGAGGATTTCTACTCGGTCCATAAAGACAAACCCTTTTTCAACGAACTGGTAGAATTCATGACGCGTGGCCCGATCATCGCAGCCGTGCTTCAAAAAGATGATGCCGTTGAGGATTTCAGGACGTTGATAGGTGCTACAAATCCTGAAGATGCGGCTGAAGGAACCATCAGGGAAAAATATGCGGTCTCTATAAGTGAGAATGCTATCCATGGTAGCGATAGCGATGAGAATGCAGCCAGAGAAGCTGCTTTCCATTTTTCTAAAAGAGAAATGTTCAGCCTGCAGTAGCTCATTCCGAGTAGATAGACTAAATACTTATTTCCTAAGAAAGGGAATAGGGTCCTTTACATTTAAGTTTGGTTTAATTGACCTTTTCTTAATCTAATTCTGGTAAAGCTTGTCTATGTTTGTTGAATTGTTCGTTACTTTTGCAGTTGTACAGCATTTGAATGAAAGTAATATCATCATCCCGAAAAAATAAAGTCATCTTAAAAATAAATCCATGAATATCAGTAAATTATTTGTACTTAGTTTAGCTTTTATCTTTTTGAACAACGTATATGCTCAAAAAGAAGAGGAAGAAAAAGCATTTGGGGAACAAGATTGGACATCAGCCAGACCAGATGGTCATGCCCCTATCCATGTAATGGGCGATCACTATCACGCAAAAGGCGAATTGATGTTCTCTTACCGTTTTATGCCGATGTTCATGGAAGGTAATATGCGAGGTGATGATGCTATCGATGATCAGGAAGTTTATGAAGATTACATGGTCGCTCCACAAGAAATGCAAATGAACATGCACATGCTTGGCGTCATGTACGGCGTATCCGACCGTATCACATTAATGGCGATGACCAATTATATAAGCAACTCTATGGACCTTACGGCCATGAACGGAACTGATTTCACGACAGAGAACGCCAACCTGGGTGATGTAAGCTTAACTGCCATGATCAAAGTGCTCAATGAAAACAGACAATCCTTTCACGCAAATCTGGGTGTTTCTATTCCAACAGGCAGTGTGGACGAGCGAGATGATACACCCATGATGAACGATGTCGTCTTAGGCTATCCGATGCAGACCGGCAGTGGTACTTTTGACCCTTTTGCCAAGATCACTTATTTAAAACAGTTCGAAGTTTTTTCATTAGGCGCTCAAGCTCATTTCAGGACGCGAATAGGGGAGAACGATGAAAATTACACCTTTGGGGATAGCTTTCAGGCCAGCACCTGGGTTGCCCACAAAATATCCGATAACTTCAGCTTTTCCCTTAGTGCCGATTACACTTCCACGGAAGCTATTGATGGTGTCAATAACAATCTGATCGATATGACGAACACAATGCCGCTTTTCGATGTGGGAAACACAGGTCGGGAATCCATACTGACAGGATTAGGGGTCAATTATTATATTGCTAATGGTTCGTTAAAAGACCTGAGAATAGGTATCGAGTATCAATTACCGGTTTGGCAGGATGTAAACGGCATCCAAATGGAGCAGACCCAGGTCATTTCCGGTGGGATTCAGTACACTTTATCTTTATAAGAGTCAAATACGACTCAGCGCAAATGCGTGATGTTTTTATTCATTGATTTGATTCACAGCTTCATCAATTTTATCCGTAGGATCCGTGCACGTATTGTTCTTACATACATAGATCAGGTCCTTACCTGAACTTACTTTTCCTTTTAATAAACTGAGGTCTTCTTCAGGACCACCGCAGTATCTGGCAAGCGGCCAATAGTTTTTTTGTAGCTCATCTGCCTTTTGCCTGGCTTTATCGCCCGTAATTGCAATATCTAAGGCTGTATGTCCCATCTTGCCCCATACTTCCATCCACCTTGATACGTTCGGGGAGAAACTTTTCAGTTCTTCTCGCATTTTTTCTAACATATTGCTTGCGATATCGCGATAGTCCTTCCGGTCAAAATATGCTGCCAGGTCGATAAGGTTTTCGGCCATTACGGCATTTGATGAAGGTATGACATTATCATCTACTTCATAAGAGGTAGCGATCAATCCATCCGATGTTTTCGACCTATAAGCGAACAATTCCATATCCTTATCTAAGAACAGTTCAAGGGTTGTTTCCGTGATCTCTTTGGCCTTATAAAGATAGTTGATATCAAAGCTGATCTGATACACATTTATCAGTGCGTTGATAAGCAAAGCATGATCATCCATGAAGCCTGATATGCTGGCTTTTCCATTTTTAAAGTTCCTGTAGACGAAACCGCTTTCATCCATGAGGTTCTTAATTAAAAGATCAGTAAGTTCTTTGGCCTTTTTTCGATATTTTTCATCGGCCAGAGCCTGGAAAGCATCTGTGAAACCTTTGATCAGGAGTGCGTTCCAGGATGTGAGCTGCTTATCATCACAAGAAGGTCGTATCCGTTCATCTCTTTTTTTCTTGAGCTTTGATCGGGCCGATCGTAGTAGATCCTCTACATCCTCTACACTCTTATCCATATCCTTAGCTAGCTGTTCCTTTTTCTTATGTACATGTAGAATGTTCTTTCCTGATTCCCAGTTGCCGTTTTCGCTGATACTATAAAGTTCCCGGAAAACAGGGAACTCTTCATCCTTTAAGGTGTTCCTGATCTCTTTTTTTGTCCAAACATAGAACTTTCCTTCTTCTCCTTCACTATCTGCATTAAGCGATGAGCAATAAGCCTCATTCTTTGCTTTCAATTCATTGTCCAGAAAATCCACGATAAGATGAATGACTTCCTTATACTTTTTATTCTTTGATAGCTTGTAAGCATCGGCCATCAAGCTGATCAGTTGCGCATTATCGTAGAGCATCTTCTCAAAATGTGGAACTTTCCAATGTTCATCTACCGCATAACGCGCAAAACCACCACCAAGATGATCGTAGATACCACCTTCTAGCATTTGGTCCAGGGTATTGAGCGTTGCTCGTAAAGCATCTTTATCGTCTGTAAGTTGATGATATTGCAATAAGAAAGACCAAAAGGGAGGAAAAGGGAACTTGGGTGCTCTTTTAAATCCGCCCAAACGGAAATCTACATAATTGCTCCAGTTCTCGCCTATATCACGGTATCGGCTAAGATCAAAGTGCTGCACCTTTTCTTTATCCGTCTTGAATCGACCTATATTGATACTGTTCAGGCCTTGCTGGACCTGATCGGCGGTTTCGGTCAGCTTATCGGGACTTTGGGCTTGTACCTCAGCGATCTTTTCTAATATCTCCAGCCAGTTATCCTTTGGGAAATAGGTGCCGGCAAAAAAAGGTCTTCCATCCGGAAGTGCAAAGGCATTGAGCGGCCATCCGGCTTGTTTATTGATTATCTGTGCAGCGTCCATATAGATCTTATCGATATCCGGTCTTTCTTCTCGATCTACTTTGATACAGATAAAATATTGGTTCATCACACGTGCTACTTCTACGTCTTTAAAACATTCTCTTTCCATCACATGACACCAGTGACAGGCGGCATAACCAATGCTGATCAGTAGCAACTTGTTCTCTTTTTCTGCCTTTTCCAGCATTTCCGATGACCATTCCTCCCAATTCACCGGATTATCTGCGTGTTGTAATAAATAGGGACTTGAAGCATTTTTTAGTTGGTTCATGATCGATCTATTTTTTTAGGATGATGATGCCATCCGATAAATAAAATTCACTGAGGTCCAGTATTTCCCTGATCCTGTGCATCGTTTTTTCCGTATAAAAGACCACATGGGTAGGATCGTTCTTATATCCGAATGCATCAAAATATGCGGCATCTATGTTATCTGGGATCATCTTGGTCTTCCCGAAGAAGATACCGCCGTCCTTTAAAAGTTCTTTTATCCAGCCGAATTCCTTCATGGGTTGGTAAAAATGTTCCATGGTCTCACAACAAACAACGTAGTCATAATACTGACGTTCAAGGCCTTTATCCGGGAAATAATATGGATCGTAAAGGTCTAAATAATAGCCAAGATCTTTCAGTAACTTGCTGATCACTGGACCTGAGCCTGCGCCAAAGTCCAATCCCACAGCGTCATTATCAAAATGTTGCCTGATCTGATGGACCACTGGTGAAACAAAGCGTTGATAGCGCAAGTCTTTTACATCATTGTTATGCATGTCGTATCTTTTCTTTTCCTTATCAGCTGATAAAAAGTATCGCTCGTCTTCAAAGACGCAACAACAATCATCACATCTATAATATATAGGAGAATTTTGCTTGCGCTGATAAAGGTAGTTAGCCGGAAGGTCGCAAATGATACAATTTTTTACCATCTTGATACAAGGTCAGGTCAATTCAGAAGACCTCTTACCTGACTCAACTTAGTCTTCCACATTGCGAGTTCTTTTTGGAACTGTTCTATTTTTTCATCGATATCCTTTATCATTTCATTCGCAGATTCGGATGGATTGAGAAAGGACTTGTTGTTCTCGAACTTATTGATCTTGTCTTCCGTTTCTTCTATCTTGTTCTGTAAGAATCCGATCTCCTTTTTGATGCTCCTTTGGTCATCGGCGTTTTCAAAATCACGCATCCTAGGCTCGTATTTGATAAGCTCAGCATCGATATAATCGATATCTTCTATCTTCTTGAATAGCTGGTCCAGGGTTTTATGGAACTTACCTTCTACATATCGTTTGTTCTGTGGAACGCTACCCAACTCGGACCATTCATCGATGATCTCATTTATCTTAGGTAGGTCATCGTCTTTCTTACCGCTTATTTCAAGGGATTTAAGTTTGCTGACCAGGTCTTTCTTGCTCAGGAAGTTTTCGAAGGCTTCATCATGGACCTTCTCTTGTGTGTCATGAAATCTATCAAAATAATGATTACAGGCAGCCTTGAACTGTTTCCATATCTTATCGCTTTCCTTTCTGGGCACATGACCTATTTTCTTCCAGTCATACTGGATCTTCTTCATCAATGGAGTAGTGGTCTCAAAATCTTCGCTGTCCTTGTTCTCTTCAGCGATCCTGATCAGTTCTTTCTTTTTTTCCAGATTTTCGAACTGCTGTTTTTTCAGGTCTTTATAGAACTGGTTCTTCTTTCTGTTGAAGTTCCTGTTATGTTCTTTTAGTTCGTCCCAGACACGGTCTTTGTCCCTGAGTGGTACTTTTCCTGCTTTTTTAAAGATATCCCGGAGCTTTTCCACCATTTTTATCTTTTCCTGAGCATCGCGATGGGATTTGATCTCTTCTTCACTAATTTTCTTCATCTGTTCTATGACATCTTCCTTTATTTCTAAGTTCTTTTCGTGCTGTTCGTCAAGTTTTGCCAGATGCTCTCTTCTTCGCTCATGCACCTTTTTGGTTGCTGCGGAGAATTTTTCCCAGATCTCATCACTATAGGCCTTATCTACCGGACCTAGTTCTTCTTTCCATATCTTATGGAGCAGTTGGAGCTCTCTGAAAGCTCTATTGACATCATCTTCTTCCGCAAGCTCTTCCGCTCTGGAGATAAGCTTTAATTTTTGATCGAGATTGTGTTTATAGTTTAGTTCTCGGAACTCCCTATCCAGGTGTAGGAAATCATAGAATCGTTCTACATGATGGTGATAATCATTCCATAATCTGTTTTTCTCCGCCTTAGGGACATCACCTGCATTCTTCCATTTTTCCTGCAATTCTTTGAACTTTCTATAGTTCTCGCTCATGCTTTCACCGGAACCTATCATGTTCTTGAGCTCCTCTATGATGGATAATCGCGTCTTGAGGTTTTGTTGAAGGTTCTTCTTTAGTTGGGTATAATATTTATCCCTCTTTTCCCTGTAGTCAAAGTATACGGCGTTAAACCGCTTTTTTATGGGTGATGTATATTGGAAGTCGATGATGTTTCCACCCTGATCGATAAAATCCTTTTTCTTTTCCTGAATGATCTCATCGAATTTTTTGTCAAAGATCGCCTTGATGTCGTTAACATGTTCACGGATATGCTGAACCTTTTCATTTTTGACCAGGTTAGTCAATTCTATGACAAGTTCATCAGGTGACATAGAAGCATAATTCTTCTTCGGGATACTGTCCTTGTGAAGAGGTTTAGCTTCGTGATCATTATCACCCTGATGATCTTTTGATTTTACTTCATTGATCTCATTTGTATCACTTTTTTCTACATCAACTTCAGTATCTTGTTGGCTTTCATCTTTTCTTTCCTGATCATCTTGTGCCTTAATGTTATCAACTGAATCTTCGTCATCACGAGTATTTTCCTTATTTGCCTGGTCATCGTTAGTATCTTTCGAGTTTGTACTATCTTCTTCAGCGGGTTCTTTTTCCTCTGAAGGGACAGACTTATCTTTATTGGTTTTGTTCGAGGCATCGCTTTCTTCTGAAGCCGAGCTTTCTGGTTCATGCTGTTCAGCTTTTTCATCAGAAGTTGCCGCCTCTTGGTGGTCTTTATTCTGATCTTTAAGCACTTCGTTATCAGATGCTTTATCTTTTTCTTCTTGTTGTGGGTCTATGTTCTTATCTTCAGCCATATCTTTCAATGTTAAGGTTCAAATTAATTTGAAAGTTATAAACAATTATCAACAAAACAAAAGATTGAGCAAGAAAAAGTAAAAAATTATCTATATTTGAATATCAAAACGTATCATGAGAACCGATAAAAGGCTTCTTTTTATTCCTGTACTTTTCCTGCTATTTGCATGTATACTTGAGACGAAATACACTTTATCCGATCGTGAAGAGGCAGTAGTCCTGGATGAACTGAAAGGGAATTTCCTTGTCAAGAACGATACAAGCAAGGTGGAGTTTAAAGGTCGTGAAGATGGTCTTTCTTATGACGTTTTCCTAAAGACTGGAAAGGACTCCGTGTTAGAACATCATCATGCTTTTATAAGTGATGTGAAAGGACGATATTTTTTAAACTTCAACACTAAAGACCTCCTTGAGGACAAAGAGCAGAAAGAACTGTATCAATTCTTCAAAATAGATATGCCAGCGGATGTGGACCTTGAGCTCACCCAGGTTTCCGATTCTTTGTTCGAGAAAAAGGATTTTAGCTCAGAAAGGAAATTCAGGGAATATTTTATCTCCCATATAGATGATTCATTGTTATTCAAGGGTACGAAAAAAGACAGGATAAGATTGATCAGCGATGATTAAACGTTCATGGCTATCAATTCCTTTTCGGTAAAGTTTTCCAGCACTTTGAAAAAATCCATGATCTGCTGGTTTTCATTGTTGCTGTTTATGGTTACCAATCTTACGAATTCCTCACCTTGATAACTACCATAACCGATCATGAGCTCTCCTTTTTTGTACAACTGATTACATATGACCTTAGGATCGACATCCTTATAGTTGAAGCAAACTGATATGGAATCATCATAACTGTACAAGGTATAATCCTCATGGTTTCTGATATAATCCCTTGCCGCTTCCGCAAGATGGAACTGCTGGTCCACCATTTTCTCTAACCCTTTGGAACCTATTGACTTCCATAACACCCAGAATTTCAGTGCATCATTTCTCCTGCCGCATTGTAATGAGGTCTTTCCCGGGTTGTACTCATCTTCATCCGTTTGATAAAGATAGTTTGCATCACATGCGAATGAATGTTTTAAATTATGTTTTTGTTTGGTTACCAGGATAGAGCAGGAGAGTGGCGTGTTCAACATCTTATGGGCGTTGAAGCAGAAAGAATCACTAAGTTCCAATCCCTTGACCAGATGTTTATACCTATCACTAAATATGACCGATCCACAATAAGCACCATCAACATGGAGCCAGATATTATGTTCTTTTGCTACTTCAGCTATTTTATCAATAGGATCAAAAGCGCCCAGAACCGTAGTTCCGGCCGTAGCATTCACAAAAGTAGGGAGATAACCATCTTTCATATCCTGATGAACCTGTGCGTTTAGTTCACCGGGCAACATCCTACCTTTGTGATCGGTGGCGATACGTCTTATCTGAGCGGTTCCTAATCCGCTGAACATCGCGTTCTTTGTTATGGAATAATGGGATTCTTCAGAGGTGTACATGGTCATTGACTGTTGGACACCATCTGTTTTGATATTCCTGTTCGCAGCGTCCCTTGCCATTAACAAGGCCATGAAATTGCACATAGAACCGCCGGGAGCTAAAGTGCCGTCCGCGGTGGATGGATAATTTATCAACGAGCAAACCTTATGAATGATCTCTTTTTCTATGCCTATTTGCACGCCACCTACTTTGTAGGTGTACATGCTGGTGTTCAGCATTACCGCTAAAAGCTCACCTAAGGTTGCCTTGCTGTTCCTGCCACCGAATAACTGGTTGAAGAACTTCTTCGTGGTGGTCTTGGGCGTATTTAGGACAATTTGTCTTAAAAGTTCCTGCAATTCTTCATCATCTGTTCCATTTTCATCTAGCTCGAGGTCTATCTTATTAAAGAGCTCTTTTGGATCGATGGGTTTTACGACGGGTTCTTCAACTTCCTTTCTGGTGATCTCATCTGCTAATCGATGAAAAAAACGTAAGTCTTCTTGCATAAGGTTATCATAAAATTTATATTTACGAAAATATATAATTTAGTAAGTTTAATAAAGTTTAGATTCTTAATTATTTTAAAATATATTGATTTTGGAACAAATAGATACTTTAGTAAAATTAATCGAAAAGCTCAATGATTGTGAGAAACGCAAGGATTATATCCAACTGGCACACGCCTTAGCCTTAGACGAAGATGAACTAAAGGAATTTGCATTCTGGGATAAGGATACCTACACGAGGAACTGTATCAAACGCACAGAAGATTATGAATTGCTTCTGCTATGTTGGGAAAAAGACCAGGAAACGCCCATACATTGCCATAATGGTGAAGAATGTTGGGTTTATCTCTCATCAGGTAAGATCTATGAAAAGAGGTATCAAAAGGATGAAAGCGACCAACCCTATGCTGTAGATGAACTTAAAATGGAAGATTCTGGTGTTTCTTATATGAACGATGATATGGGTTATCATAAGCTTATAAATCTGGCGGATGGTAGGTCCATGACCCTTCATCTTTACGTACAACCCATTGATGAATGTTCAGTCTATAGTGAAGAAGAGGAAAAGTTCATTTTTAAAGAACTGGTCTATCATAGTGTTTCAGGTAGAATAAATAAAGAAACGACTGTATAAATTGATCATATGGAATGGCAAAAAACGGGTGAGTTTGAAGACATCACCTATAAGAAAACAAAAGGAATAGCCAGGGTTGCCTTCAACAGACCTGAGGTCCGAAACGCCTTTCGACCACAGACCGTCGCAGAATTATACAAAGCTTTCCTGGACGCAAGGGAAGATACGAGCATCGGGGTTGTTTTGTTCACCGCAGAAGGTCCATCACCTAAGGATGGTGTTCATTCCTTCTGTAGTGGAGGCGACCAGCGATCAAGGGGAAGTCAGGGTTACGTTGATGATGAGGGAATGCCCAGACTAAATATCCTTGAGGTACAGCGGTTGATCAGGTTCATGCCGAAGGTGGTTATTGCTGTAGTTCCTGGTTGGGCGGTCGGTGGTGGACATTCACTTCACGTGGTCTGCGACCTGACGTTAGCGAGTAAGGAAAATGCTATCTTCAAACAGACTGATGCGGACGTGACCAGTTTTGACGGCGGATATGGTTCTGCTTATCTAGCCAAGATGGTCGGCCAGAAAAAAGCACGTGAAATTTTCTTTCTAGGGGAAAACTACTCTGCTAAAGAAGCCTACGAAATGGGAATGGTAAACAAGGTCGTTCCTCACGAAAAACTAGAGGATGAAGCCTTGAACTGGGCAAAAAAGATATTAGAGAAATCACCCACTTCCATCAAAATGATCAAGTTCGCCTTCAATGCCACAGATGATGGTATGGTGGGACAACAAGTCTTTGCCGGTGAAGCTACGCGATTAGCCTACATGACAGATGAGGCCGCTGAAGGAAGAAAGGCCTTCTTAGAAAAAAGGAAGCCTGATTTTAGTTCTATTCCATGGATACCTTAATTACTGATGATTTATTGCTATATTTAAACCTTTTAAAACCAAATTTATTATGCCAGTACTTTCCGACGAACAACATCAAGAACTATTAGATAAAGTTAAGAAGGCTGAACAGAGGGCGCAAGCTTCTGAAGAAAAGCTAAAAGAGGTTAACAATTCCAGTGAAGAAACGCTCCAGCAAAGGAATATTTTCTTAACAACCTCTATTGTCTTCTTATTGCTTATCATAGCTTCCGTGATCATCTATTTTGTTCAACCCCGATTATTGTTCAGTGGTCAAAAGGTTTCTGATAATGAAGTAGTGGTAAATAAAAGCGACATAGATGATTATAAAGAAGAGATCGCGACCCTTAAAGAACAAGTGGAACAAAGTTCAAATGACGACTCTAAAGTTACGATCAACGGTCAGCAAGTTTCTACATTCTATGCAGTCCAATTAGGTGCTTTTACAAATTATAACCAATCCATCGTCTCTCCTGAATATTCGCTAGTTAAGAACATCAAAGAAGACGGTTTTACGAAATATACCATAGGTGTTTTCAGTGAACTGCAAGATGCCAGAAAGTTACGGCAACAGGTAGTGAAGCTAGGATTTGAAGATGCCTTCATCGGTAAATATAATAACGGAAAGCGCACGGACATCGTAGAATAGAACAGCGCATGTCAGATTTCTCTAATTTATCGGTCAAACTGGAAAACATTCCGGACTTTAAGTCCATCGAGTTAACGCCTATACATCCTAAATTTCGACGCATCTTATCCATTAGATATTCAATAGCGCTCATTCTAAGCGCACTGGTCTTATCTACCCTGATCTATTATGTCTCATTACCATTATGGTCTTATTCACTGATGATATTTGTCACATTGACCATTTTCGTGCTCATATATCTTGAGTTCTTTGAAGGATTTCCAAATAGAAAGTTCGGCATCAGAGAGCTTGATATTATTTATCAAATAGGATTCCTTGTTAAAAAGGAAACCATAGTACCTTTTAACAGGATCCAGCATATAGAAGTCACGCAGAGCTTATTATTACGTAAGTTTAATCTTTACTCATTATTGATCTACACGGCAGGTGAGTCTTCTGGTGATCTAAAGATCGCAGGCTTAGATCATCATACTGCACAAAAGATAAAGTCTAAAGTGTTACAAGAAATTGAAGATGAGTGAAGAACTTAACTTCAGATCACCCCAAAGACAATCTTTCAAAGGAGTTTTCGTCTTGTTCATTACCGACCTGTTAAAGAATGTTAGACAGAATTTTATCGTTCTTTTGTTACCTTTTGTGAATGAAAAAATAAGAACGGATTACCTCTGGATATTCCTTTTAATATTAAGTTCACTTCTTCTATTTCAGTTCATCTATTCTTACAAGTCCTATCTGAACTATCAGTTCTATATTAAAAAGGATGCTTTATGTCTTGACCATGGTGTTTTCAAGAAGAGCAATCTTGAAATTCCATTCTACCGGATACAGAACATTAGCATAGAACAGAATATCATACAAAGGATCTTAGGCGTAGTAGGTCTGAAGATCGACACCGCTGGAGCTAAAAGTTCAGAGGTGAGGATCAAAGCACTTTCAGAGATGATGGCGAACGACCTGAAAAGAGAGCTTGTTGAAATTAAGAAGACCATAGATGTTCCAGACGAAACCAAAAAGAACACCACCGTATCAACGAATCAAGGAACTGAACCTGAACATGTCCTTAAACTAGGTTTTTCACAACTTCTAAAGGTAGGCATTAGTTCAAATTTCTTTAAAGGAATAGGAATCATATTCCTGGTGCTAACCTCTACTTACGATATGCTTAGCGACCTTTTCAATGTGTTCTATGATGATGACCTGAATGATGAGCTCTATCGTTCTATACCCAAGACCTTGAGCTTTACCCTGTTCATGATATTCTTCATATTGATAACAGGTTTTATCATCACGATGGCGTCAGTAATGTTTAAGTATTTTAACCTTAGTATTTTAAATCGTAAAGAAGGCTTTCAGGTGAACTACGGTCTGCTCAAAAAGGAAAATAAGTTCATCAAGAGGCAAAAGACACAGATCATAGAAAGGGAAACCAATCCGATCAAGAAATTCTTCGATACTAGCAATGTATATGTAAGTCAGGCATCTTCATCAAGAGTGAACCAAAAACAGAAGATAGGTATCGTAGGCGTAAATGACCAACAATTCCACAAGATATTCCAAACGCTCTTTAAGACCGACATCGATAAGCAATTCTATGTGGCAAGAACCGATATCCGTTATCTTATAAGGTCGTTTTGGTTCCAGGTCTTAATGACCCTGCTATTTGGTTTGCCAATCTACTTTTTTATCGACCCAGTTGTTGCCTTTGTTATAGGATCGATCGTCTTTATAGCAGTAGGGATGATCAACTACTTAACGGTGATAAAAAGCTATGTAGGCTATGATGCGCTTTTCCTGAAGATAGGTAGCGGGTCCATTCACACGAAATCATCTTATATCCCAACGCATAAGGTTCAATCTATAAGTGTTAGGCAAAGCATCCTACAACGAAGCTCTGATCTATCAGACCTCATTATTAATACAGCGGCCGGAAGTAAAAAGATCAATTTCATACCCTATGACAAAGCGATTACGATCATGAACAACACAAATTATAATCTTCATCAAACAAAAGAGGAATGGATGTGATCTTTAACCTTTCTCTTTTCCAGGATTATACAATTACAGAAAGATGAACTGGATAAAATGGAGCGTTATAAGGTATACTATCCAGATTGGCAAAGTTTTGAGTATAAGCACCAAAATCAGCTTGGGGAAATTAGCTCGCACTTAAACCATAGGAGTAATTAGATAGGAATAAACCGTTCATAACTTCTTGTATCATTTCCATAGTCATAGGTTAATAAGTTAGCATTAGTTGCCATCCCCTTTGCATTTGGATCTACACCTGATGCACCAACTGTTCCTGTAATATGAGTGGCATGATAACTTAACCTGTTAGATGTATCTCCTGATGTAACTCCTCTAGTTAATTCTGAATCTGGTTCTCTTACTTGACCACCATCCCAAATGCCGGCTGTGATTCCGGTACCATCTAAATTTAAACCTAAAGAGCCGCCGCTATATAATTTATCAGTAATTGAGGTAGAAACTGACCCAGCGTTTTCAGTTTCAACATTAATCAATGTTCTGTCTTCTAAGACTCCTCAATACTTTTAAAGGCAGCATCTTCTTTATTTTTTATGATCTATATGTCAATCCTTTTCGTATAAGCTATGCCGTCTTTCTTCCTGGCTATGTATTTCCTGTGGAGTGCTTTGTTCATTTGCTCAAGTTTCTCAATGTCGTACTTGCTTATTATCTCATTTCTTTATCCTTTTGTTTGCACGAATGATCCACATTTTACCCATAAGGTATTTAAGATTATATAAGCTGTAAGTTTGATAATGACGAACTTCGATTGCAAAATAATAATTTAATTGCATCTTAAACTAAAAATTATGAGCATTTAGCGTGATAACATTGACATATTTGAAATATATTTGTGCAAAATTTTACGTATGAAGTTCATCATATCCAGTAAGGAAATGCAGAAGAAGATCCAGCTTTTAGGAGGTGTCTTGACCAATAACACCACGATGCCTATACTGGATTACTTCCTATTCCAGCTAGAAAAAGATACCCTAAAAGTAACGGCTTCTGATATGCAGACAACGATAACCGCCTCTTTGAATGTGGAATCCCAGGACGAGGCAGAGATCGCAGTACCAGCGAGAATCTTGATCGACACTCTAAAAGCTCTACCAGAACAGCCGATCACTTTTCACTCTAATGATGATCCGGAAGATCAACAACTCGAGATCAGCACTACTTCCGGACATTATTCGGTTGCTTATGAAGAAGCTGATGAATTCCCGCGAGCCGTAAGGTTGGAAGATCCACAGACCATTAATGTCTCAGGTTCTGTCTTGGGCGAGGCCATAGCAAAGACCATATTCGCTACCGCTAATGATGACCTTCATGAACAAATGAACGGCGTTTTCTTCGAGTTTAAGACCGATGAACTTAGATTTGTCGCTACGGATGCTCACAAGTTAGTAAGGTACAAAAGGACCGACCTGAGCTCTGAAGAGGATTTTAGCTTTATCATGCCTAAAAAACCGCTTAATCTGATCAAGACCAATCTTTTTGAGGGCGATGAAAACGATGTTCAAATAGATTATAACGAATCCAATGTCAAATTCCATATTGATGATATCCAAATGACCTGTAGATTGATAGAAGGCAAGTATCCGAACTATGAAGCGGTCATACCGGATGATAATCCTAACGTAATGGTCATCGATCGATCACAATTCCTGAGCTCCCTGAAAAGGACATCGATATTCGCCAACAAGACCACAAACCAGGTTAGATTGAAAATCGCCGGTGCTGAATTGAATATCTCTACTGAAGATCTTGATTACTCAAATCAAGCTGAAGAAAGACTTACCTGTGACTATCAGGGAGATGATATGCAAATAGGCTTCAACTCAAAGTTCCTCATAGAAATGCTTTCCAACTTATCCTGCAAGGAAGTTCAATTGAATATGAGCTTACCGAATAGAGCCGGTATACTCAATCCAATAGATGGAGTAGAAGACGGCGAAGAAATCACTATGCTGGTAATGCCGGTCATGTTAGGGAACTGATGATCAATAGAGAACGATCTTTTTTACCACTTTCTTTCCCAATCTTTCATTGAGCATGTCGATAATCCGGGTCTTCCCATAGCTCAGCTCTTCTCGAATGACCGATGAACTGAGCCAGACATATAAGGTGTCTTTTTTGAATTTTATTTTATCCGTATAATTAGAAATGCCCTTACCTAGTTCTTGATGCCATAGCGATTCCAGCTCTACAGCATTCAATCTTGTGTTGAGGTTATATTTTCGTTTGAACTGCTCTATGAGCGGCGAAAGTTCAAAGTCATCTTTATTGCGTTCCGGTTTCATTGAGCTGGTCTATATCATATTTTGAGTAATAATATTTTTTATCGTCTTGATTGCTGATCACCAGACTATCACTTGATAAATGCAATACGCTTTCCGTCCATTCGCTGTAAGGAGTTTTGCAAAATATGATCAGGTCGCCTTCTTTCTCTAATAGTTTTATTTCTTCCTGGTTCGGAGTGGTCTTCATTTTACCCATTAGGCTCAGTTTCACCTTTTTCCTTATGCCAGTGGAATCCGGACTTATTTCAATGTAGTCCAGTTTTAATCCTCCTTTGTAGTTCTTGACCACCACATCTGGTACTTCGGCCATTTCTATTTGCCAGTATCCGTTTAGATGATCGATCGTTCCTATTTCTTTCTTCTCCTGACAACTGATCATGAATAGGATGATCACCCCAAACATCGATATTCTCATAGTTCTATAAGTTTAAATTGTTTTACATTATCCTTCACAACGCTAGTTGTTCGTTCCGGGTCTGTATCACTAATGAAGAGCTGTCCCATCTTATCCGCGGCGATCATCCTTATCAATTGGCTCACGCGTTCCTGGTCTAATTTATCAAATACATCGTCCAGAAGAAGGATAGGCTTTGATCTTCTCTGCTGTAACATTAGGTCGTATTGAGCGAACTTCAAGGCGATGAGGTAAGATTTCTGTTGCCCTTGTGAACCGAACTTCTTTATAGGATATCCACCCAGGTCCATTTGAAGGTCATCTTTATGGATGCCAACAGATGAATACTGTAATTGCAGGTCTTTTTGCTGCCGATGCTTTAGTAGCTCTGAGAAACCCGTATTTTCCAGTTGAGAACTATATGTTATGCTCACTTTTTCATGATCGCCGGAGATCATACTATACCTTTCTGCAAGTAAAGGTGCATACTGCGACATAAAGGTTTTCCTTTTATTGAATATTCTTTCTCCCAGATAGACCATTTGCTCATCATAAACCGCCAAAGTTTCGGATTGAAAGGTGTTGTTCGCCGCAAAATATTTCAGGAGCGCATTCCTTTGCGAAAGTACTTTTTGATAATCTATCAGGCATTTCAGATAATCTGGGTCATTTTGGCTGATAACACCGTCCATGAACTTCCTTCTGACCTCACTTCCATCTTTGATCAGGTCCTTGTCCGTTGGAGATATGATGACCAGACCGATCTTTCCAATATGATCGCTCAACTTGTCATAAGCCTTATTGTTCCTTTTTATGACCTTTTTCTCGGTTTTTTTAAACGAAACGGTGATATTATCTTGTTTACCATTATTGATGAAATTGCCATCTATCATGAAAAAATCTTCGCCGTGACGGATATTCTGCCTACTAATAGGGTTAAAATAGCTCTTCCCGAAGGCTAAATGATAAATGCTATCTAAAACGGTTGTTTTCCCCACGCCATTATTTCCCACTAAGCAGTTCACAGAAGAGTCAAGGTCGATGGAAACATCCTCAAAATATTTATAATTGATCAATTGAAGCTTAGTTAATTGCATAGGGAACCGTGAATATTATAATCTCAAAAATAAGGCGAAATTAGTATATCTTTAGCGATAAAAGTTATATTTTTGCTAACTTAATTGTAATATATTTATGGCAACATACAAAAAGAAAGGTTCATCAAAGAAGACAAAGAAGGCTCAAAAGGAACAAGATTCCACGACGGCTGAAGTTTTTGATACACTTGATGAAAAAGCCGGAAAAACCGAGGCCTTCATCGGTAAATATCAAAACTATATCATAGGGATTATTGCGGTTATCGCTATCGGCGTGTTGGGATATCTAGGTTACAATAAGTTCATCATACAACCGCAACAAGAAGAAGCCGTGCGTGAGATAGACCTCGCGCAACAACATTTTGACCAGGCGGTAGAAGCCAGTTCAAGGTCTGAAAAGGATTCACTTTTTAGACTTTCCATAGAAGGTATGAACAATAATTATGGTTTCGTGGACATCGCTTATGAGTATAGTTCAACGAAGACCGGCAACCTCGCTCATTACTACGCTGGCATGGCTTATTTGAACCTTTCAGAATGGACAAAGGCCATAGAACATCTAGACCAGTTCACATCTGATGATGAGATCATGCCCGCTTTAGCCAAAGGAGCCATAGGTAAAGCTTTCCTGGCATTAGAGCAGAATGAAGATGCACTCGACTATTTTGGTCAGGCGATCAAAGCCTCAGATAATGAGTTTACAAAACCGATGTTCTTGTTCAAGGCTGGTATAACGGCATTAGAGCTCAATAAACCTGACAAGGCCTTAGCATATTTCAAAAGGATAAAAGAAAATTATCCTGATTCCGATAATGCTGAGAATATTGATGCCTTCATCGGTAAGGCCATAGCAATGAACTGATATATGGCAACGAGCAATTACAATGACGCAGGCCTGGAACTACCAGAATTAGATGAGCCAAGGTCTTATCGCATTGGTTTTGTGGTTTCTGAGTGGAATGACGGGATTACCCAGAATTTATTCCAGGGTGCATTTGATACCTTAATTGATGCAGGGATCATCAAAGAGAACATCGTTCGATGGAATGTCCCTGGAAGTTTTGAACTGGTCTACGGCGCAAAGAAGATGGCGGAAAGCTTTGATATGCTTGATGCTATTGTTGTAATAGGTGTAGTGATCCAAGGAGAAACCAGACACTTTGATTTTGTTTGTCAGGGTGTGACCTACGGTATCCAAGAATTGAACATAAAAGGTGACATCCCTATTGTTTTCTGTGTACTTACGGATGATAACATTGATCAATCCCGTGCGCGTTCAGGTGGAGAAAAAGGGAACAAAGGAATAGAAGCTGCCATGGCCGCGCTCAAAATGGGAAAGCTTAAAAGAGATGCGCTTTTCTATAAGGACTAGGATTTGAAGGGTGAGAAGTAAAATCCACTTTTTATCAACCTGTGCTGTAATCTTTTCAGTAACATTAATTGATAACCGTTCAGTCTTAATAATAAACGTTGTTTAAGGTCAAGATGTCCAGGCTTTAATCCTTTTTGGGCTTCTTTCCAAATTCCATCATCAGCTTGTTTGCTTTTCATTATCAATGCAAACCGATTGATGGTCAAATAACGGGATAGACTTTCATTGAATTCAGCATGAGCATCATAAGCCCGTATGTAGTTCAATCTATCTTTGTTTAATTTACTCTTCGCCAGATTATTCTCTGTTTCCTGATGATAGATAACGCTAGGTTCTTCCTGATAGGCTAAACGGAATGTCAGGTTGGCCCTGATCGCAAAGTCGACATCTTGTCCGGTCCTGTAGACCGGATCAAAATAACCGATCTCATTGAAGACAGAATGATGCACCGCCGTGTTAAAGCAGGTCATCACAGGATCGGACAGGCTTGCTAAGAAATAGTCATCTACGATGCCAGTTCTTATCTTTCCTGTAAAAAAAGGAAGTCTTTCCTTGCCATCAGGTAGTTCAATTTTATAGTTCGTTGAAAATAATTTTGCCTGCGGATGATCAATGATCAATTGATTGAGGTCTTTTAAATGATGCTTTTGCCAAATGTCATCAGCGTCCAGGAATGCGACATATTCACCGCTCGATGTTTTGATCGCCTGATTTCTGGCGATGGCGGCTCCCATATTTTCCTGTTGTATCAATTTGATACGATCATCATGGAATTGCTCTACCTTTTCAGCACTATCATCAGTGCTTCCATCATCGCAGATCACTATTTCAAAATCTGAAAAATCTTGGTCTAAAACAGATATTAGTGTTTCTGTTATAAAATTAGCTTTATTGTAAAGCGGAATACAAACGGAAAAATAAGGCATTAGAACTGTTTTAAATAAAAACCTAATTTATACAATTTGAATAATACTAGATAAGGCTTATTTCCAAGAATATTTGTTCTCCAATTGTTTTTAAATAGGTTGAAAACCAGCTTTACAATAGGAGCTAAACCTAAACTTCTCATTTTATTTCCCCAATAAGAGACTCCGGTTAGATTTTTATCGATCTTATCATTCTGAACGAGATCGGCTAAAGTAATAAGTGCGGTTTCTGTCTTTTGTAGATATATGATCGATGTTTCTAAATTTTTATGTACTACGGGATTATCAATATGATGTATCGGAATTTGATCTTCTTTTAATTTTTGGGCTAATAAAAGATCTTCATAACCATAAGTGGTCAGCTGATCGTCAAAAAGTCTTTCGTCTATCATTTGTTTGTCAAAGAGTAAATTAGAAGTAAGCAGATATCGATAGGGATTTTTTCTCCTATTAGTAACGCTTCTTGCTTCTTGGTGTATTCCGTATTTCCATCTGAGCAAGCCTTTTTCCGGTTTTTGTTCGTCATAGGTAATGCCGCCAAAGCAAAATTGGTCTGGTTGAAGAAGCTGTATATATTTTGATAAGAAATCAGCTGAAAAAGGACGAACATCACAATCCATCAGTAAACAATATCGATATTTGGATCGGCTTATCAATTGATTGATATTTCCGGCTCTACCTAAATTGGTCTTATTTTGATAAAAGGAACAATTCTCTAATTGATCGATCTGTTGATTTTCGGTTACTTTTTCATCACTTCCATCATCATTTACGATTATTTCATATTTGATCTTTTCTTTTTGAGCTAATTGATCGAGCTGATAAACAAGCGGTCTTGCATTATAATTATAAGTAGGTATCAAAAAGCTGATCAAAATACTAATCTTTAGTCTTTATCAGGAACCGGGAAACCACGGTCACGCATCAATGCATCGATCTTCGCATCGCGTCCACGGAACTTACGATAAGCTTCTGCCGGTTCATTAGCATTGCGTGGCGCAAAAAGATACTTTACTAATTTATCTGCCAGCGCTTTGTCATAAAATTCACCATCTGCATTTTCAAACGCTTCAGCGGCATCAGAAGTCAACACATCTGCCCAAAGATAGCCGTAATAACCGGTAGCATAACCTTCGCCGGAAAATACATGACCAAAGTGTGGCGTTCTGTGGCGCATTACCAATTCATCCGGCATTCCCAATTCATCAAGGGTTTCTTTCTCAAATTCATCAGGTTCGATATTTTCAGGATCAGTCGTATGGTATTTCATATCCATAATCGCCGATGCTAAATATTCAGTAGTGGCAAAACCCTGATTGAACGTAGAAGACCGCTTTAGTTTTTCTATTAGATCTTTCGGCATCGGTTCACCGGTTTCGTGATGTCTCAGAAATTTATCGATGACTTCATCGGTCGTGAGCCATCTTTCTAAAAGTTGGGATTGAAATTCTGTATAATCCCGAACGCCGCTGTTTAATTTGGGATAAGTTACATCAGCGCTTAAAAAATGCAAGGCATGACCAAATTCATGGAACAAGGTTTCTGCATCATCAAAGGATATCAAGATAGGTTCGCCAGGTTTGCTTTCTACGAAATTAGAATTATTAGAAGCTAGCACTTTTTTTGGTCCTTCAAAATCAGTATATGAACGATAGGTTGTCGCCCAGGCACCGGAGCGTTTTCCTTTCCGTGCATAAGGATCTAAATAGAAAAGCCCGATTTTTTTTCCGCTTTTAGAGTGATTTACTTCATAAACACGGACATCTTCATGAAACACAGGAACGCTTCCATCTTTTATTTCATTAAATTCAAAACCAAACAATCTATTAGCGACGTAAAATAAGGCTTCGGTCAATTGATCGAGCACTAAATATTGCTTGACTTCTTCAGAATTGATAGCATATTCCTTTTGTCTTACTTTTTCCGCATAATATCTGTAATCCCAGGGCTTTATCGTGATATCTTTTCCTTCATTATCCGCGATCTCTTGCATCGCTTTTACTTCTTCATCAACTTTTGCTGTGGCTGCCGGCCAAACTTTCATCAATAGGTCCATCGCATTTTCAGGATTTTTAGCCATACGGTCTTGTAATCGCCACTGCGCATAATTCTCATAACCTAAAAGCTCAACGCGTTCATCTCTCAATTTTAATATCTGCTTGACGATCTTGTTGTTATCATATTTTCCGCCATTATCGCCGCGGTTGTAATAATTGGTCCACACTTTTTTCCGCAGTTCGCGATCATCAGCATAGGTTAAGAACGGATCCATAGATGATCTGGTGTTACTTACCGCATATTGATCCGGATAGCCCATTTCCTTAGCGGTTTCATTAGCTGATGATAAATAAGATTCTGGTAATCCAGATGCTTGTTCTTTAGTGAAAAGCGTTGTATAATTCTCTTCATCATGTAAGATGTTGTTAGAAAATTGCGTGTAAAGCTGAGAAAGTTCTTTGTTGATCTCTGCATAACGTTTCTTACCAGCCTTTCCCAGATCGGCTCCGCTCATTTCAAAATCTTTATAGATCAGGTCTAAAGTTCTTTGTTTCTCAGGAGCTAGTTCATCTGTCTTGCTCTTTTGATGAATGGTCTTGATACGTTCAAAGAGTTCAGTATTCTGATTGATCGCAGACTGATACTCTGATATCTTAGGAGACAACTTTACCTGTATATCCCTGAATTCCTTTGTTGATAGATTACTGCTCCAGATTCCGTAATAAGTAAAAACCCTATCGATGACCTTACCGGATGATTGCATGGTGACGATGGTATTTTCAAAAGTAGGTTCATCTTCCTGCTCAGCAATAGCATCTAGTTCCTCTAAATGAAGTTCCATACCTGTTTTCATGGCTTCTTCCAGTTGGCTGAGCTTCATTTTATCAAAGGCAGGAACGCCACCATATTTGCCTTTCCATTCTTGTAACAAGACGTTATCTTCCGGTATTTTCATAGATTCTTTTTCTGAATTATTTTGACAAGCGATCACTATAAAACTGATCACTACTAAGCTGATATATTTATTCATCATTAAAGGGTTTTCTTTTCTTTTTGGACGACTTCAAATACTTTTTGACCATCGCATTTTAAGGTTTTTGATGGATATTTTAATAAAAGGGCATAATCATGTGTGGCCATTAAAATAGTATTGCCGTTCTCATTGATCTTCTTAAGGACTTCCATTACTTCCAGTGAAGTTTGCGGATCGAGATTTCCCGTAGGTTCATCTGCTAATATCAATTCCGGGTCATTCAGCAAAGCGCGAGCGATTCCTACACGTTGTTGTTCTCCGCCGGAAAGCTGATAAGGATATTTGAAATTCTTCGTATTCATGCCTACACGTTGAAGCACGTCTTTGATCTTTGATTCCATTTTTGTCTTATCTTTCCATCCGGTAGCTTTTAAGACAAAAACGAGATTTTCATGAATGGTTCTGTCGTTTAACAATTTAAAATCCTGAAATACAACGCCTAATTTTCTTCGTAGATGAGGAATGTGTTTCTCTTTGAGTTTTCTCAGGTCATAATCTACAATAAAACCTTCTCCATCTTTTAGCGGCAGATCACCGTAAAGCGTTTTCATAAAACTACTTTTGCCGGTTCCGGTTTTTCCAATGAGATAAACAAATTCGCCCTTTTTGATGGAAACATTAACATCTGACAAGATCAAGGTATCTCGCTGATATATAGCCGCATTTTTAAAGGATAAGATGGTTTCTGACATAGAATTTTATATGATCTATAAATATAAAAATTATTATCGGTTTAAAATAAATACAAATATGACAAACCAAAAGAATAGGTTAAAAATGATACTTCAAATTTAAAATGGTATTATTTAATTTTAATCCAACAAACTCCTTTATTCCTTCATAACCTTAAACGTCTTCGTTCTATTCTTACTCATCACTTTTACAAAATAAATACCTTGTTCTAAACTTTCCAGATTGATAGCCTCATCAAAAGAAAAAAAGGATTTGACTTTTTTTCCGGTTATGTTGAATACATCTACTTGGTCTAAGTTTATTTGCTCAGGATTTTCAAAGTGTAACCTATCTTGCACCGGATTAGGATAAATGGACAATGAGTTTAAATTTTCAAAATCATCAACGGAAAGCACACAATTTGAAGTAAAGGAGTAAGTGGTATTCATTTGATTAGTTGTTATATTCCACGTATTATATGGCGGATCATTATTGGATGCAGCTTGTGGATCGCTTACTTCTATGCAAATTTGCTGTGACCAATCGTTACTAGGAGGACCTTCGTGGTATAAATCTAGCGTTAAATTTTCTATATCAAAGTTTGAATTATTAATCTTTAATATATTAAAAGAAACATTAGTAAGATCCACTAATTCTAAATTCGGCAGCCCACTAAGGTCTAAAATTTGTAAAGCTACACCACCACAATCACCACATTGATTTTTCATATACAATTCTCTCAAATTGATATTATTACTAAAAATATCAGCATTTGATGAATCGTAAAGATAAACCCCTTGCTCAGCAAAATCTAAAACTTCAAGTGCTGCAAAATCTTCTATTCCTGTTAGGTCAATGATTGTTTCAAAAGAAGACAAATTTCCAAAATCTAGCACAACAATATTCTCAATATCAGCAGTTAAAACCTGACCGTTAACGGTGTTATCACTATCAATTCCAAGGTCTATGAGTGACTGCTCAAAATTTTGATCGGGAATAGCCGTAGTTTGGGCTATGCTGATATTAATAATAAATAGCAGAAGTGGTAAAAATAATAGTTGGGTTTGTTTCATAACTTATTGTATTTCAATTTTTCATAACCTTAAACGTCTTCGTTCTATTCTTACTCATCACTTTTACAAAATAAATACCTTGTTCTAAACTTTCCAGATTGATAGCCTCATCAAAAGAAAAAAAGGATTTGACTTTTTTTCCGGTTATGTTGAATACATCTACTTGGTCTAAGTTTATTTGCTCAGGATTTTCAAAGTGTAACCTATCTTGCACCGGATTAGGATAAATGGACAATGAGTTTAAATTTTCAAAATCATCAACGGAAAGCACACAATTTGAAGTAAAGGAGTAAGTGGTATTCATTTGATTAGTTGTTATATTCCACGTATTATATGGCGGATCATTATTGGATGCAGCTTGTGGATCGCTTACTTCTATGCAAATTTGCTGTGACCAATCGTTACTAGGAGGACCTTCGTGGTATAAATCTAGCGTTAAATTTTCTATATCAAAGTTTGAATTATTAATCTTTAATATATTAAAAGAAACATTAGTAAGATCCACTAATTCTAAATTCGGCAGCCCACTAAGGTCTAAAATTTGTAAAGCTACACCACCACAATCACCACATTGATTTTTCATATACAATTCTCTCAAATTGATATTATTACTAAAAATATCAGCATTTGATGAATCGTAAAGATAAACCCCTTGCTCAGCAAAATCTAAAACTTCAAGTGCTGCAAAATCTTCTATTCCTGTTAGGTCAATGATTGTTTCAAAAGAAGACAAATTTCCAAAATCTAGCACAACAATATTCTCAATATCAGCCGTCAAAACCTGACCGTTAACGGTGCTATCACTATCAATCCCAAGGTCGATGAGTGCCTGCTCAAAATTTTGGTCAGGAATAGCAGTGGTTTGCGCTACGTTAATGTTTACAAAAAATAGCAGTAACAGTAATAATAGTTGCTTATGTGGTTTCATAATTTAATTTTTTAAATTTATTAATAGTTTAATTTTTTAAAAGGTTTTTTGTGTCAACAATGACATTGTCTGTTACCAGATTAATTATATATTGTCCTGAAGGATTATTGCTTAAGTTTATTGATTTTGAATTATTAGACAGATCTAAAATATAGTTATTGCTGACGCCTGTCATTACATTGGTTATGGTAATAAATGCAGAATTAGCTGTTCCTACTTTGTAATTAATGGTAAAGTCATTTAGTGTAGGGTTTGGGGAAATACTTGTAATACTTCTATCTTCTTTTACGGTAAATGTTTTATAATCTTTATGTCCATCACTATCAGCTATAACTTCAAGTTTGTAGTTTTTCAATTTAGCTTTTGTTACAGATAATGTTTGACCGCTAGAAATGAAGTTTCCATCTTCATCATACCAGTTGTAAGTGGCATTTTCATTAATATCCTTTGCTTCTAGTTCAGTATTATTTAGATCATCTTCTATTGTAGCATCAGCAGTAAAGTATTGTCGGGATGAATTTCTATTTATATTGTATGTGAATCCTCCTAACACTTCGTCTGTTTCAGATAATGTCTGAGATATATTTAAGGTATAAGTCTCATTGGTTACTTCTCTGATGAGAAAATTAATTCGAGGAGTTAAAATACCCCACTCATTAGGATCAAAGTTGATGTCATCTAATGATGAGTTGTTACCATTTACATAAATTATTCTTTCAGATGAATTCAATATCCTAACATCAGTAGAATTTGCACCGCTATCCTGCCAGGCTTCCCATAAACTTTCACTTAACCTTATTCTGATTTCAGCTTCTTCCCAAATCAAATTGCCCTGATTTGTAAAGAAATTAATATCGCTTGTAACAGGTTGCTCTAAATTTAAATTTCCGGCTGAAATACTACCTATAAGACCATTTCCACTTAGATTGATTGTAGTAGTATTTTTATAAACAATATTATTATTGTTTCTCGTGTTAGTTGCAGGATTAGATACTTCCGGGAAAGTCATTGGGTCGTCTGTGGATTCTATACGACTTAAAAAACAAAACATCCGGGGTTTTGAAGTAAAACCGGCGTTTTCATAAACATCAGGATTTTTAGGTTGCCATTGAAATTCTAAAATTTGTTCATTTCCGCTACCAATTGCGGGTATCGTCTGGCTGCCAATTTGGTTACCAATATCTAAAGAATTAGAAGAGTTATTCCATCCATTCCAAACATCTGGCCAGGTTTGTTGTCCGATACCACCTTTTGCCCAGTAAAGCTCCAATTCATCAGAACCAGATGAAATATTACAACTATTATTCTTTACTTTTACATAAACATAAACAGGCGTACTATCATCAACATATTCTAAATCTTCATGTTCTTGAACTGTAAATCCATCCGGCTGATTTCTTACCCAAATATCTGGGCTATCCCAGATAACGTCAGTTTGGTTATCTGGCTCAATACCTTCATCTAATGATGAGTTACTACTTGATAAATCAATGTAATCATTATCTAAAATATTACTATAATCGGTATCTTCTTTGTATTGAATATATTCATGCATTCTTATTTTTTGTCCTGTTGTAAAAAGTGTTCTACAATGTTGTCTCGTGTAAGCCATAAAATTTTCTATTTCACTTGACGTAATATTATATGGTGTCCCGTTACAATCAGTAAGATCTCCTGTATAATCACTACAATCCATAGTTATATATTGCATGTTATCTCCGTAAAATTTTGGAGATGCTTGAGTATCTACGACATAATCTCCAGCAGTTTCAGCATTATAGTCAGGATCATTAGGGTCTCTAGTGACCCTTTCACACCAGCTAGACTCATACTGTTCATGTGTATGTTCCAAATCAAAAACATGCCCCAATTCATGTATATTTATTCCTGTTGTAATCTGGTTAGCTCTCACACAATATTGTTGATCATTTATCCATGCTCTTCCTCTTATTTGGGTATAATTTGGAACAATTACTTTTATAGCATCACCATCATAAGCACTAACTTCTGGTGTATTGAATAAAGGAGAAATTGCATATACAGTTGTATTATAATATTGATCAGAAATTAAATATTTAAAATTAATCAGATTAAAACACATATTAAACTGATTAAATTCAGCGTTCAAATATTCTACCATATCATAAGCATCTGATTGTGTTATAGATTGTGAACCATCCGTTTTTTCTATACCCCAAATAGCAATATTCATATTCCTTTGAGGAAAAGTGTTCAAGAAATTTTCATCAGTAGAAAAAGAATATATACTACTATTACTGGAGTTGTTATTAATAGCAGAAGTGGTATTACTTTCTGTTCCGCAAATATTGTCTTGAGCATAAATGGAGCTAAAAAGAATAGCTATTAAAAAAATTGATATTGTATTAATTAGTTTCATAATTGTATTATTTGATTAAACTTGGTTTTGATTATTCGAATTACTTGAACAAAAACAAGCTAAGTAAAACCAAACACCGGTTGAAGGAACAATATAAGCTCGAATACGTGTTTATCTGAGCTGTTGAGCTGTTGAGCTGTTGAGCTGTTGAGCATAATTCTTAAATATTATTTAAATATAAAAAATTTTTTACGACTTAGATGTTAAGCCATCAAAATTTAACAAAATGAATCTTGAGAATATAAAAGTTGCAGAATACCAAATGAGCAAAGTTTATAGAACTAAGAAAAACCGACAGATAGGAGAGTTAAAAACAAAATCTTGTTCTTTATAAAAAAATCTTAAATTAGTTGGCTCATAAAACCATCTTATGCTAGTCAAACTTTATGGAAGTGCGGTTTTTGGCGTAGAAGCAACGACCATCACCATTGAGGTCAACGTAGATCAGGGAATCGGTTATCACTTGGTAGGTTTGCCGGATAATGCCATCAAGGAAAGCAGCTACCGCATACAAGCCGCATTAAAGAACATCAATTATAAATTTCCCGGTAAAAAGATTACGGTCAATATGGCGCCGGCCGATCTGCGAAAAGAAGGATCGGCTTATGATTTGAGCATAGCCGTTGGCATTCTCGCGGCTTCATCGCAGATCAATTATGATGGCATTGAAGAGTATCTGATCATGGGCGAATTATCATTAGACGGCAGCTTACAACCGATCAAAGGCGCTTTACCTATCGCTATACAAGCGCGTGAAGAAGGTTATAAAGGTTTTATCTTACCGAAACAAAACGCTAAAGAAGCCGCCATCGTGGATAAGCTTAATATTTATGGCGTCAACAATATTTCAGAAGTGATCAATTTTTTTGATAAAGGCCATGAGCTGGAAGTGACTGAGTTTGACACCCGACAAATGTTCTATGAAAATCTGGAAACGCCCAAGTTTGATTTTGAAGAAGTAAAAGGACAAGAATCTATTAAACGGGCGATGGAGATCGCCGCTTCCGGTGGTCATAATATGATCATGATCGGTCCGCCGGGTTCTGGGAAGACCATGCTAGCCAAGCGACTTCCCAGCATCTTACCGCCTATGAGCTTAGATGAAGCATTGGAAACCACCAAAATTCATTCGGTAGTAGGAACCGTAGGAGAAGATACCGGTTTGCTGACAGAAAGACCATTTAGATCACCGCATCATACGATATCTGATGTAGCTTTAGTGGGTGGCGGGAGTTATCCACAGCCCGGCGAAATTTCGCTTTCTCATAATGGCGTTTTGTTCTTAGATGAACTGCCCGAATTTAAAAGAACGGTCTTAGAAGTGATGCGTCAACCCTTAGAAGATCGTGAAGTGACCATTTCCAGAGCTAAATTTACAGTAACGTATCCATCGAGTATTATGTTGATCGCCAGTATGAATCCAAGTCCCGGCGGTTATTTTAATGATTCTGATGCACCGGTAACGACTTCAGCAGCAGATATGCAGCGTTATTTAAGCAAGATCAGCGGACCACTTTTAGATAGGATCGATATTCATATAGAAGTTACGCCGGTACCGTTCAGTGAACTCAGTGATGAAAGGAAAGGAGAATCCAGCGTCTCGATAAGGGAAAGAGTTATCAGGGCCAGGAACTTTCAAAAAGAACGCTTCAGGGAGGAAAAAACGATGCATTACAATTCACAAATGACCGTAAAACAGATCAGGAAATATTGTGTTTTGGATGAAGCTTCTAAGGAACTGCTCAAGACCGCCATGGAAAGATTGAACTTATCAGCGCGTGCTTATGACCGTATCCTTAAAGTTTCCCGGACTATTGCAGACCTTGCCGGATCAGAGGCGATAAAGGGGGAACATATCAGTGAGGCCATACAGTATAGAAGTTTGGACCGCGATGGTTGGCTAGGATAAAGATGCACATGAACTGGCAAAGACATTTAGAGGATTACCGTAACTACCTGGAATTTGAACGTGCTATGTCACCAAACTCCATCCATAGTTACGTATTCGATGTGGAAAAACTACAAAGCTTCCTGTCGGTTAATGATATCAAATGTTCACCATCGAACATCGATCATGAAACTATTAAAACCTTCGTGTATGAGATCTCTAAATTGGTTAATGCGCGTTCACAGGCAAGGATCATCTCAGGTTTGCGTAATTTCTTTGATCATATTGTTCTGGAAGGATATCGGGAAGAAAATCCGGTCAAAAGGATCGCCATCCCCAAGATCGGTAGAAAACTTCCTGAGACATTAACGACCACTGAGATCGATAAGATGATCAAAGCTGTAGGACTTAAGACGCGGCATCATTTGCGGAATGCCGCCCTACTGGAAACGATCTACAGTTGTGGTCTACGCGTCTCTGAATTGATAAACCTTAAGTTCTCTGACCTCTTTTTTCAAGAGGATTTCATCAAGATCGTAGGTAAAGGTAATAAAACAAGATTGGTTCCTGTAGCAAAAACTACTAAGGAAGCCATAGAAAATTATAAAAAAATAGATAGGAAACGCTTACATCCAGATGAAGCATCAGCGGATTTTGTATTCCTGAACCAATCTGGAAAACCTATGACCCGAGCCATGGTATTTACAATTGTCAGACAAGCGAGCTCTTTGATAGGCTTATCTAAAAAGGTAAGTCCGCACACTTTCCGGCATTCCTTTGCTACGCATCTTCTTGAAAACGGTGCGGACCTTAGGGCGATCCAACAGATGTTGGGTCATGAAAGTATCACCACAACGGAAGTCTATACGCATGTAGATCAGTCGCATTTGCGTAAGGTGGTCGATCAGTATCATCCCAGAGAAAAACGCAAAAACTTAAAAGGATGATAATGAACATTCAACTTATGACCAATATTGTAATTTAGCGAATAAAAATATGGAAAAACTAAATTTTGATAACGGTGATAAAATAGATATCATTGGATTAGGTACGTGGAAATCAGAGAGTGAAGAAATAAAGAACGCGATTCATGCAGCACTGGACACGGGTTATCGTCATATTGATTGCGCTTATGTCTATGGAAACGAATCAGCGATAGGCGAAGCCTTGCAAGAATATTTTTCAAATAATGATTTAAAGCGTGAAGATATATGGTTAACATCTAAACTATGGAATACAGCGCATTTACCCAAGCATGTAAAACCGGCACTTCAAGAAACTTTAGATGCTTTACAAACAGATTATTTAGATCTTTATTTGATGCATTGGCCGGTAGCATTTCAGCCGGACCTAAAAGGATTTCCAAGCGACTCGGATGATTTCCTATCTTTAAATGAAGCACCGCTTCTGGATACCTGGGAAGCCATGCTTCAACTCAAACATGATGGTCTGATCAAACATGCAGGCGTCTCTAATTTCAGCGAAAAAAAACTGCGACTTCTGATCGATAAGGCGTCTGAACGACCAGAAATGAATCAGATCGAGCTGCATCCCTATTTACAGCAAGACGACATGCTTGATTTCGCGAAAGCTAAGGATATACGGCTTACCGCATATTCGCCATTAGGCAGCAAAGACCGCATACCTCAAATGAAAGCACCGGACGAACCGAGCCTTTTGGAGAATGAGGTGATAAAAAGTATCGCTGATAAACATGAAGCAACTCCGGCTCAGATCTTGATAAAATGGGCGATAGACCGTAAGACCGTGGTCATACCAAAATCGACCAATCCAGATCGATTACGACAGAATATAGCAAGCTTAAAAGTTGAACTTGATGAAACAGATCATCAAAAGATCAGGGAATTAGATAAACATTTCCGATATGTTCACGGCAAGTTCTTTGAAACGGAAGATGGGAAATACGAGAATATTTTTGATGAATAAACTGATAGATATGAGAATATTAACCACTTTGTTCCTCCTTGCATCGATAACCACTTTTGCGCAAACTACCCTCATCCAATGCGGAAACCTTTTCGATGCTGAAGAAGGGAAGATGAAAGGAACACACACGATCATCATAAACAAGGACACGATCACAGTCGTGGAAAAAGGGATCGTCACACCCAGAATGAAAGACGCCACCATCATCGATCTAAAGGAATACACTGTCTTACCCGGATTGATCGACCTGCACGTTCATATAGAAAGCGAGACGAACCCGAATAAATATCTCGAACCGTTCCAGTTAACCGATGCCGATGTGGCGTTCAACAGTCAGGTATTTGCTAAAACAACCCTGATGGCGGGTTTTACAACGGTTAGGGATGTAGGTGGAAGAGGTGTGAACATTGCACTTGGTGATGCTATCGATAAAGGAAAGGTCGTAGGACCACGAATATTCACCAGTGGCAAAGCCTTAGCGACCACTGGTGGACATGCAGATCCCACGAGCGGTAACAACTACCAGTATATGGGAGATCCCAAGGCCAAGGAAGGTGTGGTCAATGGAGTAGCATCTGCGAAAAAAGCCGTGCGTCAACGTTATAAGAACGGTGCAGACCTGATCAAGATCACGGCAACCGGTGGTGTGCTCAGCGTGGCCAAAAATAGCTCCAATCCACAATTCTCCATTGATGAGATAAAGGCGATCACCTCCACGGCAAAAGATTATGGTTTCCATGTCGCTGCACACGCACACGGTGACAAAGGTATGCAAAGAGCAATATTAGGTGGTGTCAAGACCATTGAACATGGGACTTTGATGAGTGAAGAGACCATAGAAATGATGAAAGAGAACGACGTTTATCTGGTTCCTACGATCATAGCCGGAAAATATGTCTCAAAGATGGCCAAAGTACCTGATTATTATCCGGAAGTGGTGGTTCCCAAGGCTTTGAGCATCGGGCCTAAGATCCAATCCACTTTTGGAAAGGCTTATGAAAATGGAGTTCCCATCGCTTTTGGAACAGATGCTGGTGTATTTCCACATGGCGAGAATGCTAAGGAGTTCCAGTATATGACGGAAGCTGGAATGTCCCTTTTTGAAGCTTTGCGATCCGCGACCATTACGAATGCTGAGATATTGAAAATGGATGGAAAACTCGGCCAAATAAAAAAGGGTTTCTTTGCTGATATCATCGCCGTCAAAGGAAAATTAGAGGAAAGCTCTGCTGATAAGCTCACAAATATAAAATTCGTCATGAAGAGCGGAAAGATACACAAACAACCTAAAGAACAATAAAATGAAATATCAACAACTGTTCATTATTCTATTCGCGTGCTTAACACTTAGTTGTAGTTCAGATAAGAAAAAAGACGAAAAAAAGAAAGATGAGCAAAACACTGAACGTAGAGAAAAAGTTAAGAAGGGTAATAGCACATTGCAAAGGCCTGAAATCGTTCCGGTACAGCATGCTACTTTTTTCATGCGTTGGGACCAAAAAGATATCTATGTTGATCCTGTGGGCGGAGCAGACGCTTTTGAGCGATTCCCGGAGCCAGACCTCATATTCATCACTGATGTGCATCCAGACCATTTAGATGTGGAAACACTCACTGGACTAGGAATGGATTACACGATCATTACACCACAAGCAGTTTATAAAAAACTACCTGAATCCTATAAGGAGATAACCAAGGTTATGAACAATGGAGAGGAAAGCTCCTTCTATGAATTTTCTGTTAAAGCACTTCCCATGTACAATACGACCAAGTCCAGAAAGCATTTTCATACAAAAGGAAGAGGCAATGGCTACAAGATAGCAAATGGAGCCTTTGACCTTTACATAAGTGGCGACACTGAAGTAACCCTGGAAATGAGGAGATTAAAGAGCATAGATGTGGCATTGTTATGTATGAACCTACCGTACACGATGAGCTTTGAACAAGCCATTAGAGGCGTCATGGCGTTTCAACCAAAAAAAGTTATCCCTTACCATTACAGAGGAAAGAAAGATGGAGAAACTTATTTTGAGAATGTAGAGGCTTTCAAAGAAGAAGTAGAATCGTCTACGGATATAGAAGTACAATTAATGGACTGGTATTCTAAAAAAAACGCATAAACGTAAAAACACCCATGTTCCAGAATCTTCATTATATTAAGGAAAACAAAATATTTCGATATTCAATGGGATTAATATTAATATCAATATTACTTTTCACTAGCATTCAATGCAGTTCAACGCGTAACCAAACCTCAAGCACCAGTAAGGAAGTTTCGCAAGAAAAAAGTGATACGATAACCATCAAGAACGACAGTCTGGACTATGAGATAAAAATATACGAACCAGGTTTCTGGAGTTGGCTCCAAGGTCAAAGACCAAGAGATTATCACAATCAAAATTATCTGGAGAACCGCAATTGGAGATATGTAACTCAATACAATATCAGGGTCAATAATGCTTATCAATTCGACCCTAGCTTATATCCCAGCGCGATAGAATATTGGATGAACGTTGATTATGGTTATGAAGTGAACTATCTCTTATATCATTTCTTCAGATTCTTTGAACAGAAATATGATCAAAACCTACTCAGATAAATGTTAGAGAACTTCAAAGATAAATGGAACATCCGATCGAACTTCCAATTGGTCATTATATTATTTGTGTTCGCTATAACAGGTTCTGCATCGCTTTACGTGGGTAAACCGGTCTTGAACTGGCTTAGTTTACAGCGATCGAACTTTGACCCCGATTTTCTCTGGGGTGGTTTGAGCTATTATACTTTAAGGATACTTGTTATTTTCCCTATTTATCAGGTTCTTTTAATATCTATAGGAAGCTTACTTGGTCAATTCCGATTTTTTTGGGCAATGGAAAAGAAAATGTTGAAAAGGTTTAAGTTTTGGTCAAGCAAAACTTAATTTTATTAATTTTGCAACGATGAAAGCAAGAATATTATCTTTTCTGCTCGTTCTTTTGGTCAATCTCACTTTTGTGGATGTCCATGCCTATTCGCACCTGTTAGGCGATTATGACCCTATCGAGTCCTGTGAGCATGATGATTTTCTCAGGACCGGTGAAAACTTTTCATCCTTTAATTTACCAGAACATACGGGTAAAATTCAACAGAAGATCCTTGTCCATAGTTATGATGAAACAGTAGAGCCACAATGTAATGCTGGTCATCAATTCCTGGATTTTCACTATACTAACCTACCGCCACCACAACTGTTTTAATTAAGCCCTTAAGTACAAAAACTTATTATTAATTAAAATAGATAAAACTCCATGATTTTTAAAAGATTACTTGGGATAGCCATACTTGCTAGCTTCCTGATAACAAATAATATGCAAGCACAAAAAGAATATTTTTCCATTTCAGGTACGATTACTGACAAAAAAGGAAATGGAATTGAACAGGTAGAAATTTTCATTCCCGAGCTGAACAAAGGAACAGTATCGGATGAAGCTGGAAATTTCAAGCTTAAAAAAATACCGGCCGGCCAGCAATTAGTTGTTTTCACCTCATTAGGTTATAGTGAAAAAAGCCGGAAGTTCCAATTGAACGAAGATGTTGAAGACTTTGCGATTTCCCTGGAAGAAACCCAGTTCAAGTTCGATGCGGTAGTCGTTACAGGAACACCATCGGTATCGGACCCACTACGCAGCACAGCTGAGGTCAATGTGTTGTCCGGCAGGGAAATGTTCCAACGACAAAAAGCTTCTCTGGGAAGGTCTATCGACCAAATTCCCGGCTTGCGCTCTATCAATACGGGAAATAACGTAGGGAAACCCGTGATCCGCGGTTTGAGCGGTAATAGGATCAGAATACTCCACAACAATATCCCACTGGATTATCAGCAGTACGGCGTACGACACATGCCACCTATCGATCCCTATCTGTCGAGAAGGATAGAAGTGGTACAAGGTCCATCCAGCGTCTTGTACGGCAGTGATGCCTTAGGCGGCGCGATCAATTATATTCCGCTTCATCCGCATTTTGATGATACAGAATATGTTAAAGCAGAGGTCTTATCAGATTATAACAGCAACAACGATCAATACACCGGCGGTTTAAAATTTGAAGCCAGTAATGGAAGTTGGGGCATTTCCGGCGGATTGACCTATAAAAATGCTGGCAATATAACCACACCTGATGCACAAACTTTTGATCCTGACAATCCTGATGCAACTGCTGATTTACCAAAATTCTCCGGTGAGTTAGATAACACCGATTTTGAGCAAACCAATGCAACAGTTACCATTGAAAACTCCGGTGATTACGGAAATGTTTCCCTGAATTACACGAGATGGGCAAACGAACATAATTTCTTGTTGCCCAATGGAAAAGGTTTAGGTCAATTTATTAGCAATGATATTTTACAATTAAAAGGAATTTTTGTTTTATCCGATCAATTGAAGTTGAAACCTAATTTGACTTTTTCCAGCAATTTAAGGCAATCAAATAAAAAAGGTAACACCAGAGATCAGCTCCCTGATCCCAGCGATAGGGCGCATCTTGATATATTAAGAGATGCTTATAACGCAGAAGTTGAATTAGTGCATGATCTGGGAAAACTATCCGGAACACTTGGTATAACAGGTGGTTTCACCGATCAGGAAACACGTGGATTAGGTGAGCCATTAGTGCCAAGTGCAGAGATCACCACTTTTAGCATATTTGCTTTTGAAGAATATGAATTCGATCAACTAACCTTAACCGGCGGATTGCGATTTGATTACAGATCACAGGAAGCAGAACCGAATACTGTTCTGAATCTTCCGGATACAGCAGACGATGAAACCAGTTCCGTTCTTGAACAAGATTATACAACAGTTACCGGATCATTAGGGGCTAATTATGCTTTTACAGATGAATTTTCAGTAGCAGCCAATATCGGTCGTGGATTTAGAGCACCTAGTATTTTCAATCTACATGTTGATGGTAATCATGGAGGAATTGCTGCTTTTCAAAAAGGTGATCCCAATCTGGATCCGGAGTTCAGTTTCAATACAGACTTGTCCTTTAAATATAGATCGCCAAAGTTTAAAGCCAATGCGTCCATTTATAGAAATGCGATTGATGATTATATTTTCTTAGTCAACACTGGTGAGTCTATTCCTGATGGACCACCCATTCTTCAGACTATCCAAGGTGATGCTGTAATCAGCGGCGGTCATTTAAGTGCCAACTATCAGTTGTTGCCATTTTTGAGCTTAAATGCTAATGCAGAGATCGTCAAAGGTGAAAGTGATGATGATTTTGAAGATGTTGACGAACTTCCATTGATGCCGGCTAATCGGTTTGGCGGTGGATTTCAGCTTAACTTTGAGGACTTTTCTTTTATTAAGAATCCGGTTTTCGCAGCCGATGTGGACCATGTATTCTCACGAGATGCCGCCGGCAGATATGAACCTTTCTGGCAATTTGGTCCGGCGTTTCCATTTGGTAGAGCTTCTACTGATGCTTATACTTTATTCAATGCCTCTTTTGATTTTGATGTAAACGTACAAGATCAATTGATGAACATCAGTATTTACGGCGAAAACCTAACGGATGAAACCTACCGGGATTTTCTGGACACCTATAAAGGTTATGCACTGAATCCTGGAATAAACGTAGGATTACGCGTTAATATACCTATCACTATTGCGCAGCAGCAATAGCTTGTATGACTTATTTTAATTATTTGACAGTGAGCGATTCTTTGACATCGCTCACTTTTGTTTGTTCATATACCATAAAAATAAAACAGCTTTATTATTTCTCTAGCTATTATATGACTTTATTGCTATTGTATAGTTTTGTTTAGATTTTTTTAAAAAGGGGAATTAAAAATTTGTGGCATTTGGTTTTGTCTGAGTTATTAATTTCCATAGTTTTATAAACAAAAAGATTAGAGTTCGACAAAAATACAGAATTGATTAATATGTTGTCTTAAGGTCAATAAAACCGTTATAATATACTAAAATTCAATTAGCATGGTGTCTTTCCAAAAATATTGAGCTGATTATCGGGTGGTTTAGTGGTTAATTTAGCCCATTTTTCGTCAGGATTCTCAAGAAATTTTGAAAGATCTATGTAGGTCTTTAAATGCAATCTAATAATGCTTACCATATTTGAACAAGCCCAGCTACGTTCCGTTTTTCGTTTGATGACCAGCATAATTAATTGAATAATTAAAGCTGTCCAAATCTGAATTTCAATGGCATTTTGATTGTCTCCCAGAAAGTATTTCAATGGAAAGTGTTGTTTTAAGCGTTTAAACATCGTTTCAATCTGCCATCTATGCTTGTAGATATCAGCCACTTTATAAGGTGTTATATCTTTGTTATTAGTTATAAATTCAAAGACTTTCTCCTTCTGACTATCCCAATAAGCTACTCTTCTTATTTCAATGTTTTTTTTAATTTTTTCTACTTCTATCAATCCATCTTTTAATTCAGCATCACTGGTTTTATCGTCTAAGTCAAACTCTTTGATACTTTTATAGACAGCATTGTCTTTTTGTCTAGTTACAAAGTAGATATCATCCAATGTCCATTGTAAATACTGCTGGTAATCAGTATAAGCTTTATGAAAAACAACAAAAGAGTCTTTCTCTAACCTTAATTCTTTTAAAAATGTATGATCGTGA
>Ga0209923_1000035_pt1 | contig 45423 bp, 37 predicted proteins | sample SalPon1_A_H2O_MG_FD_185696 | JGI IMG/M metagenome (GOLD analysis project Ga0209923, IMG submission 185696) | Salt pond water microbial communities from South San Francisco under conditions of wetland restoration - Salt Pond MetaG R1_A_H2O_MG... | ecosystem: Environmental > Aquatic > Non-marine... | reverse complement strand
AAAGAAGCTTAACAAGCAAAAGAAGGAAGGCAAGCCCGTAAGAACGGAAAAAGACTGGTAAAATGAGGAATATTGTAACATTCACGATGGTGGTCATCGGTTTTATCGTCTCGCATTCAGCAGTTTCACAGGTGCAGTTCACCGCTGAAGCGAGTCGTGATAATATAGGAATCAATGAACGGGTAAAGGTCTCTTTTACCGTTAATAAACCTGGTGATAACTTTACGCCTCCTGATTTTGAAGCTTTCAGGAAGGTAGGCGGCCCTAACCAATCCGTTTCTCAACAGTTCGTAAATGGCAAGAGCTCTTATGAGCTTAGCTTTACTTATTTTTTAGAGCCTCAAAAAAAAGGAACGCTAAGGATCGATCAGGCGACCATCAATATTGAAGGCAAGATCTACAAGACCACGCCGGTAAGTATAAAGGTTGGCGATGCTGTAGATAAGCCCAATGATAAGAGTGCCATAAAGAAAAGAGAAGCCCTTAACGGCATTCATTTAGTAGCAGAGGTTTCGAAAAGCAGACCCTATCTGAACGAACCTATTTATGTGGTTTACAAGCTTTACGTGAGCAGGAATACGAACGTAAGGAACTGGCAAGCTGTAGATAACCCTGATTTTGAGAATTTTTGGAGCAGGAACATAGACAATGACCAATTAAGTGTCAAGAGCGGTAGCTTTGGTGGTGAACCTTATCGCTACGTAGCGTTAAGAAAGACGGTCTTATATCCTCAGAAAACAGGAGAGCTGAAAATAAAACCTCTTACACTGGACTTATCCGTTGAAGTTCCTACGGATAGAAGGGACATCTTTGGTAGGAGACTTTATGAAACGGTAGAGCATAGGATATCTGCTAAAACCAGAACGGTGAACGTAAAACCTTTACCCAAAAATGGAAAACCAGCATCTTTTACAGGCGCGGTAGGAAAGTTCACTTTAGAAACCTCAACGGATCGCGCAGATATAGAACAAGGAGAATCTACGGAGCTCGAGCTCAAAATATCCGGAAGGGGGAACCTGCAGCTTATCAACCTGCCGGATGTCTCTTCTCCGCCTGGACTTGAGCTTTATGAACCGGAAAGGAAAGAAGATATAAAAGTGAATGCAAACGGTATGCGCGGAAGTGTTACCAATACTTATACCTTAGTAGGTCAGAACGCCGGTAAATTCCCGATCTCACCAATTGAATTCTCGTATTTCGACCTCCGTTCAGGATCTTATAAGACCTTATCCTCAGATGAGATAGTCATCGATGTAAAAGGTCGCTCCAATGCAATAGCTAACAATAATGATAAGACCAATGAGATTGACCGGCGAACTCCAGTCAATAAGATCAGTGGGGTTTCGTCGTTCAAGTTCATTAAAACGGACACAAACCTCAGACCTTTGGGGTCAAAGCATTTTTTCCGATCAACGACCTATTGGGTGCTTGCTTTAACACCAATAGGTCTTGCCTTAGGGAGTTTATTCTTCTTCATATTTAGAAAGAATCAACCTCATGGTAAAGACGAAACATCGAGGAAGGTCCAGAAGCTTGCGAAAAAATATCTATCTGAGGCTAAACAGAACCTGGACAAGCCGGATAAGTTCTATCAATCATTGGAAATGGCGTTATATAATTTCCTGAAAGCCAAGTTGGACATCAGCACATCGGATATCACGAAACAAAGCGTAGCGGAAAAGCTTACACATGCTGGTGTATCCGTTGATAATAAAGATAAGTTCATAGAGATATTGTCAAAGTGTGAACGCGCCCGATACGCAAGTTTTAAAGCTTCACAATTAGGCGATGATTATAACCATGCAGCCAGGGTGATAACGTCAATCGATAAAGAGATAAAATCATGAAAACCAATTTCTTTTCTACATTAATGGTCATCATCATATCGGTGAACGCCTACTCGCAAGCGGCGGACTCTCTATTCGTGGCCGGAAATAATGCTTATGCTCAAGGGAATTATAAGGAAAGCCTTAGGCTCTACGAGAAGGTCCTGGATAAAGGCTATATGTCCGAAGCGGTCTATTTTAATCTTGCCAACTCACATTACAAGCTCAATAATGTGGCTGAAAGCATCTACTTTTACGAAAAGGCGAAAAAATTAGACCCTTCTGATCCAGCCATTAAGAACAATCTGACCTATGCAGAGCAAATGCGGGTAGATGAGATAGAAGCATTACCGCAACCTGAGGTAAAGGAGTTCACGAAAGAAACTGCGCTGGCCTTATCTTTAACAAGTTGGAGCTGGATTGCCATAATATCCGGGTTTCTGGCCTTTGGTTCTTTTATTGTTTATTTCCTCAGGTCTAAGACCGCTCAAAAACGTTTGTTCTTTACACTTTTCGTGACCTTTAGTTTTACGGGATTAGCATCGCACCTTATGGCTTCAACGCAGGAAAGCATCATACAGAACTCGCAATACGCCATTATTTTTCCAGAAGAGATAAAAGTATACGCGGAACCCAATCCTAAGAGCGAGCGACTGTTCATGCTACATGAAGGCACTAAAGTAAGTGTAGAAAGTGAGTTCAATGAATTTAGCAAGATCAAATTAAAAGATGGCTCTACGGGATGGACCAGGTCTTCTTATTTTAAAGAACTGTGATCCATTTGATGACCTGCTATATTGCTTGATTGAATTAATTAGTTAAATTGCATCTTTCTAAATAAAAAGACTTGTTCAAACATTTAAATAAAGACATTCCATCTAGTATAGTGGTGTTCTTTGTCGCCTTACCGCTTTGTTTAGGGATTGCCCTGGCAAGTGAAGCACCTCTTTTTTCTGGCATCATAGCGGGTTTCGTAGGTGGCATCGTGGTAGGACTTATCAGTAAGTCGCCTTCTGGTGTAAGTGGTCCAGCAGCGGGATTGGTCGTCATCGTTGTTAGTGCTATCAATACACTTGGCGGTTTTGAAGCTTTTTTGGCCGCCGTAGTCCTGGGTGGCGTTATTCAATTGATGCTGGGGTTCCTGAAAGCAGGAGTCATCGGTTATTACTTTCCTAATTCTGTTATTAAGGGAATGCTTGCGGGTATAGGTATCATCATCTTCTTAAAACAGATTCCGGTTGCTTTTGGTTACGTAGGTGAATCCTTTGAGAACTTTGAGTTCATACAGTCTAGCGGGGAGAACACTTTTTCAGCATTGACGCATATTTTTGACAATATTTCACCAGCGGCCATCGGTATCACCTTGATAAGTTTATTGATCCTTGTCATTTGGGAAAACTACTTAACGCAGAAAGGTAAGGTGTTCAGGATTCTGCCAGCATCTTTGTTCGTTGTACTTATAGGCGTTGTGATCAACCTGTTGATCCCGAAAGGGTCTTCCTGGACTTTACAGGAAGAACAGATGGTACAGGTTCCCGTACCAGAAGGTTTTGATTCTTTCATAGGTCAGTTCATGTTTCCGGACTTTAGCGTTCTGGCCAGTATAGATGTTTATATTGTTGCTGTCACCATCGCGATCGTGGCCAGCCTGGAAACTTTATTATGTGTGGAAGCCACAGATAAGCTCGACCCGGAAAAGAAGAACACACCTACGAACAGGGAACTCATCGCTCAGGGAACCGGCAATATTATCTCGGGTTTTATAGGTGGTTTGCCTATTACACAGGTTATTGTAAGAAGTTCTGCCAATATTCAATCCGGAAATAAAACAAAAATGTCCGCTGTTTTCCACGGTATCCTATTGTTCATATCGATCATTCTTATTCCTGATTTCTTAAATCAGATACCATTATCTTCACTGGCGGCCATCTTACTTATCGTAGGTTATAAATTAGCCAAACCGTCGTTGTTCAGGAAGATGATCGCTCTGGGTAAGAAACAATACATCCCTTTCCTGGTAACCGTGTTTGGACTGGTCTTTGGTGACCTGTTGATCGGTATAGGATTAGGGCTTGCAGTGGGTGTTATTAGAGTATTGATAGAAAGTTACAGGAACTCGCACTTCTTGCACCTTAAAGATGAAGACGGTGATAAGAAACATGTAAAGATGAACTTTGCAGAAGAAGTGACCTTTTTCAACAAAGGTGCTATTATGCGAGAGCTGAACCAGATACCTGAAAACTCCTTCCTCGAGATAGATGTTAGGAACACAAAGTCCCTGGACTATGACGTTCTCGAGATATTGGATGACTATGCCAAAAGAGCGAAAAAGAAGAACATAAACATACATCTGAAATATGAAAATGGTGAAGTTGACAACCCAGAAAGTTATGAAGACCTTTTCAAGAAAGATGTGATAAAAGAAGGATGACCATGGATGGACCCAGTAAGATATTCACAAAAGAGCAACAGGAAGAACACACGGCAAATGAGATCCTGAGAGACCTTAAAGAAGGAAACAAGCGCTTCGTTGATAACAAACCCTTTGAAAGGAATATGGATTCGCTTAAAGCCGACGCTACAGCTGGACAAAACCCTAAGGCGATCATCCTGTCTTGTGTGGACAGTAGGGTTCCGGTAGAAGCAATTTTCGACCAAAGTATAGGAGATGTTTTCGTGAGCCGGATCGCCGGTAATATTGAAAGTAATGACGTGCTGGCAAGTATGGAATATGCCACGAAAGTTGCAGGATGTAAATTGATCTTTGTTTTAGGTCACGAAAGTTGCGGTGCAGTAAGTGCTGCTTGTGATAAAGTAAGAATGGGAAATATTTCTGCGCTGGTCAGGAAGATAGAACCTGCCATTGAGGCTTCTACAGAAATCCAGGCGCCTCATGATTCCAGTAATAAACTTTTTGTAGATAAGGTGATCCATACGAACGTTGAACTTACCTGTGATCGTATCTATCGTAATAGTGATATCATCAGAAATTTAGTAGACACGGATAATGTGAAGATCTCAGGCGGTGTTTACGCTTTATCAAGTGGCAGGGTCCAGTTCTTTGATCCCTGAGCGGATCGATTTCCAGCATTGATAAAATTCACGACTGCTTCTATAAAGCAGTTTTTTTATACTTAAAGTAAAATAAGGTAATTTTATTATTAATTTTGTCGATTCATTATTTATTCTGAATATCAGTTAGTTAAAAAAAACATTTATGTTAGATATCAAATACATAGCTCTTCACAAAGATCAGATAATTAAAGCATTGGATAAGCGGCATTTCTCCGCTAAGGAATTATTTGATCAAGCTATTGCACTAGATGAAGAACGAAGGAGTTTGCAAGCTAAAAAAGATGATGCTTCTGCTGAAATGAACAGGATCTCAAAAGAAATAGGCAACTGTTTCAAAAAAGGTTATAAAGAAAAAGCAGAAGAACTAAAGCAAAAGACAAGGACCCTAAAGGAAAACATCAAAGACCTTTCACAAAAGCAGGATAAAGTTTCCTCTTCTCTTCATAACGTGTTATATCAGGTCCCCAACATTCCGGATTCATCCGTAAAAAAAGGAAAGGATGAAAATGATAATGAAGAGCTTTATCGCCAGGGAGAGATACCAGATTTTGATAGTAAACCTAAGCCACACTGGGAATTAGCAAAGCAATACGACCTTATAGATTTTGAAAAGGGCAATAAACTTACCGGTGCTGGATTTCCCGTGTATAAGGGAAAAGCAGCTAAACTACAACGGGCTTTGATCAATTATTTCCTGAATGAGAATGAAAACGCAGGCTATAATGAAGTGCAAGTGCCCTTACTGGTAAATCCACACTCCGGCACTGGTACAGGTCAACTTCCGGACAAGGAAGGACAAATGTATCATATAGGACAAGATGACCTCTATCTAATTCCTACCTCAGAAGTACCGATAACGAACCTTCATCGATCTGAGATCTTTAGAAAAGAAGACCTTCCAATGAAATATACGGGGTACACACCATGTTTTAGAAGAGAAGCAGGAAGTTATGGAGCCCATGTGAGAGGACTTAACAGACTTCATCAATTTGATAAAGTAGAGATCGTTCATTTTGAAGAACCAGCTAACTCCTATAATGCATTAGAGGAAATGGCCGATCATATCGAGCGATTATTACAAAAACTGGAACTTCCCTATAGAAAACTTCGCCTATGTGGTGGTGACCTGGGTTTTACCTCAGCTTTAACTTATGACTTTGAAGTCTATTCCGCGGCTCAGGAAAAATGGCTGGAGGTTTCCTCCGTGTCTAACTTTGAGAGCTATCAAACAAGAAGATTACAGGTAAGATATAATGATCAGGATAATAAAAAACAGTTCGTTCACACCCTGAACGGAAGTGCGCTTGCATTACCAAGGATATTGGCCTGCATCTTAGAGAACTATCAAACGCAAGATGGAATAAAAGTTCCTAAAGTTGTCCAACCTTTATTGAACTTTTCTATCATAGGTGGATGATATTTTCTTTGCGACCGTTCAAAAAATGATGCTAGAGTTTTTTTGAGCATCTTTCATTCGATTGAATAAGAGTTTTTAGGTATCCGCGGTAATTAGCTGAAAAAGAGGAACAGTATGAAGTATTTAGAAAGTTAGCTATAAATAGAGTTGGTCACGATGAGTACGTCATATAACTGATAAAAAATAAGTGCTCAAGGCGGGAATCGAACCCGCACGATATTGCTATCACTGGATTTTGAATCCAGCGCGTCTACCAGTTCCGCCACTTGAGCTCAAAACGATTTACAAAATTAAGTTTTATCTTTTAAAGCACGTAATTTTTCTTTATCAATTCCTGCTGAAATATTTCCTTTACATTCCTTATTACTAGAAGACCGACTTGAACTGGTCCAGAAAACGGACGTCGTTTTCATAGAATTGGCGGATATCGCTAATCTGGTATAATAACATAGCAATTCTTTCTATTCCCATACCAAAGGCAAAGCCGGAATATACGTTCGGGTCTATATTACAGTTCCTAAGTACTTGTGGGTCCACCATCCCGCAACCTAATATTTCCAGCCATCCTGTTCCTTTCGTGATGCGATGATCCGTCTCTGAATTGAGCCCCCAATAGATGTCCACCTCAGCACTGGGTTCTGTAAAAGGAAAGTAAGAAGGCCTGAGTCGTATCTTGGACTGGCCAAAAAGCTGTTTTGTAAAGTAAGTGAGCGTTTGTTTCAGGTCCGCAAAAGAAACATTTTTATGAATATAAAGTCCTTCCACCTGATGGAAGATACAGTGAGAGCGAGAGGAAATATCCTCGTTCCTAAAAACACGACCAGGAGATATCGTCCTTATCGGCGGTTGGTTGTTTTCCATATATCTCACCTGAACACTGGAAGTGTGCGTTCTCAACAAAATATCTTTAGGGTCTCGCTGAATAAAAAAGGTGTCTTGCATATCGCGGGCCGGATGATGTTCCGGTAAGTTCAGTGCTGTGAAGTTATGCCAGTCATCTTCCATTTCTGCACCTTCTGACACGTTGAAACCTATGTTAGAGAAAATCTGGATGATCTGGTTCTTTACAATGGATATCGGATGTCTGGACCCTACAGCTATTGGTTCGCCAGGTCTGGTCAGGTCTCCATATTGGGATTGATCATCCTCTTGCTTGAGCAAGTTAGCCTTGAGTTCATTTACCTTCTGCTCAGCAGCCTGCTTCAGTTCATTGACCGCCTGACCATAAGATCTTTTATCTTCTTTATCAACTTCTTTGAACCGGGCAAAAAGATCATTGAGAATCCCTTTCTTCCCAAGATATTTTATACGGAATTCCTCTATCTTTTGTTCATCCATCGTATCAAAGGAGTTAACCTCTTGTAAATATTCCTTTATTTTATCGAACATGGACTCTTGAATTAGTAAAAGGCAAAATTAGGATTATTATTAGAATAAACTTGTATGATCAGCAGGACGTTAGTCTTTTATACCGTTAAATAGTCCATTTCCTTAAAATAGTTCACAATGGCTTCTTTCATCAGTATGGTTTGCTCTCCAGACCTTAGCGGTGGCAGGTCTTCTACTTTATCATAGTGCGGCCAGCCATCATTATCCAGATGTGAGAACTGATAATATCCATAGGGTTCTAATAATCTACATATAGCAATATGCATCAAATTGACCTTGTCATCTTTCTTAAAACGTTTGTGTGGATCACCGTACTCCTGAACACCTACAAGGTAAATGATCGCATCTAGCTCGAGCGCTTCACCTTCACCAAAATCCCTTTCCAGGAGAGATGTAAGCTCTTGCCAATCTTCTTTTAGGTTTTCATTAGATAACATATCACAAAATTACGTTTATTCCTATAAATTCCTATCTTTATGCGCTATGAATTGGATAGATCTGATCATCGGTTTGTTGTTGGTTTATGCCTTTTATAATGGCTTTAAAAATGGGTTGATTTTAGAATTGACCGCTTTGTTAGCTCTTGTTTTAGGAGTTTTTGCTGCTTATTACTATGCGGATATTACAGCTCATTACTTAGAAAAGTGGGTAGAATGGTCTGATGCAGTTTTAATGACCATTTCATTTATACTCACTTTTATCATCATCGTTATTATTGTCAACTTGATAGGAAAAATCATTTCTAAAATTATTGGAATGATCGCCTTAGGTTTAATCAACAAGATAGCGGGGGGCATTTTTGGTTTACTTAAGATTCTTTTATTGATAAGTGTTATCTTTTTAGTGACTGATGCAATTAAAGAATATGTAGATCTTTTTCAGTATGAAATTGTACAATCTTCCTTTATCTTGAATTTTTATCAAGAAAATGTCTTAGAATTATTTCCGCAAATTATAGAAAGATTAGAAGAAGATCTTCCTGAGAAAGAAAGCGTTTAATTTGAAGCTGTTTTATCAGGATTTGCTCTTTTAATTAAATACATAAAAACCGGAAAATGATCACTGTATCCACCTGTAAATGTGCTTCCCACAAAAGCTCTGTACGGATATCCCTGATATTGACCCTTTGGGTTTTGTAACCAAACCGGATTATAAACACCTGCTTTATAAAAAGAATAGGTTTTGTAATCATCTTTATCGGTAAAGGGTTTTGAAATAATAATATGATCAAATAAATCCCAGGTATCTCGCCAGGCAATGGTTCCAATTCCCTGATCATAGATTTTTTCAAATGGATTATACATTCCCTTCAACTCAAGTTTTTCAATTTCATCCTTCGCTCCTATGATTTCCTTAACGCTTTTATTTTCTGGACCATCATTTAAATCACCCATCAACATGATCTTAGCATAAGGATTTTGTGATTGAACAGAATCTATTACTTTTTTAGCCGTTTTTGCAGCATTCACGCGATTAGGACGACTTCTTTTTTCTCCACCACTTCTTGACGGCCAGTGGTTTACCAGAAAATGAATAACTTCTCCATCCAGTTTTCCTTTAACATATAGGACATCTCTGGTGTAATCGCGTTCTCCTGGATCGTCATTTTCGTATAGAACAACTTCATGAGGCTCGGAGTACATCGACCTGAAAACGGACTTCCTGTACAGCAATGCCACATCTATAGATCTTTCATCAGGAGAATCATAGTGAATGATCTCGTAGTCATGTTCTTTTAATGGTCCCTGGTTGACAAGGTCCTGCAGCACTCCATAGTTTTCCAGCTCACAAACCCCTATCACTGCGGGCGGTTGCTTAGCTTTTTCCTCGCCTATCTTAGCGATAACCTTAGCCATGTTATTCAGTTTTTTTTGATAGATGCCTTCTCTTTCAGATTCTGCCATTTCCATAATAGGACTATATTCATCCTTTTTTTGAGGGTCATCCTCTGGGTCGAACAGGTTTTCCAGGTTGTAAAAAGCTATCGTATTTATCTTATACGTAGCTTTTCCAGTATCAGACGAACTTTTATCAGCTGTCTTTTTTCCACCGCCGCAACTGTAAAAATTTAGTATTAAAAGGGTTACGATTAAGAGGTTGGTATTCTTCATTTTTATCAGTATTACGAATTTGTTAACTTCTCAATTTTATAGTTTCAAAAATAAGACTATTCTATAATTTGTATAATTTTGCATAGAAATCATAATCATTTCTTAAGATATACTTCTCAACTTTGCATTTATGAATTACAAGATCTTTATTCTAGCTTTTCTTTTCAGTATTACCTTATTTAGTCAGGAAACATCAGTAAAGGGAAAAGTTTTTTATAGTGATACCAACGATCCTATTGCCGATGTTCAAGTAAAATTAGAAAATACTTCTTTTGAAACACAAACTTCTGCAAGTGGTGCATTTTTATTTACTGCCGATAACTTAAAATTAGGAGAACAGGTTCTTGTTCTTAGTAAAGAAGATTACCAGATCAAAAGATTCCCGATCATCATAGAAGAAGGAAAAACATTAGATTTAGGACAATTAGAATTAAGAATTGACCAGAGTCAGGAAGACAAAGAAATTTCCCTGATCAGTCTTTCTGATAATGAATTAGACGGTGGCGATAATAGTGTTTCCTTTAATATATCTGGTTTACTTCAATCTTCTAAAGATGTTTTTTCTAAAGCTGCTGCTTACGATTTTAGTTCTACTTTTTTTAGCATTAGAGGCTTAGATAACCAATACGGTAAAGTGCTCATCAATGGTATTGAGATGAACAAACAGTTCAACGGAAGACCTTCATGGTCTAATTGGGGTGGATTAAACGATGTGCAACGCAACCGAGAATTTACCAGAAATTTTAAAGCCAGTGATAATACATTTGGTGGTTTTTTAGGGTCTTCCAATATTAATATGAGAGCTTCTAAAATGAGAAAAGGCGGCAAAGTATCCTATGCCTCATCTAACCGTAGTTATACAGGAAGAGTTATGGCAAGTTACAACTCCGGTAAACTCAAAGGCGACTGGTATTTTTCTGTATTAGCTTCAAGAAGATTTGGAGAAGAAGGTTATACTGATGGAACTTTATATGATGCGAATTCTCTATCGATTATGGTTGAGAAAAAAATAAATGACAACCATAGTTTGAATCTTACTTCATTCTATACGCCTAACAGAAGAGGTCTTTCAGAACCATTAACTGCTGAAGCTGTTAGATTACGTAGTAATAAATATAACCCAAACTGGGGTTACCAAAATGGTGAAAAAAGGAATTCTCAGATAAGAGAAATCGAGCAGCCGGTATTTATGCTTAATCACTATTGGAAGCTAAAAGAAGGTGTCAACTTAAACACTAATGCATCTTTTTCCGGTGGAAAGTTCAGTACAACAAGAATCAACAATGGCGGAACAAGAATTGTTGAAGGTCCTGATGGACAACAATCTTTTATAGGTGGTGCCAGAAATCCATCGCCTATTTATTATCAAAATTTCCCTAGTTATCATTTAAGATTTCCAAATCCGAGACCTATAGATTTTGAAAATGCCTATTTAGCCGAACAAGAATTTATTAACGATGGTCAATTTGACTGGACTAAGGTTTATGAAACCAATCTCAATAACAAAAGAACCGGTGGAAATTCTACTTATATTTTGAGTGCTAACCGTACGGATGATAGAAGATTGCAATTTAACACCATTCTCGATGCAAAGATAAACGACAATATTACATTTAACGGAAAGCTGAGGTATAGAAACTTATATAGCGAAAATTATGCGGAGGTAAAAGACCTTTTAGGCGGACAGCAATTCTTAGATGTTGATTTCTTCGCAGATGAAAACTCTAATACCATTGGATCTTCTCAGGAGTTAGCCCAAAGTGACTTAAGAAATCAAAACCGAACAGTAACAGAAGGAGAGCGGTTTAGCTACAACTATGAAATAGATTCTGGAGTTTATGAGTCGTTTGCTCAATTGCAATTTAAGTATAAAAAAATGGACTTTTACCTTGCTGGTACAGCTGGAAGAACTACCTATCAACGCACCGGTTTGTATGAAAATGGCTTTTTCCCAGGAGATCGATCCTTCGGTCCCGGCGAGAAATTAGACTTTACAACATTTGGCGCAAAAGCAGGTGGTGTTTATAAATTAACAGGGCGTCATTTGTTTGAGGTAAATGCGGCTTACACGGAAGATGCGCCAACATTAAGAAACTCATATAGCAATGCTCGTCAAAATAACGAGATCGTAGAAAACTTAACCGAGGTGAAATCACAAGCCTTTGATGCGAGTTATATCTTCAAAACACCTGATGTGGACTTAAGAATATCCGCTTTTTATGCAGGTTTTCAAGATCAAACCAATGTTCAATTCTATTTTACTGAAGACATAACCGGTGTTGATGTTAATGACGGAAACGCTTTTGTTCAGGAAGTTATGAACGGAATGGACACCCAACATTTAGGAGCTGAACTAGGTATTGAGTATCAAGTAACATCTACCATAAAATTAAAAGGAGCAGCTAGTTATGGAGAATATACTTACACCAATAATCCGGATCTTTATTTAACCAGTCAGGATTTCCCCGGACAAAAAATAAGATTTGGCGATGGTAAAACGGCATTGGAAGACGTTAGATTATCTAATGGACCGCAGCAAGCTTATCAACTTGGTTTTGAGTACAGAGATCCTAAATTCTGGTCTGTAGGCGTAACTACAAACTTCTTTTATGATAACTTTGTAGGAGCAAGTGGTCTTGCTCGATCTGATAATTTTGTCCTTGATCGTGATGGCATTCCATTTACTAATTATGATGAAGAGGCTGCTCAGGATATATTGAAACAAGAAAATATAGGTGATTATATGTTAGTGAATGCCATAGGCGGTAAGTCCTGGAAAGTAAATGGTAACTATATAGGATTTTTTGCCGTTGTCAACAACTTATTAGATGAAGTATATCGTTCCGGCGGATTTGAACAATCCAGGAGAGCTAATTTTCAAAACCGTACGGAAGATTTGACAAGAGAGAACGGTCCACTATTTGGTAATCGTTATTTCTTTGGTAGAGGAACTACCTATTATTTAAGCTTTTATATCAGATTTTAAACTTATTTCAATTAAACAATTATGACTCAATTAAATTTACTTAACATGAAAAATATCAACTTCAGCAAGTTACTTACAGGAATTGTTTTAGCCTTTGTTATTACTTCTTGCGTTGAAGATGATAATTTTGAACCTCCAAGAGATGCAGGCGAATCACCCGATATTCAAGGTACTGAGATTCCTATGGTTTCTGTTTTAGGTCAACTTGATCAAGCTATTGCTGATGGTGATGCCAATTTCACTTTTGAAGAAACGGATAATTATTTTATCGGTTATATCATTTCCAGTGATGAAGGTGGAAATTTCTTTGAAGAATTAGTTATTCAGAATAAACCTGAAAACCCATCAGCAGGTGTCAGGATTGCAATAGATTCTAGTCCATTATTCGGGCAGTATAACTTTGGGAGAAAAGTTTTTGTGAAATTAGATGGTCTAACTATTGGAACAGATCAAGGTGTGGCTACTTTAGGTATTCAATCCGGTGATCAAATTGAAGCACTGCCGGAAAGCTTTCTGCAAGAAACAGTAATTAGAGACAATGTGAATGAAGAAATAGTTCCTTTAGAAGTGACCATGGCTGATTTTTCCGATGATCTTGAAAATTTATATATCCAGTTACCATTCGTTCAATTTCCAAGATCAACTGTTTTAGTGGATGACCCGTTAACATTTGCCGGAGAACCTACGGATGATTTTGATGGTGAACGAGTCTTAGAAAGCTGTAATTCAGGTTCAACTACCATTTTTAGCACGAGTACTTTTGCTGATTTTAAATCGCTGACTTTACCCAATCAAGCCGGAAGTATTGAAGCTGTTTTAGCTAGAGACTTTTTTGATGAAAACTACATTTTAAGAGTTAATGATCCAAGCTCAATTAATTTTGATCAAGAACGTTGTGACCCTGATTTCTTATTCTGCGATGGCGAAAGTGGTGGACCAGACACATTGTTTTTTCAAGATTTTGAAAATGTGAGTTCCATCAGCCAACTTAGTGGTTGGGAAAATATTCAGGTAGAAGGAACGATTGATTATGAGATCGGTAACTTTGATAATAGTAATTATGCACAAATTTCTGGTTTCCAGTCAGGAGAAGCTTACACATCCTGGTTAGTGACTGAAGAAATTGATCTTTCCACAACTTCGCTTGAAGAATTATCAATGAGCATACAGCCCAACTTTGATAACGGAACGATTTTAGAAATTTATATAACGGATGCTTACACCGGAGATGTAACCACAACAGAATGGGATTTGCTTGATTTAAGTATTCCTAGTGGTCCTGGAAGTGGTTTTGGGTCTTTTGAACCCGTAGGTCCAGTGAACATTTCCTGTGCTGGTGAGAATGTTAGAATAGGGTTTAAGTACGAAGGTGAAGATCCTGGCCCTACCACACGTTATCACATTGATAATATTACCATAGAAGGACAACAGAACTGATGCACCACAAAATCTTGATTCGTATAAAGCCATTTCATACAAAGGTGGCTTTTTTTATTGTGAGGCGATTTAAGCTATAAAAGATCAATCGAATGGAAAAAAATAAAAACCCACGACAGAAGCCGTGGGTTTGTTACTAATAAGCGGTAATGATGTTATTTGGACCATATCAATACTTATTAGTATAGCAAAAGTAAAAAAACGAGCTAACCTGCTTAAAGAATTAAAGATTTTTAGCATTTGCTTAAACTAACTGAACGCAAAGGTCGCTTCATTTCTACAGAAATTATCTTATTTTTACAAGTCGAATCAATAATAAAAGACCATGGCAAAGAATCAAGATCAAAAAGAGGCAAAGCTCAAAGCCCTTCAGCTCACGCTTAATAAATTGGATAAGACCTACGGAAAGGGAACCGTAATGAAAATGAGCGACCAGCAAGTAGAAGACGTAGATGCCATTCCATCTGGGTCGCTAGGTCTTGATATCGCACTAGGTGTTGATGGTTACCCTCGTGGAAGAGTTGTTGAGGTATTTGGACCAGAATCATCCGGTAAGACAACACTGACGCTACACGCTATTGCAGAAGCCCAAAAATCAGGTGGAATTGCTGCCTTTATAGATGCAGAACACGCCTTTGACCGTGATTACGCGCAAAATTTAGGTGTTGATATCGACAATTTGATCATTTCACAACCTGATAATGGAGAACAAGCCCTGGAAATCGCTGATAATTTAATCCGTTCTGGTGCTATTGATATCGTAATCGTCGACTCTGTAGCAGCCTTAACTCCTAAGAGTGAAATAGAAGGCGAAATGGGCGATTCCAAGATGGGATTGCACGCCAGGCTAATGTCACAGGCATTAAGAAAGTTAACCTCTTCGATAAGCAAGACCCAATGTACGGTTGTGTTTATCAACCAGTTAAGGGAAAAAATCGGCGTAATGTTCGGTAATCCGGAAACGACCACCGGTGGTAATGCTCTCAAGTTCTACTGCTCTGTACGATTGGATATCAGACGTTCTACTCAAATAAAGAATAGCAACAGTGAAGTAATGGGAAATAAAACCAAGGTAAAGGTCGTTAAGAATAAAATAGCACCTCCGTTCAAATCTGCGGAATTTGATATAATGTACGGTGAAGGCATCTCAAAGGTAGGTGAGATCATAGATATAGGTGTGGAATATGAGATCATTAAAAAGGCCGGGTCCTGGTTCAGTTATCAGGACACAAAGCTAGGTCAGGGAAGAGACGCCGTTAAAAATCTATTACTGGACAATCCAGAATTGATGGAAGAACTGGAAACGAAGATAACCAAGGCCATAAAAGGTGAAAATGAAGAAGAGCTTGAACAAGAAAAATAATTTGAGAATTGCCTATGCAACTATAATTGTTAGTTTGCTTTGCTTGAGTTGCCTCGAAGAATCTGATGTGGACATCGTTCAGAGAGCTGCTGTTCTTAATGCTGAGGTCCCCGATACTCTAGTAACTCAGGAAACTTACAATATACCACTTACCTATGATAAGATAACGAATTGTCACGAATTCTCTGATTTTAATATAGTGGAAAGAGCGGATGACGTGCTTGTGACTATAAACACAAAACTGCAAGATGAAGGTGATTGTAACGTGACCGATATCAATGAAGGCCAGGTAGACCTGGAGTATTCAGTGGAAAGACAATCTGATTTCACTTTTAGATTCTTTCAAGAGGTACAGAACAATGAAGTAATTTACCTTAACAGGGATGTCGTGGTGGTAGAAAGCGAATAAAATGGACCTGAAGGCCATCATCAAGAGTTGTTGTAAACGAGATATAAAAGCTCAAAGAAAGATCTATGACCTGATGGCAACAAAATTATTTTCCATTAGCCTAAAATATTCCAGAAACTATCAGGAAGCACAAGACAACCTGCAGGATAGCTTCATCAAGATATTCGATAATATAGATAAGTTCAAGTTCAAAGGCTCTTTTGAAGGATGGTGTAAACGTATCACGATCAATACCGCGCTTGCTCGATATAGAAAGCATGATGTCTATGAACTGTTCAATGAAGACCAACTTTGTGAACAGAAAGATTTGGTAGAATACAATGAGGACATCTCACTCCAATATTTATTAGAATCCGTACAGCAATTACCTAATAGATATCGAATGGTCTTCAACCTTTACGTCCTGGACGGTTATTCACATAAAGAGATCGCTGAGAAACTTGATATATCTGAAGGAACATCAAAATCTAACCTCGCCAGAGGCAGAAAGATCTTAAAAGACAAGGTTCAAAAAGCAACCCATGAACAAAGATCGCGTCTAAAGATTAAGAATGGCTGATAAAAAACATATCGATAAGCTCTTTCAGGATAGGCTCAGAGACCTTGAACAACAGCCTCATGATGATAATTGGGAGGCCATCAAGGCCAGACTGCAAAAGAAAAAACGTAAAAGACCTTTCCTTATCTGGTGGAAAGCAGCTGGAGTGGCTGCCTTAGTTGCCGTTATCATCGGTCTGGGCATTATCGGTCAGCAATCCACTATAAGTGATCCTACTAATGCTGACCTCATTAACTTTGACCATCAGCCAGAGGAAATGCAGCATATTCCAGTTTCAAAAAAGGTAAAAAATGCCCTCGCCATAGACCTTGACAGGCTCAATGAAAATCTAGTTGATAACAACGCTGTTTCTACAGATAAGGTATCGGCATCAAGAGAAATTGCGAAAGAACGAAACGGTGCAAATCATGAAAAGGTCTTTAGGTCAACAGAGAACTTTGTGAATAGTTTCGATCCGTCGATAGGAAATATCGGAACAGAAAGTTTCCTCGGAGTATTTGATCTAAAAGGTAAGAACACCTATGACCTCATACCAAACGAACTTAAAACGCCGCCTGAAATAAACCTAACCGGCTTTCTCAACGCTGGACTCGCAGAAAAGAACGATGATGAAGATGACATAAATGAAACTGAACAAGTCGCACAAAATGATCAAAAAGATGACCTTACCAATGATGATGATAAGGAAAGGAAGAAGGAAAACAAGAGCAAATGGTCTATCAATCCTGAGATATCTCCGGTCTTTGCTGGTAGTTTTTCCGGGAATAACGGCTTAGGTGCTGACCTTGCCTCTAACGGAACGACCAGCAACATCAGCTTAACCTACGGCATCAATATGGGGTATGAACTTTCTTCACGACTGAAGATAATTTCAGGTGTTAAACAGCTTAATTCCAGCTCTACTACCCGCAATGTACTAGCAGCTAACACGAATATGGGGCAAGATCTGGCAAGCTCTAATATTGATCAAAATAACTCTAACATTCTTGTTACATCACCTTCTACCTTTCAGGAATTATCATCACAAGTGGAAGGTTTAGGTAGAACACCTACACAGAACGGATCACTGGAACAGCAGCTCAACTTTATAGAAGTTCCCATAGGATTAGCCTATAAACTGGTAGACCGCAAGGTTGGCGTCGAGGTAAATGCTGGTGTAAGCTCACTTTTTTTAGCTGAGAACGAGCTGTTCTTAAGGTCAGATGGGTCATCGGAAAGAATAGGTAGCTTAAGCAATGTTAATGCTACTAGTTTTATGACCAATATAGGTCTTGGCCTTGATTATGATCTTAGTAATGAGCTGGACTTCAATCTGCGACCTACATTTAAATACCAGTTAAACACCTTTGATTCGTCCACAACAGACCTTCAACCTTACATCATAGCCATTTACACAGGATTCACCTATAGTTTTTAGGCTGATATTGTTTTTCTTTTTTCTCTGCTACTTGTTCATAACTGTTGCTGGATAAGGCTATATTTTTTTAGATTATTTTCTATTTTTAAACTTTGATGTTAACCTAAATCCTTCCTTGCTATGTACTTGATATTTGACACAGAAACCACCGGTTTGCCTAAGAAATGGGATGCCCCTATCTCTGACCTCAAAAATTGGCCTCGTGTCATTCAGATCGCATGGCAACTCCACGGCAAATGGGGTGAACTTATAGAGCAAAGAGACTTTATCATCAGACCTGATGACTTCGATATCCCCTTTGATTCTGAAAAGGTCCATGGCATTTCCACAGCATTGGCACACAAGAAAGGGGTCGAGCTGAATGAGGCTCTTGCACACTTTAATGAGGCTCTTGAACAATGTGATTTTATCGTTGGTCAGAACGTAAACTTTGATATCAAAGTTACCGGTGCTGAGTTCCTGCGAAGGGAAATAGAGTCCGAGCTTACGGAAAAACCGGTTCTGGACACTTGTACGGAAAAAACGGCACAACTTTGTCAACTTCCTGGTGGTAAAGGCGGTAGTTTTAAGCTGCCAAACCTCAGCGAACTCCACGAGCACTTGTTTGATGAACAATTTCAGGAGGCGCATAATGCGTCCGCGGATGTCGAGGCAACGACAAGATGTTTCTTAGAGCTCGTCCGAAGAAGATATTATAAAACCGATGAACTACATCAAACAGCGGATTATCTGGACATTTTCCAGGAGAAGAATAGCACTCCATTTACGCTGATCGGCCTTGAGCACATAAACCTTAAAGCGGTTTCAAAAAGAATAAAACAACAACAGGAACAAGAGGTAGATAAAGCTAGAGCGACCACCGTTGCTGAACAGTTTTCAGATGATCAGCAATTCGTCCATTTACATAATCATTCTGAGTTCTCTCGCTTACAGTCTACGATGTCCATTGATCAACTGGTGGAAGTTGCGCATAAAAACGATATGCCGGCCGTAGCAATGACCGATCACGGAAACATGATGGGTGCGTTTAATTTCCAGATGGCGGCTGATAAGGTCAATGCGGGTACCGATGGAAAGTCCTTCAAACCCATCATCGGGAGTGAGTTCAACATTTGCGAAGATAGACATGACCGCTCAAGAAAAGATATTGGTCATCAAATGGTATTGCTTGCCAAGAACAAGAACGGCTACGAGAATCTATGTAAACTTTCCTCAATATCTTATGTGGAAGGTTATTATTACGAACCCCGAATAGATAAGAACGTCTTACAAGAATACAAGGAAGACCTCATCGTGTTAACAGGAAATCTGAAAGGAGAGATTGCCACTAAGATATTGAAGGAAGGAGAAAAGCAAGCCAGAGAAGCCTTAGAATGGTGGAAAGAGCAGTTTGGTGATGATCTGTACATAGAGATCATGCGACACGGACAGGAAGATGAAGATCGGGCGAATGAAGTGCTGATACGTTTCGCCCGCGAATATGCAATTGATATCGTGGCTACTAATAATACCTACTATACTTACAAGGAAAACGCCAATGCCCATGACATTCTCCTTTGTGTAAAGAACGGGGAAAAACAGGCAACACCAGGCGGAATTGGCAGAGGTTACAGGTTCAAGATGCCTAATGATGAATATTATTTCAAATCAACGGCTGAGATGAAAGCTCTGTTCACAGATATTCCAGAAGCCATTACAAATACCGTGAAAGTAGCTGATAAGGTTCAGCCTTTTGAGCTGAAACGAGACATCCTTCTACCAGAATTTGATATCCCCGATGATTTTAAAACACCAGGTAAAACTGAGGTCCAGGTTGCCAATGATTACCTAAGGAAGATCACGTATGATGGTGCTGAACAGCGATACGAAGAAATAACGGATACCATCAGGGAACGACTGGACTTTGAGCTCGATGTTATACAAAGAACAGGCTATCCAGGCTATTTCCTCATTGTAGAAGACCTGATCAGGGAAGCTAGGAAAATGAACGTATCTGTGGGTCCTGGAAGAGGTTCGGCTGCGGGAAGTGCCGTAGCTTATTGTCTGGGGATCACTAACATTGACCCTATAGCTTATAATTTGCTTTTTGAGCGTTTCCTTAACCCTGAACGGATAAGCATGCCGGATATAGATATTGATTTTGATGATTACGGCCGATCAAAGGTCATGCAATATGTAACGGATAAATACGGTGCTGATAAGGTCGCTCAGATCATCACTTACGGTAAAATGGCCACCAAGTCCGCGATAAAAGACACCGCTCGTGTTCTTGATCTTCCCATACCAGAGGCTGAGCGACTCGCTAAATTGGTACCTGACATGATGCCCAAGGGATATTCCCTTGCCGGGTTCATCAATGATGGGAAGAAAGGGCTGGATAAAGTATTGCACAAAGACCAGGTAGAAAAGGTCTGTCATCTTATTGATATTGCTCATCAAGGTGATGAAGCATCAGAAGTACTCCAGCAAGCTAAAATACTAGAAGGCAATCTGAGGAACATAGGAGTTCATGCCTGTGGAGTGATCATAACACCAGACAAGATGAGCGACCTTGTTCCGGTCTATATGACAAAGGTCAACGGTACGACCACCTATCTTACGCAATTTGACAACAATGTGGTTGAAGATGCCGGTCTGTTGAAAATGGATTTTCTAGGCTTGAAGACCTTGACACTGATCCAGGACACTCTTAAAATAATTAAAGCGAGACGAGATAAGGACATAGACATTGAAAGACTATCCTTGGCAGATGAGAACACCTATGAACTTTTCCAACGAGGCGAAACGATTGGGATCTTCCAGTACGAATCTGAAGGGATGCAGTCGCATCTAAAGAGTTTAAAGCCTAACAAGTTTGAAGACCTTATTGCGATGAACGCGCTTTATCGGCCAGGACCAATGGAATACATCCCACAGTTCATCAAGAGGAAGCACGGTGGTGAGGAAATAGCTTTCGATCTCCCGGAAATGGAAGAACATCTGGCAGAAACCTATGGTATAACCGTTTATCAGGAGCAGGTAATGTTGTTATCACAAAAATTAGCTGATTTTAGCAGAGGTGAAGCTGACAGGTTGCGAAAGGCCATGGGTAAGAAAAAGCAAGCTGAACTGGACAAGCTGAAGCCAAAGTTCTTTGAGAACGCAAAAAACAACGGGCATCCGGAAGAAAAACTCGAGAAGATCTGGAAGGATTGGGAAGCTTTTGCAAAATATGCTTTTAATAAGTCCCATGCTACATGTTATGCCTGGGTAGCCTATCAAACCGCCTATCTCAAAGCGAACTATCCAGCTGAGTTCATGGCTTCCGTACTTTCTAACAACATGAACGATATCACCAAGGTGTCTTTCTATATGGATGAGTGCAGAAGAATGGGGCTTTCTGTGCTAGGTCCTGATGTAAATGAATCTTTCTACGAGTTTTCCGTCAATGAGCAAGACGCGATCCGTTTCGGAATGGGGGCGATCAAGAACGTGGGTGTCCATGCCGTGGAGAGCATTATCAAGAACAGAAGGGAAAAAGGAACCTACAAGTCCATATTCGACCTTGCCTTTAGAATAGACCTCAAGGCCGCCAATAAAAAATCTTTTGAAAGTCTGGCCTATGCTGGTGCTTTTGATTGTTTCCCGGGTATTCATAGAGCCCAATATTTTCATATAGAAAATGGAGAGTCGCATAATTTCATCGAGAAGGTGATCAAATATGCCCATAAGAAAAAAGAACAATCCTTGTCTACTCAAGTAAGCCTCTTCGGTGAGGAAAGCAGCGTGCAATTTCCTGAACCCGATGTGCCTAATTGCCCGGAATGGGGAAATATGAGAAAGCTAAAGGCAGAGAAAGAGGTCATTGGAATCTATATTTCTGGTCATCCGTTGAACGACTACAAATATGAAGTGGCATCCATATGTAATGCTGACCTGAAAAAGGTCATCCAGCAGCCAGAAAAGTTAAAAGGAAAGACGGTAAAGATTGCAGGAATTGTCAATAATGTTGAACACAGGGAAAGTCAATACGGTCGGGGTTTTGCTTTCTTTGAAATAGAGGATTTCAACGAATCCTATAGATTTGGAATCTTCAAGGAAGAATATATGAAGTTCAAACACCTCTTGGTTCAGGACGAGTTCTTACTACTAACGATACATCTCTATACTTATTATGACAAGCGTAACGAAAGGGAAAGTGATATCCGTTTTCAGTTCAACAACATCGAACTATTGGACAACACCATGGATAAATATACGGATAAGTTGACCCTTCAGCTGAACGCACAGGAGATCAATGAAGGGCTACTGACGGAACTGGAAGACATCTTCCAGCAAAACAAGGGCAACAAAAGCTTGGACTTCCTGATATTTGATATGGCGCATAAAGTGAAAGTGCGGATGTCGTCCCGAAAAAAGAACATCAACATAGATAAGCAGCTTCTGTCTAACTTGGAGCAAATGAACCTGAACTATAAAGTTAAGCAGAAGGTCTAATAAAAACGTGTTCTGCGATCTTCAATTTGCACGGATTCTTTTATTGCTTTTATTACTGGACTGGAATTAGGGTTTGAAATTTTATTCGTCCTTTCCTTGGTCATACTACTAGCTGGTCCAAGGTAAGAAGCCAGCTCCATTGCTTTTTCTCTTTTTACTAATTGAGCGATATAAACACCATTGTTACCTTTCACTGGACTACTTACCTTACCTTTCTCCAGAGCAGAAACCAGCCCTACTACTTTCGGCTCTTTGCCTCCGCCAGGAATTACGGGGTTTTTGAGGTCAACAGCTGAAGCACGTTGCTTTGTCACACCGAACATCTCACCTATGGTTGCAAGGTCTGAACTATCTGTAATCTTATCTTTTATGAGTTTTGCTTGTTGTTCTTGTTCCAGGATAGGCGTCACCTCATCTGCAACTTCTTCTACTGGTTTCAAACCTTCCTCTTGCATGTCGGTCACTTGAGCGATAACATATCCTTTATCGATTTCAAACCTTTTGATATCTTTTAATTGGGTGTTTTCATCAAAGCACCACCTTACTATGCTCCTTTGATCTCCTAATCCAGCTACACCTTCATCCAGCTCTTTAAGTGCTTTAGCTTTCCTGATCTCTTTGGTCTTTTCATCAGCAACAGTTTCAAATTCCTTTTCCTTAGTGGCCAGCTCGAATTTTGAGGCGTTTTTGAAAAGGTTGTTCAGGGTTTCTTCTGATGGTGATACTTCCCTTGTCAGCGTGGCGATCTTTAGGGCCTTTTTGGGTTTATTCTTATCTAATATCTGAACGATATGATACCCATATTGAGATTCTAAAGATCCTTTGAAACCTTTTTTATTTTCGAATATGAAATCGTTCAGTTCATCAAAAAACCTGCCGTACGCTACTTTTCCTAATTTTCCTCCTTTAGACTTGCTTTGACGGTCTGAAGAGAACTCCTTTGCCAGTTCACCGAACTTATCTTCATCTTGTTCTATGATTCCCATTAAACTATCGGCTAGCTTTTTAGCTTCTTCCTTAGTTCTCTGGACGTTCCTGTCCACTCCGGCTTTCTTAAAAGTCACCAATATGTGTTTTACTTCAGTTGAGTCAGCAACTTGTTTAGTCTCCACTATTTTTTTAGCTCTCAAGGAGTCGCCTTTTTTATAAGGTCCTACTACCTCATCTATTTTTAATGAGTTTAGTTGTTCTTTTAATGAGTCGTTCAGTTGGTACTTGAACTTGAACTCATCTTTAAATGGTTGATCGGAATACGTGCTGAGGAAGGCTTTTATGTCTTTTGTGTTCTTAAAGCTTTCCGGATATTCATCATCACCGTTGATAAGACTTACCATCTCCTCTCTGGCTTCAGCCATATCTTTAGCTGACGGCTTTTCTTCATAAAGTACATAGTGGATATTTCGCTTAGCTTCTTGTTCGTACTTTTCTTCGTGTTCCTTCATGTAGGATTTGATGTCGCTCTTAGTGACCTTTACCTTATCTGCTTTGTTAAATGGGATCCTTATGAAATCAAAGGTATACTGGCTGTTTTCTTGTTCATATATCTGTTTAGCTTCCAGCTCAGTAACTCCAGCACCTGCTTTGATCAGGTTAAAGTAAGTATTCCTAACGGCCTGTACCTCGATGTTCTTTTCGAACTCTTGCCACTGTTCAAAAGCATTGATATCATTGTTCCTAATGCTGGCGACATATTCACGCACTCTGGCCTTGCTAAAATTCCCATCTGCATCTGTAAATCTTGCGTCCCTGCTCAACTGTGGCTTCATTTTCTCTAATATAAGGTCCGTGCTGACCTCGAGGCCTAGTTCATTGAACTGTTGCTCAAGTATCATATTTGTAACACGGGATTCCCAAACCCTATTAACGGCGTCTATGGTAGAAGTACGACCTCTTGATCCCTGAGCGATGTTCTCAACCTGACGTGCAAATGACTTCCTTTTGATCTCCTGATCACCTACAGCGCCAATTACGTTTTGCGATTTATTGGATGTAAATCCGCCTTGCCTTATAACATCCGCCAGAACGAATGCGAATAGTGCTAATGCGATGATAACAATTAAAACAACTGTTTTTGATCTAATTTTACTCAGGATAGCCATAAAAGAGATTTTTGCTAAATAGTGGGCGAAAATAAGAAATAAGTTCTTAATAGGAAATAAGGCAATGTTTATTTTTTAATCGCTTCTATCTTCATTGTCAGATGTTTCAAGTAGGACCAGATCTATCTTATTAGAAGATGCCTCCAGGATCTCTATCTTAAGCCCGTTGATCTTTAAACTGGTCTGCACTTCTGGAATGGTTTCCGTGTGGCTGACTATGAAACCGCCCAGGGTTTCATATTGGTCGCTTTCCGGTATATTGAAGTCATAGGTTTCGTTGATGTAATCAACGTCCAATCGGGCTGAGAACTTATAACAGTGATCATCGATCCTTTCCTCTGTTAATGTGACGGGATCATGCTCATCCTCTATTTCACCAAAGAGTTCTTCAACGATGTCTTCTACGGTCATCATACCGCTGGTACCTCCATATTCATCGACTACTACGGCAATGCTCTTTTTCTTTTTTATCAGCGCATTGAGCACTTCTTTCACTAGTGCAGTTTCTGGGACGAATATGGAAGGGATCATCTTGTCTATGAGCTTGTCCGGTTCATCAAACAGGTCGAATGAATGGATGTAGCCTAATATATCATCTTTGTCCTTTTGGTACACAAGGACCTTTGATAGTCCGGTCTCAGAGAACAAGGTGATCAGTTTTGCGGGGTCTTCTTCTTTATCTACAGCTACGATCTCATTCCTGGGGATCATTACTTCCCTGGCCTTTACCTCAGAGAACTGAAGGGCGTTCTGGAATATCTGTATCTCAGCATCCACCTCGTCCTTGTTGGAAACGGTCTCCATTTGTTCATTGATATAGTTCCCCAGTTCTATTTTGCTAAAGGTCAGTGCTTCATCTTCTTCGTTCGCCCTCATTATCTTCTTAAGGAAAAAGTCCGACAACCAGACCACGAAGTTTGATAATTGGCTGAACAATTGATAAAAAAGAAATGCTGGTATTGATAAAAACTTAAAGAAGGTGTTCGCATAGATCTGGAAAAAAACCTTGGGAAAGAATTCAGCGGTTAACAAGATCACGATGGTAGATATCAGAGTCTTAGTGAATAGTGCGGCATCGTGGGTGAAGAAGAGCACGAGCTCTGAAGTTGAACTGCTAAAGCCTTCAAACCATTGCATGATAAGGTCTCCCATATAGAAACCATAAACAACAAGTGCTATATTATTGCCTATAAGCATGGTCGCGATAAACTTAGAGGGCTTTTTGGTCAGGTGGTTCAATAGCTTCCCCATAAGGTCGCCCTGGTTCTTTTCAAGCTCGATATGTATCTTGTTCGCTGATACGAAAGCTATCTCCATTCCAGAGAAAAAAGCCGATAAGATAAGCGATAGGATGATAACTATTATGGAAAGGTCCATCTAGTTTTTTTTGTCTTTATCCATTTTCTTTCTGAAGTGCTTTTTGAAAAAATACATCCCAATGGCCGCGATCCCTAATATTAAGGTCAACCACCATGATGGTTCTTCATTTCGTAAGGAAATGATCGTTTCTACTATAAAGACCGCTGCGACAAAAAGATAAGCTAGTTCAGCGAATCTTAAGAATTTTTTTTTATTGCTCATCGATCACTTGTGTTCCGGTGTTGCTTCTGGAATTAAAATTAGTGAATTTTTGGTTAGCATCAAAACCTATGCCCTGGTTTACCGTTCCATTGTTAAGTTCTAAGGTGTAAGCATCTTCCGTATAGAGCCACTCTATACTTCTGTCCCAGAACAATTTATCTGTCCTAAGAACGGTACTATCCTTCGTGATTATCTTTACATTATTACGTAGTTCTACTAAATTGTTCTGATCGTAAATGATGGCAGAATCCGCTTCTACAGTGTTCTTTGTAGAGTCATTCTCAAAAAAGTCCACGGTGGCACCCGCTGGAAATTTTCTGAACGGAAAGGAAAGGTTTCCGTAATCTAACATCGAGGGGCTTTTGAGGTTTACTCTTACTTTTCCACTATCCGTGTAGTAAAGGTTGATCCTGTGGCCTACGGCATCTGGTTCAATGCTTCTTGCTGATTTTTTTTCTGTTGAAGTTTCATCACAAGAAAAAAGCATTGCAAGGAACAGTAATATACTTGCAATGCTCTTGAACAAAGCAAATGATGCTTTCATTAAATTGTTTATATACTTGGTACTTTCACACTTTCACCTATCCAGCAACTATCAAAGGTAACGGTCTTGCCGGACATGTTCTTTTGGAAAATATCTGATTTCTGAGGAGCTCTTCCAGCATAACTTTCCGCGGCACTATTAGCAGATTTCTTAATGGAGGGTTGAACTCTACCTGCTCTTCTGGCGTATTCTTCTGCTAACCAGTAGACCGATTGCTTATTAAACACATTGTCTCCACAGTTATTAGCACTTTTAGCGTACATCTCAGCTATTTTAAGGTAGGCATAGCCAAAAGAAGGTTTGACATCTAGTGCTTTCCTGTAATTGCTTCTGGCCTGAGCGTATTGACCTTTCTTTTTATAGATGTTCGCTATGTTGTAATATATCGTAGATTTTTTAGAAGTTTTATCCTGTAGTTTTACAGATTCTTTATAATAGTTCAAGGCTTTATCATAATCTTTCTTATCTTCAGATAATTTCCCTAGATACTTAGCAGTTGCTGCCGTAGGTTCAAGGTCGTGTTTAGCATCAACTACTTTGATGAACAGGTCACTATCTGTACATTCTTTTGTGAATAACTGACTAGATACGTTCTTAAGCCAATCTACGTCTTCCTTCTTTCCCTCGAATTCTTTGTTATATAAAGGTATCAATGTACTGCAATCAGCGAGCTTGCTTAATTTAGAGTCCAGGCTGCTTTGGATCTTAGCATAGTAGTCCAGATATATCTCTGAATTCTTGAGGATCTTCCCTTCCCTTGATGATAAACTTCCTTCTTTCTTCTTTTTGATAAGCTTTTTAAGTTTTGCTGCCTTTTCATTTTGAAGATTTTCTATACCAAAGCTCACGTCCTCATAAGTGTTGAACACCTCTTTGATATCTTTCAAGTCATTCTCATAAAGATTGACCAACAGGGAAAAATATATCAGTAGGGATTTAGGGTCAGTGATATGCTTTTCGCTGGAATTCCATGCTTTCTTATAGCTTTCATACTGTTCTTTCTTAGAGCCTATCTTATTCTCATATTTCAGTGTGGCGATCTTAGCGTAGATATCACCTGAATTACTTTTTTGAGGGAAATGTTCAAGTCTTAATTTGTAGTTCTTGACCGCTTTATCTATGAGTTCTTTTTTCTTTGCTTCGTCCTTCTCTTTTTCAATAAGATCTTTAAGCATCTTTTCTCCGCGCTGATAAGTAACAACACTTGTTGAAGGACAATCTTTAAGAAGGTCTTTGTAATGCGGCATGGCCGTTTTATAGTCCTTGACCTTGGCACTTTCGTTGAACAGGTTGAGCTTTTGGATACAATCCTGGGCAAACAAATTTTGTATCATAAAAAGCGATACTAGTAAAAAACCTAATTTCATGTTCGTTTTCATAGTTATCATTGTTTTAGTTAAACTTTCTATCTTGAAACCATACATCGTTAAAAGAAAAGCTCAAAAATAATGAAAGAAACTCTTCTTCTACAAGATTATCGGAAACATTTCCTCTTACACCATATTCCATTCCTAAATTGGCATTGGTAAATATTCGACCAGCAGGTAGACCTAAACCAAAAGATATGCCATATTCCTCAACTTGCTCTCCACTAATATTTAAGGCAAGATGATCGTAGCGAAAACCCAATCTATAGTTAATTCGGTTATAATATTTTTGCGGGTCGTTGTACCTGGGAACCAAATATCCGCCAAGCTTGAGACTGCTTGTGTTTTGATAGGACACGTCATCCCTATTGTTAAATGGCATATCATCCAGGTCCGGCTCTGATTCATAGGTGTATTCCAAAGCTATTCCCCATTTCCTTTCTTGTCCGATACCCAAACCTAAACCTAATCGTGTGGGCATTTCTATCGATGTATCTATTAATGATGAAGACTGATCATTTACCACCACCTCTGAACCATCATTAGCGAATGTCACCACAGCGAGGTTCTTGGTGTTCTCTACTCCAACTTCGAAACCAGGACGATATGAAAGCGATGTTCGCAGGTCGTACTTATCGTTGATCGTAAGGTCGTATTGTGCTCCCAGATTTACGTTGAACGAACTTAGGTCTGTATTGTTAAACTCCCGGGAAGCAAACTGTATATTTTCCTGGAAGATCACTGTTCGATTTTCAATATCACCAAACTTATAACTTGCCGTGGCCCCAACGTTCAATCTGTCTGTTAATTCATATCCAGCAGAAAGGTATACATCGTTCATTCCGCCTCTTCCTTCAAAGTTCCTCTGCCCCTGGTCAATATCTTCGATAATATCATATCCTACTGAGGAAAAGGGTTTTAGACCAAAACCCACGGAAAGTTTATCCATAGGAATGCCTACAGCAAAATAATCAACCGTTGTGATGGTGTTCTTATCCTGTATGCTACCATTGTCCAATGTGGTCGTATTGTAGGTCATTCCTCCTGTAAAAGTAGTATACTCAAGATCTGCATAGGCTGCTGGGTTCCTCAGATTGACATGTATGCTGTCCGACAAAGTGCTAATTCCTGCCATGCTCCTGTTCTCCACAGTGCCTTTAAAAGTATTCACTCCTATTCCGTAGAACGAATAAGGTGAGAAAGTACCTTCTTGAGCATTTGAGAAAAAACATACGAATAATATAAGTCCTAAGAATCGTTTACCCATGAAGTGTGTTGAATTCTAAAATGGCATTTAAGCCTATCACTAAAAAATTTGAGCTGGCAAAGATGTCATTTTTTAGTTGTGTAGACAAGCGATGACCATCACCGCCTGTTAAAATAACTGTTAAATGTTCATAATCAGCCTTATAAATATCTATGAAGCCATCTATTTCTAATATGAGCCCTTTCACTACACCGGAATAAATAGAAGACTTTGTGGAAACTCCGGGAATCGTTAAGTTTTCTGGCGCATTTATCAAGGGCAGGCGTTCTGTCTTTTCATGTAATGCTTCAAAGCGCATTTGCCATCCAGGAGATATCATTCCACCAAAATATCTTTTCTTATCATCAATGAAATCATAAGTGACACAAGTTCCCGCATCGATGATCAAGCAGTTTTGACCATCGAATTCCTTTGCAGCTGCACTTATCAAGGCCATCCTGTCCAGGCCAAGCGTTTGAGGGGTTTTGTAATAATTCCTGAAAGGTACTTTTGTTCCCTGGTCGAAATCCAATATAGGCACTTTCTTTTTCAATTGATGTAGCCAATTCATATCTAAATTCCCCGTTGCGCTGACGATGGCTTGCGAAATTTTAAATTCTTTGAGCAGCTGATCGACCTTTTGCTGATAGGCTTCCTGATCTAAGCGACAGGTCTCCTGGATAACATTGTTCTCAAACAATGCGACCTTTGTAAAAGAGTTCCCGATGTCAATAGCTATGTTCATCCTGCAAAGATATAAACGTAATAATTCAAAAAAATTATTTGGCTGACGTATAAAATGACTTTATATTTGCACTTCTTTATGAAAAGGTGCCTTAGCTCAGTTGGTAGAGCAACGGACTGAAAATCCGTGTGTCCCTGGTTCGATTCCTGGAGGCACCACAAATGATAAACCCTAATTAACTGATAATAAGTTTTTTAGGGTTTTTTGTTTGATAAACTTTGCCGACATATTTGCCGATAATCCTAAAAAAACCCTCTTAGGTCGTCTAATTTGTCTAATTCCGATGTCAATAAATTGTAATTTTTAATAATGCTTTGCCCTATTACCGTTGGTTGAGGTTTTTTTAATTGCCTGTATACTGTAATTTTCTGAACAATATAAATACAGGCGTTCTAAGGCGTTCCTATCTTTTAATGAAGTGTGTATGGCTGTGGTATTTTCGCTTTCCTATGGCTGTATATTTAAGCCTGTGCGCTTATTCTGTGATATCTTAATAACCCCCTTTTGTTAAATTGCTTTTAGTAAAATATTCATTGAGTGGCGATGTTTTATATCGATTTGCTTTCGTGTTTTTACTGGGTATGCCTTTGCCTCTCTTTAAGGCTGTCCGATTTGTCCAATTACTTATTTATCTCTTTTGAAATCAATCATTTTTTCTTATTCTCTTGGCTCATTTTTTTTATCTCTTCCTGTCGTTTCTTTAAATTTTCTTTTTTGCGCTCTTCTGAAATTGTATTGCTTTTATCGTTTAAATCTTTAAGTTCTTTTAATATCAAACTTAGGTTTTTAATAACCTCATCAATCCTTAACATCCATGCGCCTAAAAATCTTGTTATTATAATGATACTTATAATAGTTACTAAGATGACGATTAATATTATTGGGTTTCTTAGTGACTCCATTTATTTGTCATTTAGTGGATTGATATTTAAAATTGGTGTTGGTTTTTTATCAATAATGTTTTGATTAATAGATTGTTGAGGCTTGCCATTAATTCTATCCATTACGGCTTTATAGGCATTTGTATCTTTGTTTTTAATGGCTTTCTATATCTACCTCAAGTGCATCAATGTTTCAATATCTATTTTATCCCTTTGTAATCCTAAACCCGTGGTGCATTATAGAAAAAAGTTGTGCAAGCTACTAAAAAATAGTATATTATATTGAAAACCAAACCACTACAATTATGCACAACTTTGATGCAATTTACAAATTAATTTTAAATGAATTAATGAAAATCACAAATAAAGATGAATTTTATTTTAAACCTGTCAAACACAAGTTATCTGATATTGAGCTGATTAGCTTAGTAATTTTAGCTGAATTCAAGTCAAATGATTCTGAACATCAACTTTTTAGAGAGTTGAAAGATACTGCACTTGAAAATAAAATTGAGAGAAGTGTTTACAATAGAAGGAAAAGGAAACTCTTTCCATATTTAGAAGAAATTATATTGAAAATGACTGAAGGATCTAACGAGTTTGAGAACTATTTTGTCGTCGATAGTATGCCTCTTGAAGTTTGTAAATTATCTCGTTCATCACGGAGTAAGATTTGTAAAGAACAGGATCATGCATACCAAAAGAAAGGGTATTATTGTGCTTCACAAAATCTACATTTTTATGGTTACAAGCTTCATGCTGTTTGCTCAATAGAAGGTGTTTTTCAAAGTTTCGACCTAAGCCCAGCTTCGCTTCACGATATTCATTAATTGAAAGACATAAAAGAACAAATGACTGATCGTGTGGTTCTTGGAGACAAAGGATATTTGTTTCAAAACGTTCAAATTGATGTATCTGATCAAGCTAATATTGAGCTGGAAACACCAAAACGAAAAAATCAAAAAGATTATCAGCCTCAGTTTTATCAATTTAAAAGTGAATTTTCAATAGACTAGATCTGTATGGTCTTGTTCTGAACATATGGGTTTAAAATTAAAAAAGCTTCTTTTTCCTTTTCCAGTTATAGCCTTTGAGCCGTAGTGCGGTTCTTAATATGTCTTTCTGGCTTACTACACCTACGATCTTCTTGTTCTCCACGACAGGAAATCGCCTTCTTCTGGAATTGATGAACCGTTCGGCGGCATCGAACAGGTTTTCGTCGGGAGAAATAGTTTCCACACCGGTGGTCATATATTTTTCTATGGTCGTGGCTTCCATTGGCATGTTATAATATCGGCTTTCCGATATTTGCTTGATACAATCGCCTTCTGAGATGATCCCTATCACCTCATGTTTATCATTGACGACCGGACCGCCTGAGATCCTGCTTTTGATCAATTTCTCAACAACATCTATAACGCTATGGTCTTTTTTAAATAATACCATATTCGTGCTCATGCAATCCCTGACTTTGGTCTTTTCTGCCTGCTCGTTTACTTCTCCTATATGTTTTCCCTGAAAGTTCTTAATACCCATTGTTCATTTTTTTGCTGAAGTTACAAAAAATTAACAAAAGTTGAAAGCTGAAAGTTTTTAAGATCTAGTCTGATGAATTTTTCGCTGTCTTTAACTCAGCATTTCTTCCATCTTATCAATTCGATTTAGCGTTTCTTCTTTACCTATAGTTGCTGCAATATGAAAGATACCGGGACCTTTCATTTCTCCAACTAAAGCAAGTCTAAAGGGTTGCATGATCTTACCAAATCCATATTCGCTTTGCTCGATCCATGATTTAATATTATGCCTGATGTTGTCTCTGGAAAAATCTTCCTGTTCTTTAACGAGTCCGCGGATCTTATCAAGGCGTTCTCTAATATCGCCTTTCCATATCTTTTTGACCGCTTTAGCGTCATAATTCTGCGGTGCCTGAAAATAAAAATCAGATTGTTCCCAGAGATCTTTGACCTGATCAGCGCGTTCACGGATCTCTTCAATGATAGACCTTGCGGTTTTATAATCTACTGCATAGCCTTTTTCTTCAACGCTATCTATATAAGGTTGTAATAGATGATCAGTAGGTATCTTCTTAAAATACTCATGCTGGAACCACTTTACCTTATCCGGGTCAAATACCGCGCCGGCCTTGTGGACACGGTCTAATGAGAATTTTTCGATTAATTCGTCTTTTGTGAAGAGCTCCTGATCATCACCAGCATTCCAACCCAGCATGGCAAGCATGTTAAGCAAAGCTTCCGGCAGAATCCCTTCTTCTCTGTAGCCTCTAAAAGTTTCATTACTGGCCGCATTGTTCCATTCTAATGGAAAGACCGGAATACCTAGCTTTTCGCCATCTCTTTTGCTCAACTTCCCTTTCCCGTTAGGCCTTAAAAGTAAGGGTAAGTGCGCAAAGACCGGTTTTTCCCAGCCAAAAGCATCATAAAGCAGTACATGCAAGGCCAGAGATGGCAACCATTCCTCACCACGGATGACATGGGTAATCTTCATCAAATGGTCATCTACGATATTAGCTAGATGATAGGTTGGCATCCCGTCACTCTTAAAGAGTATCTTATCGTCCAGTTCATCAGAGTTGACCTGAACATAACCTCTTACTTCATCTTTGGCGTTTATTTGCCTATTGATAGGCGTTTTAAATCTAATGACATAATTTGATCCTTCCGCTAACTTGGTTTTGAGCTCTTCCTCATCTAAGTGCAGGGAATTGTTCAGCTCATTCCTCGTAATCGGTCCATATTTAAAGATATCGCCTTTGGCTTCATGTTCTTTACGCAAGGTTTCCAGCTCTTCTGCTGTATCAAATGCATAATAAGCCTTTCCTTCTTTTATGAGCTGGTCGGCATATTTGGCGTACGATTCTCTACGTTGGCTTTGATAATAAGGGCCAAAGTCGCCTTCTTTCAAGGGTCCTTCATCATAAGGAATGCCACACCAGTTCATCGCATCGATGATGTACTTTTCAGCTTCGGTTACGTAGCGTTTTTGATCCGTATCCTCGATCCTGAGCACAAAAGTTCCCTGATGCTTCTTAGCAAATAGATAATTGTACAAAGCAGTCCTTAAACCGCCGATGTGAAGTGGTCCTGTTGGACTTGGCGCAAAACGAACACGAACATCTGAAGCCATAGATAATATTTTTCACAAAGATAATTGTTATCTATCAAGCCCCGAAATATCAGAACTTTCTTAGCTTCATTTTTTAAAAATATCAACTTTGGCCGATCAAGATCATTTTGAATACGTGTTTTTATACGACAAGCGATCTCAGACCTTCTGAGGCCGATAGTATTATGTTTATTTTTCAACGATCTGCTATGGAAAGGGATTGAAAAAAGGCTGACAAATGGCTTAGATAACATCTATTTTATTGATAATGATCAGGCGGCCAGTTCCCTCATTTCAGCAGGTACTCTGGAGTTCATCAATTTGAACCAAACAGGTGGTATCAATGCGATGAGCATGCTCAGTGGATATCCATAGGGCAATTGCGGACTTTCATCGTGGTTTTCTAAAAGTTGATACTTCTTAGATGCGCGATAATGATGATCACTATGACGAGTAAGTTCGTAAAGCACGATCCTTCCTAACCGATGGTTAGCGTTCCAGGAATGGATGTTCTTTACGGGATAATATCTGCCGCTTTTGCGCTTTTTACGACGTAGTCCGTAATGTTCTATGTAGTTGATCGTCTCTAACAGCAAAAAGCCCACCATTCCAACCAATAGTACGAATAGCGTGACCTTCCATCCCCATAAGATAAAAAGGGTGGTAACGTAAATGACCTCTAAGCTAAAAAACCAGAGTTGTTGATTATACACCGACCAGAAAGAACATCCTTTTCTTGCTAAAAGTTCCTTTTGTAGATGAACGGCATTTTTTATCTGACCGATAACGGACTGCCACCAGAAAACATAGACCGTTTGGTTGAACTTAGCCGTGGCCGGATCATCCGGTGTCGATACTTTTTGATGATGACCATAATTGTGCTCTAAGGTAAAATGCATATAAAAGCTGGGCAATAGCAATAAGGCCGAGAGCGTTCTGTCAAATGCATTTTCACGATGTCCCAGTTCATGCGCCACGTTGATACCATTGCTTCCTAATACAATACCAACACTAAATACCAGCCCTATGAACTCAAAAATGGACAAGTCGATGAACAATAGCTGATGAACACCTAGTATTAAGATGCCGTATACCCAAAGAACATTGGCGTAAAGCATTATATCATAACGTTTCTGGACCTTTTTTTCCTTTTTTTGATCAGCAGAAAGATCGCTTCTGTTTTGTGGTAGGACAGTTTCAAGGAACGGGATCAATCCAAAGGTATAGACTGGCGTTAGCCACAGCCAAATATCAGCATACCAGATTCCAATAAGCGCGCTAAACGGAATAGTATAAGCTGATAAATACTTGAAACCTTTCATTTTAGGTCATTCTGAAAATTTATTTTCTATCAATCCTAAGAATCGTTCTTCGTACTCTTCTTTTCCTTTCCAGTTATCATATTTGGGTTTAACATCCTGTTCCAGATATTGTTTGGCCTCGCGTAGGTCCTTACAATTATTGATATCCTTTAAACTTTCCTGTAAAGCATTCTTATCTCCGTTAAATAGATGTTTAGTAAAAGCTATTCTGTTGTTAAGCCCTAGTTTCAGGTCTTTTACTAACTTGCTGTTCAGCGACTTTTTCCTCGGCTCAGACGGCCGCACTTCATTCCGGGAAGATTTCTTTTTACTTTCAGTTATTGCACTTTCCTTTTCTTTTGATGAGCTTTCCCTGCATAGACCTTCAGTTTCTGACTGTTCGGGGTGTTCCTTTTTTTCTTCAGGTTCCGCTTTTTCTTGTGCCGGCTCAAAGTCAGGTAGGTCGTCATAAGAAACACCGGGCATTTCGTCCTTGTTTTGTTTGTTTTCTTCCTCTTTGGTCTTATCTTTTTGCATTAATCCATCTACTTCCTCAGTTTCCGGTGGCATTTGTGAGACGATGTCCTTGATCTTTTCCGTATTGGGCTCTGATATGGCCTCGGGATTATACTCGGTTCCATCCGGATAATGTTCATGGTCGCGTTCCACCTGGAACTTGTCCGCGAGGGTCTGCTTGAACTTTTCTTTTCCTATGGTAGGTTGTAATCCGTCAAAATGCTTATCTGCAAAATCCAGTAGTATCAACTTTTCGTATATTTCTCCGGCTTCGGTCTTTAATTGTTCAACATTGGCCTTTCCTCTCATTTTTAAGATACGGTGAGCAAGACTGATCAATTCATTTTCCAGGACTTTCTTCATAACTTTTTTTATTATACTTTATTTAGATGAACGAAATTTACTACATTTAAGTTTTAAATGAATTGTTAATTTCATCATACTAAAATACGAATGTTTCTCGAGAATCTAGTAAACAAGGATGCAGATTTTGGCTGGATAGAGGTCATCTGTGGCAGTATGTTCTCCGGCAAGACCGAAGAACTGATAAGGCGACTAAAAAGGGCCAAGTTTGCCCAGCAGAAAGTAGAGATCTTCAAACCTACGGTAGACCATCGCTACGATGAAGATAACGTGGTCTCACATGACGAGAACGAGATACAATCCACCGCTGTTCCTGCGGCCGCTAATATTCCACTCCTGGCTGACGACTGCCAGGTAGTAGGCATCGATGAAGCGCAGTTCTTTGATGACGGGATCGTTAGCGTATGCAATCAACTGGCAAATCAAGGGGTTCGTGTTGTCGTTGCCGGACTGGACATGGACTTTAAGGGAAATCCGTTCGGTCCCATGCCTAACCTCATGGCTACGGCTGAATATGTAACAAAAGTACATGCCGTTTGTACCAGAACAGGCCATTTAGCACAATATAGTTTTAGAAAATCAAGTCAGCAGAACCTTGTTTTCCTGGGAGAAACGGAAGAGTACGAGCCCCTGAGCCGCGCTGCGTTCCATCAAGCTATGAAAGCGCAAAACAGCCAACCTGAGAACAAGACTTCTACAAAAAAAGAAATGCTAAGTTCAAAGTATAAAGATGAATAAAACCCACCTTATCATTAATAAAAAGGCGTTGAAAGCGAACTATGAACTGATAAGGTCCAAGCTGAACGATGATTGTAGAGTGATAGGAGTTGTCAAGGCCAATGCTTATGGAACGGATGCGATAAGCGTCGCTCAACAATTGATAAATTTTGGGGTGGAACATTTGGCCGTAGCTTATATCGATGAAGGTATACAGTTAAGGAACGCCGGGATCAGTAAACCGATACTTGTTTTTTATCCACAAATAGATAACTTCAAAGCACTCATAGATCACCAACTTACGCCGAGCATTTATAGTTTTACTGCTTTAGCGGCCTTTAAAGATGTTGTAACCAAAGCTGGAAAAGCTACATTTCCAGTTCATATCAAGGTCAATACCGGGATGAACCGCCTGGGTTTTGAAATAAGTGAGCTCAAAGAACTAAGTAAACGGCTGGAAAATAAGGTGCTAAATGTGCATGGTGTTTTTTCTCATTTTGCCGCATCAGGAACACCAGCTCATCGCGATTTTACGAGATACCAGATCGATCGCTTTCAGCAAGCTGTCCACCATTTTAAGCAGGACTTTTCATCGGATATCCTGTTCCATCTCAGTAATTCCAGCGGTATCCTAAGCTATCCGGAAGCCGCATATAATGCGGTTAGAGCTGGGATCGCACTATATGGTTACGGAAATCATCCGCAAGAGGATAGGCAACTACAGCCTGTCGCTGAGCTCTTTGCGACTATTATTCAACTTAGAACGGTCCACGCTGGCGATAGTGTGGGTTATGAAAGAGCTTTTATGGCTAAGAAAACTTGTAGGATCGCTACTTTATCCATTGGATACGCTGATGGCATCGGTCGTATTTATGGTAAAGGCTGTGCTATTGTTAAGGTAAACGGTAAAAGTGCACCTACCTGTGGTAATATTTGTATGGATACGATGATGGTGGACGTATCAGGAATTGATTGTGAGGAAGGAGATATGGTAAAAGTTTTTGGGAACGATCATTCTGCAACTTCTTTTGATGCTTATCAACAAAGTATCGCCTACGAACTGATCACACGCATAAGCGATCGCGTGCCCAGGATCTTAAAATAATAAGGCTTGATCTAAATATGTTTTACCTTTGTGATGTATGGCATCTAATCTAGAACTTCAACTCAAAACCTTACCGGAAAGTCCCGGCGTTTATCAATACTACGATAAAGATGATCGATTGCTTTATGTAGGGAAGGCCAAGAACCTTAAAAAACGTGTTACTTCTTACTTTACAAAACAGCATGAAAGCCATCGTATCGCTGTAATGGTCAAGAAGATAAGGAGTATCAAGCATATCATTGTCAACTCCGAGACCGATGCATTGCTACTGGAGAACAACCTCATCAAAAACCATCAACCACGATTCAACGTCATGTTGCGCGATGATAAGACCTATCCGTGGTTATGTATCAAGAACGAGCGTTTCCCTAGGGTTTTCCTAACCAGGAATGTGATCAGGGATGGAAGCGAGTACTTTGGGCCTTATCCTAGCGTAAGAACAGTGAGGATCCTGCTTGACCTGATTCGCGGGTTATATCCTTTAAGGACCTGTAATTATGACCTAAGCAAGGAGAAGATACAGAAAGGAAAATACAAGGTTTGCCTGGAATATCATTTAGGCAATTGCTTAGGTCCGTGCGAAGCTTATCAAACTGAGGAAGATTATAATAGGTCTATACGAGCGATAAAGAAAATCGTAAAAGGAAACTTTAGCGACTCACTGCAGGACTTTAAAAAGCAGATGAAAGATCTGGCCGAAAAGCAGCGTTTTGAAGAAGCACAGACGATAAAAGAAAAGATCGACCGGTTAGAAAAATATCAGGCAAAGTCCACAGTGGTCAATCCTAAGATAACAGACGTAGATGTTTTTACCATCGTCAGTGATCCGGAGTTCGGTTACGTGAACTTCCTTCAACTCAAACACGGTGCTATCATTCGATCAAATACCATAGAGCTGAAGAAAAAATTGGACGAAAGCGATGAAGAGCTACTAAAATTAGGGGTGACAGAGATAAGACAGCGTTTTTCATCCGATTCTAAAACAGTATACACGCCTTTTGATGTGGACCTTGGTGAAGTGATAAATGTATACGTTCCACAGGTTGGTGATAAGAAAAAGCTGATAGACTTATCAGAAAGGAATGCAAAATACTATCGTATGGAACGTTTCAAGCAGATCAAGATGGTAGACCCGGATAAACATACCAACCGATTGATGGCGCAAATGAAAGAAGACCTTCGACTCACAGAAGAACCCAGACATATAGAATGCTTTGATAATTCTAATATTCAGGGAAGTAATCCAGTCGCTGCTTGTGTTGTCTTTAAAGATGGTAAGGCCAGCAAAAAAGATTACAGGAAGTTCAACATCAAGAGCGTGACCGGACCAGATGATTTTGCATCTATGGAAGAAGTTGTGCATCGGCGTTATAAACGATTACTGGAAGAAGATCAAGCCCTGCCACAACTGGTCATCGTAGATGGTGGTAAAGGTCAGCTATCATCTGGCGTAAAGGCCTTAGAGCGTTTAGGTTTACGCGGCAGGATAGCCATCATAGGAATCGCCAAGCGATTAGAGGAGCTATATTACCCGGGCGATACTTATCCGCTTTATTTAGACAAGAAATCAGAAACCCTGAAGGTGATACAAAAATTAAGGGACGAAGCACACCGCTTCGGCATCACTTTCCATCGTAAAAAAAGGAGCAAACAAGCACTGGAGACTGATCTTGAGACCATAAAAGGAATAGGGAGGCAAACAGCAGTAGACCTTTTAAAGGAGTTCAGGTCGCTCTCACGGATAAAAAAAGCAACTGAGAAAGAGTTAGCTGAGGTCATCGGTCCGGCAAAGGCCAAACTGGTTTATCAACATTATCAACAAAATGAAAAAGCAACGTTTTAGTTATTTTATTTTTTCATTCTTCGTTTGTGTTTCGCTGTCAATAGCGCAAAAAGATGAGCAAAAGATAGGTTTAGTGCTAAGTGGCGGTGGAGCTAAAGGTCTGGCCCACATAGGCGCGCTAAAGGTGATAGAAGAAAACGATATCAAGATCGATCACATCGCAGGAACAAGCATGGGCGCAATCATAGGTGGTCTATATGCGTCAGGTTACAGTCCGGAACAATTGGATTCCATCTTCAGGAAAACGGATTTTGATGCTATTATACAGGATAAAGTGACCTATCGTTCACGATCCTTCTTCTCCAGGGAATTTAGTAATAAATATGTAGTTTCCCTACCTTTTGAGAACTTTAATATTGAGATTCCCAGTGGTCTGTCTAAAGGCCAGAACTTTTACAACCTGGTCAAGAAACTTACGCTCATAGCTAATAATGACCGTTTTGAAGATACGGAAATTCCTTTCTTTTGTATCGCTACGAACATAGAGACCGCTCAAGCCGTACAATTGGATCAGGGTTCACTAGCACATTCCATGATCGCAAGCGGTGCCATTCCCTCTGTTTTCAAACCGGTACTGTTAGATGACCAACTCCTATCAGACGGCGGTATCACGGATAATTATCCTATTGAAAGGTTACGGGCAAAAGGAATGGACAAGATCATAGGTGTTGATGTCCAGGACAGTCTGGTGCAACGCGATGAACTGCAAAGCGGAATAGAAGTGATCACCCAGATCAATAATTTTAGGACGATAAAAGATATGCGACGAAAGCGACCTAAGACCGACATCTACATAAGACCGGATATTCGTCCTTTTGATATCTTGTCCTTTAATAAAGGAAAGGCCATCATTAAAGCAGGTGAAAAAGCAGCGCGTAAAAAGCTGGATGACCTGCAATTACTGAAAAAAAATGCCAATTCTAAAAGGTCAGATGCTGTTCCAATAAAAAATGAACTAAGATTAGGGAAGATCATCTTAAAAGGAGACTTTAATTATCCCAGAAGTTATATAACAGGAAAGTTGGACCTTAAAAAGAATAGCATGGTCTCTTATGAAGACATTAATCAAGGAATTAACAATCTTAGTTCAACGGATAACTTTAAGTCTATACGTTATCATCTCCAGCCTACAGGAGAAAGGCAGGATATCATCTTTGAGGTCCAACAGGACCAAAAAGACCAGTTCCTCAAGTTCGCCGCTCATTACGATGACCTTTACAAAGGAGCGATATTAGTCAATTTAACACGAAAAAGCCTGATCTTCGAGAACGATATGAGCTCATTGGACTTGATCCTGGGCCAAAACTTACGCTATAATTTTAATTATTATATCGATAAAGGGAATTACTGGAGTATAGGATTACGGTCAAGGGTCAATAGATTTGAAGATAATGTGGATTTTGAATTTATAGAACAGAACTCAGAAATTAGTGATCTAGAACTTAATCAGATCAGACTGGATTTTTCAGATTTTACCAATCAGTTCTACTTAGAAACTTATTATAATAAAACATTGAATCTAAAAGCAGGCATTGAACATAAGAGCATAAAAGCTTCTACAAGAACTGTTCTTTCTAATATAAACCCAGATGATGAAAACCCGGAAACCATCATAGAAGATGATGACCTGCTTAGCCTGTATGGTTCTTTGAACTTTGATTCCCTGGACGATCCGCATTATCCGCGTAAAGGTGCTTATTTTAAGGGAAAGTTCAATTTCTATTTTGCTAATTTGAACGGTGATATTTCTGTTGAGGATTTTTTTATGTTCAAAGGAGCTGTAGGCGGTTACGTTCCGTTACATGATAAGGTGACAGCGCATCTAAGCTCTGAGACCGGTTTTCGAGTAGGAAGTGAAAACCTCAACGGTCTTAATTTCTTTTTAGGGGGTTATGGTAATAAGACCATCAATAATTTCAAACCTTTTTATGGCTATGATTTCTTTACGCTTTCTGCAGATAGCTACATCAAAGGTCTTGTGGAAATAGATTACAATTTTTACAAAAAAAACCGCCTGATCCTCAGTGGTAATTTCGCTAATATGGAAGATGATATTTTCGCTACTGGTGAATGGTTTACTGAACCCGAATTCAGTGGATACGCCATTGGCTATGGCTGTGATACGATCCTGGGGCCAATGGATGTGAAATATGCCTATTCTCCGGAAGTAAAAGATGGTCTGCTATATTTTTCCTTAGGCTATCGTTTTTAACGAATGTTGATTTGATTTTTATTTTCTACCTGAATTAACGATATTTGGATAAACTATTGAGATTATGCCTTTTTATCATCAACTTGGTAAAATTCCCCATAAAAGACATACGGTATTTAAGAAGCCGGATGGTAGCCTTTATTATGAACAACTATTTGGCACCATCGGATTTGATGGAATGTCATCCCTGATCTATCATGAACATCGACCAACGCAGGTAAGATCTGTAAAGCAAGTAGATCAGCTATCACCTGATATTGCAGAAGCTAATAATTTAACTTCTTATATATTTAGAGGTTTTGAAATAAAGCCGGAAGATGATTATCTAAACAGCAGAAAAGCGGTTTTACATAACAGCGATGTTACCATTGAGTTAGCTGCGCCCAAACAATCTACTAATGATTATTTTTACAAGAATGCAGATGCCGATGAGTTGCTATTTGTTCACCGGGGAAAAGGAACGCTACGAACTTTCTTAGGCAATATTCCATTTGAATACGGCGATTATTTGATGATTCCCAGAGGTATTATCTACAAGATAGATTTTGATACAAGCGATAACCGGTTATTCATCGTAGAATCACGTCATCCTATTTACACACCTAAACGCTATCGCAACAATTTTGGTCAATTACTGGAACATTCCCCTTATTGCGAGCGCGATATCAGAAGACCGCAAAATCTGGAAACCCATGTCGAAAAAGGCGATTTCCTGATGAAGGTCAAAAAGCAAGATGCCTTATTTGATATCAGTTACGCCACGCATCCGTTTGATGTAATAGGTTATGATGGATATAATTATCCGTATGCTTTTTCCATCCACGATTTTGAACCGATCACTGGAAGAGTACATCAACCGCCGCCAGTGCATCAAACTTTTGAAACCGGCGCTTTTGTGGTTTGTTCTTTTTGCCCCAGATTATATGATTATCATCCGGAAAGTATTCCAGCGCCTTATAATCACAGTAACATCGACAGCGATGAAGTGCTTTATTACGTTGATGGTGACTTTATGAGCAGGAATCATGTAGAGAAAGGCTATATTTCGTTACATCCGGCCGGCATACCACACGGACCGCATCCGGGAGCTGCTGAGCGAAGTATCGGTAAAAAAAAAACCGAAGAACTCGCTGTTATGGTAGATACCTTTAAACCTTTACAGGTGACCAAAACCGCTATGCAAATCGCTGATGGTAGTTATTATAGATCATGGTTGGAGTAATTAACAATTTAAAAATCTGTTCTATGAACAAATACCGGGAAAGTATCAAAAAAGCCTTTCAGTTATTTGAAACCGGAAAAATAGATACTTTTGAGGTTGGTACAACAATAGGTCTAAAGCAAATTCATCATTATATTTTTGAAGGTATTTATGATTTTGCTGGAAAAATAAGAGATCAAAATATTTCTAAGGGTGGATTCAGGTTTGCCAGTGCACTTTATTTAGATGAAGTCCTGAAAAAAATTGAGCAAATGCCGGAACACAATTTTGAAAATGTAGTAGCGAAATATGTCGAAATGAACATCGCCCATCCTTTTTTAGACGGAAATGGCAGGTCCATGCGTATTTGGCTGGACATGATATTGAAGAAAAGCCTGGGTCAAGTTGTAAACTGGCAGCATGTTGATAAAAGCCTTTATTTGCAGGCTATGGAAAGAAGTCCGGTAAACGATCTGGAATTAAGAACATTGTTATCAGATAACTTAACAGACAAGATCAATGACAGAACGATCATTTTTAAAGGTATAGAACAATCCTATTACTATGAAGGCTATAGAAAAGAGGATGATGAACTGTAATTTTACATTTAAAAATACAAACTAATAAACTTATTTACAATGAAAACCGATACCACAAGTCAAGAATTAACCAAAGAAAATCCGGAAGCAGAAGATTTTCTTCCGATATTAGGAACTGATTTTGTAGAACTTTTCGTAGGCAATGCTAAGCAAGCAGCTTATTATTATCAAACCGCCTGGGGATTTCAACCCGTTGCTTACGCCGGATTAGAAACCGGTAAGAAGGACAGGGTTTCTTACGTGCTTCAGCAAGATAAGATTAGACTGGTTTTAACGAGTCCACTGGATGAAGGCGGTGGGATCAATGCACATATCAACAAACACGGCGATGGCGTGAAATTTATCGCCTTATGGGTTGATGATGCTACAAAAAGTTATAACGAGACTACCAGTCGTGGAGCTCAAAGTTATCAAAAGCCAAAAACGATCGAAGATGAAAACGGCAAAACCATCATCTCCGGAATTCATACCTATGGGGAAACCATTCATCTTTTTGTAGAAAGAAATGAATATGAAGGTGCTTTTTTACCGGGTTACAAAGCCTGGAATCCTGATTATAAAACTAAAGATGTTGGATTAAAGTTCATCGATCATATGGTAGGCAATGTAGGCTGGAACGAAATGGATAAATGGTGTAAGTTCTATGCGAATGTGATGGGTTTTGCGCAATTAGTTTCCTTTGATGATAAGGATATTTCCACAGAATACACAGCCTTGATGAGCAAGGTGATGAGCAACGGCAATGGTAGAATTAAATTCCCAATAAACGAACCGGCAAAAGGCAAGAAGAAGTCGCAAATAGAAGAATATATCGATTTTTATAATGGCGCCGGCGTTCAGCATATCGCTGTAGCGACTGATAATATTATAGAAACCGTTTCTGAATTGCAAAGAAGAGGTATTGAATTCCTGAATATTCCGGAAACCTATTATGAAACACTCTTAGATCGCGTAGGTGATATCGATGAAGACCTGGAACCTCTTAAAAAATTAGGAATCCTCGTAGACCGGGATGATGAAGGTTATCTCCTTCAGATTTTCACAAAACCTGTATTACAGCGACCTACCATGTTCTTTGAGATCATTCAGCGAAAAGGAGCTAAGTCCTTTGGTAAAGGAAATTTTAAAGCGCTTTTTGAAGCGATAGAACTCGAGCAGAATAGTCGCGGGACGATTTGATCATTAAATAAACCCATAAAATATAAACCTGCTGACAAACAGCGGGATTTTTTATGGCTGTAAGTTTTATTTGAATAGCTCAACTAAGGTTCATATAAAACCCAAAAAAATTAAAAAAATATTATAAAACCATGGACTAAATAATTGATAAGCGGACTTATAGCATTACTCATTATGTTTATTTTAATGAAGATCGCGATCAACGGAGTAACCTGAGTTCGATTAATCGAAAATAGTTATCTGGTTGGTATTTAGAGCATTTTGATATCTAATAGCTGGTTTTTTATCAAAAAACGAGTATGCTATAAGACCTGATATTAGGTTTGTAATAAAATT
>Ga0209923_1000034_pt1 | contig 46481 bp, 41 predicted proteins | sample SalPon1_A_H2O_MG_FD_185696 | JGI IMG/M metagenome (GOLD analysis project Ga0209923, IMG submission 185696) | Salt pond water microbial communities from South San Francisco under conditions of wetland restoration - Salt Pond MetaG R1_A_H2O_MG... | ecosystem: Environmental > Aquatic > Non-marine... | reverse complement strand
GTATTTTATTTTTTTGTAACAAATCAGAAAGTTCTTTCTTAAGGTCAAAAATCGGAAGAAAGTTTATTTTTTCATAAAGCATAGATTGGCTACCTCTCCAATATTTATAACAATTTGCATATGTCATAGCAAGTTTGTTTTATATTGTAAAATTGTTTTTTTGTCTTGTGTCAATAAATTACCTATTCCAAGACGGTTAATTAATCCTTGTCTATCATAATCATTAAACCGAGGGTTATGTGTTGTACAAAAGATCACAGTATCTGATACTTCTACTCCTAATTCATGCGCAATAAATTCCTGCTTCTGCCTATAGTTATCAAACATATAATCCGGAGAGAATTCTTGTATTACAGGCAAATGTAGATTTACGCTAACTTGATTTACATAGCTGTAACGAGTTAATATATCCATAGAACAAGAAACAATATCTTTGTAGTAACACATCCCAATTTTACATTTGCCAGTCCCAAAAGTTTTACTCAGACTAAACGCACAAAACTTTACACATTGATAATTTACATTAATCTCTGGTAGAGAACACAAGCCGAAATAGGCAAAATCTAGAAAAACTGGTATATCTAACATATCACATCTTGCTAATATATCATCTAAGGCTGCAGGCATATTGCCTGTTGAAGAAAAAGGGACGCTAAGTATCAATCGGTAACCAGGTGTTAGCTGACTAGGATTATCTATTTCTAACGCGCCAAGTCCCTTGTGATATAAGTATTCACCTTTGAAAACCATTAGAGGTTTGTTAGGAAAAGCATGTGCGAAATCTGGAAAGGCACCCGTTACTCCATCAGTAAGCGCAGCAGAAAAATTTTCTAAACCTTTTATTTTACAGTTATCGCTAGAATGTATCCATTCATTATACCGCGAGATAAAGATGTTTAGATCGGCATCTTGCCAAATACTGTGTTGTAAAAAACTTTGTACGTCTTTGTCACAAATCGATAAAGGTTTTTCCGTGATCATGATAACTGTAATAATTTTCTAGGCACTGTGCTACTAATTTTCGAAAGCCATTCTTTATAGCTTTTTATCTCCATTTCTAAACCGCGCGGCCGTGCCATTGCCCATTTAAAATCAAAAGCTACTAACTGCCCGTTTTTTACAGTGAGATTACTTAAACTGCCGTTTCTTTTATAAACTTCCTTTGAACGGAAAAATTTATACATTTCTATAATTTGATCTTCTATATCCGGTACCACACTGTGCAATTGCTGCTGAAAATTCAAAAGATCAGCATGCGTGTATTCTTGAACAATTACCCTATCATGATAATTAACATCAATAGTTTTTGGAATCCATTCGCTATCTAAAACCTTCAACCATCGAACTTCATTATCAAAAGCCTCTGAAATTTGTTGGGGATTAAACTTTGTAACCTCACCGTTACATGTAATCGCATTTGGCTTGAATTGACGTTGAATTAAATGTTTTTCATAGTCAATGTAGACTTCTACCATAGTCCCTAGATTATTATGGTTCCTATGAAATAGACTGTACATCTTAGTTGATACATCCTACTAATGTAAACCGCGTGCCTCTTTCTTCTTCCATCTCATTCTCGTTAAGTACGTTAAAATTACCCGGCATCTGTTTTTTAAATTCTTCTATAGAATCAACACAGTTAATATGTCCTTCTATTCCGTACATGTTATTTGATTGTAGGGCGAAAATAGCATGTTTATTAACTTCATTCCAGAAAGGCCAATCTTGCATTGGCAGCATGTGTTCACAAGATGTATTAATTATAAGATCTGTGTCTTTGTAACGCGATAAACACTTTTCGAATACATCGGCTTGCATATGTTCAATGTTTGAAAGATTTTGGAAAAGATGATTTTTTGCTATTTTTAATACCTGCTCATCTAGATCAATACAGGATATCCTTTTTGCATATTCTTTAAGTCTAGGAATTAAAATACTACCGTACCAAGATCCAAATATTATAACTTCTAACTCTCGAGATTTTTGTAAAAATTGAGAAACACTGCCGAGTAACTGATTTTTTGCGTTTAATTGATTATCGCTAAAACTGTCTAAAATGTTGTTGGCTAATTTAGGGTTATTTCGACATGCTGCTAAAACATTTCCTAACAAATTAAGATTATAATTGCTCGTAGAATTTAATAAAGTTGTGTAAAATCTCTGCTCGTCGTTTTCTTTTATTGCAAATAACAACGGATCTAATATATTTTGTACTTCTTTAACATTACTTATATCTGCGTTTAAATTAGATAGTACAATGTCTACAATATTTCTGTAATCATTTTCTTTTATTGCAAATAACAACGGATCTAATATATTTTGTACTTCTTTAACATTACTTATATCTGCGTTTAAATTAGATAGTACAATGTCTACAATATTTCTGTAATCATTTTCTTTTATTGCAGTCATAATAGCATACGCATGTGTTAGATCTATGTTATCGTTTTCTAAACTTAAAATATTTTCATAATATTTTAAATTTTCTCTATCTATCATTACATTTCCTTATGACAGTATTGTTTATAACAAGTAGATTAAGACCACATTTTTTAAATGTACTGATAGCATCAGTTGGAGTTTCAACTATAGGTTCCTGGCAGTTGAAACTGGTATTCAAAACCATAGGAATATCGGTCAATTTACTGAATTTTTCTATCACTGTATAAAATTTGTTATTAATCTCTTTGGACACAGATTGAACTCTTGCAGTTGTGTCTACATGGGTAACGCCAGGAATTTTATTTGATTTCGCAGGCACAATTCTTGACATGTAAGGCGATACTTGATCGGTATCAAAATACTCTTGATAATGTTCTTCTAGCACTGCCGGCGCAAACGGTCTAAAATCTTCACGTTTTTTGATTGTGTGATTGATTCTGTCTTTGATATTAGGATCTCTAGGATCTGCCAGTATGCTTCTATTTCCTAGTGCTCTATTACCGCTCTCCGATTTACCTTGATACCACCCTACAATTTTGCCATCTGCAATTGCCTGTGCAGTCTCCTTTGCTACTTCGTCGAACGACTTCTCAATCCAGTCAAATTCGTCTAACAGCGCAGTGTCTAAATCCCAGTCTGTGCCCGCGTATACCGTCGTGTCGTGAACGTTGTTATTAATCACATAGTCTGCATGCATATAAGTACCGAGTGCTTGTCCTTCATCGCCTACGGCCGGAGGAACGTGTACCTTGTCGTAGTGTTCAGTAAGCATTTCATTTACATAGCCATTATATGCAACGCCGCCTGCTACACAAATATTATCGCTGGTTTTGAGAGGATAGACGATTTCTTTAATTAAGTGCTCTGTCTTTTTTTGCAGTGTGTAAGCAGTGTCTTGTTTTTTGGTTTTTTCTAAAAGTTCTTTTGCACCATTAGGAAGTTTGTGGTTAGGGTTGTCAAGATATAGATCTATCATATCTGCAATGTCCTCATCCCAATTGCCGTATCCTGCCAATCCCATAACTTTGCCGGCGCCGAGATATCCTAACCCTATATCCTGTGCTAGCCTGTTCCAGAGTCCGCCGATAGATAATTGGTTAGATAGATCGATAATTTTGCCTGTCCTGTCTACAAAGATACAATTAAATTGCCAGCCTCTGCCATCAATTGCTAGTATATCAGATTCTTTAAATTCTGATGAAAGAAAGGCGTAAGCCGCGTGACTCTGATGATGATCAATATAATAATACTGTTCTGTTTGGTAACAGTCCCAGAGATGTTCTGGTCGAAAATTCAAGAACTCTGTATTTGGCAGTGTTTTTTCTAGGAGATCGATCACAAACTCCTGACCGAGATTAGACACTGTGAATGCAAATACATCACTGTGAGAATACTTTTCGTAGTTAGGTACAAATTGTTCTCGAAAGAATCGCCTGCTGGGTTCTTTGTCATGAGAGTTTTTAGGATTAAGATTGTGCTTTAGTCTTGTATAGCGTTCTTCCTGTCTGTGAGTAACACCGTCGTACCAGTTATGATCATGAATGTTTACAGCAATAGAAAAAATTTTCATTCTGTTTCTGTTATCCCCAACTTATTAAGAATCATCTGTTTCTGCCAATCTGGACGTCGTGGAATAATGTCCATGCAAGTCTCGCAGTATTTTTCAAATTGGAATAAATCAAAATTCATCATTTTATCTACGTTTTCTTTGGTTATTTCATACTGTCTAGAGCCATTAATAACTTTTCTGCTGCAATGACGAATTTTCTGTATTTCAAAATCTACAACAGGCACTAGAGGAAACTGTGCGCAAACTCGTCTGTCAATTTCTGGTGCCTGTTCCTGTCTTTTAAATTCTGGTGATCTAGAATTATATTCTTTAAATTCTGTATTTTTGTGGTCAATTTCTGTTAAATCAAAATTTTCTCTATACCTAAAGTAGTTAGGAGTTTCAATAATTAGATTGTAATTGTTTTTGTCGTTTTCTTCGAAAAAATCAAATTTGCCAAGTTTTTCAATCCTATCCTCGTAAAAGTCTAACACCAGATGTTCTATATAGATAATTTCTGGGTCTTCTAACACCCAAGGATAACTGTTTCTTACAAGAGAATTACTTAACACCTGTATAACAAGATTGTCGTGTTTCTTTATTTCAGCAATTACTTCATCAAGATTTCTAATAAGGCCAGGCTCTCCGCCTAGTAGGCAGATTCTTGTTTTATAGGGAGAAAGATACTCTACAGTGCGTTTTAGAAAATCCATATCTACATGGAGATTTCTCATCTGTTTTGTCCATGCTGTGCAGTAGTGACAGGACTTATTACAGGACTTCGAAAGATAAAAGTCTACTGTAAGATATTCTGATCCTTTAAGATCTTTTAAAGTTTTGATCGTCATTTTTTTATAAACTTCTTCCGTTCAAATATATAGTTGTTTCTTTGTTATAACTAGGAAATTTCCAAAATTCATTCGGTAAACCGTTTCTACAATCTTCTGGAACATCTTTATTTAGAGTGTCCGCATGCTCCTTTCTGTCTCTATCTTCATTTTCATAACCTATACCAACTAGTAGTTTAGGTTCTTTTTCTGTTTTTATAAGCTTTTTAACAGGTTCTTCGTCCATCGCAGAACAGATTCCTGTTTTATAACCGAGTAAACCAGCTGTCAAAATTAATTCACCGACGCTAATACCCATACTGTAGTTTTTTTGTTCAGTAAGTACTCTTTGTCCAAATTCACTGCCGTTTTTTCCTCTTAGATGAGTTGCGCCACGTGCTTCTCCTTCGTCCTCTACATATACAAACAACACATTTGCATATACCTGAGAATTCTTTACAGCATAATTTTGATATAACCAATTCTCGCCTTTGTCTTCTTCTAGTGCTTCTTTTATTCCTAGAGTAAATTTATGTGTACAATTATATATTTGTTTTATAATATACTCATCTGTAAAAATATGCAATGACAAATGTTTCTCATTTTGTTTAGAAGGAGATTTTTTTGCAGCATAAATTAATAATTCTAAATCCTCATTAGGTATAGATTTAGATAAATCATAATTTCTCTGTGCTCTTTGCACAGTATCTATAGATTTTTTTATCTCATCTCTATTCATCTTATGTGGAGACCCAATCATACAAATGATTACTTTTGATTACGTCTAAGTCTGAATATGCAGTTAATATGTCTGTTTTTTCTATCAATTGGTGTTTTTTTAAATATTGGTACACATAAGAGTATGCTTTTTGATTTCTATCTATGCTCGTTATACCTGCTATTTGACTATCGTCGCAGAGCGGCAAATATAATTGACAGTAATAACCTCGATCCAAAAATTTATTCATAGAAAAAGTAGAACTATGTAAAACACATCCCGAAGTATTGGTTCCTCCGTATATTATTGTAGTATGATTAGGTGATAATTCAAAACCAATTTCACTAAGATGGGCCTCAAGAGTAGAGAACTTATCTTCTTTGTAAAATTGTAACCAAGTCCAACCTTTATCCAAGGTTGCTTGTTTTTTCAATACAATATTTTTTGAACATTCAGTGTCCTCTAGATCTGTTCTATCTGTTGCGCCTGCTGATGCTATTACACATTTTTCTCTATCTATATACCTATCATTAATAATATCTTGTAGGGCATATGTTCGATATCTATCTGCAAAATCATCGGTTAATGCAGGATGTCCTTCTATGTCCATTAAGAAAATTAAACAATTTTTATTCATAGTTTATACTTTACAGAATATTTCTATCTGCATTTTCTTCTTGTTGTTTTACTTTATCGTCCCAAGATTTAAAAAGTTTTTCTTTTTCAGATGATAATTCTTTAGGAATATAAAATTCTTCTAGTTCAGGAAATACATCAAATAAATGACTTTCCCATTTAGTACCTTCGTAAAATTTATCTCCTCTTAATAGATATTCAAATACATCTTGCACGTCTACATCTGGGTCATTAGGCATTTCTAACGCTGCTACAATATCAGGCCAATCTTGGTATTTTGGTATCAATTTATCTTTTATAGGTTTAGGCAAATTGCTAGGCTTTAAATGTTTAGGGTTTTCGACATGTGCCCAATTTAATTGATTGATAACTGGATTTTCTTTGCACCAATCAATTATCTCATAAAAACGCATAACACTTAAGAATGATACTAGTCCATTAAAATCAACTACTACATTAGGGTATTTTTTGCATAATTCAATATTTTCTACTACTTCGGCCCATTCAGTCCTTCTTCTCATGTATTCAATAGTTTTACCTATTCCGTCGATTGATGCGACAAATGTTACACGATCGAAGTGCGGCACATATTTAAATATGTTATGCTTGCCTGCTTTGGTTTTTGTTAGATTAGTTTGGTACTTTATTCTTATTCTTTTAGAATGTCCAGAATCAATAAGTGCATCTAACATTTCATAATGTTTTTTCATTATTAAAGGTTCGCCACCAATAATCTTTATGCTTTTGATGTATTGGGCAATTTCTAAAATTTGTTCTGTAACCCCTTGAGTTTTATCTTTCATTACGTGAGACATGCGTTCTTCGCGTGCATCATCCATTGGTTTAAAAATTTTATCACTCCATACGCCTTTTTTGGCTACTTGCCAACGTGTAGTGGAATTATCGTGATGGCACATAAAACAATCTAAGTTACATTCTGATCCATATATTTTAAGTTGAACCTCAAATATTCTTTCGGCACCTTTAAGCGTAAATTCACCGGTCTCCTTGAATTTTGTAACTTGTCTTTCTATTTTGTTCCAAAATCTTGGATCATTTGTGTGAATTTTTAGACAATTTGTTCTTCTAGACCTTCCGTAGAGATTTTCGTCACTACGACAACGTTGACACCATTTGTTTACTGCTTTTAAATCAGACCCTACTGTAGTCATCTCTCTACGCAAATCATTCATGTAATCACTTTTTTCCATCCAATCTTTAAGAGGAACTTCTTCTACACTTACACCCGATGGTTTTCCAAAACAACATGCTTGGTACTGTCCGTCTATTTCTGAATATATTTGTGTGAACGGAATAGTACAAAAATAGATATCTTTATCTTTTGCTTGCTTTACTATGGATCCTTCTTTATCAGCAACTTTTTGACCTTCTTCGTCCATTATTTGCCACCAAGATTCGGTACTAATATTTCCGGGTGTAGATTTATCCCCCGGGCCACCTTTGGTCAACATATCCTTTGATACCAGTGGATTGGGTAAATCAAAAGCCCAGGCCTTCTCTGCACACCAAAAGCAACTGTTGCATTCATGTTTGAAATTGTCAGTTTGTTTTGCCGTGCCGACGCACGACCTTGTTAAAGGAAACAAACTGTCCATTAAGTTATGTTCTTGGAATACTCCAGCAACAAATTTTTTATTAACGTTAGCATATGCCTGATATATATAAAAATGTTTTTCTTTATAGCCAGTTCTGTACTCTTCGATCCAGGGCATGCCTTGGTCTCTGCGTCTTTCGGCCAAATAATAAAATCCCTTTGCTTGCATTTCGTTGTCTGGCGGGTTACGTGTCATACCGTCTAGTCTTACTGCGCCAGGATGTTTTTTCATTGCATCCCAAGCGATATTGTCTAACTGCATAATCTTTGACACTTGTGTTCTACGCATCCCTTCAAACTGAGGATAAGTTTCGATAACCTTATCTACTTTTTCAAAAGTAACAAAATCTTCAGTTTTGTCGTTAAAATCAAATATTTGTATATCGTCAATCAAGTTATTGGGAAAGTTATTTTTCATCCATTTTACAATTTTCTCTGCAGCATCTGCATCTAATGGAGCATTCAGATCTCTGCATGTAATTGGAATTATTCTAATCTGGGGATAAAAATTAGCAACAAGATAAAATAAGGATGCACTATCTAGTCCCCCTGATAAAGAAATTAAACATTTTTCTGGAATTTCTTTAGGAAAAAGATCGATAGTTTGGCCGCCGTATGTTAAATGCATAAATTATAATCCTCTGTATAGTCCTCGTACTTATCAGTCAATATGTACCTTATGTTTATTAAAGGCTTCGTTGTACTATTCGTCTACAAATGTAAAAATGTCTTCGAACGGTGCGTCTGTATCAAGTTTTGAATCTTCCGGTGTAAGTGTTTCCCATTTATACTTTTCTCCTTTACCTATCGTTTGTATTAGAGCAGGAGTAAAATCTAGAAATGGAAAATTAATCCATTTTTCTAGCCGTTCAGGAAAACATATATTATACGAAGTATCCCATCCCTTTTCTAAAGCAACACCAGTAATTACCTTAGCAAGCATGCCTATTTCTATTGCACAAGATTCTCTATTGTTACGATTAACAAATTTATAATTGTCTAATTCCCACAACGAATGAGAAGCATCAAAAGTTTTTCTATAATAGGCATTTGGTGATGCAATTCTCGGCCCGTATATTAATGTCCAAGGAGCAGAATACATATGATATAGTCCTGGATTTGGTCTATATCTGTCTCCGGGATCGCCTAATGCTTTGAGGTCAGTATTTATTTTATTTCCTTCACACAAATTCCAAAGTTCGTTGCTCCGGTTTTTATTAGGACCCAAAACGTGTACTTCATATGGATATCCTTTTTGCTTAGATGAGACCAACGGATATGCGGTTTGAAGTATTTGCAAAATTTCTTCTTCAGTAGGAAATATGGAGGTACTATAATTTACTACATGTTTCCTATTCTTTAATGACTCTTGTATCATATATAATTTCCTTACTGTAAATATTTAATTCAAAGCCCAAGCACGTTCTTGACACCACCAACATACACCGCAAGTTGTTTTATTGCTATCGAGATTAGTACATGAATAGGTTATGTCTAAAAGGCTCATAATTCCAAACTGTTTATAACATTCTATAATAAACTTTTTGTTAACAAATTTGAACGGTGCTAAGTAATCATCTACTCTTTCAATTTCGTGCCATAAATGGTATCCTGGTAATCGTTTTACGCTCAGCCCATCTTCTTGTTTGATAAAATTTTGTTGAACTTCTAACGGCGGTCCCATTGACACTCCGTTCATTACTAAATCCACAACTTTATATTTCTCTAATCTGTTAAGTAAGGATGCAATATACGTATTTTTATTATTATTTTGATTACCTTGGGTATTAAAAACTGTAGAAATTGGCCACTGTAAATCAACGTCTGGAAAAGATCTTTGAATATAATGCACAATATCAATTACAGCATTAGAATCGGTAGGAGCCCATAAATCGTATCCATTATAGGGCTGTATGGTGATATTCAAGTTTTTGGCATAACTAGTTTTTGCAAGAATGTAACATAACAACGTGCTATCGGCACCTCCCGACATTGATAGTCCAAGAGTTTTATTTCTAAAAACTTTTTTTTTAGACATGACCTGTATTGTGCCGAATTTATTTTTATAACGCATCTTTTACTGTTTTAATAACGTATTCTACTTCGGAATCATCTAACCATGCGTGAATTGGTAAAGATAATACAGTATCAGAGGCCTGTTTCGATGCTGTACAAAAGTCTTTTCTAAATTCTATATTTTTATACATACTATTTTTGCTTAACGGAGTTTCGTAGTGTATAGATGCTCCAATTGCATTCTTTACTTGTTTTCTTTGGTCTTTATTTTCAAATCTTATCACGTACTTGTGATAATTGTGATCAAGTTCTTTGGTTATGTGTTGCGTAACCAAAGGGCAGTTTGCAAATCCGGTGTTATATTTATCTGCAAGTTGCTGCCTGCGTTTTTGATTATGTTCGGCATCTTGTAGGCGCAATTCTATAATTTTTCCGTTTAAAACATACATACGACTGTTATATCCTAGCATAGAAAAATCTTTATCCTTGCCGTGTCTACGAATCTTTCTTACAGTGTCTGCAATTTCGTCATTGTCGGTTAAAAATACGCCGCCGCCATTTATTCCAGCAATAACTTTGTTTGTGTTAAAACTAAAAACGCTGCAGTCGCCGATGGTGCCTGCCGAGATCCCGTTGAGGCTGCTGCCCAAACTTTGCGCAGCATCTTCAACAAATAGTATTTTTTTTTCTTTGCAAAATTCTTCAATTTTACTAGTATCAGTCATATTACCGAACAGGTGAGGATATACAATTGCTTTTACTTTGTCTGAATACATGCGTTTGATGCTGTCTAAAGACATATGATATGAATCTAAATCGATATCACAAAAAACCGGTGTTGCACCTACCATACTGACACAGGCTGAACTGCTTATCCAACTAAAGTCTGTAACTAAAACTTCGTCACCTGGGCCAATGCCGTGCGCTAACAAGGAGAAGTGCAACGCATCAGTAGCACTAGAAACACTAACACAATGTTTACGTCCTATGCGTTGAGCAAATTTATCTTCAAACGAACTGTTGTCTTCATAGTTTGCTTGTGACATAAAATTATTAAATAATTCTTGATATTGTTCTTTGTTTTCTTTATATTCTCTATCCCAGCCGTCGTAAGGTATCATAATTAAATTTAAAACTCCTTAATTCGTTAAATTTAAAGATTGCATTTTATCTCTTGACATTCTTTGCCATACTTCTAATGATGCAGATTTATATCCCCAATATTCTTTCTTAACACGTTGCTGAGTGTGTTTTTTATCAGGACTGGTTAATTTAAAATCAACGTTTTTCCTAAGTAGAGGACTATCGGGGTTAAATCCTCGGTTCGTATTAATTAACAACAAACTAAAATCTTCTTCTTTTGCAATTTCTATTGCGCGGTCTACCTCGTGTTCGTTATAACCAAAAATTATGTATTGCCATACAATTACGTGACCCAGATCTCTTCCCTGTTTCATTCTTTGCCAGACTTCTTGAAAATCGGAGCCTATTCTATATAACTCACTTTTTTCATCAATGCCGTCTACTCCAAAATACCATGCATTTTCTCCAACACCGTAACTGTAGGCCTCGTCCCACCATGCATCGCTTTTGCCGCTACCCACTGTGGCAATTCTCACTGCTTTGCCCTGTCCGTTGCACATTTTTAAAAGATTAAGAAACTTAGGATGGTAAATTGGGTCTGATATCTGACCACAAAATGTTATACCAAGTTCATAATAATCTAGAATTTTTTTAAATTGCTCTTCTTCTAGGTCAAACGACCGTTTTATTTGTTCTTGACTTGTTGTTTTTTGTCGAATACATTGAGGGCATCTAAAAATACATCTATGAGAAGCATCTATATTAGGCCTACAAAATCTTTGGTATTTTACATATTCGTCAGTAATTCTTGCCATTTGCTTGATCTCTAACTTCTATTTTTTCTTCTTTTTTAACTTCATCCATATCTACGTTAACGCCGCACTTCTTTTTACACATATAAGAAGCGTCTTGAGGTCTATTAATTAATGTCTGAAAAAAGTTTTCCCATTGTTCAGACTTAAAAATATCTTCTAGCGAGTTGTTATTAGATAACAGTAATTCATCATCTTTTAATCCGCATGCCTTTACATACCTGTAGACCGGCGGGTCGTCCATCCAACAACACGGAAGCATAAATCCGTCAGATGTGTATGCTGCTCCTTTGTTGTCTTTTTTACCAAATGCCAAACACTTAGGTTTAATTTTCATGCATTGTCCTCTATAATTTTAAATATTGGCGATACGTCTGGTTCTTTGATACTTCTATTCCAGTAAACGCTACCGCCGTCGACTAAGGATTTATCTCTCTGATAGATTACGTTTTTTCCAAAGTATCTACATTCTTGAAATATTCTAGGTGCTGGATCAAATGTATTTTTTGTATAAACATAAGTTTCAAACATTCCTAACAAATCATCTACAGGTGCAAATACATTATTGTTTTTTGAATCAATATATTTCTCATTATAGGTTAATATACCGTGATTAGGATATTGGTCTATTATATCTTGTATTGTTGCATAGTATTTGTCATTTGTTCCAAGGAATAGGTGCTCGAACTGTATATTGTTTGTTACGGGTTTATGTATATCAAAATTGATTGTTTTTTCAAAGTGTTCACCTACGCCGTTAGGATATACTTCGTGGTCGCAAAGATCAAATATTCTATATGGTGCAAAAAAAGAAACTGCTTTGGGATATATGGTAGGATGATTTTCTGAATACACAGATATTAACTTATGCGAAAATAATCTTTTAAGAGAACTTTGCTGTGTTTCTGTATAATTATCAAAATCTATGTAAGCCAGACTCATTTGACTTCGGCCCATAATCAGAGAAAAATCTTGCTTTCTCGGTGCTACACTGTCAAATTCAATATCTTGACAGTGAATATATTTGTTTTTTATTGCCATAATATAGTCAGATGGTAGAAATTTTCTATTACATATCACTATAACCCTTGCATTGATTCCTAGTGATTTAAGATAAGAACTATACTCGTAACTATAGTAAAATAGGCCGTCGCAAGGTTTACTGGTACAAACTATATTAATCATTGTTTTCAAAATAAAATTTAAGCCACTCAAAGTCGTTTATTTTTTGTAACTCGATAATGTTGTCTTTGTTTTCTTCACCGAATTTTCTACCTTCTTTGGCGCCTTTTATAGCATCTATGCCAAACGGTCGATTGACACCTTGATTACACCATGTTTCTAAACGTTCAAATGTTTCTGAATTAAGTTGTCTATCTATTGTTTGGCTAGCAAGTTTCGCACACTCTCTAAAACCAGATCGCCAAGCACTAAATGAATCAGTATTGAACGCTGTTATATTTGATGTTTGTTCGACTGCTCGAAAACTATTGGATATACTAGTTGTCATATCCGCTCTAGAAGTATCCATTTTTATAGTTTTGGTTCTTGGAAGCAGTTTTACACCTCCATACCCGTACACGAGATCATTTACAGGATTTTGAGAATTCCACACATGAACAGTGTCTAAATTATATTCGTCTACTTCGTAATCAAATGAAAAGTCATCCAACAGTTCAGCATCAGCATCTACTACCCAAAACATTTTTGTAAAACATCGCTTTGCGGCTTTGATATGTGCTTGGTGTATTCCTTTTACACCGTCTACTCTTTTTGCAGAAGGAAAACGAGATTTTAAAAGTTCCCAGTTTTTATCTGCGTTTGATTCATTATAAGATATAAACACAATGTCATACATATTACTATTATATATTAAAACTTTATCTTTGTCTAGTATTACCGTAGTGTATTACTCGGCTAACCGAACTTGAGAATTTTCGCCAGGGATCTATCACAATACTGAAAGGAGGAATTGGACAATAAATCTCGTCTCGAGTTTTTGTTTCTGTGTAATCATAGGTTACTGAGGCAGAGTGTGCCATAAGAAACACACCAGGTTCTGTAGGTTGATAATCGTCGCCTGTATAAGGATCTATATAGGTAGGTTTAATTCCTGCTTCTTGTACGTAGTGTCCTACTAGTAAACTGTATGATCCGTCTGTGTAAGGAACTTGTGGCTTATATGCTTTGCCGTGTATGTATATGGGCATGTTATTTTCATTTGCGTGCTTTACTAGTTCGAGAGCAAGATTTTTTGCTTGTATCTCTCTCGCACTCATAATAGCATCAAATAAGTCATAGCCTAGACCAAGTTCCTGCGCCATATAACGTAGAGCGATGTTATCTCTAGGATGGCAGGCGCCTCCGTCCCCCATGCCTGCTGTCATGTACTGTGGCGACATTATACGTTTGGTAGAATTAGCAAGTGCTTCTGTTACTACATCCACGTTGATATTTTTTTGTTTTTCTGCAACGTCCTGTATCATGTTAACTAGAGATATTTTTGTAGAAATAAAAGTATTGTAAAAGACCTTGATACATTCACACTCGTCATAGGTACCGACAACTGTAGAAGGATTGTTTTCCATGACAGTATCATAAAATTCTTTTAACTGTTTAGCGTCTCCTGTTTCAGATCCGTCGTCGGTGCCAATCATTATCATTTCTGGATTGACCATGTCCCAGCCAACAGATCCCATTGCTATAAGATAGGGGTTATAAACAAATCTTGTATTAGTTATGATTGGTGTGAATTCTCTTCTCGTAGTGCCAGGTAATACAGTAGATATTAACACCAACAGTTGGTCTTGGTTCATGTGTTTGTCTGCTTCTTCGAGAACAGACTTCACAGTATCATAGGAGAAGTCTTTTGGCGACAAATGGTTAGTAGGAGCACTTCCGTCATAGTCAGCATCATGTGGTGTGGGAACTGCTACAAACACAATATTACAGCCTTGCACACATTCTTGAATATTGTAGGTAAAGTCAACAAGGTCGCTGTCAAGAGGATCAAGGTCGTATCCTTTCACAGTGTGGCCCTTCTTTGCAATTTCTTCAGCACAAGGCAAACCCAGTTTACCTACTCCGATATATCCTATATTCATCCAGACTCCTTTAACCTATTTACAGGTGTTATTCAATTTGACTTCGAAGTCTGAAAATCTTTGTCTATTTTGTTTAGCCACTTCTAGAAAAAGTCGTTTGTTTTCCTTTAATCTTGGCAGGAGTTTTTTAAAGAGCAAATTTAGATTTGCTCTTTTTAGGTCTTCAACTATTCCAACGATCCATTCTATTCTATCTGTGTGATATTTTCCCAAATAACCTTTACCAAAAATATCATCGAATGTATCAAATCCCCATTCGTGTAATTTTTCGTAAACAGCATCGTCTCCGAGAATAACAAAAGGACGCATTCCTATAATAGGCTTAAAGGTCTTTTCACTAATAAAAACATCTGTATGCACAGTCGTTTCAGTAACAATGTTTAAAAAATGCGAATTCCAATACTCGGATGAACCAAGACCAGTAATGTCATTGGTAATTCCTCCGGCATTTCCTGCTACTGCTAAATTGCCTTCTTGATTTTCTATATCCTTTTGTAAAGTGATAGGAACAGATAAGCCTTTATAATCCCACGGAACAGGCTTAGGGTGCTTGCCTAGGCTGATGAATCCTTGTTTATCTAGATTTTTATCGTAAAGTTTTCTTACCAGTTCTATTCTGTGTTCATGTGGCTTTCTATTAAGGCACATGAACAATTGCATGTCTTTGTTGACGTTAGTGCAGTCAAACTTTTCAAAACTGCTAATATGTTCAAAAACAAAATCCATCCAAAAACTAAAATAATATCCGTTATTATAATTTCCGAAATAGATTAAATTTTTGGCGTTTTCTTTAATATAGTTATTAGGTTCCTGCCTGCATATTCTATTTTCCCAGTCTACAGTGCTGTAGCATAATATTAAATTAGGTTGACTTTGTATTATTCTTTTGAGATCAGAATCTAATTCAATCCAAGTTGTATTGATAAACGCAGCATTGTTAGATAATTTTTTAAGTATCTGTTCTTTGATTTTTTTATCATGCAGACCAGTAATGTGAACAGCATCAAACCCCTTATCGTATATCATTTGACTATCTTGCATTTCTATCTAACCATGCAAATGTTTCCAACCATTGTTTTTTTCCATTGAGGCTGAAAAACAGATTTCTATTATGAATTAACTTATCTTGGAAATAGTCACTGTAATAGATATCATGTAGTTTTTTCTCAGGCATGTTAACAACGTTTTGAATATTATCAATGATTAATTTTGTTCTCAATTTGAGATTTTGTTCTTTATCGTACGATTCGTCAAATAACTCAGGAAATGTTTCGTATCCGCAAGATCTTAAATATCTAAGAAAACCAGGACAAGCAGCAACAATAAAAGGATGATATTGAACCATAGGTTGGTATATTTTTTCTGTAACAAATAATACATTTTGCTCTGTATTGTCATAGGTTGTTTCTGTTACAAATGAAAAGTAGCTGTCTGTAAAATGTTTAGATATTAACATTCTCTGGTTTAAGCCTTCTCCTATAGAATCTTTATCATAATCTAGAATGTAAGGAGCATTTGCTAAAAACTCTTCTGCATGACGAATTATTTTATTGTTGAATTTATTATTATATGAATATTTTCTTATAATATCTTTACAAGAATCTTTATTAGGGTTGTTATATCTATTTAACCAACTATAATAAGAAAGTTCTAGTAAGCCACGTCTTTTTAATTCTGCAGCAAAATATATTCTATGATCACGAGGATTGGCATTTTTAAAAATAAAACGTTTATTTTTAGTTTGGTGTAAGTTCTTTCTACGGTGTTCGTTGTTAACAAATATTGCCCCATGTCCATCTTTTTCTAAAAGTCTACATTCGTTATGATAAGTTGCTTCGAAAGAGTTTAGACCATACACATTTATTTTGTTTAATCCATTTTTTATATATTTTCCATAGTTTTCTTGAATATTCAAGTCGCCGAAAACAAAAAATACTTTTTTATCAGGTATTTTTAATTCTTTTAAGCAGTAATCAATGATATCTATAAATCTTGGAAAACTTAGAGGAAATCCTTCATTTGGAAACCAAAGAAGAAGATTAAGTTTTGAACTTGTATTTTGCAATAATTGTAAAACATCATTATCTATCCATGTAAAAACATTTTGCCAAATAGTTGCTTGATCAATCCAATCAATTTCGATATGATAAAATGCTTTTTCACCTTTGTATGTTTCTTTAGTTACCTTTCTAATAGGAATTTTAAGATAAGACGAATATTCTGATATGAACGTAGGTTTAACACTTTTAAAATTGTACTCTTCTGTACTCCTTAAATGATAGGGTATCGAATTGGGTATTCGAATATCAGTTTGATAGTAGAGAGTAATCAATTATACTCTCCAGGAAAGTTTGGTAACAAGAAATCATAAACAAATTTTGAATGAGCCTCTTTGCTAGGATGATTGTCGTACCCGTCGTCCCAGGTATTAACTGTTGCAAGCGTATATTCTCTTAACCCGCCGTCTCTGTTATCCGTGAATATAAAATTATCCCAATCAATTTCATTTTGAATAGTTTTAAACTGTGGACTGCAAAATTGTATGTGCTCTCCAAAGCCGTCTCTATGAACCATAAAACGATAATTCCATTTTTTGGTTTTACAGATGTTTTGCATCAGTAAGATAGACTTTAAAGTAGAGTACCATTGATAATTTAGATTCCATAAATATTCCTGAAAGTATTCAAATGTCTTTACATATTCTTTATCAATTTTAGATATCTTTGTCCATTCTGTTTTTGATGTAACCTTGGAACACTGCATTAACCACCAATTGTCTGCTGTTGTTCGGTCTATGTTGCCGGCAGAATTTTCAAAAAATGTACCTGGATTAAAATCGTTACCTTGTTCGGTATTGGTATTATATAAATCTTTTACAAAAGGTGTCTCCTTTTGCGAAATCGGAACCTCATATCTACTAGGCGAAGACCACATAATAGATACGTCTGGAACAAATCCCTGCTTTTCTGCTTCTAGGGCATGGTGAAGTACAGAAGTACCAATAAAATCATTACCGGCGCCGGATTTAGCACAATTTTTTGAAGAATTCGGATCCTTTATTATATCTGTTGCAATTTGTCTTGCCCATGAATCGTGCATGTCTGTAAAACTGCAACCACCGAAAAGGTAAAACTTTCTCATAGCCAAGTTTCTACTTCCTGCTGTGTTATTCTTTTTGTAAAAAATCTATTTTGATTATTTAATAAACGGTTGTTTAGTTTTTGCCGTGTTTGAAAGTTCATGTGTTCAACTTCTCCTAAAAAAGCACACATTGAATTCACTGCAGTTTTCCATCTTTCTTTACAATTAGATATTGTATCATATTCGTGATTGATTAAATCATCAAAAACATCATACCCCATATGCCTAAACGCAGAAACTATGCCTTTTTGAGCAATCCAAATAGGAAAATGCATATTTGCAATTGGTTTCCAACTTTTTTCTGTAATAAAACAGCCTGGTCTTTCGTCTGCATATGTTTCTGTTATCAAACTTATACTGGTATTTTCATAGATTGCAGGATTATGGCTCCTATCATTTTTATGTAACTGGTTATTTGTTATATCTAATTCTAAAACTTTTTTATTTTTAACAAGTTCGTCGATAAAGTCTGTGCTACCTTCATAAAGATTTTTAAAGTTATTATAAGGTATTAAATTTTCAATTTGATTGTATCTATTAAGAAAACTAATTAACCCGTTGTCAATATAACCAATGTCGTTTAAATATTGTAACACAAAATATCTATGAGTGTCAGGACGACCATTAAGACAAAGGAAACGTGGAACCAAATTGTTCTGTCTATTCACTTTGATATTGAGATTTTCTATAGCCCTTAGGTAATCGTATTGCCAGTAACTAAAAAACTTTCCCTTTTCTAGTCCATAGGAACTATGCAAGAACACGCCATGCTTTTCTACTTCTTCTATATTTTGAAAATACTTTGGGTCGCCTTCTGTGTGATGCACCACCAAAGGCAGACTTGGATTATATTTAATTTGAGATTTTGTGTCTAAACAGCACACATGTTCGATTATTTGTAAATCTAAAGCGCCAGATACTTTGTCGTTTATGAAAACTTTGCCTTGATAATACTTTTTTAAAATATCAAGCAGTCTAGGTGACAGACATTCTTTAAAATCTGTCTTTAAACCGTTTGTGCTAATTACAAGAGGTTTTGCCATATGTCCACACTGTCCTTGCCCTGCTGAATTCCGTTTATATTACAGGCTTTACAGGCTTCTAGTTTATTTCTATCACCTTTACTTAATTTTTTCCTTATATCTATAAACTTTTCGCTCATCCAGATATCTGCAAAATCTCGCTCGTGAATATTACCTAGACTTTCTTGATTACGCGCCCAATCGTTACAGCATATTCTTACATCACCGTTCCAGTCTAAAAAAACTTTGTAAAAAGGTAGATAACATGGATTTGAATTTGTTTGTTTATTCATTAGACCTGCACGATTTGTGAAATTATATAGTTCTATAATTTTTTCTTCACCAGTATCATAGTGCTCTCTAATTCTATATGAAATTTTGCAATCCTGCATTAAACTACATACTTGTTCGTACTGCGCTTTGTCGTCGTAGCAATCTATAATAAGGTTACTTAGACCTGCGTTTGTAAATTGAGAAACAGAATAATATCCATTTAGCAATCTATCACCATTTGTAATCATTTCTGTATAAAAATTTCTAGAAAAAATCTCAATCAAACTCACAATCTTTGGATTTAGAGTAGGCTCGCCAAATCCTGTAATATGTATGTCGCCAGTGTATTCGACTTCTTGCAGTTGTGATACTAGAAGTTCTGCTGTTTCCACGGTCATGTTGAGATTTCTATTTGGATAAACGGTAGGATTGTGTCTTGGACAGAAACTACAGGTTCGATTACACAACTCAGTGGGATTAATTTCTATCGTAGATAGTCCTAGTAGCCTAGGATTTGTCTTATCTATGCTAGTATATCTTTCATTTCGGAAAGAAATATGATCTCTAGAATCGAACATAATGATCCGGTATAGTAGGTACTACGTCTTCGATTGTTCCGTAAGGATTATTAATGACAATAGATTTATCCAAAGAAGAAATCTGTTTATAATACGGATTTACAAGGAACAGTAAATCAAATATATTAAAATTAATTTTGCTAAGGTTGTTGATTTCTATCCATGGTAGGTTCAAATTAACTTTATGATTTCTTTGTTTAATTTCGTAATCAATATTTGTAAAATTACCTTTGTTTCTATTTTGAAATCTTTTTCCTACTATACCTGAGCAGTTTTGTTCTATTGACTTTGCAATCTCATTATCAGAAACAAATATTTGCAGAGGAAGAAATTGTTCTACAACACTACACCAGTCATTTAAAAGATTAGAATCTGGCCAAGAATCTTGATGAGTAAATTCAAATGTAAAATCTTGGAATGTTTGTTTTTTCTGTCTTACTCCGTTTACGTACAAGTTTTCTGTGCTTTCTGTCCTCCATAAAATATCGCCGTTGCTTTTTAGGCTTTGCCTTAGATCTTTCTCATTGTCAATTATCTCAAAGTTCTCTAAATTTTGTGCAAGATTTTGAGTTCTGTGTAAATTTATCATAACAGGCATAGTCGGACATCTAAGAAATTGAGCCGCTGCGCATCGATTAGTCCCAGGATGAATTATTAGATCGTTATTATCTAATAGATTAATTGCCTTAACAGGATTATTCCATCCCTGTAAACAATACTCGTGGATTAACCAAAGAATTTTTTCGTAATGGTGTTTTACCTTGTTTTCTCCCAAAGTAGGAATTGTTAAAAACTCCCCATCAAAAGTTTTTAATATATTTTGTGCCTTTTCTTTTAGGTTATCAGGAATGATGTTATGCGCTAGGTAGTGATCCATTTCTGCATCAGGCATATCGGAGTACCATTTTAAATTTTCTAAGAGATACTCGCCAATTGCTACAATATGGTTATTGAAAAAATCTCTATTAAAAAAGTCTTTACCTGCTGTGTTCATAGTCAAGTATTCCTGCTAGTGTGGGGAATGTGTGTGCAAAATCCTCATTTCTTATTTGATCTAACTTTTTGGTATTTTCAAAAAATTCGTTTGGATTATCTAGCACCAAATCATCTGCATTCATAAAATCAAGAACTTCTTTTATTTTTTTACTGGAAAAGAATCTATTCTTTTCGTAGTAGTCAACAATAGATTTTTTTGCAGTTCGACTCATGCTTTGAATATTTAGATATTTCGGGTCAAAAATTATGTTAAAATAAATTCTATCTTCATTCATATTGTAGGTTTGTAACCAATCTACAAATTCCTGCATATACATTACATTAAAAATTGTAACACTATAGCAAATAGAAGTGTGTATAAAAGAATATGAAAGGAAAGTTTCCCAAGTTTTTGTTAATTCATGCCACTTACCCGGACAACGAAGATATTCGAATTTTTCCTCTATCCCGTCTATTGAAAACATTACATCAACACTTTTAAAATTTCTCCATACTTCGAATATTTCTTCTTTAGGTAAAACAGTGCCATTTGTGTTGTAGTGAAGTTCAATATTTTTTGCATAGTCTAGTTCTACGCATTTCTTTAGAAGATCAAAATGTTTTTTGATTAGAAAAGGCTCGCCCCCGGTGAAATCCATGTATTCGATTTCTGGAAGTAATTCTTCTATTTCTTTCCAAACTTTACTTTCGTCTTGAATCCAGTAACTTTTTAAATCTTGATTAAAAGTTTCGCCGTATAATTGTATTTCGTCTTCAGCCCATTTAAAACTGCTATGTGTAGAACAAGACCTACATTTCAAATTGCATACCGTTCCTAACTTTAGGTCAAGATATGTGGGAGGCTGAATCTGCTGTTGCCATCTTTTACGTCTGTGAGAATATTGTTCATTGCTTTGCTGTCTTTTAGATTGTTTTCCTATTCGTTCCTGATCCCAACACGCCGAACAGGTTGCAGGTTTTTCGCCTCTAAGGAATTGCTCTCTAAGATTATTCATATAATCAGAATTCCATATTTCAGAAATACTATATTTTTCGAATGTAGCAGGAACTCCGTTAATAATTATCGGATCTTTTGTGAGACAGCAAGGTTTTGCAATACCAGTAGCAGATGCTTCTAAATGAATCCAAGGTAGTATACATTTTTCATTCATAATAATGCGTTAATCCGAGGTAATAACATCTCTTCTGCTAGCATCTTGTTACCTGTATTTGATAAATGATATCCATTATCTATAAAAATATCGTTTTTGCTGCTGAGGTAATCTACAACAGGAGTATGAATAAAATTAGATGCTATTTTTTCATAGTACTCAGTGCTGTAAAATGCACTAGGAAGAGCAAGCCAAGAAAAATATAATGGTTTAATGTTTTTTGACTGTAGGAAACAGTGAAACAGCCATAGACTATTGATTGTTTTATGAAAAAGAAAATCGCTAAAAACTATATCTTCATAAAGAACCGATGTAAAATCATTAAACTTTTTTGGATTATTTGATACACCAGATTGTTTGTGAATTTGTTCTTTTTCATTCTTGTCTGCTAGATAATTTCCTGGCGTAAACTTTGTTTTAACTGTGTCGCCTATTCCTATAACTCTTAGATGCTCTGTATTTTCACTTTTTCCGTAGTATATTGGCTGATTTGTAGAATAAGAATTTTTTTCAAAGTTTTCAAAACCGTCTGTGCCAAGTGTAATTCTATCAAAAGTTGTTAGTTGTACGATACATATTGCAGGGTTATATTCTTCTACAAGACGTGTTCCTGCATATACAGAATATTCGTTATCTGCCCCCGAGTGTCCTCCATTGATTACTTTTTTTTGAGAAATGGCATTCTGAAGATGAGCAGAATATGTTTCACTGCTATCTAATCCATGGCCATATGTCCAACTGCAGCCTATACTAACTATATTCATCAAACAGACTCTGGTATTCTGAAAAAATATCTGTAAAATCTTCTTTTCGTAACCTATCTAGTTGTCTAGTATGGTCGATAAACTCATGTAAATGACTAGAATAATCTTCACTTTCCAACAAAGCAATTGCTGATCTAAAATCATTAACTATGCTAGATTCTTTTACATCAACAAGATTAGACAAATAATCGTCTATGTAGTTTTGATAATGTTTTTTTAATTTTTCTTTATACTCTTGCGGTAGTATTTGGAATCTAAAATGCAGAGGATGCTGCACAATATTTAATCTAAATTTGTCTGCGTGTTCAATGTGCTGCTTTTCGATCATTTCTCTGTGAAATTCTGTCACATGAAATGCGTTCATTACACTAAGCGTGTAGTTGATGTGCAGATCTACATTTTTTGCAAAATTATTAATTTGAGAAAAGTTGTTTTCAATTGTGTTCCAATTGAGCCCTTTTCTCACATATTCTCCTTTGCTGTGAGATCCGTCAAGACTGGCAAAAATTGACACGCTGTCAAACTTATTCCAATAATCTATTACATTTTTACTTTTAAAATGTAGTCTACTAAAATTAGTGTTATATCTTAGTCTAACATCGTATCGCTTTTCTTCTACTAGACGGTCAAGTATGTCATAATGTTCCTGCATTAGCAAAGGTTCGCCGCCTGCAAAGTAGATTTCTTCAACAACAGGAAATAATTCGTCAATCTGTTTCCAAGATATCTCACTTGCTTCTATCTTACGAACATCATTTGGTAGAGATCCCCATATTTTTTTAGTATCTTCGTACCATCCGGTTGACAGTTGCGGGCCACAAGTTCTGCATCTAAAATTACAGATATTAGAAAATCTAAAATCCCAGTATGCTAGATTAAACTGTTTAAAGTAACCGTTTTCGTCTGTTTCTTTTTGTTTGTCAAGATGATTTGCATACGATTGGTTCAACATTTGTCGCATTGAAGGTTGTCCGGCATCCTCCTGTTCGTAGCAGCGGCGACAAGAATAAGCACGTTCGTTATTCATCATCTTTACTCGCAAACTGCGCATTGGCTGCGAGTTCCAAATGTCTTTCAGAGACGTCTTAGTTAAATCTGCAATAGGTTCTTCCATTGGTGTCATGCAACAAGGATACACGTTACCATTTGGCCATGTATGCAGATGAATCCAAGGGGCTATGCAAAAATTATCCTTTTCAGTCATACTTTTCTAATGGACCTTCTATGTTTTTTGGATCAGGATTAAGTATCCATCCTTCTTCCTCTGCTAATTTCTGCAGTTCTCGATCCTGTTCGTATTGCTGTGTGGAATTTCCGTTTTTAAGATTAGAAAACTCTGGTAATTCAGTATCAGGAAGTTGTTCAATCCAGTCAGTAAGTATTTTAGGAAATACCGAGATGCTTTTACCTCTTCTTTTATCGTACTGCTTATAATAACTTTTAAAATCTCTCCAAAGAGTAATTTTGTTAGAAGTTCTTCTATGCGGAGCATCTACTACATCAAGATAATCTATCAATCTTTCAATACTGGACTTTTCAAATTCATGCCAAAGAGGTTTATGTTTAGAACTTTCATACCAAGTTTCTAGTTTTTCTTTGAGATAGAGTTTGATATGGTCCGGCAATGCTAAAGGAGATTGAAAACTTGGAAATCTCAGCAGGTTTACGCTCATCGTAGGCGGTTTTTTATCTTCAAATTGTTCTTTGAGAGCATACATCTCATCAAAAAACTCGGTTATACTAAAGAGGCACAAACTGTTAATGGTCATCATGATGTGCATGCCATGCACGTTTCCTTCTTGCATGATTTTGATCATGTTGCTTTTCCATAATGCATAATCAAGACCGTCTCTTATGTATTCAGCCTGTTCTCCAACTGCTTCACAACTAGTGTAGATTTCAAACTTCTTGATATTTTTTGTTTTTTCTATCAGCCTATCAATAAATTCTGGTTTTGCAATTAGATTACTGTTAATCGCAAATCTCATGTCAGATTCTTGTTCAGTAAACCAATCGAAAAGTCGCCAGGTGTTACCGCTCATGAGAGGTTCACCACCTGTGATACGCAGTTCATCTAGACTCTGAGACAGACTGTCTTCCCACCATTCCCAGAATGCTTGAATATAGGGATTATCCTCGTCAGATTTATATGGTTCTGTCCATGATCCGTCTTGCTGAAACGCGCCTGCGCCGTCAGAAACAAGATTTTGATAGGCTCCGTTCTTTTTGATATCCTTAGCCCAAGTTGTTGAAAAACTAGCGTTACAATATGAGCAAGCAAGATTGCAAACTCTGTCAAATGATATTTCAAGAGTTTTTAGATCAACGTCTTCTGTGTAATCTACTTTTGCAAGTTCATTTACTTCGTCGTCTTTGTATATTATGGTTTTAAAAATTCTATCGCTAACAGTGTCTTTGGAAATGTCTTCCATCTTCCAGCAGTATTCACATTCTTTTGGACGCTCACCGTTTAACATCATCTTACGCATGAGTTTTTTATGTTTGGTATTATGAATTGCCTTAAAACTCTGTTTTACTTCGGACAGAGGAATTTGATGAGCAGGCGGGTGATGGCAACTTGCAGTAGTACCACTTCCTAACCAAATAGTAGCATTATACCATTTTGCAGCACAAAAACTCGTGCTTATTGGATTGATAATTCTATCTCTATACTGTATTAGTGATTCGTCTTTGTTTTTTGGCATACTAACCTAATAGATCCTCTAATTCAGGAAATGTGTTTTTAAAATTTGTGCTTCGTCTTTTGTCGTATTCGACAATATAGTTGCGAAAATCAGAATAATTTTGATGTGTTGCTGTTGAAGACAGCATAGACTCGCATAGTCTCTGTATTTGATCCCACTCTTCTAGATATAGCCGAGCGTGTTTTTCGTTATTGTGATACTTTAACCAACTTTCACAGTGATTTTTTATTTCGTCGTGGTACTTATGTTTAAGGTGGTCTGGTAAAAGAGCAATACTGAGATAGGGCGGCCAGTGCATTTGATTTACGGAAATAGGAATACGATTATTTGCAGAATCAAGATTATACTTTATCCTAAACCCCATTATGAGATCTATAAACCTGTTGAAATCTGTAATACTTAGAATATTAACTGTAGTCATTACAACCACACTGAGATTGCTAGTTTCTAGAACCTTTTCTACATTTTTACACCATTGGTAGTAGTCTAGTCCGAATCTACTGTACTCTGCTTTTGCAGCAGTGCTTTCTAAACTGGTAAAAACCTGACAGGTGTGACCTTTGGTTTCTAGATATTCAAATTTCTCAATCAATTTATCAATTAGCGTATCGTCTACACAGAGATTAGTGTTTACTGCAATGTCAATAGGATTAGGCGCAGATTCTGCAACGTAATCAAGAACTTTCCAGGTATCTTTACTAAGTAGCGGCTCTCCTCCGGTTATTCTAAATACCTTCAAGTCAGATAAAATCTCTGGGAACCACTTCCAAAACGCTTCTACATAAGGATTTTCTTCTCTATGCTTGTAAGGAAAACGCCCGGACTCTTTTAACCAATCTAGATTGTGAGATGCAGTGCTTGTGTCATACTCTCCGTGCTGTTTAATTTCTTCCAGCCATTTAGAACTTATTTCAGATGAGCAATAGGAACATTTAAAATTGCAGACATTCGAAAAACTAACTTCGAGGTACGCAGGATTGATATTGTCGTCTGGCTTAGAGGATGCGACTTCTTCTAGTCTAGGCCATGCCCACTCGTCTGCTGTTTTATAGTGTCTATCTGAAAAATGATCTTCGCGCAAGTCTTCTATTTTCCAACAATAGGAGCATTCTTTGGGCCTTTTGCCCTCTAGCATCTTTTTTCTTTGTTGTTTTTTATACTGAGAATTATGTAGAGCAGCAGGGTTTTCCTTTACTTCTTCTACAGGTATTTTATGCGGAGCAGGATGATGGCATGAATGATTATAGCCGTTCTGCAAATAGAGCGTAGTCTGCAACCACTTTGCCGAACAAAATGAAGGAGAAATCTTGTTAATTATTTCTCTTTTTGCCTTGAGTTTTTCAATTTCGTGTTCGTTGCTCATGATTTCCTGTTTTTTAGAATTCTTGTTGAATTATGGTATACCTGTTTAAAAAATTTACTGCCTGCTTTGTCTAAAAGTGCAACATCGAGTGCTAATTCATTTGCAAGTGATTCTCCTAAACTTTCGATCTTGGACACTAGATCATTTTCTGCATAGTTACTGTAATTTTTATTCCAATATTCTGTAAGATATTCAAAATCTCTTACCTGCACGTAATCCCAGTCTGTGCAATTCGTCATATAACAGCCTTCTCTTGCTCCATACAAACTCCACAAACCATTTTCTACGTCTGCGCCAACAGAACACCAAATTTTAAGTCTTTCTAGATTTTGCCACCAAATCGAGTTAATATTTGTAACCTTTTCACCTTGATTAAGACTCATTTTTACCCCTTCTCTAAAGCCTGCTCGCCAAGCCTGAAACGCACTTGCATTAGTATAAGAAGTAGAGTAATTTTCGTTAAGATGATAGTAATTGGTATCATAGCAAAATTCAATCAATGACCTTGGATCATTATCTTTGGCATTTTCATGCGTTTGCATGTTTTTTACAAAGTCCTTTGTCCATAATTTTAAGCCGCCGTTGCCGTATTTTAGTCCATTCACATGAACTTTGCCACACCACGAAAATACATGATTCGGAGTAACCCCTAATTCCTCAAGATCAATTTCTACATTTAGAAATTCTGGGTTAACAATGTTATCACCGTCTACAGTTATAAAATGCTCTGTATCCGAAAGGTCAGCACAGGCTTTATGAGCAGCATCTGAACCTTTTACTCCGTGTACCCTCTTAGCCCATGGTATTTTTTGGCATAGGTCTGTGTAATTCTTTTCGGCATTAGGTTCGTCGTAAGATAAAAATACAATATCCTGTTCAACAACACGGATTTTACTCATTGAATATCCTTTTAAATTCATAACTGTCGAATCGCCTTGCTGTAAAAACCGAAATAGGCGTGTTTTTTGTTTCAAAAGGCATGGAAAAGTCTACTACTGCATAGTTATCGTTAAGTATCCGAGAAAAGTCGATAGAAAGAGTTTTGTAAAGTATGTTAGGATCGTGCTTTGCAGTAATAGAAAATGCAATCACTGTGTTTAGTCTGATTCCTTTTTTACGCAGGTTCTTTTTTAGTTGTTTGCCTAGTTTTACTTTCCAACAGGTATTCGGTATGTCCTGCTCAACTACGATGTCTGCATCATCCACTTTAATTTCAGGTATTTCATAAATGAAATCGTTAACCGAAGTTCCGTCAAAGATTTCTTGATGTAAATCACAGAGTTCTAGTTGTTTGGTCCTTGGATTGTAGTTAACTCTATAGTTTCTTTTGCGTTCTTTACCTTCTAACAGTCCGGCTACATCTGCCAGAGGCACTGGAATAGAGTTTTCGTGTTCAAATTTAGGAGATATTCCTAGGATTTTGCCCGTATCTCGTTCAAACGTTACATACATCATAGTTTGAGACATTTTTCATACTTTCCTATTATGTCATCAGTTACAAAATCGTTTTCTGTATAATGAAACACAGTGTCTTGTCTATGATTGCCGATTTTAAGTTCAAGGTTTTCGTTAAGATAAACTCCTACCCTATCCTGCCAACGACTTTTTGGATTTTTCCAGCGCTGAGCACGTGGTTTCATGTGTACCAATTGAGGCATGTCTTGTTTTTGATTGGATATTTCCGTGTCGCAGTCTAGTATTTTAGAAACAATAGCAGTAGTAATATCCATACTAGGCTGTTTAGGATAATGTTCTTTGCAAAAGTTGCCATAAAACAATTCCCAGTTGTTATTAACTATCTCTACCCACTCGTAAAACTGTTTCGTCCAATCACACTTTCGAAAATAGTGTACTGCGTTATAGAAATTAGGAAGATCGTTGGCAGAAAATGCTTTTCTATAAAAATCTGACTCGACAAGTTCTTTTCTGTAAGTAAAAACTCTAGTAGGAAAATATAAATTGTAATTTTCAACAGAATTCCAAAAATATTCAAGGTCCTGTAATACTAGGACGTCAGAATCTAGTACAATAGTTTCCTCATAGGGGGATGCATGGTATATTTTCCAGCGATTTTCAGTTTTTAATAGAGTATTATCCTGCTTATACCACGGAATTTCTATAATTTTACTAAAAATAATTCTATGTTTTGTGTCTGCAGTGCAATTTGTTATAACACTTACAGGATATTTGTTACCTGTTGCGCGAATACTTAATGCAGCAAGGTATGCCTGACGGAAATACTCTTCTCCTTCCGCAAAAATTACAAATCCTCTAGACTTCATCTATACACCTATTTAAACTGAACTTATTCATAACATGTAAATTAGCATTTTCGATTCTTATTGGCGTATACTCACCGTCATATGTGGGTTTTTCAAGCAGTATCATGAGAGATTTGTCTTGAATTTGCCATAAAATGCTTTTATCTGTGATAAAATACAGCGTACCGGGCAAGGGTTTAGCAAAATCTCCAGTCTGATATCCGTTCATAACATGAACAGCAATAGAAAATGCATAGTCATTACGGTAATAGGGAGAATTAATTTGGAAAATATTTTTGTAATGGCTCCAATTCTCTTGAATATGCTTTACTAGATCAAAAAATATTCGATTTTCGCTTGTTTTTCTAAAAAAGATACAGGTAGCCCAATAAAAATCAATTGATGTATCAGAAACTCTTGTAAAATCGTCACCTCTATCAATCTCAAGCAGTTCAGTTGCAGTTTTATAAAGCAATAAATCGTGTTTTTGTTCAAAACATTTGAGAAATATATCATTAGAAATAACAATGTCTGAATCTAAAACTAGAGTTTCATCATACGGAGAGACTTCATAAGCAAGGGTGCGTGATTCGTTCTTCCATTCTAAACGCTTTGATACAAGGGCACCGTCGTAGAATTTCTTTTGGCTATGCTTTTCTCCCCGCGATAATACTGTGTCCTCTGAGATATCTTCAGCCTTCCATACAATTGATACTACCTTATCAAACACAGTTTTCCAGTCAGGATATTCAACATCTAGAAATTCTATACTGTCTGTAACTAATGTAGTAGGTAATCCGAGGATGTCTCGTGCTCTTTTTGCTAGAAAATGAGCCTGTTTCACGTAGTCAACTTGGCTATTGTTTCTAGCAAATACAACAATACCTCTAGTTGTCATAGTCTACCAGTTTTTCTACACTGCGTTTGGATAATAGTTCTTTATACGAAGCATGGTATTGGTTTGTTACAGAAAAGTATCTGTCGAGAATGTCTGCAAGAAAACTATCTGCATCAGCAATCAGTACAGGGGTTTCATTATCATCTACCAGAACTATGTCTTCTGACACTTCTCGATCTACTAGCATATTGACAAATGTAATTAAATCTTGCGTAACTGTGAATTGTCCGCCGTTGTGATAATGAACAATATTTTCTCTAAACTGTTCTTTTAGTACACGCTTTTGATTATTAAGCGTGACCATATAATTAGAAAATTCTAGTGCTTTTTCTAGACGTTCGTCCATAATTTACTCCTATACGACTAGTATATAAGAATAAACAATTAGCGTCAAGAATTATTCGAATGTGTTGGTGATGATAAATGCTGGGAAGTCAAGAACCACTGCGCCGTTGGCGCGCCTAGCCGAGTATTCAAATTCAATATCTGCTGTCACTGGCTCAGTTACACCTGGTTCAATACCGCCTGGAACACCTTCGTCTGGGTTGCTTTCTGGACCGTCATCTACAAGAGTGATTCTGAATCTAATTAGACTAGAACTGTCTAATCTAGCATCTATTTTCCAATAACTATTGCCGTAAACGCCGCCGTTGGCGTCTTTCTTGAAAATTTCTTGGAACGTGCTGGTAAGAGATTGATTTCCTATGACTCCATCTGGGAATGTTACACCGGTGCTGCTGCCGGTTATTGTCGTAGAATTATAGTCAAATTGTATTTCACCAGGATTTTCTATTAGATCAGACCAACCTTCGTCTCGATCCTGACTGTCTCCGGTCGAAGTACTTAGATCAACAGTTCCTGATATTCTAACTTGGCCGCCGGCATTAAAAAAATACCTTCGTGCATCAGCATTTGCAAAACTTGCAGTGAATTCAGAAATAATAGTGCCGTTCCAATTTATTATTCTCTCGTCTGCTGCTCTTACTTCTATCTGTTGCTGACTCGCATCAATTACAAATCTATTGTTCTCTATATCGGTCATTTCGTCTAACAGATCATTAAATCCTTTTGACGAGTCTGGATTAACAAATGTAAAATTATCGCCGTCTCTATCTAAATCAGTTCCTGATTGGTCAGCACCTACAATGTCTCCTACAGCAAATTCTCCGATTGAAATTTGAGATCCATTTTGATGTGTAAATGCAGCATTCATATCTGCTCTAAGATCGTTAAATTGAGCAGCTAGGATAGTATCACCGTCTGGTATATCAGAATCTTGTAGAGCAGACACCTGTGAGCTAGTTACATTTTGTCCGTAACCAAAACTGCCGGAACCTGTACCTAAAACCTGCGCAATTCGACTTTGTAAATTGTTAAATTGTGCTGCGGTAATTGTATCATTAGATGAAACTGCCATTTGTAATCCTTATTAAGTGCGTATTTTATTTATACCTTTAAAACACACTCTATTAATTTTTCTTCCTTGTTATCGGATGACGCAAGAGAAATTCCTACAAAATCTCCACTTTGTGATGCGTTTGCTGTACCGTTTCCTTGTGCAAATACTTTTTCGCCTTTTGTTATAGGACCTGTGATTCTTACAGGCACTCGGCCTTTCAAGGCAACAGCCTGTCCTTCTGATTCAGAATTCATTAGATAAGCAGGATTTTCTGATATGACGCCAATTACACTGGTCACAGACTCTGCGCAAACCTCGTGATCACTGTGGTCGCATACTGCAACTACAGTGCCTACAGGTAATAAAGAATTTGTTTTGTATATTTCAGCAAGGTCTGCATATTTTGCCTGCAGTGCTATTCCATTAAACAGATTTGCTCTAAGATCTCCCGAAGCGTCTCTAACAGCAACAGTATTAGGATCTGCAGAAATACTTCCTACTCTGCTCTCTCCACCTACTACAAGAGCAGTTGACTTCTCAGAAAGTCCTGTAAAGTTTTCAGCAAATATTTCAGAAAATGCATGAATTTCACTACCGAGATCGACTTCTTCGGTAGCATCCCCGCTTGAAGTTAATCCAGGCAATACAGAATCTGCAAAAATTCTTAGAGGAGTCTTGTTAATTCCTGAAATATCTTTTATTCTAAAACTAAGTCTGTTACCTACCTCATTTGAGATAACAGCCTGGTTGTCATTTTCAATAAAAACTCTTAGGTCAAGTGAATCTCCTATAGCAACGCCAACATCGCTAAACTCAACAAGCGAATTAAAATTTGCTTCGCCTGATTGTACAAATTGGTCTGCATTTATGCCACCTAATTTGTTAGCATTAGATGCTGTGCCCCAAAATATATGATCTGTGCTTGTAACACCGGCTGTTGTGCCTAAAGTGTTTACTAGAGTTACTCCTCTTTTAATTACATCAAATCCTGGTATGCTATTACCCGGGGTCTGTTTTATAGAAAATGCTTCGTTAGATATAATATGAACAACCGAATCGTCTATAACAGACACAATGACAGAACGGCTAATATCATCTGTTCCTATAACAGACCGACTCTGCATCTGAGTAATACCTTCGCCTGCGTCTTGTGGTCCTACCAGTACAAAGTCAGTACCGTTATACGCAAATAATTGTTCGTTCTCAGTGTCCCACCAAAAGTCTCCTTCAGTTAACCCGGTAGGCTCTCCAGCACTAATTTCAGCGCCCCCAGTTGTTCTAAACCTAGAACCGTCATAAAATTTTAGTTTCGAAGTATCTGAATCGAACCAAATTTGTCCAGACAAAGGCTGCGCCGGAGGGTTCAATCCTGCAAAGTTTTCTAGTAGAAATACAAAGTTTTCATTTTGAACCTCTCCGTAGCCTGCAAAATTTTTGCCTACAAGTAATAGATCGGTAGATTGATCTATGGTCCCATCTTCTACTACAGTTAGTATTGATCCGTCAAATCTATTAATCTGATATGCCATTTAGTGATTCCTGTTAATATTGTATTTAGTGGTTTTTAGATTAACTGCATCAGGCATGCCCAATTTCTTTCGAATGTAGCAGGTCGAATTTCGTGTAACTGTTTGAGATGAAATTGAATTCCAGCGCCTCTTTCAATAGTTAAAGTGCTTCCTTCTATTATTATAGGATTATTATCAGTAAGAGAAAATGCTGTGATAGTTCCTGCCGACACCATGTTTTGCCAATAATCCATTGTGTCTAGAAAACCGTCTGCTGGCAATGATAAAAACCAACCAACAACTGCTGTATTAGAATAATTCGATAATGCTTTTATAAAATTATTTTTTTGTTCTCTCTGCCAGTTATACCATTTTGAATGGTTATAGACACTCATAATTTGTGGAGCATTCTTACCAGGCCTTATGTCTTTGTTTTGAAAATTTACACTATGTAATAAATCATTTAACGATTTAATTTTTTCTTCTTCAAGTTTTTGTAGTAACGTATACATGCTATTTCACTCGTATAAAAATATCAATGAATATCTTTCATTGTTAGTTGTTGGTACACTATGCACAGGCCCTGTGCCTATTATTTGTACGCCCTGTCCTGCTCTATCTTCTATAAATTCATCTGTATCTTGGACATATAAACCATCCGAACCATCTTGAAGGGCAACAACCAGGTTCATTCTAAAATCGTGTCGGTCGCGATGAAGTCCAATAAAATCTCCACGGTCGTATCTATTAACAGCAACTTCTGACAGAAAGTAATTTTCGAATTTTGGTGCTATATTTCTAAAATATTCTCTATCTTGTTTTTTCATTTGTACTTGATTACAATATTTGTAAAAACAAGTTTCATCATTTACTGCTCTACCTGGTTGTAGATATTCTCTTGTTATCCACCTTGGCTCTTCAATAGATTTAACTAAATCTAATATATTATCGGCAGTTAAACTGTCGTAAACTTTAATTACCTGTAAATTGTCCATTGTAAGCCTGAATACTTCCTTCGTATTTTGTTTCAATTAATTCGTCTAGTTCTTCTGTAGTTTTGTAATCATAATCCGGACTATTTGCGTAGAATTCTTTACGAATTTTATTCACACGCTTTGCTTCATTAATAAAGTCATTCATTTCTTTGAGATCTTCTGCATCCACATTGGACTGATCAGCTAATTTTTCTAGGACGCTACCTAAAATAGTTAATTGTCTTTCTAAAGGATAAAATTTTACAATTTTATCTCTAGCAAGTTCGTTTACCATATCTTCATTTATTTCAAGAAGACCTTCATTAATATTAACAATTTTGAAATCATCTAGCGTTCCAATAATAGTTTCGTTATATAAATCAATTTCAACATCTTTATAATCATAAAAATCATGATTCAACATGGAAACGTCATTGACCATACTTAATACTGTTGTAAACATTTTGTTTATTTTATTAAATTGTGCCAGAGCAGGTTGTCTATTTAATTCTTCCATGTCATCCTCCTATATTGGACCAGCTAGTAGCGCCTGTTTTTTGTATAGTACGACGATATCTGTCTGATATTAAAACAGAACCACCGTTTGAATTTGCCGATCGGCGATAACTCCTTTCCTCCCAGAAAGAAACTTTTGTACCTACAGGAAAATTTGAAAATGTTGCAGTCACATTAGCAAACGTGGTTGCGCCTGCCCAGAAAGGATCTGGCTGACTGGTAGCCTCGTCGACATATTTTTTTGTCGCAGCATGAAAATCGTTTTGTGGCGCAGAATGTAATGTTAAAAAGCCTGTAAGGGTGCCTCCTGATTTTTGTAGGAAAACATCTGAAGTTAATCCATTTAATCTGTCAGAATCTAAAGCGTTATCAGCACTGAAAGAATTTTGTGCTTTGCCGTTTACAGGTAGAAAATCATCGGCCTGTAAGCCGTCTACAGTGTCAGCATCAAGACCGCTACCTGCACCTTGATTACCTTCGTGCCACACTGTGTTGCTGCGATATGTTAATCCATTTGCAACATCGTTAGGTACCAGACGCATAAGTTCATTAGAATCATGGGTCCATAAAAAATATTCAGTGTCATTATCTCTTGTGTTGAATTCTAGTCGAGAATCGGAATCACCGTCGCCAGTATTGTAAAATTTAATACTTGCACCGTCTGTATTTCTTGACCAAACAATGCCTTCTTGATCATCTTGGAATTCTATATTTCCAGTCATTACGCCGCCGGTAACGTTAAATTTTGAGTCCAGTTCCGATTGCAGACTAACTATATTAGAAATCACATGCTTATGGCTGTTGTCAATTACGCTTACATTTAATGTTCCGCTAGCAAGGTCGGTTAAAGTTACAGTTCCAGACACGTCGCCTGTTAACGTTATTGTAGGATTAGGAATATTAGTAAAATTATTGAAATCTAAATAGTATGTTCCGTTCTCACTATCTAATCTGTCAGAATCAACTGCTTTGCCGTCTACCAATAAAAATCCTGTGCTATCGATACCATCTAATTTATCTGAATCTACTGCTTTTGCATTTACACCAAGAAAATCTGCTGCTTCTAATCCGTCTACAGTGTCAGCATCAAGACCAGTGTTTGCTCCTTGGTAACCTGAGTGCCAAACTTGATTTCCAAAATATCTTATGCCTTCAGTCCGATCAGTTGTATCTATAGACAAAACAATATCATTAGAATTATTTTCAATAAACTCAAATGTTCCTTGATTTTGAGAAAATTCTAATTTATTAGTTGTTTGTTTAATCGAAGACGACGCAAATTCTAATCCTGTATCGATATCGGCAAATTCGAGATTTCCTGTAAGTGCAGTATCTTGATCACTTCTTAGGAATTGAGTACTATTAAGATTATCTAATAAGTTAGCGTTAGACGCAGTTCCCCAAAACCAATATTCATCAGGATCGGTTACACCACTGGCAGAATTTCTAAGTGTAATGCCTTTTTTAATTGATGTAAATCCTTGAATTTCTTCTTGAGGGACATTAAATTCTGTATCAGATATTACAATAATACCTTCACCGTCTACTACTCCTACTACAACTGGTTGAATATTATCTTCGGTGTCTGTTACATTTCTTGATACAAATCTTGTTGTATTTTCTCCTGCTTTTTCAGGACCAATTAAATTAAACTCAGAGCCTGTATATCCATAAAGTTGAGCGTTTACGCTATCCCACCAAAATTCACCATTGAGAAGGTCTGTAGGCTCGATGTCGGATATTTGCGTTATAGAAAGACTTTTGAATTTGGTGTTATCATAGACTCGAATCTTTTGATTTCCTGTATCAAACCATAACTGGCCACGGAGTGGATTATTAGGAGCATTTGCCCTTGCAAAATTTTCTAAAAGAAACACAAAATTTTCGTTTTGTATTTCTCCGTAACCTGCAAAATTCTTTCCGACTAATCCTACAGACGTAGTCCTATCTAATGTGCCGTCTATCAGCGTGGTTAGAACTGAACCGTCAAACTTATTAATGGTATATGCCATTTGAAAAACCCTGGTTATATACGATATTTATCGTAATAACTCTAAACTGTGTTTTGCCAATTCCACTGTGATCCTGAAATTTCAAAAGTCATTGTGGTTCGATTAGGAATAGGAGAAAAAGGTGCAGATATAGAATCAAAATTTACGTCTTGGAGTACGCTTTCTGCTGTTAGATTTTCTTCTAGATCAAAGGGCTCTTGTATGTTATTGATAGTTACAAATTCTTTGTTAACAGCAGCCTGAATGTCTATTCCACTAATCGTTGTGTTAGTATAAGAAACGCAGTGGATTCTGGCACGTACACCGTCTTGTTTTTGGCTAGCAGGGGATATCGATTCTAGGATGGTTTGGACATCGTTATACGGATTTTCTACAGCAGGATTGGAGAGCCCAGTTGTGTCTAAACTAAGCGCAACGTCTGTAGAGTCAATTTGAATATCAACATAATTTTTAGTAACTGCGTCTTGGCCATCTACAGGTTCATCGAGATTGGTCAATCTCGAGTTAGATACAGAAACATCACCTGAAGCATCAATAGTAAGTCCTACGTTTGCAGTAGATAGCGTGTTACCATCAAGTGTAATGTTATCTACATTTAACTCCGTTAAAGTACCTATACTAGATAAACCATTAGCTCTGGTTATTGTTGGTCCTAGTTCTGTGCGGGATAATACTAAATCGCCATTAATTTTGTATTCGTTTCCAGATTCTATGTTAAAATTAACATTTGAAGTCCAACTGTTTGTGTCCTGTTGCCAAGATAGATCTTTAGAACCCCCAGTTGACCTTACTGTTATTCCTGCGCCGTCTACGCTAGTATCGTCGCCTTCTGTACTGTCGTCCAACAGCGCAAGTTCAATATTTTTATCTAATACTTTTAGAGTATCAACATTTACATAAGTAGCACTGCCGTTAACCGTGAGGTCACCGTCTATCACTGTATTGCCAGATGTTCGAAAATCACCGTTTATGTCAAGTGTATACTGTGGTGATTCATTGTATATTCCAATTCTTGATTCACTACTGTCGATGAATAAAGGAACTGTAAATTGGTTTCCGACTCTTGTCCTTACTGCTACATCAGTTTGATTTTGCTGAGTTTCAATTACTGTAGTAGTGCCTATTACCTTGTAGTTTGAATATACTACATCGTTAACACCGACTCTTAAACCATTGGAGTTGTTTACTGTCAAACTTCCTATTGTAGTCGCATCAGAATCTGATGGTAGAAAGTTTGCTGTTGATCTTGTATTTCCGTCCTCGTCTATAAGAGCAAGAGCAGATTCGGCTGTGCCTCTAAACAAATATTCTTGATCTACAAGATTAAATCCTTTTTGGAATAATTGTCTAGATGGAACAACTGTATCATTAGGATCGTCTGGATATCCTAGTATTTTTCTAGTTCCAGAAAGTCTAAAACTATCTTTGGTTAAAACAGCAAAAAGTTCTCCGGCTATGAGTAATTTAATTACTACTCTTTCTTGTGAATTAATGTCAACTACAGATTCGACTTCTATACCAGTTTTCCCTTGGGCATCGTCGTATTCAGGGCCAACCAATGTTACTTCGCCGTCTACATTTCCGTCATAGAAATAAAGTTTTTTATTTTGATTATCTATCCATAGATCTCCTTGCACAAGAGAAGGTCTAGTTGAACTAACAATAGGTGAACCGGCAGCTCTAAATTCTGTGCCGTTATATATCTTTAGCCTTTGTAACTGAGTATCATACCATAATTGCCCTTTTAAGGGAGAATTGGGTGGCAAGGTATTTGCAAAATTTTCGATTATTTTTATAAAGTTTTCGTTAAAAATTTCGCCAAAGCCGCGATAATTTCTTCCTACTAATGTAATATCCGTACTAGTTGTATCAATTTGCCCATCAGCTAGTTCTACAACCAATTCACCGTTTGTTTTGTTTAGTCTATAGCTCATTTTATGAAACCCTGCCAGTAAAAATTATATAATTCATTGTAAGTGTTGGGTTCATTACATCAAGCGGCTGTCCTATCTCTGCATCCGAAATGATTCCTCCGCTTTTAGGCAAAGCCTGGCCGTTACCAAGACTTTGCGGCGCATCATATTGTATTGCTTCGGGGTCTCTCGGAATTCCCGCAACGTCTCTAATAGCATAGTACTGATCGCCAGAATCCCCTCTAAGATCATGTTCGTGTTCTGGCAGATTGTCAACACCGATTGAAGTTGTTTCTGATCCGCCGGTTCTGCCTATTCCGTCTGCATAACCTTCGGTAACAACATTTGCACTGTTGCCGCCCATATTGTCAGCACCCAGAGGTAATCTCCCTCTAAGGTCTGGTACACGGAAAAATCCTTCTGGTACTATTGGTCTTGCTCCGAACTCGTATTGTATTACTTCGAAAAGATCTGGAAAGTCTGAAATCCTATATTCTGTGCCGTCGCACAATAGCCAACCTCCCGGAGCATTAACTCCTGCATAAGGTAACACTACACCTGGAGGATTTACTGGTACTGCTTTAAGTAGATTTCTTCGGCTTACTTTAAATAAACCTGTAGTTCCAGTTCTTCTGTTGATTAGAATTTCATCGTCTATGGTAGTAGTAGAAATTTCTTCTTTTGCAGAAATAACTGCATTACTTAATTCGGCTTCAAATACCTTTGTCAAGCCGCCAGTTTGTCCATCAAACACTACATCGTCAGCAGTAAGGTCTCCTGAAAGTTTAAAAGTTGTTGCACTTGTAAGTTTATTAGAAGATCCTGCTATTCCTGATACTGTGCCGTTTACATTTCCAGTAAGATTTCCTACAAATGTTGTTGCATATGCTGTTTGCCATTTTGCTTCAGGAGAGCCAAAGTTTCTTGTATTGTTACCGTCTGGTACTATATTTGCAAAGGTTGCTAGATTAGAAAAGGTAGAGTTGCCTCCTACATTGAGGTTTTTTGCAATGCCTACTCCACCTTTTGTAGTAATTGCTCCTGTATTTAAAGTTAAACTTTGTTCGGTACCATTTACACGCAAACTGGAATCTGTTTGCATATTACCTATTACATCAAGTGCTTCTTCGGGAGATTCATTGTTAATCCCTAGCCTTCTAGAACTGTCTATTCTCAAAACAGTTCTAGATGTTCCGCCACTCCTTACTCTAACATCTATATTAGATCCTTCTATTTGATGTTGTATTATACCTGCTTGTCCTTCTACTCCAATATTAAGAGCAGCATCAGTACCTATTATTGCGCCTGTATTGTTTTGTATATTAATTGGAAAAAGCGTAGTGCTAGTCGTATCACCCCTTAAAAAATTGCCGGCTTCGACTGTATCATTGTTAACAATAAGAGATTCTGCTTTTTCCGAAGTTCCAATAAATTTCGGTTCGCCCGCGCCAGTTATATTTCTATTTGAAAGGTTTACGCCTGGTTTGATTGTAGTAAATCCGGCTATAGATGTTTTAGGAGTAAATTCGTCCGATGCTATGATAGCCACAGGCCGTGCTCTTACTTCAACTAAAACAATCGTATACTCTAGGTTATCTATTCCTGTAACAGTAAGCGGCGATGCACCCGTTGCTAACCCGTCTGCAAAATTAGGTCCTACAAGGACCCAGCCTGCGCCCGAATTTAAGTACAACTGCTGATTGTCTGTATCTACCCATAAATCTCCGGTCTGTGCTTGTGCAACGTCTGGTTCGTTTGCTGCTCGGTTTAATCCCCCGCTAGGCACCCAATTTGTGCCGTCATACACTTTTAGTTGTTCTTCTCCGAGAGTTGTATTGAACCATAATTGACCTTCTGTCGGTCTTGGTGGTTCAGTTGCACTTGCAAAATTTTCTAAAAGGTGAAGGAAATTTTCTGCTATAGCAGGTCCATAACCACTGAAGTTTCGACCAGGAAATTTAAGACTAGTGTCTTCGTTTAGTGTGCTATCTACTACAGTAATGACACCATTATTTGTTTCGTCTGTGTAAGGTATTGAATATGCCATTCATTACACCTCGTTAAATCCGCTTAATGACTGTACTCTTACCGTATAATCAATCTGTATGAGTCTATTAAGGCTCTTTTGCACAGGATGGAAAATAACGTGAGTAAGTAATCTGCCTTCTCCTGAAGGAGAAAAAGCTCTTAAACCTAGTTCGTCAAAAATGAAAGAATTTGTTTCATCGTTTGCGGTATCAAATGCGTCTTGTCCTTCCGGTTCTCCGTAATCTAGGAGACAGGTAATTACTAAATCAGTATAATTTGTGCCGCTTACATGTCTAGTTTCAATTTTGTTTCTAATTGGATCTACGTTGTTTACAGACCTGTCATCAACTATTTTTGAATAAGTTTGGTTATACAAACTTGCGTTTGTTCCAGTTGAATTCGGCGTAAGATAGGTAATTATTCCTGTAGGATCAATTGATGTTCCTCCATTCCCAAATGCCATTGAGGAAACAAACCCTGTACCTTCATTTCCTATACTTTCTGCTAGCGAGATGGAAAAATTTTCATAGTGTATAGCATTACGTTTATCAACTATAGTTTCTCCAGATTCAGGATCATGAATTTTAATATGGCCCTGTAGCAAAACGCCGTTGTAATCATCGAATTTATCTGTCATTTTATGTGTTCCTATACTCTATTTATCGTGGTAGATCCGTTGTGCTTGATTGTAAGAAACGTGCAACATCGGTGTTACTACGTGCTAAAGGAGTTCCTTCATCGTTCCATCTTGTTCCAATTTTTCTTGTAACTGTTATATCAACATCGTTGTCGGGAGTGTTTTCTAGTTTAACTTCGCCGTTAACAACTGAATACTCCGGCGGCTGAACTACGTCACCTTCCGGGGAATCTTGCGCAACTGTATTATCAAATGCTTCTATACTATTGTTGTGTAATCGTTTGCCAGCAACAAATACTTCTATTTCGTCTTGAGATGTGATGTCAAATCCTGGCTTGAAGGAAAACGTGATAGCATCACCTACAAAACTAACCGTATCAGTTTGATCTCTATAAGGAAGATTATTAGATCTACCCTGTTCCATAAACACAGTTCCGGCAGAATAACTTTGTTTGACACCGGTTCCGAGAGTGCCTCTGCGTAATTGTTTTAACTGATTCCCGTCTTTGATAAAGTATTCAATTCTTTCCTTATCTAGGAAAATTACGCCTGGTGTTTTTGTGTTGTAATCAGGTTGTGGCAGTTCGCTAGCATCTTCAACCTCAATTACAGTATCATCAAATTTAAGATCATTACCTAGTCTAAACACCTTGCCTAGTTTCTTATAATGAGTTCTATTAAGCATGTCCTTAAATTGTCGCCAACCAAATCTATTAGTAATAGCAGAGTTTGAAAAATGAATAACTTCTATAACATCACCTTGCTGTGGAGAATTTACTAGATTAACTGTGCTTCCATCTTCCGATACCCAATAATTAACACTAGGAGATAACAATTCGCCATTTTGCACCACCCAGACTTCTTCAGTTGATTGTGCATTTGTCCGCAGAGATATGATTCCTCTTTCTAATCTTCTAAACGCATAATATGCATCGGTGCCAGGTGTAGTTTCAACATTTTCGCTAACTTCTAGTCTTTGCCTTTCTATTTTTTGGCTATCGTGATTACTAAAAGTGTATACAGTAATTTTATCGCCTGCTGTGTAAGGCTGATTTAGATATAAAACTGGGAAGGTAGAATCTTCACCTCTTGTAGGAACAAATTGATTTTCACTATCAAAGAAACCAAATCTATATTCTGCATCCGCTATTATGTAAACACGAAGAATATCACCTGCTCCTCCTATACCTGGTTCTAATTTTATAATACTGCCTTCCTGGCTGTTATTGTCTGTATCAAAAACATCAGAACCTATAAAACTCCATTCAGTTTGAAGTGTTAATTTTCTGTCGTTTAGATAAACTTCTAATTCGTTTGCATTGACAGATCCTAAAGGAATTTGTGTTAGATCGAGTTGATATTCTCTACTTGCAGTTACGGCAAATTTTTCGTTATATCCCGCGGAAAGTATTGTATCATTTACTTTTACAATAGTATACGAAAGTGCAGGTTGTTCAGCAAAAATATTATTGTCTAGAACAAAATCAACTGTAGACCCGTCTGCTATAAATTCGTCTGTTTCTACTACACTGTAGTTTCTAAATTCTACGCCATCGGTAAGCAACACAATATTAATTGCTGCATTCTCTGCTGGAACAGTTGGTAATTCAACAATTACATTTCCTGCTATGTCATAGGAATTGTCAGATTCAAACAGTACATACTCTACAGTTTTTCCGTTAACCGTTACGAATGCTTCGATGTTGTCCCCCCATCTTACATTGGTTAGGAATTGTCCTGTTTCACCGTCGGCTACAAATTTTTCTATATCTAGAATTCTTGAAGCTGAATTACCTAGATTAATTAAATTAATTCTTTGGTTTTCTGCCGGTGTTGTTCCAAAAGTAATTGTGTTATTGACATAGTCGATTTGATAATCTGTGTTATCTTGTATTTCATTATCGATTTTCACAAATAAATTTTCTTCTTTAACTGGTGTTGTGCCGATATCAAATACCAGCGTTTCCCCGTCGGCAATATAATTCCGCGCTACAATGTTACTTGCGCCGGCGCCTACAGATTCGTAAACTGTAATATCAAGAGTATCTAACACCTGTCCCGGTACTATCTCTTCAGGCCCTTTAGATGTTGTAGGTGTTACAAATCCGTCTCCGTCTATGTTAATTTCTTCGGCTTTTATTCCCTGTGCTGTGCTGTAAGCAAGATTCCCTCCAGAAATTGCTGTATCATAACTTTCTGGATCTGGAATAAAGGAACCGTCAGAAGTTGTTTTTCTAATTATTAAGATTAATTCATTACTGCTAGATACTACCTGAGTTGGTATGTTTAAATCAGATAAAACAATTTCTTGAGTAGACCCATCGCCTGAAATTGTTTCTGTAACAGCATCTAGATTAGTTTGATCAGAAGTGCCGAAATCAGGATCGTCTAACCTTAAATCTCTTATAAGGTTTCTGTTCTCGTCTAATTCTTGAATATAGATGTTGTAATCGTTTTCCGATGAAAGAGGATTTTTTAACAGTACTATTTCTTCAACACTAGCAGGAACAGCGATAGAACTATCTTCTATTACAACAGGGGATTCAGAACTATCTTCTAACGATACTCTAATTTGGTCAACTGTGTTAAATTGTGCGGACAAATCACAATCTAACACTATAAATGTATCTCCTATGGATTTAATTTTTCCTATTCCGTGCGTGCTATCTTGAACCAGTTCATCGGATACCTGTAACTGATAAGCAACTGAATCGTCTAATGTGTATGTTTCTATAATCTTACTTGAAAAATTCAGTGTTACCTGTTTTCTGAGTATTATTTCATCTTCGAATTCGGTATCAAATATATCCCAAGTATTTGTAGTCCAAGGCTGTGAATCCCAGCCGCTAGTGCTAGCAAATCCAAAACTGGTAACTTCAACTCCGCCGTAATCAACGCCTTCCATCAGCTGGCCTAGTGATTTTCCTAGATTGCCTTGTCCAGGTTCGTATGCTGTGTTAATTCTATCTTGTGCATTTAGAAAATCTATTGCTTTGAAGTATTCTATTTGTATAGGTTTACCTTCAGCAGGTGCTGTTGTAAAAACTATCCTTCCTTGGAATCTATCGTATCCTTTAGAGGTATCAAGCATATTAGAATATGTGTATAAACCTCCCAATGCTTCTGATCCGTCTACAAAAACTCTTACCCTTGTTGTACGCAGATCCATAGGCCATTCTAGGTTAAATTCTAGTCTAGAACCTGAACCTACAAACTGTTCTACTGTCCTGAGATTTACAAATTCAAACTCTCCAGAGACTCTGTCGAATTTGATTACAGTGTTCATGCTTCTTACGGGCGAGTTGCCTATGACAGCCGCCGCGACTGCTGTCTCACTGTTCTCTGCTAACGAACCGTTTATCTCTACCGTAGGAGCAGATAGATAATCTTGTCCTGGCGAGGTGACAGTAATTTCAGTTATTTCGCCATTAGGACCAATAGAAGACACTGCTTTAGCACCTGTTCCGCCTCCGCCAACGAGATTCACAACAGGTGCAGAGGTATAGCCTCTTCCGCCATTTGATACATTTACTGCAGTGACAGAATACCCTGTATTGTCGAGCCAATGTAAATCAGGATAAGTTTCAACGGGTGCGCCTCTTACTACTATAGCGTTGTTTTCTACCTTTGCTGTAACAGATTGTATAGTGTTGTCTACATCAATAAATCTCGGTGCTAGATCAAAATCTGTTACCATAGTGTTACTGTCTTCTAATCTTTCATATGATGACAGATATTCTCTGATGTTAGCGCTGTAAGGTTTAACTTCGTTTACATAAGATTCATAGGAGGGGAGGCTGTCATTTTGGAAACTAACCTTTTGCTCGAGTTCACCTACATTATGCTGTGCTTTAATAAAACTGGTTTTAAAAGCCCAGTCAACATAATTTTGTTCTGTGAATACATAACGGAGACTAGCAAAGAACAATCTATTGTATTCTACTGTGAGATCCCCTGTAAAAATAGAATCCCTTACAGTTTCAAGGATTATCCTTGTTTCAATAGATGGCAGACTATCAAAGTTTAGATCATCGTAGCTAGTAACATCAAATCCTACCAAGCTAGATTCAACATTGTAGAGTGTGTCTTTAAATTGCAGTGTTGCGTCTTGTCTTCCGATTGTTCTGTAGTTTACAGTGTAATTAGTTGTATTTCGATTATCGATTTTTTCTAATAACAGCCAACCGCCAGAACCAATGTTTTCAATTTTAACAATATCACCTATTCTATCATCGAGACTTTGAAGCTCATAAGAAGCATCTATCACATAATCTATGTTAGTAAATTGATTATAGCCCTGCATGTACCAATCACGATATTCCCAATACTGCGAAACGTCGAATCCTTGGCTTGCTGCACGCACCCACTCGCCGGATTCTGTGTTTCGTTCATACAATGCCCACCTGCCGTCCAGCGTACTGTCGTTTTCTACTAAAGCAGTAAATCGCCGTACTGAGATTCCTGTATTTGTTTGATAGAATTCTCCTTGAGATTCGACAGTTGCTTCTACTACTCTGCCTTGGCTGTCAATTTGTACTGTAATCTCTGCTCCTACCCCAGTTCCTAGTACTTCAACTGTAGGTGGAGCGAGATACCCTCGGCCAGAATCAAGTATTTCTACTCTAATTAATTTTCCATTTTCTATTACAGCAGATAGTTGAGCCTGTCTTGCTCTAGCAACTCCGATAAATTCTAGATCTAGATCTGATTCAACACGAGTATCAAATAGGTTTGAGGCGGCAGAAGGCTGTTTTTCTTGTTCGGTTAATCTTGAAATGTCTTTTTCATCAACAATAAGTGTGCCGATAAGAATCGAATTTATTCTTTCTATCACCTGCTTTAATGCTTCTGCTCTATTTATAAACCATCCCTGTCTAGGAGTATTTAGAATTCCGTACTTTTCTTTTTCGCTTAGTTCAGGAGCAGGAACAGGACGTCTAGTCACATCAAATCCTACCAAACTGTCAAACCATTTTTGTTCCACGTCTCGATTTGGTCTGCTTGATGCCAATCCTTCAGAAATAATTTCATACTGGTTATGAATATTAATAGATTGATCATCTATTGTATAGTACTGAATGCTAATTGCAACATCTTTGTCTGTGATAAGGCCTTCGCAATTATATAAAGCAAATTCTGTTGGGGATATCAAACTTACAAACCGATAACCTTCGCTCTGAGGATCTCTAATTAGATCGGCTATGTCTTGCGCAGATAAATTTCTATTTTCTTGATTAGGAACCGTAAGTTTATTCTGCACCCAATAATAATAACGTCTGCTGAATGTCTGAGACGCTTTATCATAAGTGCGTTTAGTTACATATGCAGAATCACTATATCGACTAGTGCCGCTAATTCCGCGATTAAATCCTTGCTCTGTGTTGGCTAACTGATCCCATTCGCTAGGTAGTAGATCTGTTTCTACCCATTCATATACATCTATAGAGTTAGCATCAGAAAACAGTGTGTTCCAATTATTAGCACTGAATACTACTTCGCCTTGGTAGGGATTTAGGAATTTAGCGTTAGACAGATCCCAC
>Ga0209923_1000033_pt1 | contig 46658 bp, 33 predicted proteins | sample SalPon1_A_H2O_MG_FD_185696 | JGI IMG/M metagenome (GOLD analysis project Ga0209923, IMG submission 185696) | Salt pond water microbial communities from South San Francisco under conditions of wetland restoration - Salt Pond MetaG R1_A_H2O_MG... | ecosystem: Environmental > Aquatic > Non-marine... | reverse complement strand
GGACAAATATTTCTTGCAAGAATCATCATCAGGAAAGACTTTCATAAAGTCTAGTATATTTTTACCTTTAAATATTTCCATAATCAGTGTTCATAGGTGCTAATATATGGCTTTTATATGTATAGCTCAATAAAAAGAAATCAATACATTTGAAAATCAATCTAGATAATTACACACTTTTAGGGATACAATTAACTTTTATCGATCAAAGTAATATGACAATACCATTTAGTATTGACAATTCAATCCCTGAAAGCCTTGCCTGGAACAGGTTCAAATTACTGTTCGAACAAGAAACCTTTAGCACTACGGATGAAGAATTAGATCTTGAGATAAAACTCTTCCCGAATCCGGCTAAGGATTTTGTGATTATCAGCTTTGGAGATTTCAGCTTATCAGATGTTCGCATTACCCTCTCTGATATACAAGGAAGACAGATCAGGACGATAGAAAAAGAGAATATGACATCTGATGAAATCCGGGTTAACAAATCTGATCTATCACAGGGAATTTACCTGGTAAAGATAAACAGTGGTCAATTTCAATATACAGCTAAGATGGTCGTGGAGTAATCATTCAGAATGATTTGCAAATTATGAAATCCTGCTTTTCTATTGATGGGCAGGATTTTTCATAGGAAGAATAAACTCTTGCTAGCATAGTTTATTAGATGACGTTGAAGTTAAGTTGAACAATTTCTAAAGGTGAGCTCAATGGTAACTCAAGCATATCTTAAGTATGCATAGAGTATAGCTAGTGTATGGTGTTAGCCATACTTTGTTAATAAAATTAACAGAATATTATAAATTACCTTACAGCATTATCAAATCGATGCTTCCAGCGCTATTTCTACCATGGTTTTAAGTTGGCTTTCACGAGCTTCACTTGAAAGCGCTTCTCCGGTGATCAATGAATCAGAAATCGTCATTATTCCTAATGCATTGACATTAAATCGAGCAGCTAAGCTGTAAAGACCGGCGGTTTCCATTTCTACACAAAGGCAATTATGCGTCGCCCATTTTTTCCAGGAATCAACAGGATCGGAATAAAAAATATCAGAGGATAGCACTTGGCCAACTTTGAAATTCCGTTCTTTTTGCTTTACAGATTCAACAGCCTTATGAAGTAGTTCATAATCTGCAGAAGGCGCAAAATCACCATAAGGGATCAGTTTTTTATTGATCGCAGAATCAGTAGAAGCAGACATGGCAATAACAATGTCTTCTAATTTCACATCTTCCTGGATACTTCCGGCGCTACCTACACGTATCAAATTCTTTACCCCATATTCATTGATCAACTCATGCGCATAAATGCTGATAGAAGGTATGCCCATGCCACTTCCCTGAACAGAAACCTTCTTGCCCTGAAAAGTTCCGGTATAGCCTAACATTCCGCGAACCTCATTATAACAAATGGCGTTTTCAAGAAAATTTTCTGCGATCCATTTGGCTCTCTTCGGGTCGCCTGGAAGTAATATGGTATCTGCGATATCGCCTTTTTGGGCGGCTATATGTATGCTCATTTGTTCCCTTTTTCCTGTTGTACAATAGCAACGCCAGAGGATGCACCTATCCTGGAAACGCCCATATCGATATATTTTTTTGCGGTGGCAAAATCCTTGATCCCACCGGAAGCTTTGATCTTTACGTTGGAGGAAATGGATCTTTTCATCAGTTCGACTGCATGGAAACTGGCGCCGCCGTCACCAAAACCGGTAGAAGTTTTTACATAATCTGCACCGGCATCTTCCGCAATTTCAGCGGCTTTTGTGATTTCATCATCGGTTAAATGAGCGGTTTCCAGGATGACCTTTAAGGTCGAATGATGACAGGCGATCTTTACGGAATTGATATCCTGATGGACCTCCTCGAAAGCTCCGCTTTTTAACCAACTCTGGTTCATCACCATATCGATCTCTTCAGCTCCTTCTTCAACCGCAGCTTTGGTCGCTGCAGACTTGGCCGAGGTACTGTCATATCCTAAAGGAAAACTTATCACGGTACATACTTTTACATCTGAATCGTGAAGGATGTCCCTGGCTATACCTATGTAACAGCTGGGAATACAAACGGTGGCAAATTCATATTGCATAGCTTCTTCACAAAGTTGAACCATCTGTTTTTTTGTTGCCAGCGGTTTTAGTAAGGTATGGTCAATATATTTATTTATCAAAAATACTTTTTTTTACAAATATACAGGCTTGATGGATAATTGCAGGAATTTGTGCTAAAATCATACCCATTAAGATTGATGGTTGTATTTAGGCTGTTAAAAGCCGGACTTGTTAGTTATTTGACTTCCCTGTTTTTGATTCGTATGCTCAAGGTCAGGTTATCGTATAAGCAGTAGTTGTTGAAAAGTAGCCGTCTAAGGTCTTTTTTCTCTTCTTAGGTCAATGTACTCAGGAACTACGGATTTATCATTAGCCTTTATGGGTTCTTCTTTTGTAGGCTCATCTTCCTTTTTTTCCTTGCCGGTCACCTTATCGATCAATTCGCGTAAAGTATCAAAATCAACACTATAGGAGATTCCCACACCCTGGGTATAACCTAGCTCTTCGCCTATGAACTGGATTTTGCTCTCTCTGTTGAAGGCGGTTGCTCGTAAGCTTCCGCTTTTGTTCAGCATTAAGCTTAATTCCACATCGCCGAATATGAAGGAATCGGTCTGACCACCTACGGGAACCCCGAACTTGCCCTTGAAGGATATGCGGTCACTGATGTTCGTCTTGAAGGTCATCCCTACGCGATCCGCGGTTTGGGCATTTTGATTCGGCGTTTGCATACCTTGCTGATAATTGATTCCCAGTTTTATCTTTTCACTATCAGTAGCCAGGATATTATCTACGATACCAGAAGCCCGTTCTATCAGGTTGCCTGTGATCGCATTTTGTCCCAGACCCTGTAAACTGTAGAAACTACCTTGCGTTACTAAGGACAGGGATTGTAGTTCACGGTTTTCCTCACCCTGTATCCTGTAGTCCAGTTCTGACTTGACCACTGAGCTCAGATTAGGGTATTCCAGTTCAAATTCTATGTTGGGCTGCATCAATTGACCTCTAAGGTTGATCAGTACATTGACCGGTATTTCTCTATTGACGTTTGTGTTCTCTAATATAACGGATGGATTGGCCTCAGTAGCGTATTTAGCCTGTACGTTCATGTTCGCATCCAGTGGATTTCCGTTCCAGGTCAGCGAACCGCCTGGTACTACCTGGAACTCCTTTTGGACCAGACCGGCATATTTGAAATTATAAACGCCCTGATAGGCCACAAAGTCGCCCCACATATTGAACTTCCCGTTGGTGTTGATCTCTATGAGTAAGTTACCGGCGCCGCTTCCTCTTAAGGTACTCCCACTTTCCTTATCGATCAGTATCTCTACCTCGGCATCATTGGTAACATCCAGGTCAAAGTTCAGGTTCAGTCCGCTAACCTCCCTTAATGCCAGTTCACCTCCGTTTTGTTCACTCTTCTTGTCTTCTTTGCTCAAGAAATAGATATACGAATTATCAGCCAGGGTTCTTGTATCATCTAAGGGTATCTTAAAAACGGTGTTCGGTTGTGTTTGTGCAGCCACATCTATAGTTAAAGCGTCCGTTGGACCATAGATGCTTGCATTGCCATTTATAAAAGCCGTTCCGTAATAAAGGTCACCTTCTTTAAAATCTGTGTTCAGCGCCACGAGGTTATCGGTTGATATGTCCAGGTCCAGCTCCCATTCAATGAAATATTGATGGCTCACATATCCGTTGAGCTTCCCCTTGGTCTGATATTCTGTGTCCGTAAGGTCTATATCGTTCAGAATGATCTTCTTGCCACTCAGGCGAAGGGTTTCTTGTTTTCCCATATCATAGTCCACATTAAGATAAGGAACACCTAATCCGCCGTCCTTGATGGTATAGCGTCCATTAAAGTCCGGATTCTTCAACTTTCCATTTATCTTAGCCTGGCCGCTAAGCTTCCCACGGATATTGCTCAAGACGTCTTGCGCCAGGGGTGAGAAAACGCTGAGGTCAAAATCATCTGTTGCGAGGTTCAGGTCGATGAACTGTTCATCATCGCGGGTCTGGATCGTTCCTTTCGCATCCAGAAACTTTTCTGCATTTCCGCCCATCATAGCGCTTACATTAAAATCCTTAAAATCTTCATCACCATCGGCGAAAAGCTTGAGTTGACCAAAATCGGTATCGTTCAGTTGAAGGTCTTGCACTTTGATCCCCAGGTTAGGAGCATAGAGTCCCTCTTCCTGATAGATCTTTGCTTTCCCGTTCACCAGACCTCTAACCTTTAAGCTGTCTATGTCCGGTGTGATTCGCTTTAAACTTACGTTCTTTAATCCGAGTTCGATATCCTTATAGGTGGAATCCCGTATATTGCCTACAAGTGATATTTTTTCATCTTTATATTGCATGGAGATCGAATCGAACCTGAACCTGGAGAACGCCCGATCGAATACTACGCGATTGTTCCTGTTATTATTCGGATTAAGTTGCCAGGTAGTGTTCTTGAACTTGATGCTGGAATTCTGGAAACCTATGATCGCATCATTAACCTTATTGGTCTGATAAAGGCTTAGGTTCACTTCATCTTTATTGTTCTTGCCACCTTTGAACTCTGTTCTGAAATACAGGGTATCGTTGATGTTCTTATTGATCAAACTTAACTCTGAGACCGGATAGGTTGGTGAGGCGATGCTATCTACTTTCACATAAGTGTTATAGAGCGGATTCGTGTTATTGATCTGAAAGTCTATGCGCCTGATGCTATGCTCCAGGATGTCTATTTTCGGCGAATTGAACCTGAGTTTGAAAACATTGCTATCCTTGACGATACTTCCGCTTATGAACGTATTGGGTTTTATCCTTACATCCGGGAATATTACATCCACGATCTTATTTTTTATGCTTAGATTAAAGTCCACATACCTAAAATCCTTGTCTTTGTAAGGTTTTTTGTTGAAATACAGGTTCTGGAAGGACTGCTGGAACACCATAGGGAGTTCTGCTATTTTGAAAATACCTTCTATATATCCCGATATCACATCATTTGAAGATATGTTGATCTTCCTTTTGTCTCCTTCAAAATCTGAATTGATACTTAATGCTTCAAAGGCATATTCATCAATGGGATTTTTGTAGGATACATCCTTCAGCCTGATATTGCCTGTAGCGTTATTGAAGGAAGTTGCCCTAAGGTCTACGTCCATTTTGCCTTTGAGAATGCTAAGTGTATCCCTTTCTATCCAATTGATCGCATGTAGGTCGGCGTAATTGATGGTAGAGGTGAATTTATATTTGTTCAATGACTTGGAAACATCGATCAGTCCATTGAATGCCATATCGAGGTTCTCATCCTTGCTTATAACCTGACCATTGAAGAGCGGATTTTGTAAATTCCCATCAATATGGATCTTTGAGTATCTGTAATCATTGAGGTCAATGCCAGAGATATTTCCATCGATCGCCGTATCCAGTGCATCCGTATTGAAGCCAGTTCCATTGATGTTCAGAGAAGCGTTCATAAGTCCGAGGTTTTTCTGGTCCAGCAATATTCCTGTATGAAGGTCACTGATCTGGAGATCACCTTTGTAACGTACTTTATTCTGGTCTGTATAATCCTGAAAATCCGCTTTTGCTTTGACACTTCCTATATCGGTGAGTATGTTCGCGTTTATATTGATGGCCTTATCGCTTATGGAATTTTTTCCTCTGAGGTCCACCTGACCTAAACGTTCCAGGAATAGTGGTAAGGATCCTTTCAACAATCCTGGAAGTAGCGCCAAAAGGTCCTGACGGCTTGTGGCCAGATGTTGGAAATCCCCTTTTATCAAGAATCCTTTATCCGCTGCGATCAGGTTTTCAAGCCGCAGGTTCCTGGTCTCAACTTTCGTATTGCCAAGACCTGTGATCCGGGTGTTCTTCCATTGCATATTGTTCAATGTGCCGGAGAGCTCACCTCTTAAGAAAAGGTTGTGACCTTTCCCAAATGCATCGTAATAACCCAAAAGGTCGGATGTATTGATGTTCGACGCTCTGAACGTAGCTCCCAATTGCACCTGATCTTCAAAATCGCTCATGTCATTGTCCTGATAATAGAAACCCAGATCGGCATCAATGCTCGATTTTGAAGTGATGAGCTGAAGTTGGCCTAGCTCTAAAGCGGTATCCGTATAACTAAAGTCAGCGGCCAATTCTTCGATACGCAAGCCGTTCCCCGTTTTACCTGCGATCTGCTGGATGTCTATGAAAACGCCTTTATCATTGATATTGATATCCTCTAAGTTCATGTTCATTCTTTGGATATCGACTACTTTGGGATCATTAAGATTCTCATCCGTATAGGTGAAATGGCTATTTGTGGCGTAGAAATGGGCAAGTGAAATATCCACAGGTTTAGATGAGGAAGAAGTACTTGACTCGAACTTTTCCAGGAATTGCATTAGATTATCATGATCCTCAGACCGATATTTTTTTAAGTTGAACACCAGTTGGTCAAACTCTACACCTGAAAGGTTAAACTTGTTCTGATTTATCTTGTTGAGGTTTCCTAAGCTGGTCCTTAATTCTTTAAAGTACAACAAGGTATCATTGTGATGGTCATTGATGAGCGCATCGTCCAGAACGATGTTCCCAAAGAAACTTATGTTCACACGCTTAACGTCAATGTCCACATCATACTTGTTGTTGATGTCCTCTGTGATCAAATAAGCGATATAGCTCTGTACCTTAGGGATGGAAAGGGTGATAAGCAACAAGACCACCAGTAAGAAGATTCCTACCAGAACCCTTTTCACATACTTTAGGAAGTGCCTTAGATTTTTAATGGTCGATTATTTTAACTTAATGTGATATCCTTGAATAAGCTTTCTAAAAAGATTAGTTTTGTGCAAATTTAAACAAGAATCATACCTTATCCATGATAAAGGATAGCGAAGATAGATATATTTTAGCGATCGAGTCGTCTTGTGACGACACATCCGCTGCGGTCATGCAAGATACACGCGCGCTGAGCAATGTCATCGCTAATCAGGATGTGCATAAAGCCTATGGTGGAGTAGTGCCGGAACTGGCTTCCAGGGCGCATCAAAAGAACATCATCCCTGTGGTGGAAGAGGCGATGAAAAGGGCAGGAATCCATAAGCAACAATTAAGCGCAATAGCCTATACGCAAGGTCCAGGACTGATGGGTGCACTTTTAGTGGGGAACGCCTTCGCAAAATCAATGGCCACGGCGCTGGATATTCCGCTCATAGACGTGAACCACATGCAGGCGCATATCCTGGCACATTTCATAAAAGACGAGCGACAGGCATTACCAGAATTCCCATTTCTGGCATTAACCATTAGTGGCGGTCATACGCAGATCGTCCTGGTAAAGGATTTTTTTGATATGGAAGTGATCGGCACGACTTTGGATGATGCTATAGGTGAAGCATTTGATAAGTGTGGTAAAATGATGAACTTACCTTATCCGGCCGGACCTCATATAGATAAATTAGCTAAAAAAGGCGATCCTGATACCTTTCCGTTTAATAAACCAAAGGTTAAAGGACTGGATTTCAGCTTTAGTGGCGTAAAGACGGCTGTTAAATACTTTCTCCAGGAGGAAACCGCTAAAGACCCGGATTTCGTAAAAAATAATCTGGAGGATATATGTGCCTCACTGCAAAAGACCTTAGTCAATATCATTTATGATAAAATGCTAAAAGCTGCCGCTCAATATGGAATAGACCGCATCGCCATAGGTGGTGGTGTATCTGCGAATTCGTCCATCAGGAACACATTTTATCAATTAAGGGAAAAAGCATTCCATATCTACATCCCGGCATTTGATTATTGTACAGACAATGCTGCTATGATAGGCATAGTAGGTTATTATAAATATTTAAAAAAAGAATTTTCCCATGAAGAATCCATCTCTCGATCGCGTTTTCCTATTTCTTAGTTCTTTTATTTTTTTACAACTAAGCGTCCAGGCTCAGTACGGATTGTTCCATCAGGAGTATGATAAAACAGCGCAATTCAATATAGATGCGGATGACGTAAAACAATACAGGAAAGAAGGTGAGCTGATTATATTCAATGAAGAAAAACATCGGACCAATCTGGCCTTATCCTTGTTAGATAAGAAGGTTGGAAAGGACATAGAACAGGAAACACCAACAAGGCTGAGAACCTATGAAGTTATCGCGGATACAGAGATCGATCATCATAGGCTGAGGTATATTTTTATTAATGGAAACAAATTAAGCCAGAAAATGGTAAAGAACCGTATAAACTATATCAAGCAATTGCTGAATGATAGTGCGAGCTTTGAGACCGTCGCACATCAGTATTCGATGGACCGGAACGCTAGAAGAGGCGGAGACTCAGGATGGTTCAAGAAGGCGGAAACCTATCCGGTGTTCTATAAGGCCATTGCCAATGAAAACAGATATGCCAATGAGGTCTTTGAAGTAAGCATCCCGGAGAACGACTGGTATTATCTGGTCAAAAAGACCTTTTCTCCAAAACCTATCCGCGAAGTACTGATATTCAAAAAAGTAGAACGCCGAAGGTAATGCGCTTATTCTTCCATGCATCCTCATTACAAAACGGGAAGATCGTCACCTTTGACCTCAGGGAAAGTAAGCATATTACCAGAGTATTACGAATGAAAAAAGGGGATAGGATCCATATGACCTGTGGAGATGGTCAACTCTTCCAGGCAAGGATAATCGATGAAGATAAGCGTGAATGTAAGGTTGAAGTCGTATCCAGTGTAGCGGTGGATGAGCCCGGAAGACCTTATTTTAGACTACTTGTAGCACCGCCGCGTTCCAAACAAAGATGGGAATGGCTTTTAGAGAAGGTCACTGAAATAGGAGTTGATGAAATATTGCCTATCCATTGTGAGCAAAGTGAAAGGGCAACTATTGATCCCAAAAGGGCAAATTTAGTGCTCATCAATGCTTTAAAGCAGTCACAACAGGTCAGGCTTCCCTTACTGCATCCGATCTGCCCGTTTTATGCTGCGATGGAAGGAACAAAGGACGGTTTGAGGTTAATAGCCCACTGTAATGAAAATAAGGATGTTCATCGCTGGAACGAATCCGGACAAGGTATGAATACGGTGAACATTCTCATCGGTCCGGAAGGAGATTTTACCCCTGATGAGGTGAACAAGGCCATAAAAAATGATTATTTTGCCCTAAGTTTAGGAGAAAACAGATTAAGAACGGAAACGGCGGCCATTGTGGCATCGCAAATGGTCGCATCAATGCACAGAAAATGAGGAAACTATTCTTTTTACTACTGATCATCGGTCAGGTAGCAATAGCTCAGAAATTGGCCGTTCTGGAGTATGGCGGTGGTGGCGATTGGTATAGCGACCCTACCGCGATCCCTAATCTCGTCGCCTTTTGCAATAAGAACATGAGTTCTGCGATACAGAAGAAAGTTGAACAGGTGGAACCGGATAGCCCGGACATTTTCCAATATGCTTATGTAGGGATGACGGGACATGGGAACGTATCCTTCACAGATATTGGTGCAGAAAATCTCAGAGAATACCTCTTAAGCGGAGGCTTCTTACATGCAGATGATAATTACGGAATGAAACCTTATTTCATAGAGGCTATGAAGAAGGTCTTCCCGGACAAGCAGTGGAAAGAGCTTCCCGCAGATCATCCTATTTTCAACAGTGTTTTCAAATTCCCTGAAGGATTACCTAAGATCCACAGACATGACAATAAAAGACCTCAGGCCTTAGGGCTTTTCCACAAGGGTAGGCTTATCGTGCTCTTTACCGTGGAAAGCGATATCAGTGACGGCTGGGAGGATCCATCAGTCCATAACGACCCGAAAGATGTAAGACAGAAAGCCCTGAAGATGGGAGCGAACATCATCTATTATGTTTTTACGCATTAAAACCGCTTAGTTGATGAACAAAGCTCTGTTAAGCGCTGAAGTCCAAGCTTTCATCAGGAAATTCACGGGAAATCTCACAAAACTGGTCTTACAAAAACCACTTTTTGAGAACATTACTAATAAAGAACTGGCGGTTCAGATCAGGTCCCTGGACTGGCAAGGAAAAGTTCCCTGAGCTGAAGGAGAATCATCATCTGATCTATCCGCCAAAGCTTCATTTAGAACAAAGTTCATCAACCTTAACGGCAAAGTTCAAAGCTGAACGCTTCCCAAAGGGTAGAGGCGTTGATCTAACTGGTGGTTTTGGTATAGATACTTATTATCTGGCGCAGACCTATCAGAACATCATCTACAAGGATCCTGATCCATTGATAGCTTCAATCGCAGAGCACAACTTTAGGAAAATCGGTGTGGAAAACATACAATCCCATGACCTGTCGGCTGAGATCCTGCTCGACCAGTTGCCCCTGCAATTGGACAAGTATCTGATCGATCCATCCAGAAGGAATAGGAAAGTTGCTAAGGTTTTCTCGCTGGAGGACAGTGAACCAAATGTCGTCAGATTACAGGAAGAGCTCCAAAGGAAGTTCCATGCTGGACTGATCAAAGCTTCGCCGATGTTTTCCATAGAAAAGGCATTGGCTCAATTAGAAAACGTAGTAGCGGTACATATTCTCGCTATTAAGAACGAAGTAAAGGAACTTCTTTTCCAGATAGATCATGCGAAAGAACCAAGAACAGTAAAAATTAAATGTTATGACCTGAACAAGAATGAACCGCTTATCTACCAGAACGGATATCAAGAGGATGATAAGGCAGAAGCATCGTTCTCCGATGTTTCAAATTATCTTTATCAGCCACATCCGTCAATATTAAAAGCCGGTTTTTTCCATTCCATTGCGAAAGAATATAGGGTCGATAAGATCGCTTTGGATACGCATCTTTATACCTCAAAGGAAGAAATAGGATTTCCAGGCAGGAGCTTTAAGGTTCGTAAGGTCATTCCCTATAAGCCTAAATATTTAAAAAAAGAATACAAGCGAAGGAAGTATCATGTGATAACCAGGAACTTTGGGATCAAAAGTGAGGTCGTTGCTAATGAATTAGAGCTTAAACCAGAAGGAGATGATTATTTGATCTGTTTCAAAGACCAAAAAGGGAAGCGTTTAGTAGCTGATACAGCATTGATTACTTATGGATAACAACAATGCTATTTTTAATAGGAAATTCACCTGATAATATTTGTTTAAGGAAAACAGAGGTTATATATTTGCACTCGCAAAATTTTGTGAAGTTTTTGGAGAGGTGGCAGAGTGGTAATGCAGCAGATTGCTAATCTGTAGACGTGAAAACGTCTCCAGGGTTCGAGTCCCTGTCTCTCCGCTAAGTAATTCTCATAAGAGATTTTGAAAATATTGGTCAAACGATATCACATATCATTCGGGGCGTGGCGTAGCCCGGTTATCGCGCCTGGTTTGGGACCAGGAGATCGCAAGTTCGAATCTTGCCGCCCCGACAAAACCAGTCTTCTTTAAGGCTGGTTTTTTTGTTTTCATACATTAGTTATCTATATTTATATGATACATGGAAATACTTTAAATACAAAAAGTGACAAACCATTGATAAAAAAAACATTTAGGAAAGCATAAATCCGTTTATGAAAAACATCAATTAATTTTATGATTTTATCTCATCACTTCGCTTGGAAAAACCACTACACTTTCATGTCCTTTATCATCAATACTGGCTACACCAAATAAATAATTATCGATAACGATACCATCTAAGGTAAATTTAGTTTTTTCACCGACAAACCTGGCATTATCCCAGGTAGAAGAAGTAGTCTTACGCCAGTAAATTTTGTAGCCTCTAAGATCATCTGCATGCACCGCTTCCCAGGCTAATCTGACAGAACCTTCCACCATTCCGCCTATTTTTACATTCTCAGGTTTGGGTGGTGCCCAGGCTAAATTGGCCATGCTGATAGCATTAACAGCAGTGAGCTTTTCCGCATAATCAAAGTTGACAAACTTCAACATATCGCCATATTGAATGCCGTTCTCTTTTCTCACATCCTGATGTTGTTGAACATAATTTTCGTGGGCTTCCATAATTCTAACGCCCGGATATCCCAGGTCGTTAAATGGTTTATGATGACCACCGCGACCAAATCTGTCCAGTCTATACACCATCCTCGGATTCATTTCCGGCATATAGGATTTTGTGATTTTATGTATATAGCGCGCTAATTGCCTGGAATTACCGTCGTTTTCACCGCCATAGTAGCGTTTCATCATTCTTTCCCGCTCGGTTTCCGTGGGATTATAAGCTTCGCTAAAAATGCGAAAGCTTCGATTATCAATAACGCCATCTGAGCCTTTGATATTACCAATCATGTCATTATTGATAACTCCCATGATATTCCAGTTGTTTTCTTTAGCGTATTCTGCCAGAAATTGACCGCCAAATAAGCCCTGTTCTTCACCGCTTAAACCAACATAGACAATAGAATGTTCAAAATCATATTGGCTAAGGATCCGCGCTGCTTCAATAGTTCCAGCTAAACCGCTGGCATTATCATTGGCTCCCGGTGCGTCCGTGGTAAAATCTTTTGTGTCTGATGCTCGAGAATCTATATCTCCGGTCATCATAATGTAACTATTAGGATACTTAGTTCCTCGCTGAATAGCCACAACATTAACGACTTCCGCTTTTTTAGGAACTCTGTTGCTAGTCTCTGCAGTAACCGTTCCGGATTGATAAAATACTTCTAAACAAGCATCACATTTTTTACTGATGGCTTCATATTCGCTTTTTAACCATCTTCTTGCGGCGCCAATACCGCGGTTAGTGCTGGTGGTATCGCTAAATGTATTTCTCGTTCCAAAACTTACGAGTTTAGTAATATCTTTTTTGATCTCTTTTGATGAGGTTTTATCGATGATATCAAATACTTTTGGGTCTTGCTGAGCATATCCCAGGCTGATAAACAGCAGAACGAAAAGATTAATGTAAATTTTCATTAGAATTTTTTATAAAAGTAAGGAAAATAGGGAAATAATTGTTTATAGATTTTGGATTTAAGCTGTTTTTTAAATAAATAGATACTTAGTGAATTAGCTAAAGAGATCGATTTTTAAATTAATGGCACTTCATTTAGGTGTCTTTAGCTTAGTATTAGCCTGCATAAATTTTTTATATTGTATTAAGGGCATTTTATCTGTGATTAAAGATAAATATTTTGTTTAAGCTTCTGTTGTTAATCAAAAAAAATATGTTGAATTTATATTAATTGAAAGAGGCATTTGAACATGTAGATTTTAAAGTCAATACGACACTGATAATTGAGTTTTAACACAAATGCACCATATATCAAATTCATATCGGGTCGCTTATTAAATGTCTTTAATCATGGTTCTTTATTGTAAATGTTATATTCCCAATATCCATTATCTGCGGTTGAATAAAATTCAGCATTTTGTCTTTTAGCCGATCCTTTCCAGCGTTGAACAAATGATGTATAATTGCTACCATTGGCAATGATTTTATCGGGTTGATATTGCATTAATCTATTGAAATTGATCTTAGGGGAATCTCCTAATAAGACGATACTTCCTTTGATCCAATCTGGTTTGTAGATAGCAGATTGGTCAATAACCACAAGGTTTTGTTCATTTTTCAGCTGATAGAAATTTCTCAGCGTATCAATTTTGATTTGCTTTTTACCATGTTTTAATTGAATGTTTTTAATCAGATAGTCTTCTTTTTGCAAACCGGAATCAGATGTAAATACGTTGAAAGTTTGACCCTTAGCAAACCCAACATGAGAATTTGCTATTTCATGAAAAACATAGGCTTTTTGCGTTAAAAAATGAGGCTTTAATCGATGAAAATAGAGTAGGAGAGCGGCAACAAATAATCCGGATTACAATAAAAGTCTTTTTTGAAAAGAGCGCTGGTAAATCAAAAAGCAAAACAAAGCTATTGATGATAAGATAAACATCACATCGTAAAAGTAGATATGTTTAATGAGAAAAGAGTCATATTGGCTGATTGTTTCCGTAACATAAAGTAATCCATCTAATATATAGCCTACTAGCTTGACCAGAAATCCAGGCATCAATTCCAATAAAGATAATCCAATAGATATAAAACCGGCAGATAAGATGATGCCTAAAAAGGGAATCACTAAAACATTAGCTACAACAAATAATCATGGAAATTGATGAAAATAATACAAAACTAAAGGTAGAATAGCTAATTGCGCACTTATAGTTACACAGACTACGGACCAAGCCAATTTATCTAACTTGAATTTCGGTTGATATAATTTAAACAGATTTTGGAATAGCATAATTATCCCAAAAACAGCTGTATAACTCAACTGGAAACCTACCTGAAAGATCATTTTAGGATAAAAGATCAAAATGATAATCATGGATAAGGCTAATAAATTAATCGTGTTTGTTGTTCTTTTAAAAATATCAGTAGCAAAAGCGAAGATTGAAAGCATTAAGCTTGCTCTAACTACAGAAGGAGAAAAACCAGCCATCAGAGCAAAACCCCAGAGAAAAAATAAGATAAGCATAATGCCTTTTCCATATCTTATGTAATTCAAGGGTTTAAATAGATATTGTAAAATGATCAGCACAATTCCTACATGTAAGCCCGAAACAGCAAGGATGTAAACGATTCCGGCATTGGCAAATTTTTGATAAGTAGATCTTTTTAAATCTTGTTTTTGCCCTAATATCAAAGCTTTGATCACATTGACATGTTGTTGCTCAAATACCGCTTTAACTAAAGAAACTTCTATTTTATCTCTTACTTGTTCAGCCCATCTCAGTAAATTGAACCCTTGCTGTGGTATAGTATTAACAAGTTCCCTTCCTTCATCTAGCGTAACATATCTATAAATATCCTTATGTTTCATATACAACGGGTAGTCAAACAACTGTGGGTTCTTAGCTTCCCTAAATTTTCGAAATTTAGCATTGAATAACATTCTATCACCTATAGCTAAAGATTGGATTTGATTTTTTTAGGGACTTGAAGCAATGCTTTACCATGAACTTTTTGATAATCAATTTGATGTATAGCTAAAACCAATTTCTGATAGTAATCACTATCCTTGAACTCATTATCAATACTAGCTTGAATAGAATGAAAGTTATTATTTATATGATGCGCATAGTGTTCGGGCTGATGATCGATATTGTTAAATAATGCTATCAAAAATCCCAGGTTCAACATCAAAACATGACTCAAAAACCAATAAATTGTCTTAAAAAAATCAATTTTAGAAGCGATAAAAAAGCTGATAAGAAATAATGAGAAAACACCAATACCCGCTATTCCAGCAAAATCAATATCAACTGAATTAGAAAAGCCAGGCACTATTCCTAAAAGGAAGCAAATGCTCAATCTGATGATAGTAAGGTGAAGAAAACGCATTGGTCATCAACTTATTGAAATCATCTATAAAACTAATAAAAAATACGATATGTTAGAAAAATTAACAAGGAAAGTTGAATTTTATAATTGAAAACTACAAAAGGTTAGTTGTATTTATTAGGTATAGTCTAAATTCATATAAGAATCTTGTTTTGATGGAAGATCCGTTTTGCCCATAAGATATCTATCTAATTCTCTAGCCGCTTCGCGTCCTTCAGAAATGGCCCAAACCACTATTGACTGACCTCTACGTGCATCGCCGGCTGCAAATATTTGCGGGTCAGAAGTCTGATAACTATCAGCTTTGACCGTACCTGCGGCAGTTTGATCTACACCTAAATTCTCTAATAGGCTGTTCTCTGGTTGTTTAAATCCTATAGCCAATAAGGCAAGTTCACAGGGGATTAATCGTTCTGATCCTTCTATTTCTTGCATCTGCTGTTGATCATTCCACTCGACATCAACTAATTTAATATGGCTTATAGATCCATTTCCATCATCTATAAATTCTTTGGTCAGCACACTCCATTGCCGTTCACCACCTTCTTCATGAGATGATGAAGTCCGAAGTGTCATCGGCCAGTTAGGCCATGGATCTTGATCAGTTCTTGTATTTGGTGGTTTAGGCATCAATTCTAATTGTAAAACGCTTGCTGCGCCTTGTCGATGAGAAGTGCCAATGCAATCTGAACCGGTATCACCACCACCTATCACCACAACATTCTTCCCTTTAGCTGAAATCTGGTCAGCAATCTGATAGCCGGATACTTTTTTATTTTGTTGCGTTAAAAAATCCATGGCAAAATGAATACCTTCCTTCTCTCTGCCAGGAATAGGTAAGTCACGAGGCACAGTTGAACCGATGCAAACCATAATATTGTCAAAATCTTCTTTAAGTTCTTCAGGATTGATATTTTTACCCACTTCTGCATTTACTTTAAAACGGATGCCTTCTTCATTCATAATATTTATCCTACGATCGACCACCTGTTTTTCCAATTTGAAATCCGGAATACCATATCGCAGAAGACCTCCAATTTTTGATTCTCTTTCAAATACGGTTACCCAATGTCCAGCTTTATTTAATTGATCTGCTGCGGCTAAACCGGCCGGTCCAGAACCGATAACCGCTATTTTCTTACCGGTTCTGTTCTTTGGCGGATTGGCTTTTATATATCCTAATTCATGTGCCTTCTCTGCGATTGTTTTCTCAATATGCTCAATAGCAACTGGTGGTTTGTTGATACCTAATACACAACTAGCTTCACATGGTGCCGGGCAAATTCTTCCGGTAAATTCCGGGAAGTTATTCGTAGAATACAATATTGAAGTAGCATCTTCCCAATTTTCTTCATGAACTGCTTCGTTAAACTCCGGAATGATATTTCCCAGCGGACAGCCTGAATGGCAGAAAGGAACACCGCAGTCCATACATCTAGCGGCCTGCGTTTTCGTTTTATCTTCGGGAAAGTCTTCATAAATTTCTTTAAAATCACCAACTCTAACCTTAGGTGGTCTTGCATCAGGCAACTCTCTATCATATTTCAAAAATCCATCTTGCTGTTTCATTAGGCTACTATTTTATCATTTTCGTTTTTCTTCTCTCTAGCTTCCATGACTCGTTTGAAATCGTGTGGAATAATTTTAATGAAGTTTTGCAGATATTCATCAAAATTATCGAGTATTTGCCTGGCTTTTTTACTACCGGTGTAGTTATAATGATTGTTGATCAATTTTTTAACTTCTTCTATATCGCCGGCTTGGAGTTCTTCTAAACCCACTAATCCTTTATTGCATTTTTTATCAAAATCATGATCTTCATTAAGTACGTAAGCAATTCCACCGCTCATACCGGCTGCAAAATTAGTTCCGGTTTCTCCTAATACAATGACGCGACCACCGGTCATATACTCGCAAGCATGATCGCCTACTCCTTCCACAACGGTTCTTACACCGGAATTCCTTACTCCAAATCGTTCACCGGCCAAACCATTGATGTAAGCTTCACCGGAAGTGGCTCCATAAAATGCTACATTTCCTATGATCATATTTTTATCGGCTTCAAATTGACAGGCCTCAGGGGGATAAATAATTAGCTTACCTCCAGACATACCTTTTCCAAAATAATCATTGGATTCACCGCAAATTTTAAATGTTACACCTTTGGCCAAGAAAGCTCCAAAGCTTTGTCCTGCTGAGCCATTGAATGTATAGTTTAAGGTATCCTCCGGTAACCCCTCTTTTTTAAAAATTTTGCTGATTTCATAAGATAGAATTGCCCCAACTGAACGATTGATGCTTTTAATATCATAATCAGCATTAATAGCTTGTGATTCTTCAAAAACGGGTTGGGCTACTTCAAGTAATTTCCAATCTAATACCTTATCCATCTCATAATCTTGTTCCATTTGTTTGTAAACACCTATGCTTTCCTGAACATTTTCTTGGTATAAAATTCTACTAAGATCAAGGTCTTTTAATTTCCAAAATGGGACATCTTTTCTCACTTTTAGTACCTCAGCATGTCCTACCATTTCATTTACGGTCTTAAAACCAAGCTGAGCCATGATTTCACGAAGGTCTTGTGCTAAGAATTCAAAATAATTGACCACATGATCAGGATTCCCCGAAAATAACTTTCTAAGTTCAGGATCTTGTGTGGCCACACCTACCGGACAAGTATTGGTATGGCATTTTCTCATCATGATACAACCTTCTACGATCAGTGCAGCGGTAGAAATACCCCATTCTTCTGCGCCTAAAAGTGTGGCTATAGCCAGATCTCTTCCGGTTCTAATTTGACCATCAGCCTGAACGGTTATTCTACTTCTGAGATCGTTCTTTACCAGCGTTTGATGTGCTTCAGCTAAACCAAGTTCCCAGGGCAAACCAGCATGACGTATTGATGTTAGCGGTGATGCTCCAGTTCCGCCATCAGCGCCGGAGATCAATACCACATCAGCGTTAGCTTTAGAAACGCCGGCCGCTACTGTTCCAACGCCGGCTTGAGAAACCAATTTTACATTGACTCTCGCATGCCGATTGGCATTCTTAAGATCAAATATCAACTGAGCCAGGTCTTCAATAGAATAAATATCATGATGTGGCGGGGGTGAGATCAAACCAACGCCGGGCGTAGAATGCCGAACTTTTCCTATCCAATCATCAACTTTATGACCTGGTAGTTGCCCCCCTTCTCCGGGCTTTGCACCTTGAGCCATTTTGATTTGGAGTTCATCCGCATTGGCTAAGTAATAGCTGGTAACGCCAAATCGACCGGATGCCACTTGCTTAATAGCAGAGCGTTCCCAGTCGCCATTTTTCTTTTTCTCAAATCTGATTTCATCTTCACCACCTTCACCACTATTGCTTTTAGCACCAATGCGATTCATGGCGATTGCCAGCGTAGAATGTGCCTCATGCGATAATGAACCAAATGACATAGCTCCTGTGGCAAAACGCTTCATGATGTGTTCAACCGGCTCTACTTCAGCTATTGGAATAGGCGTTCGCTTTTTAAACTCAAATAAACCTCTTAGGGTTAAATTATCTTTGAGTTGGTTGTTGATCTTGTGAGCAAATTTTTTGTATAAACTAAAATTGTTGTTTTTTGTAGAATGTTGTAGCAGGTGAATGGTTTCCGGAATGAATAAATGCTTTTCACCTCTTAGCTTCCATTGATAAACTCCACCTACTTCTAATTTTTGCTTATCTTGTTTATTTGTAGGGAAAGCGTGCTTATGACGGATTAAAACTTCTCGTGCTAAGCCCTTAAAGTCAATTCCATCTATTCTTGAAATAGTTCCGGTAAAACATTTTTCAATGACCGTAGGATGCAAACCTAATGCTTCAAATATTTGCGCACTTTGATAGGATTGTAAGGTGCTAATACCCATTTTAGATAGTATCTTTAATAAACCATATCCGATAGCTTTCTGATAATTTTTTATAGCTTGTTCTTTTGAGAGCTCTGAACTAAGTTTTCCTTTGTCATGCAGATCTTCTATGGATCTAATGGCTAAGTATGGATTTACAGCACTAGCGCCATAACCAATTAAGGTAGCAAAATGATGGGTTTCCCTGGCGTCTCCAGATTCTACGATGATTCCGGCTTTTGTTCTAAGGTTTTTTCTAACCAAATGTTGATGTACGGCACCGGTAGCCAATAGTGATGGAATTGGCGCATGATTTTCATCGATGCCTTTATCTGATAATATCAGTACTTTCTTTCCATTAATCACAGCTTGCTCGGCCTCATAACAAATTGCATTCAGCCCTTCTTCTAAGCTTCCCGGCTCTGCATCTGCTTGAAATGTCGTTTTGATTAAGGCATGATCAAATCCTTTATTACCTAAATATTTAAACTTTTCAATATCAGCATCTGTAAGAACCGGCTGAGAAATATGAATCTGCTTGGTATGTTCTTCTGTTTCTTCAAGTATGTTAAGACTTTCGCCCACTCTTGTAAACAGCGACATGACCATACGTTCTCTAATAGGGTCAATAGGTGGATTGCTTACTTGAGCAAAAAGCTGTTTGAAATAATTAGCAATATGTTGACTTTGTTTGCTTAAAATGGCCAATGGTGTATCCGCTCCCATAGAACCAATCGGTTCAGTTGCGCGCTCTGCCATATCAGCAAGAATAACTTTTAGTTCTTCAGAAGTATAGCCATACGCCCGTTGCCTTTTTAAAAGCGATTTTTCTGATAATTTTTTTCTATCAAATTTTGGCTCTGGTTGTAATCTGAGTTTAATTCTTTGATTTTCAATCCATTGATAATAAGGTTTATTTTTAACAATACTGCTTTTAATTTCATCATCATACAATACCTTATGTTGTTCAATATCAGCAAGGATCATTCTTCCGGGTTGTAATCTACCTTTTTTCTTGATCAAATCCTGATCAACCGGTAAAGCACCAGCTTCAGATGATAAAATAATCCTATTATCTTTTGTAATGCAATATCTACAAGGGCGTAATCCATTTCTATCTAAGGTGGCCCCCAGGCTTTTCCCATCTGTAAATATCAAAGCAGCCGGACCATCCCAGGGCTCCATAAGTGAAGCTTGATATTTATAAAAAGCTTTTCTTTCTTTATCAATAGATTTATTGTCTTGCCAGGCTTCGGGTACAATCATCATCATCACCTGTTCGAGTGGTCTGCCTTCTAGAACGAGCATTTCGATAATCGCATCTAAATTGGCGGAATCAGAATGTTCAGGATTTGTAACCGGAAGTAATTTTTTTAGTTCAAGTTTGGTAAATACTTCTGATCTAAAATTAGCTTCTTTTGATTTCATCTTGGTCACATTACCTTTTATGGTGTTAATTTCACCATTGTGGGCTATAAAGTGAAAAGGTTGCGCTAGTTTCCAGTTTGGGAATGTATTTGTGGAAAACCGGGAATGTATTATGGCAAAAGCAGTTTTGAGCTTTTTATTTTGTAAATCTTTAAAGTATTTTCTTAGTTGATCAGTTCTTAACTGACCTTTATAGACTATTTTTCGACAAGACAAGCTACAACAATAGAAGGCTTTATTATTGGCCTTGACCTGCTGTGCTATCTGATGAGTTGAACAATTTCTTAGTACAAATAATTTGCGTTCAAGTTCAGCCTCACTTAAAGCATCACGAGATTGGATAAAAATTTGTTTTACATTAGGTTCAACTGGTTTAGCACCCACGCCCGGTACTTTTGGGTTAACCGGAACATTTCTATAACCTAATATTTGGAGCTTGAGTTCTTCTGCATTTTGATCTAATATTGATAAACATTGATCAGCTACTGATTTGATCTTGGGTAAAAAGAACATTCCTACGCCAAGTGGTTTCTCATTATTCGTATCTATTTGATTTTCATAAGTTAAAAACCTTATTATTTCAGAATTCAATTGGAATAATATGCCCGCACCGTCACCGGTATCCGGATCTGCTCCTGTTCCTCCTCGGTGCTCCATATTCTCAAGCATGTTTAGAGCATCATCTATCGTTTGATGCTCGTATCTTCCATTAATATTAGCGATAGCACCTATTCCACACGCATCATGTTCAAAGGAATCTTCATATAAATTTTTATCCATACCTCACTTATTTCTGTAACAATGTTATGAAATGTGGAGTAAATTAAAGATTATCTAATGTTAAATCTAATATTGTTTAAATAATTGATAAAAAATTTTATTTTAATTAATAATTATTTAATTTATTGAATATTTATTATTAATTATTTAGTGTAAATTAGGTTATTTTGTTTGATTTTTCCCCATTTTAGTGAATTTTGATATCGGTAGAAATTATTGTCTTCAGTTGGGTCAACAACGATCAAATAAATCCATTCGTTATCTAAAAGCGAGCGTAGATTTTCATTGTTTTGTAGTATAGTCAGGACTCTATTTTTTGGTGCATGAATAAACACGGACAGTCGTAAAGGCCTGTGGTATATTTTTTCATCTGTTTCTTTCACCGACTGAAGCGGCAAACCGGTTTTTAGGTCGCTTCCATTGCCCATCACCACGCCGAACTTTCCGGTTACATTATGGAATATCTTAGAACCACCACCGTATTGCTGATTATCAACCGTAGAAAAATAATAGTGATTGTTGATCCATTGGGTCACCACCATCGGCCCTTGCATTATTCCGGTTAATGCATCGCCCGAATCGTCATGTTCCCAATCATAGGAATGTAAGAAACAATGACCATTCAGGTTTAAGTTTTTAGTGATTTTACGCGAACCTACGATGAACGCATTATTCTTAGCTAAACCCCATTCCGGTCTGGTTTCTGACCAGTCATTGGTTTTCCTGTGAGCTGCTTCAACGCTTTTTTCATTATTACCTAATCTTTCTTGTGTAGCGGTTTGCTGAACTAAAACGAGATCGGCTTTTAATTGTTCGAGCTTTTTTTGATGACTATCAGGTACCTCACTATCAAAAAGCACAATCTCATCGGTTGTTGTATTGTGTTCAGCTCCTATGAATATGGTATCAGCCGGTATATCAAATCCATCTTTAGCTAATGATCTTCTAACGTCTTCATCATTGGCTAATTCCGCTAACATCCTTGCATTATGACGTCCGGGACTGGCAGCGCAAGCTCCGCAATCTAAGCTAGAAGCAAATGGATTGTTCTTAGAATGACTTCCATGTCCTGCGAAAACCACCAATCTTGCCAATTTTTTCCAGCCGGTAAGGTGAAAGGCAGATTTGACAATCCCGGTTTTTTCTTCTAAAGAAAGTTGTTTGTGGTTTTGTTTATGATCAATATCCGGATTACATAATTTTTCATAAGATGAATTTTGTTGTTTCTTAGGCTGATAAAGGTGTTGTGGTATTAGTGTTCTGAGCAGCATATTCACACCATAGAAAAAACCGGAACCTTCTACATATCCAAAGGCTGAAGGAAGCATATTCTTCATCCTTTTTTTGAAGTAGCTTTTAAATGATTTCTTTAAATATTTCGATTGATATTCCTGAAGTTTTTGAACTTGGTCTTGCTTTGGCGTTTCTGTTACTTCAAAACCGGAATCCAGGATAGGCGGACAGGATTTTATCTCTAAACCATTATTTGGATCTTTATAATCCATAGCAATTCCAAAAAAACCGGCGTAACCATAGGTTTCATAATTGCCTTTGCTTTCTACATGTCTTCTGATCAATTCTGATCTTGTATCAATACAAAAAACCATTTGTGCATCTGGTATTTTTTTGTCTACTTTTATCTGATCAATGCTTTGCTTGAGTTCTTGCGAGAAATCATCTTGATAACTTAATTCCCACGCTTTTAACCAAATATATTTCAATTGGTTGACTTCTTTATTTTCTTTTTTGTTTTTAAAAGGTAAAATATCGGCATCGATTAATTTTGCCATGCTTAACCTAACCGCTAAATAATCCTGTAAAGTCAAGCTGTACTTTTGTTGCCAGGGCGAATTTTCTTCTGTTCTGAATTTGATATAACCGGCCCAACCGGCTAAAGCAGCGATGTGATATTTTAAAATCTTATGCTGATCTTCTTTTGTGTAATTTTCAAGTATTTGAATTAAAGCCGAATGACTATCTTCAGGCAACTTAGCGATTTCTTTTCGGTTGATACGATCATCATAAGATGCTAATTTTCGCCAGGCTTGATAAAAACCTTCATTTTTAAAAGGCATTTCCCATTCGGCTAAACCTTCATCTAAAAATGCCATCAGCCACTTGACGACCATTCTATTAAGTTCCTGATCCTTATTATGCGGTTTGTTTGATTTGAATTGACGCATTTGGGATAGACTTTCCTGTGGCGATGTTGAAAAGCCTTCTTCCATCATCATTGATGTGAGTATTTCTTCATCAATTTCTCCTTTTTTCCGGAATTCTTCAAATACATCAGTATCAGGATATAGATTTCCGCCTATGCAACTTGCTGCTTCATCAACCGCCATTTTAAAATGGTGATCTTCATAACCAGCCAAAGGATTTGATGTCACAAATGCATAAAGCGGCCAGGTTTTACCTATTGTTTTTGATGCTTCAGTGATTAATTGGGTAAGGCTATTATCTTTCATTCGTTTTGCTTTTAAGAGAAAATGTAGTCTTCTTGTTAGGTTGGGATAAATTAAGCAGTTTCACATATAACCAAGGTGTATTTCGGTAAGCACCTAATTTCATCAGAAAAAATCCTATGAGAAAAATGATCCCAAAACTAACCTGTAAGACACTTAAACTTTGCGGTATTCCTATCATGGGTAATTCCGACATCACTGAGCTTATGCCATTGTAAATTAACGTATAGACCAGGATTCCAACACTAAATAAAAGAAAGGATGCAACTATTTTCTCCACATAAGTTAAAATAGATTGCTTCACGATATTATAAGTGGCCTGACCTACGGTAATTGCAACGATTAGAGTTAAAAAAATGCTACTATCAGTATAGCTTGTTTTTCCGGTTAGGTAAACAAATAAGATGGCTCCTAATCCACCAAAAATTACAACTGCTACAGATTGTAAGAAATTGATTTTGATCTTAGGCGGATTTTGTGGTGTCCTTCTCGCAATTTCTTCTCCGGACGATAAAAATAAATAAGCTTTGTAAAATCCGTGTAGTATTAAATGTGTGATAGCCGCATTAAAAAATCCTAATCCACATTGCATGATCATAAAACCCATTTGCGCTATCGTGGAGCAAGCCAATTTTTGCTTGACGTTCACCTGAAGAAGCTTGGTGAATTGCGCTAAAATAGCAGTCAATCCACCGATAATAAAGATGAGCGTCAATGTATCAGCCGCTATTAGCACAACAGAAAAAAGCGTTAATAATATACCGGAAGCATTCACAAATCCGGCATGCATTAATGCAGAAGCCGGCGTAGGAGCCGTCATCGCAGAAAGCAACCATCTATGAAAAGGATAAATGGCAGATTGAACAAGCGCCGCCGTAATGATGAATAAAGCTGCAATCAATTGGACATAATAAGGAATGCTATCAACCTCCTGAATAATGGCATTGAGCCTGTAATTATCAATTTGGTAACCTAAAAGAATCAAACCAATACTCAATAATATTCCACCACTGATAAAAAATATTAAGGAATACTTACCGGCAGCTTTAGCTTCAACCCAATCTTTATTTACACCGATCAATCCTGACATAAATAGACTCATACCGAACCAACCTATCAGCAAAAAAGCCAAATGATTTGAAACGACCATTAACATCACAGCAATTGCAAAGCCTAAGCTCAGCCAGGTAAAGCGATGTTGATACTTAAATCCGGTCAGATAATTTTTAGCATAAGAACTTAAAACCGCATTAAAGAAAAGAACCGTTGACCAAATAAGCAAGGTAAAACCATTGATTCTAAATAAATTAATTGAATTCCAATCTGGTAATTTTATTAAATAATAACCTAATAAGATCAAGCTTAAAATGAATAGCGACCACAATAGCTTTGAGGCTATTATTGAGATAAAAGGTCTATCACTTGATGTTTTTTTTGCACTACCGTTTTGTTGAGCCATAGAAAGGGAGCTAGCATTCATATTTGAATTTTTCAGAATTAGTCTTCAATGCTAATCCTTAGTTTTCCTTTGATCTTGATCTTTTTATCTTTTATATTTTTATCTAAAATAAAGGACTTAGCCTCTTTCTCAGCTTCTTCTAAATCTTTTACACGTTGAATAAATGGCTTAGCATCATTCTTATGATTCTTCTCCCAGTGCTGAAGATTTTCCACTTTGTGAAAATTGATTTTCTGTTCGATAAGCGATGACACAATGTCGGCGGCTTGAATAGGGGTAAAGGTTCCGTCAACTAAGCTTACTTCTTGTTCTTTCTTATCCATAGTATTAGTTTATTTAAATTGTATTAATACCTGAATGCAAATATGAAATGCTTTTGAGATAATTATTATTTATATTTAATATGCTTTATATAATCAATTTAAATGTATGTAGATATGAAAATCAATTAACCTTATTTGTCCGTGAGATGAAAAACATTTCCCATAGGTAAGATTAACAAGCTCATTTTCAAATTTGTTTGAATGTGTAACCACATCTTAAAGCGAACCTAAGGATTAGCAAAGTTTTCATAAATGTTCACAAGCCATGTGCATTTGTTTGCTAAAAAAAGCTTATAGAAAACCTTTAGCTTTGGGTAGGAAATATTATCTTTTGCAGGCTCTTAAAAAGCAACTTAAAAAGATATAACTATAATTATAAAAATATAGCCAAAAAGGAAAAATCGAAACGCTGATCTGATCATAATTTTCAAAGATAAATTTTTTGCTACTTGAACACTTACACCTGATGGACTGAGTAGTTGAATACATTCAAGAAATATAATTCCAGAAATACTGTTTCTTCATCAGTTGATCAAAGGCTTTTCTAATCATTTGATGCTTGGCTTCTTGTAGGTCAATATCTTGCTGAATAACCCAGAACGCCGCGTTTTTTGCGTGTTTGAGAATTCCCTGATCGGCTTGTATATCTGCTATTTTTAAATTCACTAAACCGCTTTGTTGTGTGCCCATCATATCGCCAGGACCGCGAAGTTCCATGTCCTTTTCAGCGATCTTGAAGCCATCGTTGGTCTCGGTCATCGTTTTGATGCGTTCTTTGGCTTCTTTAGATAACTTCAAACTGCTCATCAGAATGCAATAGCTCTTAGCCGCACCACGGCCTACACGACCTCTCAATTGGTGAAGTTGGGCTAAGCCAAAACGCTCACTGGATTCTATCACCATCACACTGGCATTAGGCACGTTCACGCCAACCTCGATAACCGTGGTCGCGACCATGATCTGCGTTTTCCCTTCTACAAAGCGTTGCATTTCATAAGCTTTATCATCCGGTTTCATCTTGCCGTGAACAATCGCGATCTGATAGTCGGGTTTAGGAAATTCCCGCTCAATGCTTTCATAACCGTCCATCAAGTCCTTATAGTCAAAGTTGTCCGATTCTTCTATTAATGGATAGACGATATAGACCTGTCTTCCTTCAGCGATCTGCTGTTTCAGGAAATTGAACACTTGTAAGCGCGACGCATCATAGCGATGAATGGTGTTCACTGGTTTTCTACCGGGCGGCAGCTCATCGATGACCGATACGGAAAGATCACCATAAACGCTCATCGCAAGGGTACGCGGTATCGGTGTGGCGGTCATTACCAGGATATGCGGTGGCAACTTGTTCTTTTTCCAAAGTTTCGCTCTTTGCGCAACGCCAAAGCGATGTTGCTCATCGATGACCACAAATCCCAGATTTCTGAACTGTACGATGTCTTCCAGTACCGCATGCGTTCCTATCAGGATGTCCACTTCGCCGCTGAGCAGCTCTTGATGCAAGCTCTTCCTTGCTTTCTTTGAAGTGGAACCGGTTAATAGCTGAACGTTCACTTTTATTTTTTCAGCCAATTCCTTTAAAGTGGCAAAATGCTGTTGTGCCAGGATCTCCGTTGGTGCCATCAGGCAGGACTGAAAACTGTTGTCCCTGGCCAGCAACATCGCCAGGAAGGCAACAATGGTCTTTCCTGAGCCTACATCACCTTGTAATAGCCGGTTCATTTGCGTGCGACTTTTCACATCTTTCCTTATTTCGCGCACCACACGTTTTTGCGCATCCGTAAGGTCAAATGCTAAAACTTCCTGATAGAATCTATGGAAATGATCGCCGACTTCTTCAAATGCATAGCCTTTGATGCGTTTTTTGTGGGAATAATGTTTATGGGCGAACTGCAATTGCATATAGAAAAGCTCTTCGAACTTTAAGCGTTGCTGGGCGAACCTTAACTTTTCTAAGGATCTGGGAAAGTGAATCTGATGGATCGCTTCCTTTTTTCCCATCAATTTATAATGATGAAGGATCTCATTGGAAAGGTTCTCGATGAATGCCGAGTTCGAGGTCTTCAATGCATTTTTCATCCAGCCGATCATTTTCCGGTTCGTGATACCGTGACGTTTAAAGGATTCGGTAGAGGAATAGACCGGCTCGAGCGACTCTTTTTTATGCGCCTCATGGTTTTGGGCCATTTTCATCTCTGGATGCGGCATGTTCGGTCTTCCTTTATACCAATTGATCCTGCCAAAGACCACATATTGCTGATTCAAAGCGATCGACCTTTGAAAATACTGATGTCCTTTGAACCAGACCAGCTCCATACTTCCTGTCTCATCGGTCAATTTTGCTACTAATCGCTTACCGCGTTTCATGTCCACAAGCTTCATGTCTGTAACCTTACCCTTGATCTGTGCATCCGCCGGAGCATTGACCAGGTCTTTTATCTTATGGAACTGTGTTTTATCAATATATCGATAAGGGAAGAAATGCAAGAGATCGATAGGCTGATAAATACCAAATTCCTTTTGCAAACACTGCATCTGTTGGGAATTGATACTTCCCAGATCACTTAAAGAAGCACGTTTTTCTTCTTGCATTGAACGAAAATAGGAATTTTTCTTTTTATCCGATCATTCGTTTTGATATCTAACCACTGAACACTTCTTAGGAATGTTGAATGCTCATCAAGGATGTCGCTTTACCGGTGCAAATCCTTTGCTATTTTTATCGTGTTCAGGAACATCACTAATTAAAAGTATCCGATCAACTTAAAACGCATTTCTTTATTTTTAATTTAGATGGAATAGAAAAGTACACACGGTATCGATAGGTAGGGAATTTTATTCTTTATCAATTTGAAGTTGCAGGTCATGGAAGAAGGTTGTAAAATCCTTTTCCAACTGGTAATAGTTATCCCTGAAAATTGGTAAGCATTCGTCCATCTGCGTACCATCATCGATCCTATGGCTCATTTGTCCGAGTATCCGTATGATGCCGTCCATAGTGGAATAATTATAAAGCCAGTTGTATTTGATCATCACCGGGACCACTTTTTGCACGCGCTCAGGAAGGTCCATCTGCTGGTTCTCAAGGTACTTATAGAAGTCGTTCACATAATCTGATAACGGAATGGGATGGTAGTAGTTCCAGTTCTTCGCCAGATAATGATCGTAGAGCACATCGATGATGACACGGCTGTAATGCCTGAACTTAGGAAAAAAGAAGGACCGCGAATGTCTAACGATAGGATGATGGTCCGTGATATCATCTACCTTGTAATGAAGTTCAATGCCCTTATGGATCGAACCAGACAGGGATCGCCTGTCCTTTTTGGTCACCATATCAGCGATAAAATTCCCTAGCATGACCGCTTTATCATTTTTTGATAAATATAGATGGGCGAGATAGTTCATTCCATAAAAATAAGATTTTTATTAGGATAGGCTATTGCAATGATCTTTAAATAAATGCAGATGAACAGTTAATTTTCAGTGATTTCCAAACAGAATTTTTGATAAAAGTCTAAATTCTATGTTAGATTGATTTTTTTGTGCTTATAAATCCCTTATCATTGCAAAAATTAATTTTATGATAAATACAATGAAAAAATGTTTACTTGTAGCATTTGTTGCTGTTTTCTCTACAGGTCTACAAGCCCAAACAGAACAAAAGATTTCTGCTGAACAACTAAAAAAGTTCGTGGAAGTTTCGCAGAAAGTTCAGGGAGAAAGCATGAAGCAACAACAAAAAATGATGAAAGCTATCCAAGATGAAGGTATTTCCCCGGAGCGGTTCAACCAAATCTATAAAGCTGAACAAAACCCCAATAAGGAGTCTGATGCTTCAGGTGAGGAAAAAAAGCAATATGATGCTGCGATGAAAAAAATCAACGCGATGAACAAGCAATCCCAGAAGGATATGGAAGCTTTGATCAAGAAAGAAGGTATGAAAGTAGAAACATACATGATAATCAATCAAAAATTGCAACAAGATAAATCGCTTCAGAAAAGGTTCAGGCAGATCATGAGCGCTCAACAACCGCAAAAACAACCTCAGCCACAAATGCAACAACCTAACTAAAATACTAAATTAGAAAAAAAAAGTTAAAAAAGCTGCTATGTAACAAAAGCAGCTTTTTTTTATGTTATAGGTTCAAGATTTAAGACTTGTATCTTACAAGTATATATCGCCTTAAATTTACCAGATCGGATCTTTAAATATTGTCCTCCTGAAATTTTCAGAAAATTCAAAAGCATGAGCTATAGTGGTAAATAGATATTTTAAATTTATCTTGTCTGACTATGATATGATATTTTAGACCTATAACGCAAAAAGCGTTATTTTATATAACTTTTTAAACCTTTTCCTTAAAAACAAATTATCTTGTAAAGGTCAATAATTTTGAAGTAAATAGAATTTACATTGAGATAGTAGGGTTTTTGCTAATCTACTATCCTTGTCAAATACGAATGATGGACATTAAGAAATAACGAAGGATCGATCAGATGATCTATTCTTCTTCTTCTAACTTTGCCTTGCGTTTTTCCCTGAGTTCCATAAGGAGCTCTTTAATAGATCCACCTAACCAGTAAGGAACAATGGATATCAGGAAGATCATTAACCAGAAACCGATGGTCAGGATTCCCATGAACATCAAAAAGCCTAAATATTGGTCAAATTCAAACATAGGTCATAATTTTCCACAAATATAATAACTTTTTTCATCTCTATTTTTTTAATCGGACGCCTTATGAATTATTTTTCAGCAATCCACTTCAATACTCAACAAAACCTTAATTTTGTATAAAATCTATAATTCATGGAATACAGGATAGAAAAAGACACTATAGGTGAAGTAAAAGTACCTAAGAATAAACTCTGGGGACCGCAGACAGAGCGTTCCCGCAACAATTTCAAGATAGGACCATCGGCCTCTATGCCACTGGAGATCATTTACGGTTTCGCTTATCTAAAAAAAGCGGCCGCATTTACCAATCACGAACTTGGTGTGCTGGATGAAAAGAAAAAAGATCTGATCGCTACGGTTTGTGATGAGATACTTGAAGGGAAACATGACGACCAGTTCCCGCTGGTCATCTGGCAAACCGGTTCCGGTACGCAAAGCAATATGAACGTCAATGAGGTCATCGCTAATCGTGTTCTTATCTTAGAAGGGAAAGAACTGGGTAGCAAGGAAAAAACCGTTTTACCAAATGATGACGTGAACAAATCCCAATCCTCGAACGATACATTTCCAACCGGTATGCATATTGCAATCTATAAGAAACTGGTTGAGCAAACTTTACCGGCATTGCGCCAATTAAAAGAAACACTACAGAAAAAGTCTAAATCCTTTAAGGATGTAATCAAAATAGGACGAACCCATTTTATGGACGCCACGCCATTGAGCTTAGGCCAGGAATTTAGCGGTTATGTAGCCCAGTTAGATCACAGCATAAAAGCCATTCAGAACGCATTGCCGCATTTGAGCCAATTGGCACTCGGCGGAACGGCGGTAGGAACCGGACTGAATACACCGGAAGGATATGCGGAGAAAGTAGCAGCCTACATCGCTGAGTTCACCGGTCATTCTTTTATTACGGCTCATAACAAATTTGAGGCGCTCGCCGCTCATGATGCTTTGGTTGAATCGCATAACGCTTTAAAACAAACGGCCGTAGCATTAAACAAAATAGGCAACGATATCAGAATGTTAGCTTCCGGACCGCGTTGTGGCATCGGCGAGATCAACATTCCGGCTAATGAACCGGGTTCTTCTATCATGCCGGGCAAGGTTAATCCTACGCAATGTGAAGCTTTGACCATGGTTTGCTCCCAGGTGATAGGAAATGACGTGGCTGTAGCGCACGGCGGTTCGCAAGGTCAATTCGAATTGAATGTCTTTAAACCGGTCATGGCCTACAATGTATTGCAAAGCGCAGAGCTCATCGCTGATGCCAGCATCTCATTTGATGAGAACTGCGCACAAGGTATCGAGCCTAATCAATCAAGAATTGAGGAACATCTCAACAATTCTTTGATGCTCGTTACGGCGCTGAACACGAAGATCGGTTATTATAAAGCAGCGGAGATCGCTAATAATGCGCATCAAAATGGGACAACTTTAAAAGAAGAAGCGATCAATTCAGGTCACCTTACTGAACAGGAGTTCGAAGAATGGGTCAGGCCGGAGAAGATGATCGGGAACTAAAAGCTCTGGATTTCATTTCTCTTATCCCGATCTAAAACGCATAGGTCGGGATTTTTATTTGGCTAATTATCGGATCATTAGTCAATTTGTGATTTTAGTTGTATTTTTGACATTACCAATGAGAAAAATAGCGCAACATATCATCCTAAGCTTGCTAAGCTTTTGCTTTTTGTTTTCTACGATGAGCTTTAGTATTAATGCGCATTATTGTGGGAACATCCTGGTGGATAAACAGGTCATGCTTCCTGCTGAAAAGTGTGCGATGGATGATGCTGATAAAAGCCATCTTAAAGATAAAGATGATTGTTGTAACGAATCTAATCATATCGTTGACGGGCAAGATGAGCTTCAAGTCAACTTTATGGATGATATCCAACTCCCTGTTTTTGCACTTTCTTTTCCAGCCGATAATTTTTCTTATGAACAACTATATGATCGGCTGAAAACTAAAAAGCATTTTAAAGATCGTGCTCCGCCGGGAAAGAAATATTCCCTACAGATCTTATATCAGTCTTTCCTTATTTGATATTAAAACTTTTTTGTCTGCTCGAGTGGTTTCAATTCGTTTTTTTAAAAACAAATTGAAATTGTATCGAGGGCTTACTGCGTAATGGTTCTCGATATACTTTTTTGAATTCCGCAAGGCTTCATTCAAAAAACCACTCGAACTGACATGGGTTCTCGATACATTTTTAAAATGCTTTTTCATCAAAGCATTTTAAAACCACACGAACCGACAGTACCTTAAACTACATTTACTACTCAAAAAAAGGTTTTTTAATATCAATTCTTCATGCTTAATCAAATTATAAAGTTTTTTCTCAACCAGCGATTGGTGTCGTTGATACTTTTAGCGGCAATCGTCATCGGTGGATTAATAGTGTCTCCTTTTCAATGGGCAGATTCCTTTTTGCCTCAAAATCCCGTTTCGGTAGATGCGATTCCCAACACTGGTCCGAATCAACAGATCGTTTCCACAAAATGGCCAGGGCGATCGCCACAAGATATCGATGACCAGATCACGTATCCGTTGACCACTTATTTATTAGGATTACCAGGCGTAGAATCGGTGCGCAGCAATTCTATGTTCGGGTTTTCCAGTATCTATATCATTTTTGATGATGATGTTGATTTCTACTGGTCGCGGTCTCGAATTTTGGAAAAACTCAGTGCTATTCCACAAGGGCTTTTACCTGATGATGTTAAACCCACATTAGGACCGGATGCTACGGCATTGGGTCAAGTATTTTGGTATACTTTGGAGCCCAGAGATAAAAACAACAACCCAACGGGCGGCTGGAATCTTGCTGATATTCGAAGCGTTCAGGACTTTTATGTCAAATATGGTTTAAGTAGTGCCAAAGGCATTGCTGAAGTCGCTTCCATCGGCGGTTTTGTCAAAGAATACCAAATCGACGTCAATCCCGATGCCTTAAAATCTTATGATATTCCCTTGATGCAAGTCGCTAAAGCGGTTAAAGCAAGTAATCGCGATGTGGGTGCCAAAACCTTAGAGATCAATCAAGTAGAATATATTGTTCGTGGATTAGGCTATCTGGAAAATCTCGAAGACTTTAAAAACATCGCCGTTGATGAAGCTGATAATGTACCAATTTATCTAAAAGATGTAGCACAAATTAAAATTGGACCAAGTCAGCGTCGTGGTGTGCTCGACAAAGCTGGCGCTGAAGTCGTTGGTGGTGTTGTCGTAGCTCGCGATGGTTATAATCCTATGCAAGCTATTAATAATATCAAAGCTAAGATTAAAGAAATTTCGCCGGGTTTACCCAGTAAAACACTGGCAGACGGCACGGAAAGTAAGCTGAAGATCGTGCCTTTTTACGACCGTTCAGAATTGATCAATGAAACTATCGGAACGCTGGAAAGGGCTATTAGCTTACAATTGATCATTGCGCTACTGGTTATCATTATTGTGGTTTTTAATTTGCGAGCCTCGCTGGTGGTTTCAGCCGTGTTGCCCATATCGGTATTACTGGTGTTTATCGCCATGAAATTGTTTCATGTTCAGGCCAATATTGTGGCTTTATCAGGAATCGCTATTGCCATTGGAACGATGATCGATCTGGCCGTAATTCTTTCAGAAAATGTATTAAAAAAACTGAAAAGCACGCCAGAAAACTCATTAGTCAAGAACATCTACGAAGGCTCTGCCGAAGTCAGTTCAGCTATTTTGACAGCGGTTTTAACGACTGTAGTCAGTTTTGTTCCGGTTTTTGCATTAGAAGCCGCTGAAGGCAAATTGTTTATTCCCTTAGCTTATACTAAAACTTTTGCGCTGATCGCCGCCTTCTTGGTGGCGGTTTTGATCTTACCAACATTGATGTATCTCTTTTTTAAGATAAAGATCAACAAAATCAAAACGGCATATTATCTCAATGCGTTACTTCTTCTTATCGGTCTTTGGACGATTTTTAATGCCTTTTGGTTGGGAGCTTTTATCTTGATCTATGCCATCTGTTATTTCTTGTCTCATCAATCTTTCAACAAAACCTTTCAACTTAAAAACCTCCATTTTTATGTATTGATCGCCGGTGTTTTAGTTCTGCTTTCTCATTTTTGGTTGCCGCTGGGTCCACAGCGATCAATATTATCTAACACTTTATTTGTAGGGACTTTAGTTGGTGTTTTACTGCTATTTTATCTGTTGCTGCAGAAGTATTACGCTCAAATCTTGAATTTCTTTTTAAACCATATCAAAACATTTTTGCTATTACCAATACTTGCTATAATCATTGGATTTACGATTTGGCTGGGATTTTCAAGCGTCTTTCAATGGACGAAGTATGCTTCAAATGCGATCGGGTTTTCTATAGAAAATACAGCATTTTGGAACTCTTTGGATAGAACTTTTCCCGGTATTGGCAAAGAATTTATGCCAAGCCTCGCCGAAGGTAGTTTTATCTTGATGCCGACCAGTATGACGCATTCCGGTATCGAATTCAATAAAGAAAAACTGCAGCAAATGGATATTTTGGTCAGCCAAATACCGGAAGTAGAAACGGTAGTTGGGAAACTCGGTCGTGTAGAATCGGCCATTGATCCGGCGCCGATCTCGATGTTTGAAAATCTGATCACCTACAAAACTGAATTCATTCTAAATGAACATGGTGAGCAGCAGGCTTTTGAAGTTGATGAAAAGGGTTTGTTTAAACTTCAAGGTCTAAAAATTCAAAATGATCAGGTTAAGATCACGAATGACACCGAAGATATCATTTGGTTTGATAATACTGAATTTGTATTTAAAGACAAATCGGGTCAAGCTTTTTCTGATGCTATTCAATCTAAACTATTCCATGAAATCGACAAAGATTTCCAATCGTATTTAGTTAAAGATGAAGACGGTAAGTATTTTAGAAATTGGCGTCCGCATATCCAATCGCCGGATGACATTTGGAATGAAATTGTAAACGTCACCAAAATCCCGGGTTTAACTTCCGCCCCAAAATTACAACCGATAGAAACCCGCCAAGTGATGTTACAAACCGGTATGCGAGCGCCGATGGGCATCAAAGTATCCGGACCGGATCTGCAAACGATTGAAGATTTTGGGCAGGAATTAGAAACTATTTTAAAACAAGTGCCACAGATCAAAACCAAGGCGGTTTTTGCCGATCGCGTAGTGGCCAAGCCTTATTTGCACATCAATCTCAACCGTCAAAATTTAGCCCGCTATGGTTTGAGTATTGATGAGGTTCAAAACTATATCTCTGTAGCTATTGGTGGCGAAGTATTGACCCAAACTGTTGAAGGACGAGAACGTTACGATGTGCGTGTTCGTTATCCACGGGAATTGAGAAATTCGCCTAAAGCCATAGAGAATATGTTAATTTCCACATCAGAGGGAACACAAATCCCGCTGGGTGAACTGGTCAATATCGAATACGAACGCGGTCCGCAAATGATCAAGCGGGAAGAAACTTTTCTTAATTCCTATGTGCTTTTTGACCGCGCCGATGGCGTTGCAGAAGTGACTGCTGTTGAAGCAGCCAAAGATGCGATTGTGAATGAAATTGATAATGGGAACCTAAACGTGCCAAGCGGTGTCAGCTACAGATTTGCGGGTAGTTTTGAAAACCAGGTTCGTTCTGAAAAACGATTATCGCTGATTTTTCCAGCCGTCTTGGTGGTAATTTTCCTGATCTTATATTTCCAATTCAAATCAACAAGGATCAGCTTGATGGTATTTTCATCTATCGCTTTAGCCTTTAGCGGCGGTTTTATCATGATCTGGTTCTATGGGCAGGATTGGTTTCTGAATTTTAGTCTCTTTGGTGAAAATCTGCGGGATATTTTTCAACTCAAAACTATCAATTTAAGTGTGGCCGTTTGGGTTGGATTTATCGCTTTATTCGGTATTGCCACTGATGATGCCGTGTTGATGGCAACTTACCTTAAGCAGTCATTTAAACGCAATCCTACCAAAACTAAAAATGAACTGCGAGAAGCAGTGTTAGAAGGCGGTTTGAAAAGAATTCGCCCGGCGGTAATGACTTCTGTAACAACGGTCATCGCGCTTTTACCTGTCTTGTCCTCTACGGGAAAAGGTTCAGATATCATGGTGCCAATGGCGATTCCGGCTTTTGGCGGAATGCTCATGGCCAGTTTGACCTATTTCTTATTGCCTATTTTATTTTATATCGTTTACAGCAGAAAGCTGAAATCGACTTCTGAAATTAACTTGAACTAAAAATTAATCGATTTTAATATGATACATTTTTTCTACATAAAACATCTTAGCAAATCAGCTCCTTTAATTCTAATAGCTTATTTAGGATGTTTATACTCACACGCACAGCATTTAGATAGCTTAAAAGTAGAAGCAGCTGAAAATAACTTAGCCTTAAAAGCGCAATACAAAAGCTTTGAAGCTGAGCTTGAAAACGTTACCCAAGCCAAAGCCTGGCAAGACCCGAATTTGAGTTTTGGCTACTTCATCAGCCCGATAGAAACCCGTGTAGGACCACAAATTGCCCGATTTTCTTTGAAGCAAATGTTGCCCTGGTTTGGCACTTTTAAATCAAAAGGCAACATAGCCAGTTACAAAGCCGAAGCTGAGTTTGAAAAATTTCAAGATCAGAAGTTAAAATTGTTTTTGAAAGTTGCTAAGCAATATTATGAACTTGTGGCCATAAAAGTTAACAAACAACTTGAAGCGGAACAATTAGAACTATTGGAAAATTTAAAATTGATCATTAAAGCCAGTTATGAAACTAATCAGGTTCAATTGATTGATCTTCTAAGAGTTGATTTAGAAATCGATAAGCAAAAGACAGCGATAGAAGTTTTAAAAGAGCAAGAACAGATTAGAGTAACGCAACTCAATCAGTTGATGAACAGACCTTTAAAAACACCGGTCGAGATAATAAAACCAAAACAAGTTTTAGAAGAACGCAAGTTGATGAAAATAGACTCGATACCAACCGAACATCCACGAATGCAAAGGATCAGACATTTAAAAGCCTCTAACAACGCAAAAGAGAAACTCGCCCAAAAACAAGCGCTTCCGCAATTTGGAGTAGGATTAGATTACGTTATCATTCAAGACCGAAATGTTATGACGACAGATGCGGGTCAAGATGCATTAATGCCGATGTTGTCTTTGAGTTTACCCATTTTTGGTAAAAAAAATACATCCAGAAAAAAACAAGCCCAACTCAAAGGTGAATCGCTTCAATTTCAGTTAGAACATGAAAAAACAAGGCTACAAAGCGACATTCAAATGGCAAAGTATGAGTACAACGAACTAGAACGATCCGTAGCGCTTCATGAACAACAAATGCAAAAGTTAGACGACATCTTGCAACTCTCAGAAGTCGCTTTAGCGAATGCAAAAATAGAAATAGAGGAAGTTTTACGACTTTATGAAGAACATTTACTCCATCATAAAATGAAAATAAAAACCCTGGTTGAGCTTCAAAAAACCCAGGAAAAACTGAATTACCTTACTTTAAATTAAAATATTATGAAAAATAACATCAAAACATACATCATAGCCGGATTGATCTTGATTATCGGTGTTGTTATCGGGGCTAGTTTGTTTTCGTCAACACCTCAAAATGACACACATGATCACTCTGAAGAACAAGCAGACAATAGTGTTTATACTTGCTCCATGCATCCGCAAATCCGTCAGGAAGAATCCGGCGATTGCCCGATTTGTGGTATGGAGTTAATCCCGGCGTCTTCTATGAAAGACCATATCGATCCTGATGCGATTAAAATGAGCAAAACCGCACGTCAATTGGCGGGCTTAGAAACCATGTTTGTTGGTAGTCAAACTCAGGATCCTGGATTAGAATTTTCCGGTCGTTTGGCGATCAATCAAAATCTGACACAAACACTTACAGCTAATTTCAATCTTAGAATAGAAACCCTCTATGTCAATGAAGAAGGCGAAAAAGTAAATAAAGGTCAGGTGATCGCTGAATTATATGCGCCGGATATTCAAGTTATAAAAGAAGAATGGAATTTAGCTAAACGTCAACAAAATGAACAGCTTTTAAATAGCATCAAACAAAAAATTAAAAACTACGAATTGTCGGTCAACGATGTTGAATCACTGAATCAAGGGAAGTTAAAGTTAAGAGCTCCAAGATCAGGTTATATTACCGAGTTGATGGTTCAGCAAGGTGATAACCTGAAAGCTGGCCAAAACTTTATGCGCATTGCTGATCTATCAAGCCTTTGGGCAATGGTAGATGTGTATGAAAATGATTCGGGGAAAATCAATATTGGAGACAAGTTTAGCATCCAGACATCAAATCAGCAAAATATACAAGGTAAGATAACTTTTATTTCACCGATTTTAGATGACAATAGTCGTTCAGCTCAAGCAAGAGTAGTCATTGATAATACTGATCAGCAATTAAAACCGGGTGTTTTTATCAAAGCCAAATTATCGGTAGAAAAAGAGAACGCAACGTCTTCTAAAAGCTTGATGATCCCCAAATCGGCCGTGCTTTGGACGGGAAAACGCTCCGTCGTATACCAACAATTGGAAAATGAAAACGGCGTCTATTTCAAGATGAAAGAAGTGGAAACTGGCCCATCATCAGCAGCATTTGTTGAAGTTTTATCGGGATTAAATGCCGATGATAAAATCGTAACTCATGGCGCATTTAGCATCGACTCTGAGGCGCAATTAGCCAATAAACCGAGTATGATGAGCACTGATGATATATCTTTAAATACTCGTCTTGATGATCATAATGAATCAAAAACTAAGGAAATTGCGGCTGAAAATGAAGCAAAAGAGATAGCTCATGATCCTGAAACAGTTAAAGACCTGATTTCAGTCTATAACAAATTAAAAAATGCGCTGGTATTAGATGATTTTGAAACCTCAAAACGCCATTATAAAAAGGTTATTGCTTTGCTAGCTAAGTTGAGTATAAAAAAATTTAAAGATATCGAAGAGTTAAGTTCAATTAAAGAATTAAGGAAAGAGTTTATAGTAGTATCTGGAGAAGTGATAAGAATTGTAAAAACGACCAATTCACTGGACAAAACGATTTTTATACAGCGCTGCCCAATGGCTGATAGTGGAGAAGGAGCGCGGTGGTTAAGTTTTTCTGATCAGATAAGAAATCCGTATTACGGCGCATCGATGTTGAAATGCGGTTCAGTTATAGATAGCATTCATTAATACTATTAATGTGAGTTCGATTTGAATAAGATCTCAAATCGTTCATTATAAGTACAAAGCGTGGGTTTTATGAATTTTAAATCGGACAACAATTATACGAAATATTACTTTGAAGGGATTAAAGGGATTTTAACGAATAAAGTATCAAAATAACCAATTAACGGGTTATAAGTATTATATCATTCAAGATCAAATTATTAGCGTTTATGAAGAAAATATCATCTTAATTAGATGAAGCCATTCTTTATATATCAACTGATGGCATTACATTTGTAATCCGATAAAAGTCTTATGAGTGCAGGCGATAATCTCATTATTCCCATAGCCATTGCGTTGATCATGTTAGGCATCGGTTTTAACATTCATGCGAATGCATTTAAAAGCGTGTTTTTAAGACCTAAGGGCATCATCACCGGATTAAGCAGTCAAATGCTCCTGCTACCGACTATTGCCTTTACCATTGCTTATTTTTCGCCCATCGCCCCGGTTTATAAAGTCGGTTTAGTTTTGGTATCCGCCTGTCCCGGCGGAACGGCTTCCAACCTGGTTACTCATTTGCTCAAGGGCAGAATCGCACTTTCTATTTCCCTAACAGCATTCAATAGTTTTTTGATCATCTTCACGATTCCATTACTAGTTAGTCTTGCGCTTGAGGCTTTTATGGGAGAAAATGCAGAAATATCTCTATCCGTATTTGATACATTTATAGAAGTTCTTTTAACCGTTTTGATACCCACTTTCACAGGTTCAATGATAAATCATTATTATCCGGGCTTTACCCACAGGATGAAAAAACCGCTGCGTATCATTATGCCGGCGTTATTATTATTGGTATTTGCCATTGCGGCAACCGGAAGTTCAGATCATGTATCAACCACTGATAAGATCATGAAGCATCTTGATCTTTTATTGCCTTCCTTTTTGCTGAACCTGATCGGTATTTTAGCCGGCTACAGGATCGGTCGCATCGTAGGGATCACGCATGGCGGAAGTTTTACCATTGCGATAGAGATCGGCCTGCAGAATAGTGCGCTGGCCATTTTTATAGCGACTCAAGTATTAGAAAGTCAGCAAATGGCAATGATGGCGGTTATTTACAGCAGCTTTACCTTTTTTACAACGCTGGGCATTGCCTACATGCTCAAAGAACATCTTACGCTGGTACAGGTAATCCGCAATATCATCATTAGGATCTATGGTAAAAGGCGTAGGCATTGAATGATGATATTGATCTGAGTATTGAAGTGAAACTTGACAGTTATTCATCAAATCCGCAATTCATTGAAGTATGTTGCTTCTAAGGATAAGAAAGAATTCATGAAAGATTTGAAGGAAGTATACAGAGCAGATACCAAAGCCTTGGCTGAAGAAGCCTTAAAAAATTTGGAAGAGAAATGGGGCAAGAAATACCCTATTGTCATAGAAAGTTGGCAGAACAGTTGGGAAGAATTCAGTGCTTATTTTGAATATACTAAGCCTATCCGCAAGCTTATTTATACCACTAACACTGTAGAAGGCTACCACCGTCAGATAAGAAAGGTGACCAAAACAAAAGGGGCGTTTACAAGCGATATGGCGTTATTGAAGCTAGTTTATCTAGCAACACAAAATATTCAAAAGAAATGGAATAGTCCACTGCATAAATGGAGTTTGACTATTCAGCAATAGTATAGTAAATTTAGCGATAGAATCCCATTGGATTTAAAACTTCGTTCAGGAGCTCCAGAACGAAAACAAAAGACAGAGTTTAGTTTACACTTCCGCTGCAAGCATAATATTGTTATTATCACCTACTATTCCTTTATAAAAGTTACGACCTAGTCTGTGGTCTGTTTTGATATGACCTATTACAGGTTCTATTGCTGCTCTTTTTTTGTGAGCCTTGCTTAACTTTTTTCTTTTATAATAGCTCAATGATTTCTTTGGTGGTGTCGGTATCAATATTTCAGTTTCACCTATTCGTTTTTTTCCCCGATATCCTCTGTCTACTTTTGCTCTTTTCGGATCTTTATCTGTCAATTTTTTCACTTGTTCTAAAACAGTCTCTAATGTGTTGTGTGTCCATCATATTCACTTCGAAAACCTTTTGCTCCAATGATCACCCCTGTATTTGTTTTCACGAAAGATGCTTTGTTACCAAATTCGTACTTTTTATGCGCTTTTCCTTTTGACATACAACAAACTTCTGGCTCATGGAGAGAATAGACTTTATTCTTTGAACCTCTTTTTTGAGCAAGGACTTTTTTTTAAAGTTCTATTTCAGTTTGATGTTTAGAGTTTGGAGGTAGATTTCTTTCTAATTCTCTTACCAGTCTACCTGCTATGGTCCTTATCTTTCTATCTGCTTTTCGTGCTTTAGCTTTGTTCTTCGGATGGTTCCTAAAGCGTTGATCTCTAGCTAATTTTTTAAGTGTTCGTGTGTATGTTTGTCTTACAGTCAGTTGTTCTTCATTAGCTATTACTTTACACTTATCAATAATTTTTTTGTGTAGTTTAGCATCGGTAAGGAAAGTAATGTTCTTTTCCTGGACTGTTGTGTCAATATTAACATCATCATTCGAGTCGTCTTCATTAACGCAAATACTTTCCTTTAAGATCAATTCTATACCATCTTCTCATATGCGATGTCTAAAATGAACTAACTCACTTGCTTCACAGGGAACTCCAGGTAAAAAGTAGGTCTGACCGCAAAAATATTGGTAGTAATTGTTTTCACTCCATTGCTCTACTAAGTTTTCATCAGATAGGTTGCGGATGTGCTTGAGCATAAACAAGCCTACCATTAAGCGTATCGGCTTGGCTGGGCGACCATTATCTAAGCAGTACAATGGAGAAAAGGCTTCTTCAAATACATTCCAGTCAATTTTATTAGCGAGAATGAAAAGAGGATGCTTTTGATTCAAGGTATCTTCAAAATTGAAGAATAAACTTTTTTGATCGATGTTTTTTTTATGTGCTTTTTTTTAAAAAAATGCAAGATTAAGAGCTTAAATATTAAGAAACTTGCAATTTTACACAATGAAAAAATAAATAATTTAATTCAATATCAGTATTTTATAATGTTTTTCAGGGACGACTATTTAAGTTCAATGATTGATACAGCTATTGATATGAACTTCAACCAAACTCCACAGGATAAGCTGGAACAGGTGGAATCGCTCCAAAAGAAAGGACATCAGGTTGCGAGGGTAGGCGATGGTTTGAACGATGCCGGGGCATTGAAGAAAAGCGATGTAGTTATTGCTGTTTCAGATAATATCAACGTGTTCAGTTCTTCTTGCGATGCTATTCTGGATGCGAGACAACTTTTTAGATTTGATGAACTGATCAATATAAGCTTAAAAGGCATGAAGATCATCAAATTGAGCTTCTTGTTCTCTTTGCTATACAACGTGGTAGGATTGTACTTTGCGATGACAGGCCAATTAGAACCAGTTATCGCGGCAATTTTGATGCCTTTGAGCTCAATGAGCATTGTAGCATTTACCTCAGCAGCTACGAATTGGGTCGGACGTAAGATACCAAATCCTGAGGTAAGTGAATAACCAGACTATCTCAAAGCCATTTCAAATATCTGGATAGGATGTTGAGCGAGCCTTGAGGTTCCATCCCGGATCTGGTGTCTACAACTAAAACCATTTGCAGCTATGAGTGTATCTTCATGGCTTTTCCTTATAGCTGGGAAAAGTTGTACTTCACCCATTTTCATGCTCATCTCGTAATTATTTGTTTCAAGACCATAGCTTCCCGACATACCACAGCACGAAGAGGTGATGAGCCTTGGCTGGAAGTTCATAGGAAAGTTCAGCATATCAAAGGTGGCCTTCTTATTTGAAAGTGCTTTTTGATGACAGTGAACATGTACTTTTATCTTCTTATGGACTCTAGTGAACAATTGATCATCGATTTTATCCTCTTTGATCAACTTAGCGATAAACTCCTCGAAAAGATAGGTGTTTCTGCCTACTTGCTCTGCCTTTTCAGGCTTTGTCAATCTTTTATAATCATCTCTAAAGCTGAGGATAGCAGAAGGTTCAATACCGATCAAAGGAGTATCGGGAGAAAGCAAGTTGCTGTACAAATTAACATTATGATCAGCTAATTTCCTGGCCTTTTCCAGATATCCTTTGGAAATCTCTGCTCTACCGCTGGAAACATGATCGGCTAAATAGACATTGTAGCCTAGTTTGTCCAGTATCCTTACCGCTGCTTTGCCTATTTCAAATCCATATAGGTCCGTGAACTCATCAACAAACAGATAAACCCCTTTTTCATGCTTTTGATAATTCTTTTGATGTTGGGACAACCAACTTCTCAATCTTTGGGAAGCTAGTTCTGGCAGTTCCCGTTTTTGGTGGAATCCTAATATTTTTTTGAAAGCACCGCCTATTATCTTATTCTTTTGTGATATGTTGATCATCTTTCTTAGACCAAATAAGCTCCTATTGATGTTATAATTATGGGCGATCAAAAAACCTGAAAGGTCAAATCCATGCTTTTTATGTTTTTTATACAGCAGTTCGCTCTTAAACGAGGCAGCATCAACACTGCTGGGACATTCGCTTACACAAGCCTTGCAACTTACGCAATTCTTAAACACCTTTAGGACCTCATCCAGCGAGAGATGATCTACAGAGGATCGATCTGACAAATATTCTCTCAAGGTGTTTGCTCTGGCACGAGTACTTTCTTTTTCATCCCTGGTCACCTGGAAACTCGGACACATGACACCTCCAAAAGCTGCAGATTTCCTACAATCTCCACTTCCATTACATTGCTCAGCTTCAGCTAAGAGATTAGGTGAAAATTGAAGTATGGACTTCTCCAGGCTTACCTTATCATAGGAAGAATATCTAAGGTCTTCGGTCATATCGGGTGCATTAACGATCTTACCGGGATTCAGGGTTCCTTTAGGATCAAATATCTTCTTAGTCTGTTTTAAGGCTTCATAACATTGATGGCCAATTAGTTCTGGCAGGAAAGAAGCTCTCAACTGACCATCACCATGTTCACCACTAATGGAACCATTATATTTTTTTACCAATATTGTGATATCCCTGGCTAATGAAGCCATATCTTTTACTTCATCTTCATTCTTAAGGTTGATCTTAGGCCTAATATGAAGTTCTCCAGCACCAGCGTGGGCATAATAAACGGCTTGCTGCCCGTATTTTTCCATAGTTGCAGAAAATTCTTCTATATAATCAGCCAGGTCCTCTATGGCAACAGACGTATCTTCTACACAAGCCACGGGTTTCTTATCACCTTTTACCAGGCTCAACAAACCCAGACCTGCCTTCCTCAGCTCCATGATAAGCGGAATTTCGTCTTTATTTAAAAGAGGATAAGCATAGGCGTTCGTTGAATTTTCCAGACTTGCGTTCAATTCTCTGATCTTGCTGTTAAGTCCTTCCTGTGAGGGAGAACGACATTCTAACATTAAAAGAGCGGCGGGATCGCCTTGTAGATAAGATCGGTTTTTTTGGTAATATAATTGATCTTTCGTGCAATCCAGGATAACCTTGTCCATCATTTCACAGGTGTAAAGGTCATGTTGCATGACTGGCTTAACGGCACTTAGGCAATCTTTTATACTTGAGAAATGAGCTAGGGTCATAGCCTGATAAGTTGGTGGAAGCTCATCTAGTTGTAACGTGATCTGTGTGGCAATGGCCAATGTTCCTTCACTTCCACAGATGATAGGAGCTAGATTGAACGGTCGGGAAGAATTTTCATCAAAATATCCGGTGTTTAGCAGTTCGTCAAGTGCATATCCATTATTTCTTCTATGTATATCCTTTTTTGGAAAGTTTTCCCAAACGGCTTTTTGAAGCTGCTTATTGGATAAAAGGTCAACCATATTCCTGTAAATTGAACCTTCCAGATCATCAAGTTGCATCTTATTTAACAACTCTTTATAAGAAAGCGGTTCAAAGAACACTGATGAGCCATCGCTAAGCAATGCCTTGACCGATATCACCTTGTCACGGGTAACACCATATTTAATAGAGGTCGTTCCTGAGGAATTGTTGCCCAACATTCCACCTATATTACACCGATTTGAAGTGGAAGTGTTTGGCCCAAAAAAAAGACTAAAAGGAGCCAAATATTGATTAAGCTCATCACGGACGACGCCAGGCTGAACATTTATCTGCCTTCGTTGTTCATCAAAATCTTTTATCTTATTGAAATGTTTGCTCATATCTACGATAATTCCCTTTCCGATACTCTGACCAGCAAGGGAAGTTCCTGCACCACGAGGTATGATGGAGATATCGTTACGATGACAATACAGCAGAAGTTCTTCTAATTGATCAACTCCATTGGGAACTGCAATCGCTTGTGGTATATGACGATAGATGGAGGCATCTGTAGCATAAGATCTTTTATCAATGGAAGCGTCTGTGATAAAAGTTGATACGGATTTCTTTATTTCTTCTATGTTCAATGACATTCTTCAAATATAAAGGAAGTTTTACGCATCTATGATGTCTATTGACGATTTTATAACGTTAAAAATACTTTTTTAGAGATACATTTGTTTTATAATAGCTATTTTTAAATAAAATTTTCAATTATGGATATTAATTTCAATTACGTACACGTAACCGCTAGCGAACGCTTAGAGCAACATGCGACAAAAAAGTTAGAGAAACTCCATGAAAGGTACGACTGGATAGTAAGAGCCGAAGTTTTCTTCAAAAAGGAGAATACCTCAAGTGATGAAACTGGTATGATCACAGAAATAAAGGTCAGCGTGCCTAAAGAAAACCTTTTTGCTTCTTCAAGTGATAAGAACTTTGAAACCTCACTGGCCGATGCGATTGATCAGATCAAACGACAACTTCAGAAGAAAAAAGAAAAGATGATGACACATTAGATCATTGAGTATTTGTCAAAATGTAGCCGTCTCATAACTCGAGGCGGCTATTTTTTTTTGATCAATTTATTTCATTAATAATTAGGCTCTCCTCATTCTACTATAAATCACTGAAATCTAGTGAAATAAGTCCATTTTTTAACAGTTTATATGCAAATAAAAACGTATATTTACGCAATAACTTTGCATATGATACAATACACTTCTCA
>Ga0209923_1000032_pt1 | contig 47718 bp, 51 predicted proteins | sample SalPon1_A_H2O_MG_FD_185696 | JGI IMG/M metagenome (GOLD analysis project Ga0209923, IMG submission 185696) | Salt pond water microbial communities from South San Francisco under conditions of wetland restoration - Salt Pond MetaG R1_A_H2O_MG... | ecosystem: Environmental > Aquatic > Non-marine... | reverse complement strand
GGGATTCACGCTTCTCACCTCACCAACAAGACCTAGGTCCACTTCTCCGTCGATGGTTTCCACCTTGGTTTTCTCTGCTAAAAACAGAGCCTTGTCCTCACCGCTTAGAACTTTTGCTTCAGCACCTGCAAGCGCTATTCGAGCGGCCAGACCAGCACCAATGCTTTCTCGCAGGACGTCGCGGATCACCTTGATTGATTCTTCGCTGGTAACTCTTAGTCCGGCCTTGAACTCTGTTTCGATACCCATTTCAGCCAACTTGGCAGTTATTTGAGGGCCACCGCCATGAACAACTACCGGACGAATACCAACAAAACGGAGGTAGGCCATGTCCTCAGCAAAGCTTTGCTGCAAGGCCTCATCAACCATGGCGTTACCACCAAATTTGATAACTACTGTTTTGCCGTGAAACTCCCTGAGCCAATCAAGAGATTCAATCAGGGTCTCTGCTTTCAGCCTCGCAAGGCCGTAATCGTTTGAATCTGCTGGCTTCATTAGCTTGAGTACTCGCTGTTCTCGCTCACATAGGCATGCGTCAGATCATTTGTGAAAACTGTTGCTTGTTGAGAGCCATTTTTTAGATCAATCTCAATCTCTACAAGCCTTTCCGCGAGATCCACCTGATCTCTATCAGCCTGAGGCATTGAATCATCTGCAACGCAAACCCCATTGATTGTTAGCTTTGCAATCATTGGGTCAAAATCACCCTCAACCGTTCCTATTGCTGCATAAATTCTTCCCCAGTTTGGGTCCGCTCCATAGATGGCTGCTTTGAAAAGATTATTTCTGGCAACACTCCTCGCCACATCAACCGCCAGCTGCGCGGAAGCCGCCTGGGTTACCGTGATGTGAATATCGTGATCTGCGCCCTCGGCATCGGTAAGAAGTTGCATTGCAAGATCCATACAGAGTTCGTCCAGCAGAGTTTGAAACTCTTCATCCTCGGGAGTCATCCCACTCGAGCCACTGGCCATCAGTGTCACCTGATCGTTAGTGGAGGTGCAACCATCGCTATCTAAACGATTAAAGCTTTTCTCAACCGCCAAGTTCAAGTGCTTTTGAAGTCTTTCAGGTTCAATATCAGCATCAGTTGTTATAAACACAAGCATTGTCGCCAGCGCTGGAGCGAGCATACCTGCGCCCTTTGCTATCCCCCCGATGCAAAAACCGGAGCCATCTCTGATGGCATGCTTGTGAACACTGTCGGTAGTCATGATTGCCTGTGCTACGTCATAACCACCACTGTCAGAGAGCTGACCGTGTGCTCCGCGAATACCGCTTATAAGTTTTTCTTCATCTAACATCTCCCCTATCAAGCCAGTGGAGGTGACTAAAACTTCGATTGGTGCCAAGCCGGAAAGCTCGGCAACCAACTCGGCTGATTTATGAGTGAGCTGGAAACCGGTAGGACCTGTGAAGCAGTTAGCCCCGCCACTGTTTGCCAACACCGCCCTGGCGCGACCATCCTGAGAGGCCTGTTTGGACCAAATGATTGGATTTGCGACAGACCTGTTGGTTGTAAATACATTCGCACAAGAATCAATTGGGCCTTGATTCAAAATCAATCCAACATCATCTCCTTTTGGCTTTAATCCAGCTGCGAATGACCCTGCAACAAATCCTTTTGGGTAGGTAACACTCATGGTCTAATTCCCGTTTGATTCAGCCCTGTTTGCTCAACCATTCCAAGTGCAATATTCATTGACTGAATTGCCGCTCCAGCGGTCCCCTTGACCAAATTATCAATTGCGCAAATAACCGTGATTCTTCCTGATGGATCAAACCTGTGTGAAAGATGAACCCTGTTGGAACCGGTCACCGAAGCGGTTTCAGGCAGGCTGTCTGTCAATAGCTCTATAAAGCTCTCATCGTGATAGGCATCTTGCAAAGCCTCGGTTAGTTTTTCAGGTGAGGCCTTCATTTTGGCTGAAGTGACCGCCAGAATCCCTCGGCTCACAGGAGCTAGCACCGGCGTGAAGGTGATTTTTGGATCAACCGCCCCAGCCTTTTCAAGGTTTTGCAGGATTTCTGGCACGTGGCGGTGAATTCCACCAACTGCATATGCCTTTAGGTTTCCACTCATCTCGGAGGCTGAAAGCTCGACCTTTGATGACTTTCCAGCACCACTGGTGCCAACGGTCAGGTTTGACACAATGTCGTCTGTTTCAATCAAGTCAGCTGTGATTAGTGGAGCAAGCGATAGTGTCACTGCCGTCACGTTGCAGCCAGGAACGGCTATTGCCTGAACCGATGCAAGCCTCCCGCGCTGCTTCCCGCCATCGGCCAGAGTTAGCTCGGGTAATCCATAATTCCAGGCACCTGCGTGCTTGGTTTGATAAAACTCTTCCCAGCGCTCACTGCTTTCCAACCTAAAATCAGCGCCGCAATCCAATATCAAACCAACAGCGTCCAAATCCCCGGCAATGGCAGCACTCTGAGTATGAGGGAGAGCGAGGAAGACAACATCGTGTCCATTCAACTTAGATGCGGTGGTTTCCACCAAATCAAGCCCAAGATGAGCAAGCTGAGGGTGCGCAGAGCTAAGTTTTTGACCGGCATTTGAATGGGCGGTAACTGTTCTAAGCTCCAAATCAGGGTGATTCAGAATCAGTCTGATTAGCTCTCCGCCGACATAACCGCTAGCCCCTGCAACAGCCACTGAATATGCCACTAGACACCTCTCAGTTCTGCTCCGTGTTTGCTGGTTGCTAATGCTACCGCCGAGTTTCTTGACTCGGAAGCCTCTTCTTGGGTCAGAGTTCTATCTTGGGCACGGTAAATGATTGAAAACGTAACTGACTTTTTGCCTTCAGGAATACCTTTGCCTTGATAAACATCCACCGTTCTGATGCTTTCCAGCAATTCACCCGAGCCCTCAATCAGTGTTTGTCTTAGAGTTTCCGCTTCAAGTGATTGATCAACAACCAGTGACAAATCCTGTGTTGCCGCAGGGAAGGTATAAACAGCGGAGGCCGTTACCGGCTCCACCATTGACAGAAGCTTTCTCAGGTTGAGTTCAAATAATGCCACCCTGGGAAGGTGATATTCAGCCGCTATGTCTGGGTGCAGTTCACCCACGTAGCCAACTTTTTCTCCCTGGGCCAAAACGTCAGCACTCCTTCCCGGGTGCAAGCCTGGATTCTCTGCATTCAAAAGGTTTGGCTCCAGAGACAAAACCTTTAGAACACTAAAGACCTGGTCAATGGCCACCTTGAAATCAATGGGTTGACTGCTCTCACCTGGGAGCATTGGCTGGCGATCACCAAAGGCAAGTCCAGCGAGCATCTCTGGCTGTTCTGGAATCTGGCTGTTTAGCGCTTCGAGTTCATCTTGCTCTGGTCTTGAATCAGTGTCTGGGAAAGCAACCGAAGATTCTGAATTGGCAGCCGCCCAGAAAACACTTCCCATTTCGTACAGGATTCCGCTAACCAGTCCTCTTGATACGTTTCTGGCAGCAGCCTGCATCAGTCCAGGAACTAGCGAGGTCCTCATTTCTGGAAAGTCCTCTTGAATGGGGTTTTCAAGCCTTACTGGCTTTACTTTTCCAAAGATCTGGTTTTCCTGACTGGACAGGAATGGGTAGTTCAGTGTTTCAACCGTTCCGCTGGCAGCCAGGAAATCAGCGAGTTTTCTTCTCAACTGCTGATTCTGAGTCAAGCCAGAACCTGGAGGAGCCACCGGCAACCTTGAGGAGATCTTGTGATATCCATCGATTCTGGCAATCTCTTCAACTAAATCAGTTTTGTGGCGAAGGTCTGGCCTCCAGCTTGGGGGCTCGACCAAAATCGGCTCATTACCTGAAACCTGACATCCGATTTGTTGCAAAATCTGTTTTTGCAAATCAATTGAGTAATCGACACCGACCAGTTCACTGGCAAACCCCGCAGGAAGTTCAATCCTGATTTGCTCGGACTTTGGAAAATAGCTAGCTCCAAAGCCGGTTGCCTCGGCCGATCCATACTCGGCAAGTAATTGCGCAATTCTTGCTATTGACTTATTGGCAACCTGCGGGTCAACGCCTCTTTCAAATCGCTTTGAAGCCTCTGAGGGTAATTTGTGTCTTCTTGCGGATCTGGCGATACTCACCGGATCAAAATTGGCAGCCTCAATCAAAACTCTCGTTGTTTTATCACTAACCTCGGTTGAGTGACCACCCATGACACCGGCTATACCAATTGGGCCGGATTCGTCGGTAATCAGTAAATCCTCTTCATGCAAATCTCTTACTTGCCCATCCAGAGTCTTGAGCTTCTCGCCTTTTTTAGCTCTGCGGACGGTTATGCCACCGGTTAGTAAATCAAGGTCGTAGGCGTGGGTTGGCTGACCAGTTTCCAGCATCACGTAGTTGGTGATATCCACTATCAGGCTGATTGATCGCATGCCGGCTAGCTTCAACCTACTCATCATCCAGGCAGGAGTTGGAGCTGAAGCGTCGATGCCAGCGAGTTCAACCAACTCAAATCTGCTGCAACCGTCTGCACCTCTGATTGGAGCATCGTCGGAAACCTTTAGTTCGAATCCATCACCACTAACTGACTCAATATCGGCTGGGTCAGTGAACTTGGTGGATGTGGCGTGAGAGTACTCTCTGGCAACACCCCTAATTGAAAAACAATAACCACGGTCAGGGGTGACATTTATTTCCGCTGCGGAGTCATCCAAGCCCAGTAGCTTCACAGCGTCTTCACCAATTTTGGGATCGAGTCCGAGAGTGGAAAGAACCAAGATTCCCTCGTGATCATCTCCCAACCCAAGTTCTTTGACCGAGGCGATCATTCCGTCGCTTGTGTGGCCATAGGTGGACCTAGCGGCAATTGCAAAATTTCCAGGTAAAACGCTTCCAGGCAGGGTAACAACAACTTTGTCCCCCTCGACAAAGTTGCTCGCACCGCAAACAATGCCCCTGGGCTCCGATTCGCCAACGTCAACCTGACACCAACGGATGGTTTTTCCATTCGATTGCGGTTCATCGACAAACTCAACCACTTTTCCGACCACAACCGGACCGGTGACATCAAAGAAATGCTCTTGCTCTTCTTCTAGGCCAATCTTCACCAAATCAGCCATCAACTGTTCTGGCTTTGAACCCTTTGGAAGTTCTGTAAATTCGCTAATCCAACTCAGTGGGACTCTCATCAGACTCTCACCCCAAACTGCCTGGCGAAACGCATGTCGCCCTCGACCATGTCGCGCATGTCTAAGACACCATTTCTAAACATCAAAGTTCTTTCAATTCCCATACCGAACGCGAAACCGGAATACTCCTCAGGGTCAATTCCACTAGCTTTCAGGACATTGGGGTTAACCATTCCGCAACCACCCCATTCAACCCATCTGGGCCCGCCCTTAGCTTGTGGATGCCAAACATCTAGCTCAGCAGAGGGTTCGGTGAATGGGAAATAGCTGGGCCTTAGCCTGATTTCAGCTTCTTCACCAAACATCTTCCTGGCAAAATGCTCAAGCGTTCCCTTGAGGTCTGCCATGGTCAAACCTTTGTCAATTGCCAAGCCCTCGACTTGGTGAAAAACCGGGGTGTGAGTTGAATCCAGTTCATCGGTTCTGAATACCCTTCCCGGGCACAAAACATAAATGGGGATGTCTCGGTCCAGCATTGAGCGCACCTGCACCGGCGAAGTGTGAGTTCTTAGAACCAACTTTGCATCCAGGGGGCTAACAAAGAATGTGTCCTGCATGGCTCTTGCGGGGTGGTCTTGATCGAAGTTCAGCGCATCGAAGTTGAACCATTCGCTCTCTAGTTCTGGACCCTCGGCAATCTCCCAACCCATTCCAACAAACGCATCACTTACCTGCTCCATCATCAATGAAAGCGGGTGGCGGGCACCCTGCTGGCTCAGGTTGGCATAGGCCGACATGTCAACAGATTCTTTTTTCAACTGCTGATCTTTCTGCTCAGCAGCTAGTTTCTGCTCGACCTCTGCGTAATCACTTGAAATCTTTGCCTTGGCCTGTCCAACTAGCTTTCCAGCCTCGGCTTTTTGCTCATTGGGGAGGTTTTTAATGGAGGCGTTTAACTTAGTAATTTCGCTATCATCGCCAATAATCTTGGAGCGCAAAGCCTTTAGCTGCTCAATGTCCTCAGCGGAGTTGATCAGCTGTTCAGCCTCTGCGATTAGCTGGGCGATTTTGTCTGGGTTTATTTCTGACATCAGAGCAAAGTCTAGCCCTGCTGGTGGAAACCTGAGTGATAAAGCAGTATGCCTGCCGCAACTGAAAGATTCAATGATTCAGCCTCTCCTGCCAAAGGTAGCGAGAAAGTCTTATCGCTTCTTGCAAGAAGTTCGGACTCAAGTCCATGAGCCTCGTTACCCAACAGCCAAGCATGTTTTGATGAAAAATCTCCCTGTCGGAAATCGACCCCTGAGCTATCAGCTGCAAATACTAGATAGCCAAAGCTTTTCACCTGCTCAATGGCTGATTCCATATCCAAATTTTGCATGAGGTCGACATTGAAAATGCTTCCAGCCGATGATCTAACCACCTTTGGCGAGAAAGCATCGGCAGAACCGAGGCCAACCAGAATGGTGCCTGCACCAGAGGCATCCGCGGTGCGGATGATGGTTCCAAGATTCCCGGGGTCGGAAACCTGCTCAAGCATTACAACGGGGTTACCTGTGACGCTTGGCTCTTTGGTTGGCAATTTGCAAATAGCCATTGCTCCCTGCGGAGTGCTTGCATCGGCCATCCTCTGAATTTGTTGATCCGTGACCTCTTCAATCAGATCTGGATTGAACTCGGAGACCAAGGCCTTATTTGCAACCATGAAATCTTCAGTCAGATACACGTTTTCCAACCAGTACTGTTTTTTGGAAAGCACCTTCAGTGACTGACTTCCTTCAGCAAAAAAGCGCCCGGACTCAACCCGGGCGCTTTTTTTAGCTAAAGACTTAACCCAGCGAAGCTGGGCGTTGTTTATGCTCACTAACCAGCTTTCGGTGCGTTAACCTGCTCAGGCAATGCAGCCTTTGCGGTCTGAACCAAAGAGCTGAAAGTTTTTGGCTCATTCACTGCCAGCTCCGCAAGCATACGGCGGTCAACCTCAACTCCAGCCAGGTGCAAACCCTGGATAAAGCGGTTGTAAGTCATGCCGTTGCTTCTAGAAGCTGCATTGATTCTTTGAATCCACAACCTACGGAAATCACCCTTACGGTTTTTTCTGTCGTTGTAGGCGTATACAAACGAGTGCAGCAACTGCTGCTTCGCCTGACGGTAAAGCCTTGAGCGCTGTCCACGATAACCGTTTGCGCGGTCGAGGGCTACACGACGCTTTTTGTGTGAATTAACTGCATTTTTTACTCTTGCCATGTTCTATACCCTCCTAGCGACCTAGTTGCTTTTTCAATTTTTTGACATCGGCTGCACTGACAATCTGGTCCTGGTTCAAGCGACGCTTACGCTTTGAAGGCATGTGCTCCAGGTTGTGTCGCATATTAATCTGCTGCTTCATCAACTTGCCACTACCTGTGAAGCGAAAACGCTTCTTGGTGCCCGAATGGGTCTTCATTTTTGGCATTAGTTCTCCTCGTTTTTCTTCTCAGCTTTTTGCTGAGCTTTTTCGGCCCGCTTTGCCTCTGCTCTTGCCTCGGCCTTGTTCCTAACCGGACCAAGAACCATCACCATGTTTCTGCCGTCAATTGAAGGTGTTGACTCAACAACTCCAACTTCTGAAACCTCATCACTGAGTTTCTGCAGTAATTTCACGCCCATTTCTGGTCGTGACTGTTCCCTGCCTCGAAACACGATCATGACTTTGACCTTGTCACCAGCTTTTAGAAACTTTGTAATCTGACCGAGTTTGGTTTGGTAGTCGTGCTCGTCGATCTTCAGACCAAAGCGAATGCTTTTCAGCACCGTGTTGACCTGCTTCTTTTTCGACTCGCGAACTTTCTGGGCGGCTTCGTATTTGTACTTGCCGTAGTCCATCAATTTGGCTACCGGTGGTTTTGATGTTGGCGCAACCTCCACCAAATCCAAATCACTTTCTCTAGCCAAAGTTAGGGCCTGTTCAATTGGAACAACCCCTACCTGTTCGCCTTTTGGTCCGACTAAACGAACCTCAGGAACGCGGATGCGTTCGTTGATTCTCGGGTCGCTGATTACTAGCTCCTTCTGGTTCCACGATCAAAGGCCGCGCAAGCGCACAGAAGGGTCAAACTCTCTAACCCAGCAATTTCTAGATTCAACTGCAAGGTGGGATCGCAATCCTCTTCTGACTGGACATTTTTGCCCAGAGCCTCGTATAGCCTAGCAGAGCGCAACCTAAAGGAGAAGAGTTGGATTTTAAGGATGCAGGCGATGAAATTAGAGACATCGCAGATGTGCCGGCAGTGGAGATTATTAACTCCACGGCTGTGCACCTAATGAGTGCAGCCGCGGTTCATTGCGGTTTAGCTGATGACAGCCCGAAGACAGACCTAGCCGAGGCTAGAAAGCTGATTCACTCGCTTGCGGGATTGGTCACTGCCGCCAGTGCGGAGATTGGTGATCATCACGCAAGACCGCTGAGGGATGGGTTGAGGTCGCTGCAGCTTGCCTTCCGGGAAGCTTCCAGTCATCAAGACCCACCTGGTCAGGGCCCAGGCGAGAAATACACCGGTCCCGTCAACTAAGCACTGAGTGAGATTTTTAGCGAATCCACCAAAAAATTAAATCTCTGGTTGTCCAGATTGGATATGAATTGGGCAACCAGAGATTGAGTTTGCTCTCGATCCATTCCAGGTTCCAGTTTCAAAACAATGATTAACTCCTCGGCAACCAACTTGGACTGGGGATCACCCGCAATCAATCGATAACCAACAATCGGTAGCTCTTGGATCGCCGCTGATACCAGCTGTTTAACCTCTGGGTTTGTTTCGGGGGGCTGCCACTTCTTGGATTGAGCCAAAGCTTCAATTGCAGGTCTTTTGATAGCAAACCAATTTTCACTACCTGGATTTACAACGACCCGAGTCTGACCCTCGGAGGCGGCAGCTAACAAAGCCTTCTCAAACTGAACTGGAACCGGTCGTGACTCTGGATTCCAATTTTGCAAATTCTCAACCGAGCTGAAGATCGGCAAACTGGGCAATCCGTCAGGACCATTGAGCGCAACGATGTGCATATCCGAACTTGTGTCCACAAGTTGACCGTGATGACCCATCTTGGTCTCCTCGGCCTTTGCCACCAGTGGAATCAAAACCCGAGTGCCTGCGAAACTCGCCAACAGCTCCCTCAGAGCTGACTTATTGGCAAAAAAGCTCTCGATTGCCTCAGATATTTCTGGAAGCTCTGCGCCAGAGTCCTCACCAAAACTGTTTTCAGAAAAGCTCCTGCCCTCCCAGGGCACTCCCGCTGAATCAGTAAAACTCAACCAGCAACCTCTAATGCTTCAGCTAGTGAAAACTTTCCGGCATATAAAGACTTTCCTAAGATTGCCCCCTCTAAGCCAAAATCGGTGAGCCCTCTAAGGGCTTGAATATCTTCAAGGCTTGAGATTCCACCACTCGCCACAACCGGCTTATTGGTCTTTTCCAAAACAGATTTCAACAACTCGATGTTTGGGCCTTTCAAGGTTCCGTCTTTATTGACATCGGTGACTACATATCGTGAGCAACCAGCAGCTTCCAACGTCTTCATGACCTCGAATAGGTTGCCACCATCTTGAGTCCAACCCCTTGCGGCCAAAGTTTCCCCTCTAACATCAAGACCAATGGCAACTAGATCACCGTGTTTTTTGATGATTTGCTCAGTCCATTCGGGGTTTTCCAAAGCAGCAGTCCCGATGTTCACGCGGTGCGCTCCCATCTCCACCGCTTGCTGCAAAGACTGATCGTCTCTAATTCCTCCGGAAAGCTCGATTTTCACATCGGAACAACCTTTGATGACTTCCTCAATCACTGAAACATTGGTTCCTCTGCCGAAAGCACGGTCCAAATCAACCAGGTGAATCCATTCCGCACCCTGATCAATCCACTCCCTTGCTGCCACCAATGGGTCGCCGTAATCGGTTTCACTTCCAGCCTCACCCTTGGTCAGTCTGACCGCCTTGCCTTCTGCAACATCAACCGCTGGCAGTAGTTCCAGTTTCTTCATTTGATTGTTCCTAACCAGTTTTCCAATAAATTCAAACCCTGTTCTCCAGACTTCTCAGGATGAAATTGAGTGGCACTCAACGGGCCATTCTCGATTGCCGCCAAAAACTGTTCGCCGTGAGAGCTGTGACTGAGTATTGGGGCAATGAATGGAGGCATTACATCTAGCTCCAGTTTCTTCGCCGCATAAGAGTGAACAAAATAAAAATACTCATCTTGCAAACCCCTGAACAGTTCGCTCCCCTCGCCACTGTGAACTCGATTCCAACCAATGTTTGGCAGTTTCTCAGCCTCTAGCTTCTCAACCGTGCCGGGCCATTGGCCAAGTCCGTCTGAGGTGATGCCGTGTTCAATGCCCTGATCAAACAAGACCTGCATGCCAACGCATATACCCAATACGGGCTTTGAGCTTGCGAGGCGTTTGTCAATTATTCGATCAAGAGAGCTTGCTTTCAAAAGCTTCATAACCTGATCAAATGCGCCAACTCCAGGAATTACAAGTCCGTCTGCATCCAGAGAAGCTTGAAAGTCAGAGGTGAGCTCAACCGTGGCGCCAACCCTTTCTAAAGCCTTTACCGCGGAGTGAACATTGCCGCTTCCGTAGTCAAAGACGACGACGGTTTTTTTCAAAGACTGCCCTTGGTGCTTGGAATCCCCTGAACCCGATCATCCAAAGCAACTGCCTGCCTCATGGCCCTGGCAAATGCTTTGAATTCAGATTCAGCAATGTGGTGCGGGTCGCGTCCGGCAACAACTGTGATGTGTGCCGTAACTCTTGCATTTAGGGTGATTGCCTCAAAAACGTGTCTCACCATGGAACCCGTGAAGTGTCCGCCTATCAAGTGGTGTTCAAAACCAGCAGGCTCTCCTGTGTGAACCAAGAAAGGTCTCCCGGAGATGTCCACAACAGCACGAGCCAAAGCCTCATCTAGGGGCACTGAAGCCTCCCCGAAGCGAGATATGCCTGCTTTGTCGCCAAGTGCTTGAAGCAGTGCTTCACCAAGCGCGATTCCGCAGTCTTCGGCAGTGTGGTGGATGTCTATCTCAGTATCGCCAGTCGCCTTGATTTCCAGATCAATGAGTGAGTGCTTTGAAAAAGCGGTCAACATGTGATCCAAAAATGGAACAGAGGTGTCAATATTTGACTCCCCCGAACCGTCAAGGTTCAATTTCAGCGAAGTGGACGATTCGCTGGTAACTCTACTAATTTCTGCCGATCTAGCCATGTCTCTAGTCTAGCGAGGCAATTGCCGATGGCATCAGCTCTAATAGTTTGTTATTTTCCGGTTCAGTGCCAATTGTTATCCGTAAGGCCGACTCAATGGTTGTCTTTCTGACTATCAAACCCTGATTCATGAGGTAGTCAAAAACCGCTCTGGGGTCTTTGAATCCACTAACTAATAAAAAATTGGATTTTGATGGATATACATCCAGCCCTAATTTCCTAAACTCTGCGGCAACTCGTTCGCGCTGGACGGAGATTTCTCTGACATTGGAAAGCATTGTTTCGCTTTCCATCACCGCAGCTCGCGAAGCCGCCTGAGTCAAACTACTGAGGTGATAAGGCAATCTCACCAAACGCATGGCATCGATAACGGCTGCATCTGCCGCCATGTACCCAAGCCTGACTCCCGCAAAAGCGAAGGCTTTGGACATTGTCCTAGAAATGACCAACCTCGGTCTGTTTTCCAAAAGTGAAATGGCCGAGTCCGAATCCGAAAACTCCGCATAGGCCTCATCGACAATCAACATCCCCTCGGTGGCGTCATAGGCCGCCTCGATAACGTCAAGATCTATTGCAGTTCCAGTTGGATTGTTTGGAGAGCACAAAATTACGATTGATGGGTTGTTCGCTCTGATCTGTTCACCAACATAGTTCGGACTGAGAGTAAACCCATCCTCTCGAGGAAGCTCCAAGTAGTCAGTCAGCGTGCCTTTAGCAATCACGGGATACATCGAATAAGTGGGGCCAAAACTTAGGGCCAGTCTGCCCGGCCCGCCAAAAGCCTGGTGAATCTGTTGCAGAATCTCATTTGAGCCATTTGCTGCCCAGATTTGGTTTTCATCCAAGCCGTAACCGAGAAAATTAGCTAGAAGCTTTCTTAGTTCAACAAATTCGCGATCTGGATATCTGTGCAGCTGCGAAAGAGAGTGTTCTATCTCTCTTGAGATTTTTTTCTGAACGCTTTCAGGAACGCCGTAACTGTTCTCGTTGACGTTGAGTTGGATGCCATCAGGTAATTGAGGGGCGCCATAGGGTTCACTCCCTCTGAGGTCAGACCGTAAAGGTAGGTCTTCCAAACTTGTCATTTGGAAAGACTACCAATTAGCCATTAGGGAAGAGCTATTTGCTGGCCGGCAATCAAGTTCGAACTCTCAAGCCCGTTTAGGTTAACCACGTCTGCAATCCAGTCTCTGGGATCTTCACCTGGAGCGTGATGCCTTGCCAAGTCCCACATTGAGTCTCCTGAATTAACTGTGATGTATTCAAATTGGACGTCAACCTTTTCCGCACTTGCAGTTGCAGAAAACGGTGCAATGGTGGCAACTAAAACCGCTACAACAGCCACCAAAGCGCGAATCAACTTCCTTGGACTTTCAAGTCTGTATGAACTAAACATTGAGTTCCTTTCGAACACTTGTTCTAATAATGACACATAATTGAGAAAATAAACGACATTTGGGACAATTTTTCGAAAATGTGTTTGGAAAATCTGTTCATATCGTCTACTCTCAACTACAAGTAAAAGGTTTGGCACGGACATTTAGGAGCGAGATGCCAGAAATGAAAATGAGTGACAAGCAACAACAGATACTAGATTTCATATTGCTCTCCAAGAAGGAACGTGGTTACGCCCCGTCAATGCGTGAGATTGGCGAGACGGTTGGACTGGCGTCCTCTGCAAGCGTTAGCCATCAACTGAGCCAATTAGAAAAGTTGGGCGCAATCTCTAGAGACCCAAATCGTCCAAGAACTATTGATGTCTTGCACCAACGTGCCGAAGAATTTGCCGTGCCCGAAGATATGGCCATGATTCCAATGGTTGGTCAAATTGCAGCAGGTAGCCCAATTACTGCCGACCAAAACATCGAAGAAGTATTTAGTCTTCCCAGAAAACTTGTTGGGCAGGGCGATCTTTTCTTACTCAAGGTAAAGGGTGACTCCATGGTTGATGCTGCCATCTGCGATGGCGATTGGGTGGTAATCAGGCAGCAGCAAACAGCTAATAATGGTGAAATTGTGGCAGCAATGTTGGAAGAAGAAGCGACAGTAAAAACCTTCAAACAAAAGGATGGTCACACCTGGCTCCTGCCAAGAAACTCAGCTTATGAGCCAATCTTGGGAGACCATGCGGTAATTCTTGGAAAAGTAGTGGCCGTAATGAGGGCTTTCTAAAGCCTTACCTGCTCAAGCTCTGCAGCTAACGCTGGCTCGACCCTGGCGTGAACCATGGTTCCATCTTCTTGGTACTCGGAGCTCAGCAACTGTCCCGAAAGGTGAATTCTGGATATCAGATCGCCTCGGTGATAAGGAATGAGACCCTCAAACTCAATCTCTGGCTGAGGTAGCTTAGACGCAATAGCTTCTTCCAGCTCTTTGATGCCAGCACCGCTTTTGGCTGAAACAAACATGCTCCCTGGAACCCTGTTTGCAAGTTCGATTTCAACATCAAAAGGCATTAGGTCGCGCTTATTGAAAACAACCAACTGTTCAATGCCGGTTATGCCGGTCTCGGCCATGACTGCTCTAACCGTGTTCAACTGCTTCATTGGTTGCGGGTTGGAACCATCAACCACAATCACAATCAGGTCAGCTCGGGCTATTTCTTCCAGAGTTGATCGGAATGCCTCAACCAGCTGGTGGGGCAAATTCTCAACAAATCCGACAGTGTCGGCCAGCGTGTATTCGCGACCATCCTCAGTTTGGTGTTTTCTGATGGTTGGGTCCAAAGTTGCAAACAAAGCGTTTTCAACCAAAACCCCAGCTCGGGTAATTCTGTTCAGCAGTGATGACTTGCCGGCATTGGTGTAACCGGCGATTGCCACCATTGGAACTTTGTTTCTCTGCCTGGTTTTACGCATCGCCTCGCGAGCTGGAGCCATGGAAGCAATTTGCTTGCGCAATTTAGCCATTCGAGAGTTGATTCGACGCCTATCTAGCTCGATTTTCGTCTCACCCGGTCCCCTAGAACCTATTCCAACACCACCAGCAGCCTGACCACCGGCCTGCCTGGACATAGACTCACCCCATCCTCTAAGTCTTGGCAAGAGGTATTCAAGCTGAGCAAGCTCCACCTGAGCCTTACCTTCTCGGCTTTTGGCGTGCTGAGCAAATATGTCCAAAATAATTGCGGTTCGGTCGATGACCTTGACCTTCACAACGTCTTCCAGTGCCCTTCGCTGGGATGGGGCCAACTCGCTGTTGGCAATCACTGTGTCGGCCCCCAGCTCTTGAACGATGTCTTTCAGTTCCTGAGCCTTGCCTTTTCCAACATAGGTTGCAGGGTCTGGGTTCTCGCGTCTCTGCAACAGTCCATCTAAAACCTGAGCACCGGCTGTTTCAGCCAGTGCAGCTAGTTCCTGCATGGATTCATTGGCTTGATCGATATTGCCCTGAGTCCACACGCCAACCAAGACAACCCTCTCAAGCCTTAGTTGTCGATACTCAACCTCGGTAATGTCTTCAAGCTCGGTTGAAATATTGGCCACTCTTCTCAGTGCAGAGCGATCCTCTAAGTCCAGCTGCTGACCGTCATAATCGAGGTCCTCGGAACTTATGTTTTCAAAATCTTCCATTAGAAATTACCTTAGGTGAAATATTTGGAATATTGTTTGGCTGTGAGCGATAACCACTATTTCAGCGACAATCCCCAATCAACATCAGCAGAAAAACTGATCGATATTGAGCTGGGTGAGTCATCCGTCAGCGTCTTCACTGATTCGGGGGTTTTTAGTCCACTGTCTCTAGACAAAGGTACAGCGGTACTGCTCAGTCACATTGAGCTGGCGACCGACCAAGGAAAAGTGATGGATCTTGGCTCGGGATGGGGTCCAATCTCTTTAGCCCTCGCACTGCAGAACAAGAGCCTCGATGTCATAGCCGTTGAAATAAACCCTCGTGCGAATCAACTTTTAGACAAAAATGCCTCTCATCTAGGGATTGAAAATATTCAAAAGCTGCAGCTTGAGCAGATAGCTGAGAACTCGGTTGATGAAATTTGGTCCAATCCCCCGATCAGGATAGGCAAAAAACAGTTACATGAATTGCTCATTGAGGCCTTTTCAAAACTAAAACCGGGAGCAAGCGCCTATCTAGTTGTTCAAAAACACCTAGGTTCGGATTCACTGGCCAAATGGATTGAAGCAGAATTGTCTATGGATGTCATAAGAATTGACAGCCACAAGGGCTTCAGGGTTCTAATGGCTACTAAACCTCAATAGTTCCGCTGAAAACAATCTCTGCAGGTCCGCTTAGTCCAACCCGCTCTCCCTCTTCAGATGGAAATACTTTCACGCCCAACTCTCCACCCGGCACACTTACCTGCCAGTGGTTTTGACCCAAGCCAGACCAGTGGCGAACAGCTAGTGCAGCTGCGGCAACCCCGGTTCCGCAACTCATTGTTTCTCCAACACCGCGTTCAAACACCCGCATCTGGATTTTGCCGACACCTTCGGTTATCAATGGGTCCGCGGGAACTACAAACTCATAATTCAAACCTTCTGGTCTTGGCTGGGACTGCTCTGGCTTATGAGTTAGTTCCAGGTTTTCCAATTCATTTGCACTGGATAGCGCCACTACAGCGTGGGGGTTGCCAAGATTTACCTCAAGTGCTGGTCTTTGTACATCAAGTCCCTTGGCCTGAACCTCTAATGCCGTGTCACTGATTCGAAATAGACCCAGGTCAACCGCAAAACCGGTAGCTGTCGCTGTTAGGTCTTTTACGCCATCTCTGGTCGCCACGGGCAGCGTGCCGCCTGCTGGGATGGAAGCCAAGTTGTTCTCAATTAGATAGCGGGTAAACACGCGAATGCCGTTTCCGCACATCTCAGCCTTGGAGCCATCTGCATTGCGGTAATCCATGAACCATTCACAATCAGGTTCTTCATCCAATAATGAGCTCATTTCGCTGTGCTCAGTTTTAACTATGAAAATGATGCCGTCGGAACCTATGCCAAAGTTTCGATTGCAAATAAGACTTATTTGCTCCCCTGTTAGGTTCAAAGTGTTGTCGAAATCGTCAACCAGCACAAAATCGTTGCCGGTTCCATGTCCTTTGCTGAACTTGATTTCCATCACTACAGCCTAGCCTTGGAAATTATCTGCTCGACCGCAGTTTCTGGGCTCAACCACTGAATGTTTTTATCCCGTCCGAACCAAGTCCGCTGGCGCTTGGCATATCTAGTGCTGAGAAGTTGTATCTGTTCTATGGCCTCTGCCTTGGTTATCTCACCATCAATGTATTTTTCCACCTGTTGATAACCGATTGCTGCCGATGCTGTTGTGCTTAGTCTTCCTCGAAGCTTCTCTGCTTCCTGAACCAAACCCATCTCCCACATATCCTCAACCCGTTTATTGATTCTTTCTCTCAAAATTTCTCTGTCAACATCGATTCCAAACATTTCGCAATCTCTCCAGAATCCAGGGTCTTTCTTAAACTCATCCAAGCCCCTGCCTCTAAGTTGATAAAGCTCTAATGCGCGAATAATCCGACGAGTATCGCCAAGTTCAATCCGCTCGGCTGACTCTGGGTCGACCTCCCTGAGTCTTGCAAGCATCGCCTCTGCACCAGTTTTAGAAAGCTCCGCCTCTAGTCGCTCCCTTACCTGCTGATCAGTCGGAGCAAACTCCATTTTGTAAACGACAGCTTGCAGATAAAGCATTGACCCTCCAACCAAAATTGGGAGTGAACCTCTGTTAATAATCTCGGTGATTACATCTCGGGCCCGCTGTTGATATTGAACAACAGTCATCTCCTGATCTGGCTCACTCACGTCAAACATATGGTGAGGGAACTGTTGTCTTTGATCAGGCGGAAGTTTGGCGGTGGCAATGTCCAACTCTGAATAAAGTTGCATCGAATCAGCATTCACGATTTCTGGACTGTATCCAAGCTTCGAAAGTTGCTTTGATAGTTCTATCGATATCGCTGTTTTGCCGCTGGCGGTTGGGCCCAGCAGCACTAGGTAATCAGCCACGGATCGGCAGGCTCGGCATTCCCAATGAAATAGATCCGGAGATGCCGGTTGAGCAAGTTTCGAGCTGACTGCGATCCCACGCATCGCCAGCAGTGGTTTTTCTAACCGAGTAGGACTTTGAATCAGAAATCAAAAAGTGAGGTCCATTGTCTGTCACTTCCACCGTCACAACATCCCCAGGCCTTGGAATTTCTCCATTTTCAGGGACGGTGAAGTGAACCAATCTGTTGTCCTTGGCTCTGCCGCTGAGACGCATGGTTGCATTGTCCTTACGACCCTCACCATTGGCCACCAAAACCTCCACGGTCTTACCAATCTGCAATCGGTTTTCTTCCTCAGAGATTGTGTTTACCAGCTCTAACAGGCGCTCATATCGCTCCTGAACTATCTCTTTCGGTAACTGATCCGCCATCTCCGCCGCTGGTGTGCCGGGGCGCTTTGAATACTGGAAGGTGTAAGCGCTTGCAAACCTTGCCTGTCGGACAACTTCCATGGTCTGCTCGAAATCTTCCTCGGTCTCCCCGGGAAATCCAACAATTATGTCGGTGGTAATAGCCGCCTCCGGCATTGCTTCACGGACTCTCTCTAAGATGCCGAGGTATTTCTTGCTTCGGTAGCTTCGTCGCATGTCTTTTAGCACCTTGTCACTCCCGCTTTGCAAAGGCATGTGTAGCTGTGGCATGACATTCTCAGTCTCTGCCATTGCCCAAATCACGTCATCTGTGAAAGCTGCTGGGTGTGGGGAAGTGAATCTGACCCGCTCCAAGCCCTCAATTTCACCTGCAGAGCGCAGCAGCTTGCCAAAAGCCTGTTTGTCACCAAACTCAACCCCGTAGGTGTTGACGTTCTGACCAAGCAGAGTTACTTCAATTGCGCCATCATCAACCAAAGCCTGCAGTTCGTTCAAAACCTCACCGGGCCTGCGATCTTTTTCCTTTCCTCGCAATGACGGAACAATGCAAAAAGTGCAGGTGTTATTACAACCCACTGAAATCGAAACCCAGCCAGAATAGGTGTTATCTCGCTTAGTTGGCAGGGTAGAAGGAAATACTTCCAAAGCCTCTAGGAGCTCTACCTCCGCCTCTTGATTGTGCCGGGCACGATTCAAAAGTGTTGGTAAAGAACCCATGTTGTGAGTGCCGAAAACAACATCCACCCACGGAGCTTTTTCGACAATCTTGTGCTGATCTTTTTGCGCCAGGCAACCACCAACGGCGATCTGCATATTTGGGTTGTCTTTTTTCTTTGGTGCTAACTGACCAAGAACTCCATAAAGACGATTGTCTGCATTTTCCCTAACAGCACAGGTGTTGAACACAACGATGTCGGCGTCTTCGTCATCCGCCGCCTCGACATAACCGGCGTCTGCTAGTAGACCTGAAATTCGCTCAGAATCGTGAACATTCATCTGGCACCCATAGGTGCGAACTTGATAGCTAAGAGTGGGCATCGTCTGGCAATTTTAGGCCATCGATGGCAAAGGTGACAGCCCTGGAACAAATTCCCCCACTAAATCCTCTCCGCTGGAGATACCCCATCAATCTCCGACGAACGACCTCTTCTTCAAGATTTTTGAGGCTTCTAATCCTTTTCTCGGCAGCACGGTTAGCCAAATCCTGTTCTGAATCATCAAGCTCAGCGGTAGCTGATGCGATTAACTCGTCATCCACGCCCTTTTTCTGAAGCTCATAACTAATCACTCGCTTTGATTTGTATTGAGATCTTCGGTAACTAACAAGTGACTGAGCCGTTACCCAATCATCAATCAATCCAACCTCGATAAATCTCTCAATGGCCTCATCGGCAATCTCCGGAGGGATTTCTCTTTTCTCTAATATCTGCGAAAGTTCTTGAGCGGTCTTAGGGGATTTCGACAGTTGAAACAGTAAAACGTTTCTCGCCCTCTGCTCAAGCTTGGCTTGACTACTAGCTAGCTTTTGACTCTTCATCTCCGGCTTCCAAATCAGCCACCGGCTTTGGGGCGCCGATTCCTAGAGCAACACGAATCTTCTGCTCTATTTCATCGCTAACTTCGGGGTTTTCCATAAGGTATCTTCTTGAGTTTTCCTTACCCTGCCCAAGCTGATCACCTTCGTAGGTATACCAGGCTCCACTTTTCTTAACGATTTCGTTTTCAACTGCAATGTCAATTAACGATCCCTCGCGTGAGATTCCCTCTCCAAACATGATGTCGAATTCGGCTTGACGGAAAGGTGCGGCCAGCTTATTTTTCACTACCTTCACGCGCACTCTGTTTCCAACCGAGTTCTGCGAGTCTTTCAAAGTTTCGATACGACGAATGTCAAGCCTGACGCTTGCATAAAACTTCAATGCCTTTCCACCGCTTGTAATCTCCGGGGAGCCAAAGAATACGCCGACTTTTTCTCGCAACTGGTTGATGAAAAGAGCGGTGGTCTTGGTGTTGTGAACCGCCCCCGTCAGTTTTCTCAAAGCCTGAGACATAAGCCTCGCCTGCAAACCTACGTGGCTGTCACCCATCTCGCCTTCAATCTCTGCCCTTGGGGTCAAGGCTGCAACCGAGTCGACAACGACCACATCTACTGATCCGGAACGAATTAGCATGTCTGCAATCTCCAAAGCTTGCTCGCCGGTGTCAGGCTGGCTTACCAGCAAGTCGTCAATGTTTACACCAAGCGCCTGCGCATAGTTGGGATCTAGAGCGTGCTCAGCGTCGATAAACGCGGCCACCCCACCGTTGCGCTGTGCGCTTGCAATTGCATGAAGTGCGATTGTGGTCTTACCGCTGGACTCAGGGCCGTAAACCTCGACTATGCGACCTCTTGGTAGCCCGCCAATACCCAAGGCCGCGTCAAGGGCAATGGAGCCGGTTGAGATTGATTCAATCGGAGCTCGCTCCTCTGAGCCCAACCTCATGATGGCGCCCTTGCCAAACTGTCGATCGATTTGAGATAGTGCGGCGTCTAACGCCTTGTCCCTGTCGGCTGCTGATGGCATTTGTTGCCCTTTCCAATTCTTTGTAACGACTCTAATTTTCTAAACCGCAATGGTTTTGTAGGCAATGCCGATTGTGGAAAATTAGTGCTTTTCAGTTATGTGAATAAAATAAATGGTATTCGAACATAATTTCGAATATTCAGAGCGTGTCGCGCTTGTTTTTCAAAACTGGCTTGCCGGCCCATCGAGATTTAGGCACCTCTTGAGCTTTGCAAATGGCAAGCCAAATTTCCTTGGGGCTATCTCCATCGGCCAGTGCCTGATTTGGAGTTTTGTCCTGCAATTCCTGTAAGTAAAGGTCTCTAAGGATTATCTCTGAATAACCTGATCCAAATTCATCAATCATCAGATTGTGAAATTCAGATAAACGCACGGATTAGATTTTAGGAGTTTTCAGAAACCAGTCCAGCCTCAGATACAAACTCATCTGGAACGGTATCTGGGATGTAAACACCTTCGACCGCAGCGACCCTGTCGCTTACCTGTCGAATAATTAGAGATAGTGGCACTTCGAGTGACTCTGCTACAGACTGCAAGATTTCGCTGGAGACCTCTTTTTGGCCTCGCTCAACCTCACTCAGGTAGCCCAAAGCAACACTGGCCTTACCAGCAACTTGTCTAAGGGTCATTCCCTTGTGTAGACGGTGAGTTCTAAGAACCTCACCAATTTGTTGTCGTAGTAGCAATTCAACCTCCTATGCATCAACACTAGTTCAGCCCATGGTCTTTTTCTATCTCAGAGGCTCAAAAGTTGCTGACAGTTACTCCAACTAAATTACTGTCCCAGTTGTTCCCAAACAGCTTCAATTGCGCTATTGCAGGCCTGATCTCTAATTTGTTGCCTATTGCCTTGGAATTGATAGGAATAGACACTCTCGCCTGCGAACAGAGATATGCCTATGAAGCAACTGCCAACCTCGTTATCGCCAACAGGCTCAGGACCTGCAACACCTGTGGTTGAGATGCCAATCACTTTTTCAGGAGTTATGTCCATTACATTGGAAATTCTTGATCTAATCCCGGCTGCCATTTGCGAGCTCACTTCGGCATCAACTGCAGTTTGTGATTCAATCAATGACGGTGACACTGTTGCGAAATAGGACTTTAGCTCGTTCTGGTAGGCAATCACCCCTCCCAAGAAAACGTCACTGGCACCAGAAACCGAAACAAACCTGTCTGCTAGCAATCCTCCCGTGAGGCTTTCAATAACGGTGATTTTCAATCCCCGCTCACGGCAAAGCTGAATTAGCTCATCTACCAATTTGTTTCCTAAAAAAATCCAAGCCGGTCCAAACCGTCACCGCGACTGCGAACCAAATCACTCCAGTCTCAACAAATCCAATCCAGCTTCCTAAAAAATCCAAGGGGGCAATTACAAAGGGAATGGCGACTGATTGGACGACGGTTTTGAACTTTCCGCCGCCACTAGCCGCAATCACCCTGCGCTTTGCAACCGCCAAACGATAAAGCGTGACCGACAATTCCCGAACCAAAATAATTATCGTCGGCCCCCAGCCGATAAAGCCCAAGGCGCTCATGGTGATAAGGGACCCTCCCAATAAGGCCTTGTCAGCAATTGGGTCTAAAAGTTGGCCAGTTTTAGAAATGAGGTTTTTTCTTCTGGCAATGGCTCCGTCCAGACCGTCGGTGGCTGCACTGATTGTGAAGAATAAAACCGCCAGCCATAACTCCCAGGCGCTTTCCGCCTCGACTAATAAAAAGACGACCAGCGGAATCAGCAAGATCCGCAATACGGTGATTGCGTTGGGTATTTGCCTAATCGCCCTCTTGCTCAATCGAATCTTCCTCAATCTCTCCACGGAGTCTAGCTAATGCCTGAGGAAGATTATCGGGCTTAACTAAAACCTCACGGGCTTTTGAGCCCTCACTTGGTCCAACAACTTGATAACTTTCTAAAAGGTCTATCAATCGACCAGCTTTTGCGAAACCAACGCGCAGCTTTCGCTGCAACATACTGGTGGATCCAAATTGAGAATTCACAATCAACTCACATGCCTTTAGAACCAGCTCCAAGTCATCGCCAATCTCACTGTCAACGACCGCCGAGGATTGAGCCTGCAATACATCTGAGCGATAGTTGGGCTCCATTTGAGACTTCACGTGCTCAACGACTTTTTCAACTTCTTGCTCAGAAATCCAAGAGCCTTGAACTCGGATTGCCCGATTGGAACCCATTGGGTTGAAAAGTGCGTCACCCTGACCGACCAGTTTTTCTGCACCGGGTCCATCCAAAATAACCCTGGAGTCAGTGACGCTGGAAACCGAGAAGGCCAACCTTGATGGGACATTGGCCTTAATCAAACCGGTCACAACATCAACCGATGGTCTCTGCGTTGCAAGGATTAGATGGATTCCGCTGGCCCTAGCCAACTGAGTGATTCTGACAATTGCGTCCTCGACATCCCGGGGAGACACAATCATCAGATCAGCCAACTCATCAACAACTACCAGTAGATAGGGATAGGGCTGCAGTTCCCGTTTTGAACCCTCTGGAAGTTTTATTTCATTATTGGCAACCGCCAAGTTGAAATCATCGATGTGTTTGAAGCCGAACTGGGCCAAATCGTCGTAACGACTGTCCATTTCTTTCACAACCCACTGCAAGGCCTCTGCGGCCTTTTTGGGATTGGTAATAATCGGCGTGACCAGATGGGGAACGCCTTGATAAACCGATAGCTCCACGCGCTTTGGGTCCACCAAAACCATTCTGACCTGCTGTGGGGTGGATCTCATTAAGACCGAGGTAATCATAGAGTTGATAAAACTTGACTTACCCGCTCCAGTTGCTCCGGCAACCAACAGGTGTGGCATCTTGGAGAGATTAGCCGCCACATATCCACCCTCTGAATCTTTACCCAGGCCAACAGTCATCGGGTGTTTGGACTGGCTGGCGTTTTTCGAGCGGAGAACATCTCCCAAAGTGACGGTCTCACGATCAGCATTCGGAATTTCAATTCCAATCGCGCTCTTGCCAGGAATTGGCGCCAAGATTCTTACTTCACTTGAAGCAACTGCATAAGAGATGTTGTTACTAAGCCTGGTAACTGCCTCAACCTTCACCCCAGAACCAAGTTCAACCTCATATGTGGTGACAGTCGGCCCTCTGGTGAAACCACTAACCCTGGCCTGAACGGAAAACTCTTTGAAAACAGCATTGATTGCGTCAGCTGATTTTTGGTTGTGCTCTGTGGAATTGCCGACCGCCTTGCCTGCCTCGAGCAATTGCATGCTCGGCAGTTGATAGGGCCCCTTTGGCTTTATGGGTTCAGATAAAAACTCTGGTTCCCGTTCTATGCTCTCGGGGATGCCAATGGGTTCGGTGGGAAGGTCTTCTTCGTCGGGAGACGCTTGTGCCTCAGGCTCTGCAACTTCTTGGATTACAGGAGTTTCAAAAGCCTCTGTGGACTGTTTTTCGGTTTGCCACCAATCAGCTTTTGGTTTTGATTTCCGCTCCGGGCGACTGCCGAACATAAACTCATATAAATCCCCAAACCTAGTAATAATTTTGTTTGGGGCAGTCTTTGTCATCACCAAAACTGAGACCAGTAACAGCAAAATCAGCACAGGAACTGCGCCATAAACCGTCAACACCACTAATGCGGGCTCACCAATAACCCAACCGAATAATCCTCCAGCCGAAGCGAAGGCGGAACCACCGTCTGCTCCAACATCCGCTGGTTGGGGGCGATTTCCAAAGATATGAAAAAAGGCAGAAACAGTGGCTAAAAACAACCAAAAACCGATGGCAAATCGAGACCCGTCCTGGATGGAGGCCGGTGAACGGAAAAGATAAATCGAATAGGCCAGCAACAGAATCGGGAAAACCCTTGCAACTGCTCCGAATAATAGGCCAAAGGTGAAGTTGTGGATTAACTGCGCCCACTCAACATTAATCAGAAACCAAGCAAATACCGCTCCGGTGACGCTCAACAGAAAAAGGAAAAATGGAGCCCCGTCGCGGCGGTCGCTGTCGGCTAGTTTCTCAGTGGAGAAAGCCCTGACTAACGACCCCATAGCGTGGGCCAAAACCATATAAAAACGGCCAACTGAACCCCAAAAATCCGAGCCCGATTTGGTTTTAGTCGGTGCTTTGCGATTTTTGGCGCTGGGCCTCTTCGGCGGCGGTGTCTTGCGTGCCATGGCACAAAACTAGCAAGTTGACGGCAAAAACCGCTTAGGCACAGCGGCTAACGACGTGACTGAACCACCACCGGAATAATCATGGGTCTGCGGCGATGCGCCTTATTCACCCATGAGCCGATAGTCCTTCTGATTACCTGCTGGAATTGATAGGTGTCTCTAATCCCATCGCTGGCAGCTTTGTCCAAAGCCTTTTGTATTTCAGGCTTTATGTCATCAAACACGTGATCTTCCTCGGCGTAGGCCCTGGCACTGATTTCAGGCCCCTCAACCACAAGCCCTGTTTCGGGGTCAATCACTACAAATATTGATATGAAACCCTCTGCAGCCAAAGTCATGCGATCTTTCAAATCATCCTCTGTGATCTTGCCAACGGTTTTACCGTCCACAAACAACATCCCGCATTCAACTTTGCCCACTATTTCGGCAATTCCATTGGCCAAATCAATAACCGATCCATCTTGGCCTACAAGAATTCTCTCTGCTGGAACTCCCGTTTGCTCAGCCAAGCTCGCACAAGCTGCCAAGTGACGAAACTCTCCATGCACAGGCATTACGTTTTTGGGCTTGAGGATGTTGAAGCAATATAAAAGCTCACCAGCTGCACTGTGCCCACTGACGTGCACCTTGGCATTTCCCTTGTGGACAACATTTGCACCAAGAGCGCTTAGCTTGTCAATCACCCGGTATACGGCATTTTCATTTCCAGGAATCAAGCTAGATGCCAACAAAACGGTGTCGCTTGGGCCGATCGAAATCGCGTGATCCTCATTTGCCATTCGGCTTAGCACGGCCATTGGCTCACCCTGGCTACCAGTGGACATGTAAACAATTCGATTATCTGGAACGTCAGGTGCTTTTTTGACGTCTATCAACAACCCATCTGGAACCCTAAGAAAACCAAGGTCGGCAGCTATCTGCATGTTTCTAACCATTGAGCGACCAACCAGCGCCACTCTTCGATTGCTGGCATGTGCCGCATCCAAAACCTGCTGAACTCGGTGAACGTGAGATGCAAATGATGCAACTACAACTTTCCCTGGAGTTTTGGCCATGACGCTTTCAATCACGGGTCCTAGCTCTTTTTCCAAAGGAGTAAATCCTGGAACATCGGCGTTGGTGGAATCCACCAGGAACAGATCAAGTCCAGCGTCGCCAACTTTGGCAAATGCGTTTAGATCAGTTCTCCGGTTGTCAAGAGGTAGCTGATCCATCTTGAAATCTCCGGTGTGCAAAACAGTCCCGGCTTTGGAGCGAATAACAACAGCTAAAGCATCGGGAATGGAGTGATTCACCGCTATGAACTCAAGTTCAAAATCTGCCATGTGTTCAATCTGACCTTCAGACACGGTGTGTGTGAAGGGGGTTATTCGATGCTCTTTAAGTTTTGCTTCAATGAAGGCAAGGGTGAGCGTCGAGCCCAGGATTGGAATATCTGGCTTCATTTTAAGAAGATACGGAACCCCACCGATGTGATCCTCGTGGCCGTGAGTCAGAACCAATCCGATGACATCGTCCATGCGATTTTCGATATATCCAAAATCAGGCAAGATAACATCAACACCGGGGTGATGCTCCTCAGGAAATAAAACTCCGCAGTCAACAATCAACAACTTGCCATTGATTTCGAAAACAGTCATGTTGCGACCGATTTCACCAATTCCGCCGAGCGGAACGATTCTGAGCGAGTCTTTTTGAAGCTTAGGTAAATTCATCGAGTGGTTCCAGCGACTTTTGGCAAAGCTCCGCCAGCCGCAGCGTTTCGGTCAGGCCTCCAGTTTTCAAAACTTAGACCTGGCACATCAATAACTGAATATATCTCTGATTCAATCATGGCAGCCTCTGACTCTTCAGGGCCAACCAGCGGCAACCTTACTCTCGGTGTTGAGAGGTCTCCCAGGCCGTGCAGGATGTATTTTGCTGCAACCGTTCCTGGTACATGATTCATGGTTGCCCTCACTAGTGGCTCAAGCTTGTTGTGAACCTCGCGCGCACTTTGAAAGTCGTTTTTATTAGTGGCGTCAACCATTTCCCGATACGCAACGGGAGCGATGTTTGCCGTCACGCCAATCAGACCAGTGGCACCATAAACAATGTGGGCAAGAGCGTTGGAGTCATCTCCGCTGAAATACATCAAATCAGTTTCATTCAAAACTCTTGAGACCTCGGCGAAATCGCCCTTCGCATCTTTCACTGCATAGATATTTGGGTGCTTGGCAAGTCGGGTTATAGTTTCAAATTTGATTGGAACACCAGTTCTCCCCGGAATGTCATACAAGATCATCGGTAGGTCGGTGGCATCGGCAATCATTCTGAAGTGAGTCAACAACCCCTGCTGGGTTGGCTTGTTGTAATAGGGAGTTACCACCATGACTCCATCGGCACCGATTTTTTCACTGGCCTTGGCAAGTTCAATCGCGTGAGCGGTTTCATTGCTCGGTCCGCCGGTAATGATCTTTGCTCTGTCGCCAGCAACCTTTTTAGCAACCTCAACTAATCGAAGCTTTTCTTTATCCGTAAGAGTTGAAGTCTCGCCGGTGGTGCCAGTGACAACAACTCCGTCTGCTCCACCGCTAACTACATAATCAACATGTCGCTCAACGTCTTGCCAGTCGACCTCACCATCTGTGGTCATCGGTGTGACGAGCGCCACTAAGACCTGGCCGAATAAATCTTGCTCTGAACTCATAGTGCAAGCCTAGCGTTGATTACTATGGGGCAACTCGGCCGTTTAGGTTAAACATCTCATGGCTGATGGGCATCAATTTTGCCCATGCCTCTTCCATTGGTTCCGCACACATCTCGATTTCTCGTTGCGGATAGGAAGGGAAATGTGAATCTTCACGCTTGGTTCTTAGGCTTAAGAAATTCATCAGTGATCTGGCATTCATGGTCACATACATGCTCGAATATATATTCAAGGGAAGTGCGATGCGAGCTACCTCGCGGGCAACTCCAGCTTCCAGCATTCGCTGATAAGACTCATAGCTGGCCCTGGTGACACTCATAACCTCTTGTTGCACCAACGCCTGTTGCTCGGCTGTTCCCGGTTCAAATTCATAGGATCCGGGTTTACCGATTTGAATCAAATTACGATTTTCGTCCGGCACATAAAAAACTGGTTTTAATTCGCGGTAGCGACCGCTTTCTTCGTTGTAACTTGCAATTCTGTGACGCATGAATTCACGGAATACAAATATCGGCGCCTGAACATAAAACGTCATTGAGTTGTGTTCAAAAGGTGAACCGTGACGATCTCTCATCAGGTAGTTCAAAAGACCGCGATCTTTTTTCTGAGCTTCCTGCTCCGCCTGTGCAGCCTCAAGAGTTTGCTCCCCCTGAGTGGAAACTCTTGCTGCAAAAATCACATCGCTGTCCTGAGCGCTGGCGCGAACCAGCTCAACTGTCATGTCACTTCTAAATTCGATTTCACTCACGCCCGTCAGCCTAATGCCGCAAAGGCCTAAACAATTGGTAGTAACCGCGTTTTTAGAAACTATTGGCCATAGTTTTTTCATATGGACGTAATTTTTTCCTCAATAGCTCTGCTGGCGCTAACCGTCGCCATTGGCTTTGGCTATAAATATGGTGGGGCTAAAACCCTGGGGGTGACACCCGAGGTGATTGAGCTTGAAAAGGTTTTGGGAGTTGAAGCCAGCTCGACGGGAGCCAAAATCATTCTTTTTACTGCTGAGTTTTGCTCTAAGTGCCCGCAGCTGAGAAGAAACCTAAAAGCCGAAAACATCAATTTTGCAGAGGTTGACATAACCAACCGGCTAGACCTCGCTTCCAAACTTGAAATCAATCAGACGCCAACCATTTTTGTCCTTGATTCCTCTGGACGGCTCAATCATCGACTTACTGGGGCAATTACGGTTTCCCAAATCAAACAATTGGATAAGGATTTGACCGATGCAAAGAATTGACCCAAGAGCACCCCGTTTGGGAGCTGCGATAACAAGTGTTTTGGCAATTGCTGGTTTCACACTCACCCAACTGAACCAGTCAATTGGATTGTCGATATTGGCCACGTTGACTCTGCTTTTTGCATGGTCCTTGGTTTCACCAAAAACTCATCCTTATGCATTGCTGTTTAGATCAATCAGGCCTTTATTGCAAGATCCCGAATTCATGGAAGACCCTAGACCTCCAAGGTTTGCCCAGCAGGTTGGATTATCAGTAAGTATCTTTGGGCTACTGATTGCAGTTATTGATCCCCTAATTGGAACACTCATCGGACTGGGAATTGTGTTTATTGCAAGTGCCCTAAATGCCTATTTTGATCTCTGCCTGGGCTGTGTTCTCTATCTTAGAATCAAGCGCGCTCAGCGCGCTGTAGCTCAATAGCCTTACGAATCGCACTGCGAGCACGTCGTCTATCTCCATTGGCCTCATATACCACTCCCAATAAAAACCAGTTCTGCCAATTGGGCTGATTCTCAACCAGGGAACTTGCAACCTCGAAGGCGTTAGTGGCACTCTCCTTAGTTGCCTTACCTGAAGGTCTCAGTTCTAAACCCAGTTGCTCAAAGCTTTCCTCCGGTATTTGTCGGGCGACTTTTTCACTAGCAAGGCCAAATCCGATTTCTCTCGCTATCGCCCAAAAGGCAAACATTGGTAATAACAAAAGTGCCAGACCAAGAATCTTCACGAGCCAGTTTGGGTCAACTATCAGCACCACTCCGCGTTGCAACATAAGACCCAAATACAAAACACTCAGCGCAGTCATGGCGCCGATCCAGATTTTGGTGGTCATTATTCGCTAATCAGGCTAGACAGACCAACATTCACTCCCTGCATTCCAGACACTGCCAGCATTGCCAATTGCATACCCTTGGCATAAGCCTGGTGGGAGTTGGTGTTATGGATAAGTTTCAAAGATTCGAAATCGTTGGCAAGGTTCACCTCTTGGTTGGCAGAAACCCCAGCCATTCGGATTGAGTGAATTGGGATTCCGGCAACAACCTCACCTCGGGCCTGCTGATCGGTGTTTGGTGAAGAAAACTCCTCTCCCCTGGCTTGAGCCATCAACTCCGCTGTTCTCACAGCGGTTCCGGAGGGAGAATCGATTTTGTGAGGGTGATGAGCTTCAACAATTTCCACTGAGTCAAAAAACTTGGCCGCTGATGCACTGAACATTTGCAGAAGCATCGAACCCACGCTGAAGTTAGGAACGAATAACACCGCAGAATCAAGTGACTGGCTCTGAATATCCTCCATCGCCTGAGCTGTCCAGCCGCTGGTGCCAATGATTAGATGTTGAGAATTAGCAATGGCTCTTTCGGCCACCTTTTGGCTGACTTCGAGACGCGTGAAGTCAATCACAATCGAAGCTCCATCCATTTCAGATAGATCAGATTTGGAATTCATTGCTGAGTACAGAGAAAGACCTTCGGTTTGCTCAATGATGTCCAAGGCCAACGACCCCATGCGCCCGGTGCCCACAACGCTAACTGTTTGTGCCATAGAACTAACCTACCAACCCAGACATTGAATCGAAATCGCCATCTCCAACTACCACCAGAGACTTCTCGGAAGCTACCAATTGCGCGGCTAAAGTCTGCACCTGCTGTTTTGTGACTGCGTGAAAATTAGAAATTGTTGTCTCCAGATCAATAAACTCCCCCAACGACATCTCTGCCGCCATCAAACGATTCATCCTGGCGTGACTTGATTCAAACCTCAGAGCCAAACCTCCGGCGATATTGCCACGAGCCAATGTGAATTCCGCATCACTCACCCCGTGATTGGCAACACTCATCAGTTGCTCGGTGAGTAACTTGGCAACCTCTGAAGCATTTTTCGGACTGGTGCCTGCAAACATTCCAAACAGACCAGCATCTGAATAGCCTTGGTTGAAGGAGTAAACGCTGTAGGCCAAACCTCTTTTTTCGCGAATTTCTTGAAACAGTCTGGAACTCATGCCGCCACCAAGAATTGTGTTCAGCACACCCATTGCGTATCGATTGGCATCTAATGCGGTAACTCCAGGCATCGCAACTGCAACGTTTGCCTGCTGAGTTTGCTTATGGACCGCAAGAAACGCCTGCTCTGGTTTGAATAAACGGTTACCAAGTTTCCTCCTTGACGGAGAAGCTTTTTGATTGAAGTCAAATTCTGTCTTTGAAAACTCAGTTTCAATTAGGCGAACCAGTTGCTCGTGATCAACCCCACCAGCTGCAGTAATAATCAGATCCTGCGGGCGGTAATTTGCTCTGTAGTGAGCCCAAACGTCATCTCTTGTGACTGCCTCAATGGTCTCTGGGGTTCCGCCGATGGGCCTTCCCAAAGAATCTGTGGCACCTAATACCGCCGCATTAGCACTCTCATGAGCTACATCCTCCGGGTCATCCTGAACCATCGCCAGCTCTTCCAAGATCACCGTGCGCTCTAGTTCAAACTCAGTTTCATCCAACACTGAGTTGTTCACCATATCCGCTAAAACTTCAACCGCAAGAGGCAAAGCTGCCTTCTGAACGCGAGCGTAGTAGCTTGTGTACTCCTTGGCGGTGGCGGCATTGGAGGATGCTCCAACAGAATCAAAAGCTTCAGCTATCTGTTGCGCATTCTTGGTTTTGGTGCCCTTGAACAATAAGTGTTCTAAAAAGTGAGTTGAGCCAAACTGACCTTCGGCCTCATCTCTGGAGCCAACCGAAACACTTATTGCAATAGCCACGCTCGGAGCTGCTGGCACAGTTTCAGTGAGCACCCTGATTCCATTTGGTAAAAGTGTCCTTTTAATAGTGGTGCCCTCCGCCGAGTTAATCTCGACGAAGGGCTCCAGGAGTTCTAACTTGGTCAATTACTCAGATTCCACGAGTTTTAGGCTCAACTTGCCACGATCATCAATCTTGGCAATCTCAACCTGAATCTTTTGCCCAACTGAGACAACGTCTTCCACGTTTTCGATACGCTTTCCACCACTTAGGCTCTTCATCTCTGAAACGTGCAACAGACCGTCGCGACCAGGCATCAATGAGATGAAAGCACCGAAAGCTGCAAGCTTCACGATGGTTCCCAAATACTGCTCGCCCACCTCTGGGATGTGCGGGTTGGCAATCGCATTGATTCGTTGTTGTGCCTCCTCAGCCTGTGAGCCCTCTTCAGATCCGATGTAAACGGTTCCATCATCATCAATGGAGATGTCGGCTCCGGTCTCGTCCTGAATTTCGTTGATGACCTTACCCTTGGGTCCAATCACCTCGCCGATTTTGTCAACTGGAATCTGCACAGTGATGATTCTTGGTGCGAATGGGCTCATCTCATCTGGCTCGTCAATGACCTCGTTCATTACATCCAAGATGTGAAAACGGGCTTCTTTGGCCTGAGTCAAAGCTCCACCCAAAACACTGGCTGGAATTCCATCCAGCTTTGTGTCTAGCTGAATCGCGGTGATGAAGTTTTTGGTTCCCGCCACCTTGAAATCCATGTCTCCAAGTGCATCCTCTGCACCCAGAATGTCTGTCAATGCTGCATAGCGTGTCTCGCCATCCACCTCATCGCTAACTAGACCCATGGCAATACCGGCAACGGCAGCACGCAGTGGGACTCCGGCGTTATACATACTCAAAGTTGAAGCACAAACAGAACCCATTGAGGTTGAACCGTTTGAACCCATGGCCTCACTGACCTGCCTGATTGCGTAAGGGAAATCTTCGCGCTTTGGCAAAACAGGAACCAATGCACGCTCTGCTAGCGCCCCGTGACCTATTTCACGCCTCTTGGGTGTTCCAACTCGACCGGTCTCACCAGTTGAGTAGGGAGGGAAGTTGTAGTGGTGCATGTAACGCTTGGTCTTCTCTGGGTGAAGCGCATCAATGGATTGTTCCATTTTCAACATGTTCAGAGTGGTGACACCCATAATCTGGGTTTCTCCACGCTGGAACAGAGCGGAACCGTGAGTTCTTGGGATGATTTCAACTTCGGCATCCAAATCCCTGATATCGCTCTTGCCTCGACCATCCATGCGGATGCCCTCGGTGAGAACCCTGTCTCTAACAATCTTTTTGGTGACTGACTTGTAGGCAGCTGAGAACTGGCTTAGCTGATCCTCGTCAAGCTTTGCAGAAACTGCTTCTAGAGTCTTTGCCTTTAGTTCATCATCAGCAGCCTGACGCTCTTGCTTATCAGCAATTGTGTAAACCTTGGCCAATTCCTTTTCGGCTGCGGCGGCAACTGCATCGTAAACCGCATCCTCATAAGGCAGGAACACTGGGTAATCGGCGGTTTCCTTCGCTGCCTGGTCGGCTAGTGACTGCTGAGCCTCTACCAAGCTTTTGATAAATGGCTTTGCAGCTTCCAGTCCCTGAGCAACGATTTCCTCAGTAGGAGCTGTCTTTCCAGCCTCAATTAGGTCCATTGCGTTATCGGTGGCCTCTGCTTCAACCATCATGATTGCAACGTCCTGCTTTGCACCCTCGCCAACAACGCGGCCAGCAACAACCATGTCAAAAGTTGCATCTTTCAACATCTCGTTTTTAGGGAAAGCAACCCACTGGTCATCAATCAAGGCAACCCTGACTCCTCCAATTGGGCCTGAGAAAGGAAGCCCAGACAGCTGGGTTGACATGCTTGAGGCATTGATTGCCAAGACGTCGTAAAGCTCATCAGGCTCAATGCTCAAAACGGTAACAACCACCTGAACCTCATTACGCAGGCCATCTACGAATGATGGGCGCAAGGGTCGATCAATTAAGCGGCAGGTAAGGATCGCTTCAGTTGAAGGGCGTCCCTCTCTGCGGAAAAAACTTCCTGGGATTTTTCCAGCCGCATACATGCGCTCTTCAACGTCAATGGTCAGCGGGAAAAAATCAAACTGATCTTTTGGCTGCTTTGATGCCGTGGTGGCACTGAACAGCATTGTTTCTTCATCGATGTATGCAACTGCAGAACCCTGTGCCTGCTGGGCCAAACGGCCCGTTTCAAATCGAACTTTTCTGGTGCCGAATTTTCCGTTGTCGATAACGCATTCGGCTGATTTAATTTCTGGACCCTCCAAGGTCCCTCCTTTGTTCAGACATAGCTAAGCGAGGCTTAGCAAATAGGAGCAGTTAACCATCCATAGCTAACCTAGAAGGTTTGGTCCTCAGTCAAAAAGCCTGGACAACAGTTCCAGATTTTTCCACCGATGACCCAACCCTCGGCCTAACTCCGTCTTTCAGCTTATCAGCCGAAGTCTGATTTAACCAGAAAACCCCCTGCCTAATAAACAGGGGGTGATCAGTCAAAAATCTTTAGCGACGCAAGCCTAGCTTGGCAATCAATGCACGGTAGCGAGCTATGTCGGTGTTCTGCAGGTAACCCAGCAGACGCTTACGCTGACCCACAAGAAGCAGCAGCCCACGACGTGAGTGGTGATCGTGCTTATGTGTCTTCATGTGCTCGGTGAGGTCTGTGATTCGTCTGGTCATAACGGCTACCTGAACCTCTGGAGAACCTGTATCACCCTCGTGGGTTGCATACTCTTTTACTATTTCAGCTTTTACGCTTTTATCTAAAGCCATTCTGATCCTTTCTAATCACAGCGCGGCGTTTTAGACCTTTTGTCTAAACCCTCTGGCTCCGCGGCCGATACACGGCAACCTGAGAATACTATCCGTGAATGGCGGAAATATCCAGGTCAGGAAGTTGACCCCTCTATGCCGTAAGGCCAATCCGGCACATTTGGCTCAGCGAAGAGATTTCCTTCAAAAAAGGTTTTGGTGGGCTTCAATAAAAACACCAGATAAACCACACCCAGTGCCAAGGACGTCACCGCCACCGGGAAAATTAGGAAATAAATTGGCAGTAGCAGATCAACATTTACTGTCTCGTAACTGAAAAAAATCAAGGCGGTGCCGATAGTGGCCAAAACTGCATAGCCAACAGGAATTATCAGTAGATAAAGCCACTTCGCACTATGTCCGGCGTCATGAAAACGACGAGCGGTTATCGAAAGTGAGGGAAATAGAAGCAATAGCGCCAATGCGCTGCTGAACGGAGTCACCGGCAGTTGCTCTGAGCCTCTAAGCACCTGATCAAAATCCAGAGTTCCCGACGGGTATAAAAGCCCGTCCAGCAAACCGGTCGTGAAAGAGGCCGCTAGGGCAAATAACACAAACCACCAGTATTCAGATCTGCTAGCGGTTCCTTTGAATTGAAAGTATTTGCGCAGGCCAATCCCGACTGCTTCAACAAATCCTGTGCGCTTCACGGTTAAACACTAAACCCACCCAGGGGCGGGGGTGGGCTTAGTGATTATTTAGCTATTAGGCAATTGCTCTGGCAATTCATCCAAGGCATCGATCCCGAGTTTTTCCAGACGCTGATTCAGCATCTCCAGCTGCATCTGCTCTCGAAGTTTTTGGCCAGTTCCAGAAAGCTGCTCGGGAAGTTTTTCCAGTGGTTCAACCCCAACTGAATCCAACCACTGGTTCAACCTATCCAGTCGCTCCTGTTCAGAAAGGTCTGCTAACCCATGTTGATGGCCTCCGTGAGATCTCTGTTCAAACCCTTGAGCGCGAAACCCGCGCTCTCCATTCATTTGAACTGGCCTATCGAAATTTAAGTTTGCGGCCACCATGGCATTCCCAAACCCTCTTGGATCAACCTTGGAACCAAATCCAGCTCCAGCTGCAAAAGTTCCGACCAGGATTAGGGTTCCACCCAAAACTCCTGCGGTCACCTTCAGCCAGGTCCTCGATAACACTCCTGGTGATTTTTTCTCTTCATTCTCTGACATTGATTTTCCTCTCTTCGGAATTAACAATGACCGTGAAACTTGAAGTAGTTCTGGGATTTGCGCGAGAGGAACCTGGGGATAAATTGAAAGCTAGCTGAGAAGAGAAAGGCTTGTGTTGATGTCCTTATTCATCTGAATCACAAGTTCATCAACGCTGTCGAATTTCTTCCATCCGCGCACCTTGTGAACATATTCAACAGTGGCTAATTTCCCGTAAAGATCAAGGTCATCTCGACCAATCGCGTGGGATTCAACCAATCTCGGTATCTCGCCAACGGTGTCGTTGGTGCCAACCGAGTGGGCTGCGGGATAGATCTCCCCGTCTACGTGCAAATAACCTGCATAAACCCCATCCGAGGGCAACATGCCTTCACTGTCGCGAGCGAGGTTTGCTGTTGGGAACCCAAGAGTTCGTCCAAGTTGCCTGCCTTTTTCAACTAAACCTGTGGTTTTGTGGTTTCGACCGAGCATCTTCGCAGCAGATTCAACCTCACCCATTTCCAATGCCAGCCGAATGTTAGTTGTTGAGACTTTTTCTCCCTCTATGGATAGGTGAGAGATAGATTCAACATCCAACCCTTGGTCAGAAATTACGGTTGAGTCTCCCCTTCCACCCTGACCGAATCGAAAATGCTCGCCAACAAAAACTTTCTGAGCGTGCAGCGCATCGATCAGATATTTCTGAACAAAGTCTTCGGCCGGCAGAGCTGCAAGCTGGGTATCGAACTCCAGTTCCAGCAGTAAATCCACGCCAAGCTCCTCAAAGATTTCTTGGCGTTGGTCATTTCCCAAAACCGGTACCGGAATTTGATCGGGTTTTAGGACATGATTTGGGTGTCGATCAAAAGTGACAACTGCTGAGGGTAACGAGTTGGCCCTTGCGGTTTCCACCATTTTTTTCAAAATATGTTGATGTCCCAGGTGCAGCGCATCGTATTTCCCAATGGAAACAACCGATTGCTCGACAGAAAGTTGAGACAGGTCACTGTATTTTTGCATCACGCCTTGCCAACCAAATAACCCCCAGAACAGGTAATACTGCCGGAACATAAGCATATCCCTCGCCAAACCCAGACCACACCGAGGGGTGAGAGAAAAGCTCAGGGAGTGTGAAGCTTAGGATTCCAACACCGATTACGCCGCTTAGCTCGAACAATACGCTTCCCCATGCAATCTTTTCCCAATACCGTCCGGAGCGACTTAGGGCCACAGTTGCCAGGATATAAACAATTGCCGCAACCGCGCTGAGTGAGTAAGCGACTGGTGCCTGGTCAAATTCAAATAACAACTGATAGCTGGCTCTGGCCGTCGCGCTCAGAGCAAAAACAGCGTAAACGGCGATTAGCAGCCTGCCCACACCAAGGTTTTTTCTCATACTGGGCTAACTCCCGTCCAAAGTTGTTGCATCCGGATTATCATCACAGCGATAGTGAAGGAGGCAAGCGCTAAAACTGCATTTGACCAGCGATTTTCTCTATCTATCAGGCCCCAAATAATAGCCCCCACGGAAACCATGAGTGCCACGATTAGATAACCAAAAAACTCCAAAGTGCTGGTTGCAGCCCGCTCTCCAAATATGGCAAGTCCTGAGGATAAAAGTAGCTGCAGCACCAATCCTGCCAATACCGCCATCTGAGCAATCAGCGTTACCGAGTGAAGATGTTTTGAGAATATTGTCATTACCAGCGAAACAACTCCAGCTGCGAGGTAGGTCCAAAGCTGGAACCAAAACCAAAACTCAATCATTAAAAACCGTTTTCGGACTCAATTTTTCTCCGCCAGAGGCGATCGCAATAAGCCTATCGCCGTGTACCAATCCCAGAAACTCGTGCTCGGATTCGTAGGCTAACGACCTTCCGAATGAAATATCGTTTGCCTCTGAATCACTGACCTCTCTAATTGGCAATATCTCCTTGGCAGCCTTAAGCATGCTCATAGGTTCTGCCGATTGAATCTCTGTTGCACCCTCGACCGAAAAACCTCCCACCCTGGTCCGGCGCAAACCTGTCAGGTGGCCACCGATACCCAAAGAGTTACCGATGTCTCTTGCCAACGCTCTGATAAAAGTTCCGCTGGAGCAGTCCACCTCAAGGTCAAATTCTATGAATTCATTTTTATTGAAATTTGTCATCTCTAGCTTGGTGATTTCAATCTCTGCTGGCTCCAGTTCGAACTCTTTGCCTTCACGCACTAGCTCATAAGCTTTTTTGCCATCAATTTTTTTTGCACTGACCTTGCTGGGAAGTTGCATTTGTCGACCCATGAATGTCTCCACAGTTTTTTCAAGCTGCGCTTGATCAACATTTTGTATTTCAGATTTGTCTGCAGATTCCAAAACCTCGCCTTGGGCGTCATCAGTGGTTGTAGATTTGCCCAGCAACACCTTGGCTGAATATGACTTACTCGCCCCGGATATGTATGTCATCAATTTTGTTCCCTGGCCAACTCCAATTACCAGCAAACCGGTTGCTTCTGGATCTAAAGTTCCTGCGTGACCAACCTTTTTGGTTTTTAGTACTCCTCGGAGTTTGGCAACAACGTCGTGAGAGGTAAATCCCGCTGGTTTATCAATTAGGGCGATGCCATTGGCCGGCATCAGACTTCCTTATGTTTATAAGGATCCTCTTCGCCCGCAGGCTTTGCAGCACTGGCGTTTTTATGCAATTCGCTGTCTCGCTGTTTAGCCTCGGCCAGGAGCTGATTCAACTGAGCTGCCGATTCGGGAATCTCGTCTGGGACGAATTCAACAGTGGGTGTGATTTTGATTCCCAGTCTGTTTCCGATGTCTTTTCGTATGCGTCCCCGATACTGTTCCAGAATCTGAGCACTCAACTGTTGTTGTTCCTCGTCGCCAAAAACCGTATAGAAAATCTTTGAAGTGGCCAGGTCGGGCGTGACGTGGCAATCAGTTACCGTGACAAAGCCTAGTTCAGGATTTTTCACTACCTTCTCAAGCGCTTCCGCTGCTAGCACCTTGATTCTCTCCGACAGCCTTCGGGCTCTGGCGTGATCAACCATTTAGACCCTCGGCTTTTCCTGCATCTCGTAGGTTTCGATGACATCGTCAATCTGAATATCCTTGAAATCACCCAATCCGACACCACACTCGTAGTCGGCCTTCACCTCGGTGGCGTCGTCTTTGAATCTCTTCAATGACTCAACCTTCAAGCCCTCAGCAATTACCTCACCGTTTCTGGTGACTCGAGCCGATGCGTTTCGCCTGATTAGCCCACTTCGAACATAGGAACCAGCGATGACTCCAGCCTTGGAAGACTTAAAGATGTCTCGAACCTCTGCCGTTCCAAGCTGGACCTCTTCGTATTCTGGCTTCAACATTCCCTTCAGAGCAGCCTCGATGTCATCCAAAGCGTTATAGATCACCGTGTAATGACGGATATCGACACCCTCACGATCGGCTTTTTCCTTGGCCTTCACGTCTGGACGAGTGTTAAATCCGATGATGATTGCATTATCAACCGTTGCCAGGTTCACATCACTCTCGGTGATCGCTCCAACACCTCTGTGAATGATTCTCAACGCGACACTCTCGCCAACATCAATTTGTAGCAAGCTATCCTCCAGTGCCTCAACAGCACCGGAAACATCACCCTTGATAATCAAGTTCAGGCTTTCAACCTTGCCCTCTTCCAGAGCCTTGGTGAAGTCTTCAAGTGAAAGGCGCTTGCGGCTTCTGGCCAGTAAGGCGTTTCTGTCTGCCGCTTCACGCTTTTCAGCAATCTGTCTTGCCTGGCGCTCGTCTTCTGCAACAACGAAGGTGTCACCTGCTCTTGGAACACTCTGCAGACCTAGAACCTGAACAGGTCTGGATGGTCCAGCAGATTCGACCCCATTTCCATCCTCATCAAACATTGCACGCACTCTTCCGTGGGCTGCTCCGGCGACAACCGCATCACCAACTCGCAGAGTTCCCGACTGAATCAAAACAGTTGCAACCGATCCACGACCCTTGTCAAGGTTGGCCTCAATGGCAACTCCTCGAGCTGACCTGTCTGGATTTGCACGAAGATCCAAGGCTGCATCCGCAGTCAGCAGAACTGAATCCAACAAATCAGGGATTCCCTTGTTTTGCAATGCAGAAACATCCACATACAAAACATCGCCACCGTATTCCTCGGCAACCAAGTCAAATTCGGTTAGCTGCTGACGAATCTTGGCTGGGTTCGCGCCCTCTTTATCAACTTTGTTTACCGCTACCACAATTGGAACCTCTGCTGCCTTGGCGTGGTTAAGCGCCTCGATTGTCTGAGGCATGACACCGTCATCAGCGGCAACCACCAAAATGGCAATGTCTGTGACCTTGGTACCTCTGGCACGCATGGCGGTAAACGCCTCGTGACCAGGTGTGTCAATAAAGGTTATTGCCCGGTCTTGGCCGTCATGTTCGGTGTGAACCTGGTAGGCACCGATGTGCTGGGTAATTCCTCCCTCTTCATCATCAACGACACTTGCTTTTCTGATTGAGTCCAAAAGCTTTGTCTTACCGTGATCAACGTGACCCATAACGGTGACAACTGGGGGCCTTGGCATCAAATCAGCAGACTCTTCCTCTTCGATATCTGTTGAGATATCCAAGCCAAACCCTTCAAACAACTCTCGCTCTTCGTCCTCTGGGCTGACAATCTGAATTTTGTAACCGAGCTCGGTTCCCAAAATCTGGAATGTGTCCTCGTCCAACGACGCAGTTGCAGTTGCCATTTCACCCAGGTGGAACAAAACCGTAATCAGCTGACCGGCATTGGCATCAATCTTGTCAGCGAAGTCCTGCAAACTCGCTCCCCTGGGGAGCCTTACAACTGTGTTGCCATCTCCTCTTGGAACAACGGCACCACCAAGTGAAGGGGCTTGTCTCTGCTCAAATTCTTCGCGCTTCGTTCTCTTGGACTTACGGGATTTATTTTTTGATCCACCCTTTCCAAAAGCTCCAGCGGTTCCAGCACCGCGACCTCCGCGGCCACGTCCACCAAATCCGGGCTTGGCTGCAGGTGCACCACCAAACGGTGCTCCACCTGGTGCTCCGCCCCCACCGGGCTTAGGCCTAGATTGAGGCCTATCGTTGGTTGGCCTGGAATCACCAGCTGGTTTGGCGGGACGGGGGCTTTTTGGCTTGCGGTCGGACTGAGCACCAGAGTACGGATTATTCCCCCCGGGCTTAGCCATCGGTCTTGGAATTCCCATTCCCTGATTGGAACTAAATGGGTTATTGCCCCTGCGTGGAGCGCCAGAAGTTGGCGGCTTGGGAGCCTCTGCTCCAGTCGCCGATGGCTTGGGAGCTGAACTTGCAGCAGGCTTTGGCTCTGCTGGCTGCTCTGCTGGCTGCTCTGGTTCGGGCTTGGCCGTTTCAGGCTCTTGCTTCTTAGGAGCGGCAGGCTTTGGCTTGGCCGGTTCTGGCTTAGCAGGCGTGGCGGCCTTTGGCTTTGTGTCCTTCTTCGGGAATGAATCCCTAAGTTTCTTTGCCACGGGAGGAGCGATTGTTGATGATCCGCTCTTTACATACTCGCCGAGCTCTTCTAATTTTGCCAAGGCGACTTTGGTGTCGATTCCCAATTCCTTGGCTATGTCGTAAACGCGTGGAAGCGCCAAAATTTCTCCTGTCCGAGGCCAAACCCCGGTCAGGTCAGGCCATTGCTAGTTGATTGCACTCACTTTGAGCAACTCATCGTTTTGCCAGCATCTTTTCTTGCCTATCTCTCTGCATAAAACTTCAATCGGCTAAAGTCTAGCCCCTAAAGCCAAACAAGCAAACCTTGGCTAGTCCTCAAGGATGCTGTCAGGTTGGATATCAATCTTGGCACCAGTGAGTTTGGCAGCCAATCTAGCGTTTTGACCCTCTCTCCCAATTGCCAAGGACAGTTGGAAATCTGGAACCAAAACTCGAACCGCGCCAATTTCCTCATCAATTACAAACGCACTGGAAACTCTTGCTGGACTGAGCGCCTGGGTTACAAACTCGGCCAGATTCTCGTGGTGGTCAACGACATCAATTTTTTCCTCGTTGAGTTCTGCCATCACAGCCCGAACTCGCTGACCAAGTTCTCCAATGCAGGCACCCTTGGCATTGACCGAAGGATCGTTGGCCCTTACCGCAATTTTCGTTCTGTGTCCGGCTTCGCGCGCAACGGCGGTAATTTCAACCACTCCATCCGCAATTTCTGGAACCTCGAGCTCAAAAAGCTTGCGGACAAGATTTGGATGTGTTCTGGAAACAGAAACCTGGGGTCCTCTTGGGCCCTTTTTCACCGAGGTAATGATTACTCGAATTCTTTTGCCGTGCTCATAATCTTCACCCGGAACTTGCTCTTCGGGGCTCATTTGAGCCTCTAGGGCACCTAAATCAACATGCACCATATAAGGCCTTGAGCCCTGCTGAATTGTGCCAGTGACGATGTCACCCTCTCGAGCCTTGAACTCTCCAAGAAGTCCCTCGTCAGAAAGCTCACGCATTCTTTGACCTATGACCTGTTTCGCAGCATAGGCGGCAACTCGACCGAAATCAGATGGGGTGACATCCTCCTCTGATTCCAACTCACCTTCTTCGTTGAAGGTTTGATTGAAAATTGTGACTACTCCGGTTTTTCTATCCAGATGGGCCTTAGGGCCTGCATCGTGATTGCCAACGTGCCTGAAATAAGCTGCCAGGATCGCGGATTCGATAATCTGCACCAGCTCCTCAAGCGGTATTTCTTTTTCCCGCTCGAGCATTCTTAAAATGCTTAGATCGATATCCAATTTTCACCTCCGGCTAGCTGAGTAGCTGCTCGATAGCCGATTCTACATTGACAGTCATGCGGTTGTTTGCCACTCGGTCCCAAATCTCGACCTCCCCGTTAGCCAAACCCTTACCAACGATCAAAACTCTAGGAATTCCGATGAGTTCTGCGTCTGCAAATTTCACCCCGGGGCTCACTTTTGGCCTGTCATCAATCAAAACAGTTTTACCAGCCAGTTCTAATTCGGCGGTTAGCCTCTCGGCTACGGTATACACCTCTTCATCTTTACCAGTTGGCACTACCTGAATATCAGCAGGAGCGACACTTTCAGGCCAAATGAGACCCTTTTCATCGTGGTTTTCCTCGGCCAAGACGGCCATGATTCTGGTGACACCAATTCCGTAAGAACCCATGGTCACAGTCACCAACTTGCCGTTTTCATCCAAGACCTTTAGCCCCAGCGCCTCAGCATATTTGCGACCCAGCTGGAAAACGTGACCGATTTCAATGCCTCTGGCCAGTTCCAGTTCTCCTGACCCGTCAGGAGCAGGATCTCCAGCCAGGATGTTTGCTATGTCGGCAATTCCATCTGCTGAGAAATCTCTGCCGTAAACCAGGTTATAAACATGTTTCTCCTGCTGGTTTGCACCCGTGATCCAATTGGAGCCCTGGGCCACTCTTGGGTCCAGCAGATATTCAAGCTTGCTCGTTGCTTCAAGCCCCAAAAATTGCTTGCCATCCTTAGCTGGGCCGATGTAACCCTTTACAAGTTCCGGGTGATTTTTGAAATCCTCTTCGCTGGCTTGCTCAACATCGCAACCAAACCAAGCCTCGGCCCGCTTTTGATCAACGTCTCTGTCGCCAGGAAGACCCACTACAACCAGTCTGGTTTTTCCGTCTGCCTGCACTAGCTTCAAAACAACATTCTTCAAAGTGTCAGCTGCTGTGAATTCGCCAGCTGGAAAACGATTCAGGTTAGCGTTTGAAAAATCAACCAGCGTTTTGATCGTTGGTGTGGCTGGTGAGTCATGAACCTCTGCGGCGGGAACTTCAGAGGAATCCAGATTTGCTGCAACTTCGAACCTAACGGCCTCAACATTTGCAGCGAAGCCCCCGCTGGAGCGAACAAAAGTGTCCTCGCCGATATCACTAGGAGCCAGGAACTCCTCGCTTTTGGAACCACCCATTGCTCCGGCATCAGCAGCACAAATCACATATTCAAGACCGAGCCTTTGGAAGATGCGCTCGTAAGCATCACGCTGTGATTGGTAAGAGGCATCCAATCCTGCCTCATCGATGTCGAAGCTGTATGCGTCTTTCATTATAAATTCGCGCCCACGAAGCAATCCGGCTCTGGGCCTGGCCTCATCGCGGTACTTGGTCTGAATTTGGTAAAGCTGCAGTGGTAGATCTTTATAACTCCCATAAAGGTCTTTCACCAGCAGGGTGAACACCTCTTCATGGGTTGGGGCGAGCAGGTAATCAGCTTTTTTTCGATCTTGCAGCCTGAATATATTATCCCCGTATTCCTCCCAGCGTCCGGTCTCTTCGTAGGGCTCTTTGGGAAGCAGAGCGGGGAAATGAACTTCCTGAGCGCCAGCGTTGTGCATTTCTTCTCGAACGACTTGTTCAATCTTGGATTTAACCATCAATCCAAGTGGCAACCACGAATAGATTCCAGGGGCCGCCCTGCGGATATAGCTGGATCGAACCAATAGTTTGTGGCTATCAACCTCGGCTTCCACCGGGTCTTCTCTAAGAGATCTGAAAAAAAGTTGGCTCAGGCGAATTGGCATGGCCACAATGTTAGCCTGCTTATTCCCCCTGGACCTGCACCTGGGCGGATCCAATCTCGGAAGTGTCCATGTCAGCTGCGATTCTGTTGGCTTCATCGATGAGGGTTTTCACAATTTCATCCTCGGGAACGGTTTTAATTACCTCTCCCTTTACAAAGATTTGACCCTTGCCGTTTCCGCTGGCAACTCCTAAGTCAGCCTCGCGAGCTTCACCGGGTCCATTCACAACACATCCCATAACTGCAACTCTGATTGGAACAGTCAGGTGCTCCAGGCCTGCGGTAACATCGTCGGCCAATTTATAAACATCGACCTGTGCTCTTCCGCAAGATGGACAGGAAACGATTTCCAGTTTTCTTGGCCTTAGGTTCAGGCTCTCCAAAATCTGACTGCCGACCTTAATTTCCTCAACCGGTGGGGCAGAAAGTGAAACTCGGATGGTGTCACCGATTCCCTTTGAAAGCAAAGAACCAAACGCAACTGAGCTTTTGATGGTTCCCTGGAAAGCTGGCCCAGCCTCGGTTACACCAAGATGCAGCGGCCAATCACCTCTCTCTGCCAACATTTCGTAGGCACGAACCATTACCACCGGGTCGTTGTGCTTTACTGAAATCTTGAAATCGTGGAAGTCGTGTTCTTCAAACAGGCTTGCCTCCCAGACTGCTGACTCAACCAGAGCCTCGGGAGTTGGCTTTCCATATTTCTCTAAAAGTCTTGGGTCTAGAGATCCAGCGTTTACTCCGATTCGCAAAGAAACTCCAGCGTCTTTGGCCGCTTTGGCGATTTCACCGACTTTGTCATCAAACTTTTTAATGTTTCCGGGGTTTACTCTGACAGCTCCGCATCCAGCATCAATTGCTTGGAAAACATACTTGGGCTGAAAGTGAATGTCTGCAATAACTGGTATTTGACTTTTCTTTGCGATGACGTGCAAAACATCAGCGTCATCCTGAGTTGGGCAAGCGACCCTAACAATGTCACAACCACTGGCTGTTAGTTCTGCGATCTGCTGCAGTGTGCCGTTTATGTCAGTGGTCTGGGTTGTGGTCATTGACTGAACACTGATTGGTGACTCTGATCCGACCCCTACATTTCCCACCTTGATTTGCCTGGTTTTTCTCCTTGGAGCCAAGTTTGGTGGCGGTAGTTTTGGGGCACCTAGATTCACTGCTGGCATTACATTCCTTCTTACTTGATTAGCAATAAAAGTAAACAGGGAACAAGACTGAACTGTTCCTAACCAAAAATTGATATTGGGTTAACGATATCGGCAATAATCAACAAAAGCCCCGTTCCCATAAGTAATGCCCAAACACCATAGGCAACTGGAATCATTTTTGCTGTATCAACGGGACCAGGATCTTTCTGACCCAAAAGCTTGAACCCTCTACGCTTAGCGCCCTCATACAAAGCACCTGCCACGTGACCACCATCCAACGGAAGCAAAGGAATTAGATTGAAAACAAATAGAGCAAAGTTCAAGCTTCCCATTATCAATAAACCACTTGCCAACCTTGCCTCAAAACTGGCTTGATCGCTTGCGGCTATCTCACCCGAAATCTGAGCAACACCCAAAATCGACACTGGTCCATTGGGGTCTCGCTCAGCGGTTCCAAAAGTGGAGGCAGCAACCTCAGCAATGTTTTGCGGAAGTTGCAAAACCAGCTCAAAAACACTCGCCGTGGCATCGATGCCCATTGCAAAAGAATCCGTGACCGGCATGGGTGTCAAAACACTGCCAAGTTGGACGCCAAGAAACGGTTGCAGTTCGGTGACCGGGTTTCCATTTTCATCCTCAACAACCTGTGATGTTTGAGGGTCAAACACCGCCCTTTCAAACCAGACGGGTGTAACAACCAGGGAAACCGGCTCGCCATCACGCTCAACCTCCATAGCAACGGCACTGCCAGGCTGGACATCCATTTGATTAATGACCTGATCCCAAGACTCAACGCGGGCTCCATTAACGGCGGTAACGGTGTCACCAGCTTCAAAACCGGCCTCTAATGCTGGTGATGGCGGATCAATCGGCTCACACTCACCCTGTGGGCCACTGCCCTGAACACATGGCAAAACCTGGTTTACGGTCATTGATAGCTGTGGAGATCCAATGAGACTCAGGGCAGAAACAATCAGCACCATCCCCAGTAAAAAATTCATAAATGGGCCACCGAGCATCACCGTGAGCTTTTTTGGAACGCTCAGTCGATAAAACTCACGTCCCTTGTCTTCTTCGCTGATTTCACCCAGATGTTCATTCCGAGCCTGCTGAATTGAGGATTGAAATAAACGTGATTTCTTCCCCTCTTTCTCAGGCGGAAACATCCCAATCATGGAGATATAGCCACCAAGCGGTATGCCCTTGATGCCATATTCGGTTTCACCCTTGTTGGACGACCAAACAGTTGGCCCGAAACCAATCATGTATTGCTTGACCCTTACACCGAAAAGTTTGGCAGGAATTAGATGGCCCAGTTCGTGCAGACCAATTGAAATTGCCAACCCAATAACTACAAAAACGATGCCCAGAATATAAAAAATGGTCTCCACGGGTAAAACGATACTCTCGCTAGCTGTGAATTTGGTCAATTAGGCCATTGGAGAATTCCCTGGCCCACTTCTCGGCCTCCAAAACAGAGGCAAGGGAGATTTTCCCCTCAGGCTCATGTTCCTCAATGGTTCTCTCGATAATTTCCATAATTTGCAAAAACCCAATCTTTCCCTCATGGAATGCCTCAACCGCCTCTTCGTTGCTGGCGTTATAAACAGCGGGAAAAGTCTTACCTGCGATTCCAACCTGGCGAGCCAGGCGAATCGCACTAAACACCTCTTCATCCAAAGGCTCAAATTGCCACTGGTGAGCCTGATTGAAATCAAGGGCACCAACAGCACCAGGTGTTCGATCTGGCCAGCTCATACCGAGGGCTATCGGCAATTTCATGTCTGGTGGAGAACATTGGGCAATTACGGATCCATCGATGAACTCCACCATTGAGTGAACAATTGACTGCGGGTGAACGGTAACCGCAATGTTTTCAAATTCCACATCAAACAAAAGATGCGCCTCTATAAGCTCAAGTCCCTTGTTGACAAGCGTGGCTGAATTGGTGGTAACCACCTTTCCCATAACCCAGGTTGGGTGCGCCAAAGCCTGAGCCGGAGTCACCCTGGCAAGCTCAGCTTTGCTGAAACCCCTGAATGGTCCACCGCTTGCGGTGAGGATTAGTCTCTCCACTTCCTTAGATTTCCCCGCCCACAAACATTGCGCGATAGCCGAGTGCTCTGAATCAACCGGAACTATTTGACCGGGACTGGCAATGGACTTCACCAATTCCCCACCAACAATCAGCGATTCCTTGTTTGCAAGAGCAAGTGTCTTACCGCTTTCCAAGGTTGCAATGGTTGAAGAAAGCCCAACTGAACCAGTTATGCCATTTACCACCACATCGGCATCCAGGTCTCTAGCAAGTTGTGAAGCGTTATCTGCTCCGTATACAACCTTGTCTTGGTCTAAACCGAAGCTCTTGGCCTGAGCTTCGGCGAGTTCAACATTTCTGCCCGCTGCTATTCCAACAAGCTCAAACAGTTGGGGGTTATCAGCTATAACCTCAAGCGCCTGAGTGCCGATGGAACCAGTTGACCCCAACACGATAATTTTCTTTGCTAGCACCTCTCCAGCTTAGAGCTAGCTCAAGATTCGGCGTTTGGGAAAAGCCAATTGAGTGGATACCGCTTACAATTGCCCTATGGAAATTGAGCAACGCAGAATTATTCGATCCGAAATCCCTGGGCCTGCCTCTCAGGCGCTTCATTCTCGACGCCAACAGGTTGTTTCAGAAGGCGTTGGTGCGTTGCTACCCGTTTACATCGAGAGCGCAAACGGAGCAATCATGCGCGATGTTGATGGAAACCAATTTATTGACCTTGGAAGTGGCATCGGCGTTGTCACCATCGGCCACACAAACCCCGGAGTTGTTTCAGCTGTTCAGAAACAGGCCGATCACTTCACGCACACACTTTTTACCGTCACCCCGTATGAGCCTTACGTCAGG